>Ga0209591_10006258_pt1 | contig 13222 bp, 3 predicted proteins | sample MAT01_FD_187207 | JGI IMG/M metagenome (GOLD analysis project Ga0209591, IMG submission 187207) | Freshwater microbial communities from Lake Fryxell liftoff mats and glacier meltwater in Antarctica - MAT-01 (SPAdes) (version 2) | ecosystem: Environmental > Aquatic > Freshwater > Ice > Liftoff...
TTTAAATTTATATTTCTTGGCTGATTCTGCCAAATTGCGCCGCAGCATCAGCAAACCGTAAAATCTATCTTGGGGTTTATCTTCTTTAATCGGTATCAAGCCGAAGTCGTGCCGCACTACGGGTATGGGAGTGTAGGTTTTGGGTTTTGCGTAGCGGACAAAATCGGCAACTTCGGCGGCTTTTGCTTCTGGGATGTCGCGCAATTCTTGCCAAACTTCCGGCGTAAATCTTTTGCAGCAGTGAAACTGCAAGTGTTTGAGCAGCAAGGACTTGCCGTTACCTCCATCTCCGTAAAAATACAAAATTTGTTCGCGGGGCTGGTCTTCGTTTAAATAAAAGGCAAATCGGCGGGTAATTTCGTGTCTGTCGGTGAAAAGTTGCAGTTTGCGATCGTCTGCGATCGATTGGCTTTCAAAGTCTTCGTCGTCTATTGGCATATTTGTTCGGGTGTTCGGTGGGGATTTTCGGTGTGGGCTTTGCTGTTATTTTAACTCGAAAGTATTGAAGATTGGAGTCGGCGGTTGAAACCGCGACTACACGAACAAAGTCCGCCTTCGCGGACTGAAGAAATAACATAAAATAAGAGTCTGCGATTGAAATCGCGACTACACGAACGAAGTCCGCCTTCGCGGACTGAAGAAATAAAACGGGTATTTAAGCCTGATTTGATATAAGTTCTTTAGTCCTCTTGAGAGGACTTTCGCTATTAGACAGGGGTTTAAACCCCTGACGGACTGCGCGTTTAACGTTAATTTGATACCTCGGCCATCTGCACTCAAGATCCGTTACATCCCGTACATTGCTAGTTGCCGAACTTCCTTCCCGTGAGGTTATCTTAGACAAGACACAAGCGCAAGCACAGTTATGGCATCTCCAAACAATCAAAATTCGGCGGATTCATCTCTGAAACAGCCTCTGGAGGCTGGGTTAGCGGCTTTGAAACAAAAAGATTACCAAAGCGCGATCGCCCTTTTAGAATCCGTCAGCCAAACCGCAGCAAATCAACCGCCCGGAATCCGCGCCCAAATGGGATTAGTGGCGGCGTACAAAGCAACTGGTAATGTTAAAGAGGCGATCGCCCTGTGCACATCCCTCACCAAAAATCCCAACACCCAAATCAAAACCTGGGCCGATCGCACTTTACAAGAATTAACCCCACCTCGCCCCCCAAAACCACCGGAAACTCCCCCAGAAACAGGCTTTGTCGCCTTTGATTCAGCAACGGAATCGGCGAAAAAAACGCTTGGGGGCGATGGCTTACGCCCCGCTTCGCTACGACCAACCGCAGACCAAAAAACCGGATTTTCACCCTTAGAGCCGACTAGCGCGCCAGGAAACACCAAATCGACACATATTTCACCGCCACCACCACCCCCCAAACCGGCAATATCCACAGAAACCATACCCGATGCAGAAACTAGCGGCGAAAATAGCCCCGGTTCCCCAACAGATACTTACCAACTAACTTGGCGCGAAGCAGCGCGCGTGAAAAGTCCGCGCCCCCTCAAACCGCTAAAGTTGCTGGAGTTTCAGGTACAAGCCGTTGCAAGTGCGATCGCCCTATTTTTCCTAGCCCGATTTGTCCTACAATTCCTGCTAACAAACACTAATTCTCTGTTAGTTCAGTTTTACATATTTACTAGACTGCCAATTTTCTCCCCAATTCAGCTTTTTTACCGCGATCCAACTCCCTTCCTCCAGTTTGTTTTCGGATTGCTTTTGGCCTCCTCTCCCTGGCTGACAGACGCGCTGCTGAAACTGTTTTGCGGCATCAAAACCCTGCGCGGATCGGTTTTACCCAAACACAGCAAAGAAGCTAGTCGGGTACTTCGCAGTTTTTGTACCAAGCAAAATATGCCGGTTCCTGTGCTGAAACTATTACCAGTAAATGTTCCTGTAGCTTTCAGTTACGGCTGTTTGCCCCGTTTTGCTCGGATTGCTGTCAGTCAAGGGCTGTTAGATCAATTGACGGATGATGAAATTGCTACTATTTTTGCGCGGGAATTAGCTCATATTTCTCACTGGGATTTTGCGCCGATGTCGCTGGCGATGTTGGTGATTCAGATTCCTTACCTTATATATTGGCAGACTGCTTACTGGGGTGAGCGGTTGTGTGATTTAATGACGATCGACTTTTTGCGTCGTACTGTGAGAGTTGTCACCGCTGCAATTTCTGCCATCAGTTACGGAATTTATAAGTTGTTGCGCTGGCCGATGTTGTGGTTGTCGCGCCGCCGGGTGTATTTTAGCGATCGAACTTCTGCGGAAATTACCGGGAATCCCAACGGTTTGACGCGGGCTATCACTAAAATTGCGATCGGGATTGCTGCAAATATCGAACAGCAAAAACAAACAAGCTTTTTCCTCGAAAGTTTCGATTTATTGTTACCCGTCGGCGTAGCACAAGCTGTAACCCTTGGTGGTGCTGCATTACGCGCGCCACTAGCACAGATTTTGCTGTGGGATGTCAGCAATCCCGATCGCAATTGGTTGACGGTTAATAACACGCATCCTTTGGTGGGAGAGCGTTTGAAGCTGTTGGAACTCTACGCTCAATTCTGGAAACTGGAGACTGAGTTGGATTTGGCGAGTCTGTCGCCGCCACCACCCAAGAAAGCAAAATTGTCTCTTAATTCAATACTCGAATTTAAAGACTCAAAACTATTTTTACAGGGTGCGCCGTTTTTTGGGATTCCGATGGGTTTGGGGATTGTCGGGCTGCTGTGGATGGTTGGCTGGCTGTTTTCCAAGACGAGTATTTGGCAACTCGATTGGCTTTTGGGCGATCGATCGATCTTTTGGGGCTGTTTGCCGATCGGATTTTGTCTCGGTACTTTGATGCGGATTAACTATTTTTTCCCCGACATTACGCCACAAGAAACCACTTCGCCGAGTTTACCGGAAATTTTATCAAATCCTGAGACTCTGCCCATAGATGCTCAACCTGTGCAGCTTTCTGGGCAACTTTTGGGTAGGTCTGGTATGGCTAATTGGCTAGGACAGGATTTGATTTTGCAAACGGCGACGGGTTTGGTGAGGTTGCACTATGTTTCGAGGTTTGGCCCGATCGGCTCTTTGTACCCATTTTTGATCAAAGAGACGACTCGCCCCAGCGATTTGATCGGAAAACCCGTTGTGGCGACTGGTTGGCTGCGCCGGGGTGCTACTGTGGCGATCGATCTCGAAAGTCTCCGCAGTCAAGCAGGGAAAGTCAGTGACAGCGGACATCCGATTTGGTCTGCGATTTTGGCCTTTGCTGCTGCTGTTTGGGGCGCGTACATCATTATCCTGGGCGGAAGGTGAGGCACGATCAAACTATATGTAGGGTGTGCCGTAAGCACCGAGAGTCCTATGAGTAGCGAGTCAAACCAATTTTTGCGTAAGTTTTGTTAGTTATCACATTTCCGCGCGAGTCGCGCACTACGCGCAGCCGGAGATGAGTTTTGAGTTAAACAGCGGATGGGCGATCGATCTTCTTGGTGCTTACGGCACACCCTACAGTCTATCCTTGGTGCTTACGGCACACCCTACAGTCTATCCTTGGTGCTTACGGCACACCCTACAGTCTATCCGTTACATCAGTTACATCCGTTTGCATCCGCTACAAAATCTGTTGCCGAACTTCTTTCGTAAAGAAAAGTTGCTTTTTTGCCAACACTCTGTTACATTTATTTAGATAAATCGGATTGAACCAAATAGCGCAATAACTTCATTTGGCTAAAATCCATAGGGCATTGCGTAAAAATTGTCAACCTCCCAACACAGCAAGTTCAGCCAGCCGCTTGTCGGCTGTTTTTTTAGACAGCCAATTTAGCTCTGCCGGATGAATTCAAAAAAGTGATTCAGATGCGCTTTTCGTTCAATTTGCCATGAAATATTCCTAAATAACTAGCTCTGTTACCAAGGCTGTGATACCTTTAAACAATGGTCGGACACAACCAGGCCCGATTTAAGGGATACTGGGTAAGTGAGTAGTCCTCAACACTAGGAGCGAGATTAGGGTGAGGTAAGATTACTGGCTGAAAAAATGTTAGCGATTTTCTCCCTCACTGTATTAGACTGAATATTGGCATTCCAATCGCTTGCAATTGACATCCTTGGACATAAATTTCTACACGGCGCTGGCTATAAACATTCTGAATCAAAACCGGAAGCAAGTAATACAGAATAGCCAATAGCCTAAACATTTGAGTGATGACTAAAAGTTTACACAACAACCTGAGATTTAAAAGCTCTCTGCATTATTGGCGGTTAAGTTCCGGCCTGATCAGAGTAAATCATCTTTTTGTTCTAAAAGGTGGGGGGATCTGTCAAGGTTGGTGGGAGGAATGTGCAAATTCTGTTGTTATGCGGTGTTTCCCTGCGGTCAATGTTCAGTTGACTTCAGGTAATTCTGTTCGAGCAAATTAATTAAAATCCAAGTCTGGAGGAATTTTTCATGTCTATTCGTCTTTATGTTGGTAATTTACCAAAAGAACTCGATCGCCTAGAATTGCAAGAAGTTTTTGCACCGGAGGGCGAATCTGTGACCACAAAGGTAATTACAGACCGCAAAACTGGTAAATGCAGAGGCTTCGGTTTTGTGACGGTGCTCACCGACGAACAAGCCGATCAAGTTATTGAGAAATACAACGGCTTGATGTTCAAAGAAAACCCCCTGAAAATAGAGAAGGCACTGCCCCGCTCTAAGGGTAAATCTGAGAAGGGCGAAGACGATCAGCAGCAGCCATCGTCGTCGCCTGCTGCACCGCAGTTGGTGTCCGCGTCAGCATCGACATCGCCGTCGCTCCCTGTACCAGCGCCGCAGCAACAGCAGCGCTCGGCTCCCCCTACCCAAGGTGGAGGCGGTTCCAGCAAAAGCAATCGCCGTCGGGGTGACAACAACAAGTCTCGCCGCAATCAGTCAACAACAACTGTGTCGAGTGCTGATTCGGGCTCGGTACAGCCAGATCCACGCTGGGCGAGTGCTTTGGAAGAACTCAAGCAAAAACTGGAAGCTCAGGCTGCTAGCTAGTCGAAAATGGCGGCTAATTCTTGCTGTCTTTCGACTGCGGTTGACTGAGTTTATTTGGAAGTGCGATCGAGAATCGGTCAAAAAGCCTAATTCTCGATCGCACTATTTTATTGTAAAAACCCTCTACTCTAATCTAGCAGGGACAATATTCTTCGGGTGTGTCGCCATGTTTAATCTCTCGCATTCAATTGCAAATCTCATGGCGACGCACCTTTTTCGATATTCTTCGGGTGTGTCGCCATGTTTAATCTCTCGCATTCAATCGCAAATATTATGGCGACGCACCTTTTTGAGATTTGAGATTTTAGATTGACGGATTGATTAGTCAATACTTCATTTTTCGCTCAATCCGCTATCAGTCCTGTTTATTCTTCGCCAGAGAATTCAATCGTCTCAATAAAATCGAAAATCTTGTTCATAATTCCCTCAACTTCCGACTCAAGGGAACCCAATTCGTCCTTGTCCTGATAAATTCGCTGACAGCTTACCGTGTAGCAAAAATCGTCAGCGATAAAAGCCATAAGTCCCCGGTAAGCATCCAGCCGAGTAACTGGGCTATCGTTTTCTTGCACGGTGAGAGTTGCACCCGCAGGCAAATCGACCACTGCAAAATAAGCTTCTTCATCTTCTAAATATTCGGTGTACAGTAAATCAGAGTTGGCAAATTTAGGAAGAATTGCCTCAGAAACAAAATTGTCCAGAAACGGTCTGAGATAGGCTGATTCGCCTCCTGACTCGATTAATTCTTCCACTTCGCCAGCAATCCGAAAATAATCAATTTTCAGCAAAACACCAAAGTCATCAGAAAATGCGACACAACCTTCTTCCTCGTCAATTCTACCGCCTCGTTGCTCGTCAACTGGAATCGAGACGCTAAAATTGCCTTCAGGAGATACGTACAACGGCTCCTCTAAATCAAAATCAGGCTCTTCGGCCTCTACTTGGGAGTAGGCATCAATTACATCCTCGATAATTTCCTCAGCTTCCTCATCTTCTACACCTAATGCTTGCTGGAATTCCTGGACAAAAGCCAGGTGCTTCTGGGACACTTCGCCATCTGTGACAAACATTGCTGCGGTGATGGCAAAAGTATCCAACACTAACTCATCTGGCATTGATTCCCAAGCAGTATGAAATAATGCTCCTAAACCGTCTTGAGCGATAATACCTGCGAGTTTTTGAAACATTGCTGACATATCATCTTCTGAGTATTCAGCAAATATTTCTGAGTCCCAAAGTATGCTTTCCAAGATATCTGCGTCTGCGTCAGGGGCGTTGGCCTCGGCTGCGACAAGCGCTACCGCCGCGACGGATTCCTCTAAACTCAATTTGATTGAGGATTTATCTTTGGAATTGAATATTTTAGTAAAGTTGCTCATAGTTTTTGCTTGGCTAAAGAGTTTAGTTTGACGTTTTGCCTGGAGCATCTAATTTTTGCAAAAAATTTTTTTTTTGACAATTTGCTATTAAAATTAGATGCGAGCTAGCTGATTACCAAGGACTACCAATTAGTGTAAATCCGGCCCAAAATTTGGGATGAGATAAATCAGAATTTGCTACTTGTCCGGCTTGAGTAAGATCGATCGCCCTTTGAGTTCCCACCAACTTACCATCTTTAATGACTACCTGTTTGCGAATCATCGCCAGTTGAGCTTGTCTGAGAGCTTCAGCCTTAATGGGAGCCGATCGCAAATTAGCATAAAACTCAGTCATCAGCCCCAAAGTCGCGAAATCATTAACTTTCCACAAACTCGCCAAAGCTGATTTTACACCGCTGCGGACTGCGAGTCCAGCAAAACCCATTTCTGCGTCACTGTTGCCGATCGCAGTTTCGCACGCACTGAGCACCAATAACTGTACTTGTCTGCGATCGTACCACTTCGCCAACCGAAATTGATCCAGCGCCAAAGAGCGCTTCCAGAGGTCAATCTCAGCCTCCTTGCGTCCGTTTTGATTGAGCGGAAAGCTGGCGTGAGTAGCTAGGTGAACAATGTCAAACGCCTGTTGTTGCCGCTGTTTGGTGAGATTTTCCAGGGTAAAATCTTGATTGAGAAAAAAGCGGCCAGGCCACAAGGGCAATTCGGCAGCATTTTGGTTGTTGCGTATCGTACCTGCGATCGCCGATAATTCGATCGGTACAGCAGGCAAAGCAGGTTTATCGAGAAATTCGGAAGCACCCATTGCCAAAACTTGAGCGTTTTTCAAGCTTTGATAATTAGTGCTAGTCAAGCTGACACTGGGAATTGAGCCAAGGCTGTACTTTTCTACTAAAAAGTGTTCGCCATCGTAGAAAGCTGCTATGGGCAATTGTCGCAAACCTGCATCGAAGGAAAAAACCAGGGTGTCAATATTTAATGCTGCTAACTCTTGAGAAATTGGCTCAATAAATAAATCATACAGTTTCTTCGCAGTTGGCAAGTCTTTATCTTCAAGATTATCTAGGTTTGAGATTGTGCGTTGAAAATCATTTACAAGTTGATTCAAATATACCCGGTTGACTTTAATTGTTTTCCGAATTGGAGGGCCTTCGGGAACTACTAATATTAGCGATAATGATTCGAGACTGGCGAACGCATAAACAATTACGGCTTGCTTTCCGGTTTCTGTTTTAATTGTTTTCAGAGTTTCTCGGATGTATTCAACATTTACTTTTTCGTTAGTAAAATCTTCTTCAAAATAGTTTTCATAGTCTTGTTCAAAGAGTTTGTCGATTAAGGCAATAGCATCATCAGCATTGCCTTGATCTAAAGCTTGTTCAACGCTAAATCTGCTAATTTCTAAGGGAAAGAGATTGGGAATATTTACGGGTGGGAGAGTTTGGGCTGCGGGAGTTGGTGCGGGAGTTGGAATTGGTGCGGGTGCGGGAGTTGGTGCGGGAGTTGGAATTGGTGCGGGTGCTGGAGTTGGAATTGGTGCGGGTGCTGGAGTTGGAATTGGTGCGGGTGCTGGAGTTGGTGGCGGAGTAGTTTCGGGAATGCTTGCCAAGGAATTAGGCTCGATCGCCTCAACGGGTGACTCAATAGTAGGCGCAGGATTAGGTGTTAAAACTATCCATCCATCGGGTTCTGTTGTAGCAGAAGAACCAAGTTCTGGCGGTTTTTCTGGTGGATTTTCAGGAGGCGTTATTAAAGTTATCTCTGCTGCTTTTTGAAGAGCAGGTGGTGTGAGAGAGAAATTGTTTTGGGGATTATTAAATGCCCAATTAAAAGTTTGGATTCCGGTTTCAGCATTGAGAGTGATGGTGGTTTTTGCTCCTAATAAATCGCCAATTAACAAAGCTAAATCTTGTTGCGGATTTTGCGCTTGGGCGGGTGCTACTGCGGCTGTGGGAATGGGTGCAGGAATGGGAGAGAAAGAGGGTGCAATTACAGGTGGAATTGCTGCTACAGGCGGGTTGTAAGGCGATTGTAGGGGTGCGGTTGTTGGATTTGTCGCGATCGCACTTGGAGGAGCGATCGAGCTTGGAAGGGCGATTTGGGCGGTGAGTTGGGCGATCGATGGAATTGTGGGTGCGGTGGGTATGCGATCGCTCGCGCTTGGTATTGTTGGGGCTGACGGCTGTGTGCGGGTTGTGCGGGGCGGCAGTGTGAAGAAATTGGTGTTTAGCAGTTCTTGGATGGCGGAAAAATCGATCGGCGGGGGTTCGGGTGTTGGGGATGGAGATGGGGTTGGGGCGATCGAGATTGAGGGTGTTGGGGATGCGATTTCGGGTGTTGAGATGGGAGTGGGGGCGATCGGGATTTCGGCTGTTGGGGATGGCGTTGGGGCGGGGGATAAATCCTGTGGTGGCTGGCGTCTGGGTGTCGATAAAAGTACAGGCGATGCAGTAGTTGTTGGCGACGGACTCCCAATGGCGATAACCCCAAGCGCAGCAGTTGCAGGTGCAGTTGCAGGTGCAGTTGCAGGTGCAACTACTGGAATGGTTGCTGGCGTTGGAGTAGTTGCAGGCGCTGGCGTTGGAGTAGTTGCAGGCGTTGGAGTGGTTGCAGGCGTTGGAGTGGTTGCAGGCGCAGGCGCTGGAGTGGTTGCAGGTGCAGGAGTAGTTGCAGGCGCAGGCGCAGGCGCTGGAGTGGTTGCAGGCGTTGGAGTAGTTGCAGGCGCAGGCGCTGGAGTGGTTGCTGGAGTAGTTGCAGGTGCTGGAGTAGTTGCAGGTGCAGGTGCAGGTGCAGGTGCAGGTGCAGGTGCAGGTGCTGGTGCTGGAGTCGGCGTCGCGGTAGGTGCAGGTGCAGGTGCAGGTGCAGGTGCAGGTGCAGGTGCAGGTGCAGGAGTTGGCGTCGCGGTAGGTGCAGGTGCAGGTGCAGGTGCAGGAGTCGGCGTCGCCGATGGAGTCGGTGCAGGTGCAGGTGCAGGAGTCGGTGTCGCCGATGGAGTCGGTGTTGCTGATGGCTGGGGATTTGGAACAGATCGAACTTCAATCCTTTCTGTATCCTGTTTATGTGTATAAAGATAGCTGTTACCAGACGAAATTGTTGACTCAGCCGTGCCATTTCCCCTAGTAATAGCACCAGCAGTTCCGTTAGCTGTTGAATTATTACCAACAATAAAAGGCGTCAGTCCATTACCGCCGTGACGCACAAAAATTGTACCGCCTTTATCCCCAGCACCTCCGGCAGAGGAACTGCTAGCAGCCACCCCATTTCTATCTAGAAAAGAGTTTACCGCCCGAAAAAACTTTTCAGTCCAAACATAGATATTTCCACCATTACCACTACCAAGGCTCTGACTGTCAATTTGATTGACAGTAATATTACCACCAGCCTTCAAAGCGATATTGCCACCATTATTAGAGGAACTTGAATTCAGATTACCTGTTTGAATTGCTCCTTGATCGCTGGTGAGTGTAATTCCCGCTGGCGAGGTGATATTTTGGGCAGTAATGTTATTTGTGGCGCGCACACTCACAGCCACAGGAGTTGCAGGAATATCATCTTGAATATTGATGCTGTTGAGAGGAGTCACGCTGCCCACAGGAGCGAAAAACCGCACAATTCCCGCCTCCGGCTTGACAGTCAGATTGTACGGCCCGTCAACTGTAGACTTAAAATTAATGTCACCAGTCCCTTTAATGCTGACCAACGTATCCCCAGTCATATAAATCGCACCATTGAAGTTAATATCATTGTTTTTGGTAGCGATATTACCATTATTAATAGTTATGCTATTTTTGGCATTAAAAGCCAGTAATCCACCATTACCGCTGCCAGTAGCAATAGCATTGACAACGCTTGTGGCTATGCTACCAGTAGGGCTAGTCAGAGTAATATTGCCGCCATTGCCATTAGCAGAAGGAGCAGCTAATGCACCTTTGCTAGTATCAATATTACCGCTGCTGCTAATGATATTAATGCTGCCGCTGTTTGCATTGACACCAGTTACAAGCAGGGCGATATCGGATGTAATAATATTGCTGGCAGCTTTGATAGTGATACTGCCGCCGCTATTGCCGCCTAGAGAGTTCAGAATTCCAGCAGTAGTATTAACGCTACCTCCGCTTTGCAAACTAATATTTGCACCATTTAATCTCCCCTGTGCATTAACACTGTTCGTGGAAATATTGCCCCCAGCTTGAAATGTAATTGTGCCTCCATTTCCATTCACGCTTTTCGATAAAACTTGTTGGGCACTAGAATCAATGGCTCCACCGCAGGTAAAATTAATATTACCACCATTGCCAATAGATTCAGTTGTCACAAGCCCAGTCGTAATATTACCCGCTGGTGCATTTAGGGTAAGATTGCCCCCGCTACCGCTAAGATTGGATGCCTGTAAAGCTCCTGAGTTGGTTAGAATATTTCCTGTACGACTAAGAAAGTTAATATTTCCACCAAGGGGAGTGAGTGTTTTAGAAACAACAATTATATTGCCAGTTAAAATATCTTTAGCTGCCTCAAATCGAATATTGCCAGCCGCGCCGTTTCCACCCGTTACAGCCGCTATAGAATTTAATCCGCCTGCGGTGGTGTCAATTGTACCATTTTGGCTGGTAAAAACAATATCTCCAGCTCGTCCGCTACCGTTCTCGACGAGACTAATTACATTGCCTGTAAGAATATTTTTAGCCGCGAGAAAAATGATATTACCAGCATTACCACCCCCACTATTGACAGCACTAATCTCTGCTTTTCTAGTGTCAATCGAACCGGCATTACTCGTAAATTGGATTGTCCCTCCCGTTCCCGCACTTGAATAGGACTCAGCAGACGCAAGAGAAGAATTAATGATAATATTTTGAGCCGCAGTGAGAGTAATATTGCCGCCATTCTTTACGCCATTAGATGCAACATAACTTCCACCATTATCTATAGAGCCAGTTTGACTGGTAAGCGTAATATTACCCCCATTTCCCCCGCTTGTATTGCCGAATCTGGAATTAGCTTCAATCCCCTCAGTTTTAATATTGCCAGCAGATTGAATCGTAACTTGTCCGCCATTGCCACCATAGCCTCTAGCTTGCAATAACCCAGTATTAATATTACCGTTTTTGCTGTTGATAGTAATATTTCCCCCTTGCCCTTCAATGCCCGTGAAGGAAGTCCCTCCATCAGAGTATATCTGGGCAGTAGTAACATTTCCAGTCGAATTGATCGAGACATGACCGCCAATTGTCCCAGAAGATCCGGTCACGAGAATCCTGGGTATATTAACGCTACCACCGCTAGTAATAGTGGCATCTTTACCGTTAGCGAGTATAGAGTTGACTGAAATGTCACCAGTGGCTTGAAGCGTAACATTGCCTCCCAACGCTGAGATAGTCGCCTCTGAGTATCCTGTTGTAGATAGTGTACCGGCTGCGATGTTTCCACCCAGCGCTTGCAAGGTGATCGATCCTCCTTGTGTCTGGATAGTATCATTGGTATCAACAAATGTAATTCCGCCTCCCGTTGAAGAGATTTTCAGGCTACCAGAAGTCAAAGGTAAGGCAACCAAATCAGCTTTGCCAGATACCACACCAGTGATATTGCTGATAGTGATACTTCCTGTTGCTTCTAAAATAATATTGGCATTAGCACCTAGGGCATTAATTTGACCCCAACTAACAGTATTAGCGCCAATATTACCGTCACCAGCCAAGATTTTGCTGCTTACAAATAGGCTAAGACTATCGAGAGATCCACTACCAGCTATGCTATCAACAATCGTCAAGGTAGTTGGATCTAGCAACAACGTGCCAAAACTTCCATTCAAGGCCGAGGTATCTACTAAACCTCGGAAAATTAGGTTTTCTTTTCCCGACACTTCAACAAAGCCGCCGTTGCCAGAATTACTGCCACCGCGAGCACTAATGTTTCCAGAAAAACCTGTCAGCCCATCAGCCCAAATAATGACACGCCCACCATCGCCATTTCTGATAGAATCTGCATTAATTGTGGAATCATTACTCACGAATGTACGCAAGGCATTTGGTACTGTACCTTGACCTTTGTAATCACCGCCAACGCGCACGTTGCCTCCGCCATTAATGCCGGAAGCGTTGATATTGGCATTAATTAAACCCACCCGCGAACCCAACACATTGACAGTTCCTCCACTGTCGCCAGAAACATCAACATTACCAGCCACAATTGCCGTTCCTGTGTCAGTTGGTACGATTCCCCCTGCACCAGTCAACTGCACAGTTCCATCATTATTGACCGTTACTCCCGCTGCATGAGTCTCACCTTTCCCTGTCAGCAATTGAGCAATTGATAAGGTTGAAGATTGATAATTACCAATTCGCAATGAAGTATCAGTAATAGGTTGAATCTCTAAATTTAATAAGTTTCCGGCTTGGCTAATCCTAACTAAACTTTGACCCGGAACCGCCGCCACAGTAATATTTCCTCCCGGTGCAGCAAGTTGTCCCGCACTCACAATTGTGCCGCCCAACAAAGTTAAACTCTGTCCCTGTTTCACAGCCAAACTACCTAAATTAACAATTCCTCCCGGCTGTAGATTTGTAAAAGCAAAAGTGTTCGGACTTCCGACTAACTGTGCATAATTATTCGTACCAGTAGCATTAAACCAATTGTTACCGAAACCGATTCCTGTTGCAGTAGTCGCCGTGAAAGAACCGGGAATATTCAAACTAGAATTTGTACCGAAAACAATCCCCGCCGGATTCATTAAAAATAAATTAGCATTGCCGCCCGTAACTTGAATTATGCCGTTAATCAGCGAAGCATCGCCGCCGACAACTCGCCCTAAAATATTGCGGATATTGGGATTTG
>Ga0209591_10006259_pt1 | contig 13221 bp, 8 predicted proteins | sample MAT01_FD_187207 | JGI IMG/M metagenome (GOLD analysis project Ga0209591, IMG submission 187207) | Freshwater microbial communities from Lake Fryxell liftoff mats and glacier meltwater in Antarctica - MAT-01 (SPAdes) (version 2) | ecosystem: Environmental > Aquatic > Freshwater > Ice > Liftoff...
GTCGCTTGATTCATTTGGGATGGGAAATTCAGGTAGAATTAACCTTAGATGACGGTCAAGTAGTAAACGCTAATTTGACCAGAGAAAAGTTTGACCAATTGCAGTTACAGCCGCAGCAAAGAGTGTTTGTAAAGCCGAAAGGTGCAAAGTCTTTTCCACTGTTTTATTCTATCTGAATTCCGAGCCGCTTGAACGATCGCCCGGTTCGTAGTGCGGACTAAAGTCCGCACTACCGGTTTGCGCGTGTCGTTAATCGAGCGGACACCATCTCTTAGAGCTCAAGCTAAATTTAAATAGCATACCAAAACTCGAAGGACACGGCACTGCCGTGTCCCTACTTTTTTATGCTGACAACTGTGGAGTTAGTCTTTAATGTTGCTGACAGCTTTTTTGACTTGTTGCTCAAAAGATGTAGCTTTTGTGTTAGAAGGATTTATCATCTTCTCGCTGTCGGCATCTCCCTGAACTTCATTAATCCCTTCGTTAGCTTTTTCCTGAGTTTCTTCCAGAGACATAGGATCTTTCAAAACGGCTTTTTGAGCTTCTCTCTCAATCCCCGTCAGTTGAGCTTCACCTTTAGTCAGGCTGCTGGTAACGGCAAAAGCTGGGAAAGCATTGGAAACAAACATCAATGCACAAAAACAAACAGCTATTAAACTGCGAACTAAACGTTTGGCATTAAGATTTAAGCTGATAAAAGACATACAAAATTTCTCCGTTTTTACAAATTTTGATCGCTGAGATTGTTAACAGGCTGAAGCTCGTTCAAATTCTGCACAATCTTTAGCTCAAGTTTCGATAAAGCAACAGCATTGAGCAGTGGCTCTCTCTTAAATTGAGGTACTATATAATATTTAGCTTAAAAAACGGAGATTTGAAATCCTTCTCAGGGAATATTTTGGCTTTGTGTCTTCCGATAGATGAGTCTGGTGCATCGCTGAAGTCCGATCGAGATTTGAGATGGGAGTATCTGTGCCAGCATTTGAGCGTGCTGTCCCCGCTTAGACAAAAAACCCGGTTTCTTTGACGATTGTGGCTGCTATTCGACAGAGATCGAGCAACCGGGTTTTTTATCCCATGCCTAACTCCTAAACTACTACAGCCGCACGGGAACTTGATGTTTTGCTAGATAAGTCTTAATTTCTCCGACGCTCAGTTGCCCGTAATGTAGGAGGGAAGCCAGGAGTGCGGCTTCTGCTTTGCCCTCTGTCACCGCTTCGTAGATGTGGTGACAGTTTCCCGCGCCGCCGGAAGCAATCACCGGAATTTCTACAACTTCGGCGATGCTGCGGGTTAATCCCAAGTCGTAACCGGCTTGAGTTCCGTCAGAGTCCATGCTAGTCAACAAAATTTCACCAGCCCCGCGCTGTGCGGCTTCCTTGGCCCAGACGATCGCATCTTTGCCGGTATTTTCTCGCCCTCCGCGCACGTACACGTCCCAACCAGGATTATCTGCGTCTTGCCGTTTGCGGGCGTCGATCGCCACTACAATGCACTGATTACCAAATCGATCGCTGGCTTTGTCAATCAAACTCGGATCGCGCACCGCCGCCGAATTAATACTCACCTTGTCTGCGCCCGCCCTCAATAAACTTTTAATGGTGTCTAAGGATTGGATACCGCCGCCCACCGTCAAAGGGATAAATACTCGATCGGCCGTTCGGTACACCACATCGATCATAATATTCCGGTCTTCGTGAGTCGCCGTAATGTCCAGAAACACCAACTCGTCAGCACCCGCATCATTGTAAACCTGAGCCATTTCTACCGGATCGCCAGCATCCTGAAGATTGACAAAATTGACACCTTTAACCACGCGACCGGCTTTCACATCCAGACAAGGTAAAATTCTTTTCGACAACATACAATTCTCTTCCAATTTAACTTACTCGGCGGGAAGTGCCCCGCTATAACTGTACTCATCTTAGCGGTGGGATGAAAGCCAGGGTTGTTTTTTGCCGTCCAGCTTGTGGTCTTCACTCCTAGCTGGAGAACGAGTTGGACAGGCAACAAATAACCAATCTCTCAGCTATCACAAGACGGTTACAATAAATAAAATTCGTTTTAAAAATTTGATAAATCATCATAAATGTCGCAACGATTGCCACAACCAAGCAGTCAAAAGCGAGATATAGCAATCCTAAATCATTTGTGAATTTCTTACTCCCTCCCCTTGATAAGGGGAGGGTTGGGGTGGGGTAAAAAGTTTACGACTCCTGCAAGGATTGCTATATATGGCATTTAGCAGCTTACTCTAGCATAGAGGATTTTTACTCTTAGTTGTTCCCTACGCTCCTCACCAACAGTTAATCTCCTGATATCTTGCACCATTGTCAGCAACAGGCTTTCCGGCCTGTTCCACAAAATATAAATTTTCTTGTGGAACAGGCCGGAAAGCCTGTTCATAAAAGGCTAATTGAGAATGGTGCAACATATGAGTCTCAGAACAACCGACCTTAATCAGTCCGATTCGGGGCCTGCTAAAAAATTATTAAAATTATTCAAAACCTTTCTGCTGGAATGGAATTTGACACGCCATAGCTTCTTGCTGTTTTGCCCGACTTCTTAAAAATCGCTGATGGTCATAAGAATGGGGGGATGTAAAATAGGCACTTTTCTAAAAATTGTTTTTTACAGTGCAATTATGAGCACTGGTTTTACTCTGGGAGTATCACTTCTGCTGGCAGTATAATAGTAAAAGTAGATCCCTTACCAACCTCGCTTTCAACGAACGTATCTCCACCCATAATCCGAGACAAATTTCTAGTAATTGCTAACCCCAATCCAGTACCCCCATACTCTCGTGTAGTTGAAGCATCAGCCTGGATGAATGGTTGAAACAGTTTTTGCATTCGTTCTGGAGCTATACCAACGCCAGTATCACTTATCTTAAATAAAATATACGGAATGGCTGATTTCTGTTCTTCTCCATCGGCTATTCCAGATTTTCTATATTTCTTTTCTACCTTAATAGTAATTTGACCTTTTTTTGTAAACTTGCTGGCGTTACTAAGCAGATTAAATAAGCTCTGACGTACCTTAGTCAAGTCCGTTTTCATATCTCCCAAATTCTGTTCACAGTTAACTACCAATATATTAGCATTCTTCTCCACCAGTGGCTTAATCATCGTGATGACTTCCCTAATTAAATCTGAGATATCAACGGTTTCTAAGTAAAGTTCAACCTTCCCAGATTCAATTTTGGACAAGTCAAGAATGTCGTTAATTAGTCCAAGTAAATGTGTGCCTGCACCGTTAATTTTTTTCAGATCTGGGATAATTTTTTTTTGATCTAAATCTTCGGCTTCTTCTTGCAACATTTCGCTATAGCCGATAATCGCATTGAGAGGGGTGCGGAGTTCATGGCTCATGTTAGCGAGAAACTGGCTTTTGGCAATGTTGGCTGCTTCGGCGGCTTCTTTAGCTGCTAATAATTCCACAGTCCGTAATTCAACTTTTTCTTCTAGGAGTTGCTTCTGCTGTTCTAGTTTTTTAGTTAAATTATATAATTTTAAATGAATTCTAATCCTCGCTAAAACTTCTTCACTTTGGAAAGGTTTAGAAATATAATCTACGGCTCCTACAGATAATCCATTGACTTTATTATGTGAATCAGATAAAGCACTTAAAAAAATTATTGGAATTTCGCAGGTTAAGGGATTAGCTTTCAATCGCCGGCAAGTCTCAAAGCCATCAATACCGGGCGGCATCATTATATCTAATAAAATTAGTTCGGGCGGATGATATTCTACTTGTTCAATCGCAGTTTCACCATCAATAGCAACGGAAACTTGATAACCCACGTCGGTCAATATGTAGGCTAGAACTTCTAGGTTATTGGGATTATCATCTACAATCAAAATAGATTGATTGTCTGAGTTTTCAGTCATACATAATTTACTGGGGATGGGATACATAAATTTACAACATTTTTGGGGCTAGGGAGTATTTAGGTATTGCTCTATGTAAGTTCGCACCTGTTTAAGCTTGAAAGCTTTAGCAAATTCGCGCAGATTTTGAATAAAAGGGATAAACTCATTGTCTATAAGTTCAATTCTCGTCAACTCTTGTAGTAAATCGTTAATCAATCCCTTACGACTAAGATTATACAAGATTAGCAAGTCATCATGCGAAGGTGGCACAATCTCAACCACTTGTTTTGTCAATTCTCTTGTGGTTTGCGGTTGTAATTTATCTTCATATATCCATTCTAATTTCAGGAGAGATTTGATAGTATTTAACAGGCTATCAGCTTCGATAGGTTTGGGCAAAAATTCATTAGCTCCAATCTCTATACTTTTTTGCAGATCTGACTCGAATACACTGGCTGAAGACACGATAACTGATAAATTAGCAGATGATGCTAATTTTCGCAAACTTTTCACCATTTCATAGCCATCCATAACCGGCATAACAATATCCGTAATAACCAGATTTGGCTGAACCTCAGCAATTTTATCAAGACCTTCTTGACCATTTTCAGCCTCAAAAAGTATAAAGCCAATAGGGCTGAGTAAATTGACAATAACAGAACGGTTTTCCCAACGGTCATCTACTACTAGAACTTTGGGCTTATCGCCCTTAAAACCAATAATAACACCCTGCTCAGAACTTTTAGAATTTTTTGCCCATTCCTTAGCTTCGGGTAAATCTATCTCAAACCAGAAAACACTACCTTTCCCTAATTCACTTTCAACTTCCAAGGTACTCCCCATCATATCAACAATTTTTTTGCTGATAGCTAATCCTAGTCCAGTCCCTTCGGATTGCTTCTTTATAGTACCAGACTGCTCAAAGGGCAAAAAGATATTTTTAACATGATCACTCGATATCCCAATTCCCGTATCTTCAACTTGGAATATAATTCGATATAAAGGTAGTTCCCTAACCTTATCTTCCAAGAGTTTGGATTTAATTATAAATTTCACGCTACCTTGAGCCGTAAACTTAATAGCATTGCCTAATAAGTTAATCAATACCTGCCGCAATCGTTTTTCATCCGCAGAAATACCAACTGGGAGTTGACCTTCGATGCTATAGATAAAATCAATTCCCTTTTGATCAGCCTTAATCCGACAAATTTCAACAACTGCTTGCAGAAAAGCCGGAAAATGAAAATCAGTAGCATATATTTCCATTTTCCGTGCCTCGATTTTAGAAAAATCAAGGATATCGTTAATCAGAGTCAGTAGATGGGAACCACATTGATTAATAATATTAATCCCTTTTTTATCTGATTCAACTATGTGTTTCGAGCGCTGGAGAATTTGGGCATATCCTAAGATACCATTGAGAGGTGTCCGCAGTTCGTGGCTCATATTCGCCAGAAACTCACTCTTAGCATTGTTAGCACTATCAGCAACTTCTTTGGCTTGTTTAAGCTCTACAGTTCTGTCTTCAACTCGCAGTTCCAATTCCTCATTAGTTTTCGCAAGCGCCGCAAAAGATTCACGCACTTGCTGAGCCATTATATTAAATAAATATCCCAAACGACCCAATTCATTTTGGCGATTGACATTAACTTGAATATCAAGATTACCAGCCGCAATACTCTCAGTTGCAGCCATTAATTTATTGAGTGGGCTAGAAATTTCGCGGTGTAATATTAAAAAGACAATAATGATTTCAAGCAGTAATGCACTTAGTCCTAGCAGGAGAATCATCCGAGCAGTAGCAAGAGCTTCTTGGGTTAGTAGAGATTTGGGAAAAACTGTGACTAAGTACCAATTTGGTTCGTCAATTCTAGCAACGCCCAAATATTCATCATAGTCAGAATTGTCAATAATTATATTTTCCTGTTTACGATCCTTGACTAATTCATAAATTCGCCGCAGATGAGCATCTCCTGATTGGGCGATGGAGAATTGTCCATTTCCCTTTTGAATACTTTCCATCAGTTCTGGGTGAGCTACTAGCCGCCCATCGGCTCGAAAAATCATGTTGTATGTGCCTTTTAGTCCATCATTAATTGTCCGCTTCTGCAAATCTTCAATTAAAATATCATGTCCAAGTGTGGCAATATGTTTGCCATTTACATCTAATGGTGTCACACAGGATGCCATCCAAGCTACAGCTACTTGGTCATAATAAATGCCTGTCCAAACTGTTTTGCGTTCTGGATCGTAGATTTCTCTGGTAATTTGAAATGACTCATCATCTGTGACCCGGAACGATTCAGTAGAAGGTGCTTTGAGCGACCAGGGATACTGGTGCATATACATGATCATTCCATTCTCAGGAATTTGCGTATAGGTGTTAGCAAAGCGATTGCGCCAAGCAGGGCCATAAGTATTGATAACTTTATAGAAAGCAACCATTCGCCGCTGCATTTCAGTGTCAATATTAACATTTTTGCCAAGAAATAAGCCTCCTGTTTTGTCTATTTGAAACAGTTCGGGGCGATTGCGAACTGAGCCATCTGGATATCTCACAAAATTTAGCTCGAATTCAGGTTGGGGATCGCGATTTTCTTCTGCTTTTAGTTGTTCTAATAAAGCCTTCTTGAGTAACTTATGATTATCTTCTGCCAAGGTAAATATCGATCTTTCGCGTTGTGAGCGTAATTTTATATATTGCTCTAGTTGAGTTAATGAATTATTAGTAATTCCTGAAATTATTTGAAAATAACTAATGGCTGTTGATGCGACAATAACCATGCCCATGCTGAAAGCTATTTTTAAAAGTGTTTGTTTTGTCAGGGATTCTTTTGATTTATTTTTGTTGTTACGAACACTTTCGATGATAGATCCAGACATTTTTAAGTTTTCGAGGAAATTTCTCTTCATTTCACTATCCTACAGGCTAAGAGGATCTTAATAATTAGGCTAGACGGATTGCAGATTATTTTGCAAGCCTAGCTGTTTGTCACATATCATATTGAAGCGGCATTTGTCAAGTAAAATTTATGCCAAATTAGATGCTTTTACCCTGGGTGTTGCGGTCGGTCGGCTGATCGCCACTAAAGATAATTCTAGTCCAACTCAACTTACAATTTCAAGTCCTCACGCTATATTATCGGTTTTGAGTCAAATGAGGTACAGACAGATGCTATAGGTTAAAGACTTAGCGGAGCGAACTGTACGTCAAAAATCTATAAAAGCAATCTAAGTTAACTCAGTATTCTATGACAAAAAACCTTGCAGACGGAAATAGGATAAATAAGCCTTTAATACTGAATAATTAATTGGAGGACAGATAATATCTGTGCCCACCAGTCTATCCTGGGTATTGCGGTCATCAAATTTTTGACACACAAAAGAGGTGGTCTCAATAAAAGTTTTTCGGTTATGAGGTAATTTCTTGATAAATAGAGAAGCCATCGGAGTTAAAGCATTCTCTGGAGACGTATTGAGTAGTTTTGCCTGCCACTGCGGGTAAGGAATAGAATCGACAGCATAACCAAGGGCATTAATATCCAAAACAAGTTGGTTCATAGTTAATACATGGGAACTTAATAGATGAAATGTTTTGTTAAAAGACTCTGGTTGATCCGATAAATACCGAATCGCCTGAACGATATAATCTACAGGAGCGAGATTCATCTTCAGATCTAATTCTGGGCCATAGCCTAATTGAATAAAGCCCTTGATAATTAGACAAATTGTATTACTGAGTTGAAAAGCACCTGTTTGGCTATGGCCTGTCACCATTCCCAAGCGATAAATAGAAACTGGTAAACCGCGATCGCGGGCAGCCATTACTAATTTTTCAGCGGCCCATTTACTTTGAGCATAACCATCTGAATATCCTTCAGGACTTAGTAAATCGTCTGTTTCAGCAATTAATTTCATACCATCATAGTTCGATGATTGAAAAATATCCAGAGTCGAAATATAGTGGACTGGTGTAGTTTTTGTCACAGTTGCTAGACGCAATATCTCCTTAGTGCCGCCCACGTTTGCATCCCGTAAAGCATCGTAGGGATAAACTAAATTCACATAAGCACCACAGTGATAAATGACATCAATGACATTTGCTAACTCCTTGAATTGTGATAAAGGAAGTCCTAATAATGGCTTTGATAAATCTCCTATTATGGGAACAATCCTACTACTAAATACTTCTTCCCAAATTTCATAATTTTTCAGAACACTACGTAGTCGAGAGGTGGCGGATTCTAAATGATCAGCACGAACTAAACAATAAATAGTCGCTTGGGGATTATGCAGCAACAATTCGTGCAATAGAAAAGCACCAACAAAACCCGTTGCCCCTGTCAAGAAAATGTGCTTCGGTCTAAATCTGGTAATTGTCAATGGGTGAATAGTTTCATCTAAGACTGCATCAGCCGATAATTCAGCAATATTTGTTTCAAAAATCGCCGTAGATTCCGAAGACTGCACAGCCTCAATTACTTCAGCTAATCCAGCAATTGTCGGAGATTTGAACAGGCAATCTAAAGACAATTCCACTGGGAAAGCTTGCGATACTCTATTTAGTAATAAGGCTGCGCGTAATGAATTTCCGCCTGACTCAAAAAAGTTTTGATGGATGCCAATTTGCACTCCTAAAACAGAAGTCCAAATTTCAACCAATTGTTTCTCTATTTCCGTGCGTGGAGCAACAAATTTTTCAACATTATCAAGAGTTGGTGCCGGTAGTGCCTCTCGATCTATTTTACAATTAGGTGTTAATGGCAAAGCATCCATAAAAACTACAAGTGTCGGCACCATGTAATCGGGCAATTTTTCTTTAAGTTCTGCTCGTATCTCTGCGGAACTCAAATTTAATGATTGTGAATTTAACACAACATAAGCAACTAAGTAACCATCTCCCTGACTATCATTCCTAACAACAACAACTACATCATCTACCGCAGGGTTATCTAAGCAAGCTGCTTCAATATCGGTTAATTCAATCCGGTATCCCCGAATTTTTACTTGGTAATCACTGCGTCCAATAATGGCAATATTACCATCTGGTAGATAATGAGCTAAGTCACCTGTTTTATAGAAACGATCGCCCGGTTGATTGCTAAAAGGATCATTAAAAAACTTTGACTCAGTTATTTCTGGACGGTTAAGATAACCTCTTGCTACTCCCATGCCACCAATATAAATCTCTCCCTCATCTCCATCAGCAACAGGCTCAAAAATGTCATGCTCAGAATTGCGTGGATACTTTAAAAGATAAATTTGAGTATTTAAAATTGGCCGGCCAATTGGTATAGCTTCCTCGCCTGGTTCTACCCGATGAATTGTTGACCAAATAGTTGTTTCTGTCGGGCCGTACATATTCCAAAGAGACGAACTTCTCTCTAGTAATTGATTGGCTAAGTGTCGATTTAGAGATTCTCCGCCACAAAGAATTTTTAAATTGCGATCGCCTTGCCAATTAACGGCTAATAGCATTCTCCATGTTGCAGGAGTTGCCTGCATAACTGTAGCGCCAGATTCAGTGATTATTTTAGATAACTTCATTGGATCGATGGCGACTGCGCGACTAACGATCACAACGCGAGCACCAACTATTAATGGTAAGAAAATTTCTAAAACAGCAATATCAAAGGATATCGTAGTGACGGCTAGTAGTACATCTCGCTCTGTCAATCCTGGTTCTTGTTTCATCGAGAGCAGAAGATTGACTACAGCACGGTGAATAATTTGCACGCCTTTTGGTTTACCCGTTGAACCCGAGGTGTATATTGTATAGGCTAAATCATCAGGTGTGACTTCGCTATCTAAATTATCTTGGTTGAATTGCTCAATTTTTTGCCAATCTGAGTCTAAACATACCACTCGCATACCATTTCTTTTCGGTAGGCAACTGAGAAGATGGGTTTGGGTAAGTAGTAGCGGAATCTGGGAGTCTTCCAACATAAACGCTAACCGGTCTTCGGGATAAGTTGGGTCAAGAGGGACGTAAGCACTACCGGCTTTTAAGACTCCCAGAAGTCCGATTAACATATTCAGCGATCGATCAACGCATACTCCAATAAGCGTCTCTGAATTAACCCCTAAGCTTTTCAGATAATGTGCTAATTGATTTGCTTTGTTATTTAATTCTTGATAAGTTATTGGCTCGCTTTGAAAAATAGCAGCAATAGCATTTGGTGTTTGCCTTACTTGGGATTCTACTAACTTATGAATGCAGAATTTTTCGAGGGTTATCATTACAAACCTTGATAAATAAGTTATTACGAACCTAGCTCACGACGCTCTGTAGGATTTTAAGCATTGATTAGGTAGCCATTGCTGGTCCTTTACCGTCTTTATTTTGCTGGCAAAGGCGGTAATCAATGACACCAAACTTTTGGTCGTGGCATAGGTTTACATAATTTACTAGACCTAACTATGTTCATCCGGAATAAAATGTCAATTTAGGTAAATTTATAATTCCCTTCCGCACCCTCAACTGTCACATCGGTTATTTCGAGTTGATGGCGGTAAATCCATCTCCGATTCTTAAGTAAAAATACTGAGAATAATGGTTGGTTTAGAATGATTATTACTCCCCGGAAGAAGGGCGATCGTTACGATCGCACAATGCACAGTAAAAGATATCAGCTCAGAGACAGTTCCCTTAAACCATTGCCTGGTGTTTTCCAGCTTGCTTGTTACCCCGCTAGCTCAGTTTTGCTTCACAAAGTGCTATTTACCAGATGCGATTGCCCTGTCACCCAAAACTGCATCATTTGAGTTCACTAAACCTATGCAGAGCATTTATCAACTTCTTTGAAGGACGGGCATCTTTCCCGAAGTTCTAGGCAAGGCAGGACAACCAATCAATTCAGTACCCCACAAAAAGTACAAATTGTTGGTGAGAAATTCCTCAATTTTCTAGGAAACCTGGGGGTTGTTTTTGCTAAAATCAACCAGAAATTCTAAAAATATAAACCGTAAGCAGCATAAACTATCTCGCAAACATCAAAATTCAAATCATCGCCATAAAGCCCGTATAGTGGCCATGCTCACGAAAAGATCACAAACGCTCGTGAGAACTTCCAGGAAAACATATATCCAAAATTGGTGCAGGAAAACCAAGTCATCGTTGTTGAAAATCTGGCAGTTAATGACTTGGTTAAAAAACATTTTCTAGCCAAAAAAAGTAGCGATTGCGGATGGTCAAAATTGACCAGACCGTTGAAATAGAAGGCTGAAAGAGACGGTAAAACTTACCTAGACACTGGTCGGTTTTTTGCATCATCGAGTAAGAGTTGCCACGTAGGTTTGAATCAGGTGGGTAGCCTTCCGTTGGAAGTGCGTAGCTGGAGTTGTTCCAACTGCAAAACTAAGCACGATAGAGATGTGAATTCTGCTATCATTATTGGCGATGAAGGGCTTGGATTATTAGCGTTAGGAACTAGCACTACTGCCCATGGACGGAATGTAAGTCTGATGGTTGCAAGGAAATCTTCGGTATGAGCGGCTGTTCCGGTTGAAATTGGAAGCTTACACCAGAGGGAGTAGTACACAGAACTCTGGATCTGCATACCAGGCCACACCCCCTACCCCCCGCCTAGCTCTACCGTGTACAGACAAGTTGATCGCTGACCCATATTGTAGAAACCGTATTTCCTAAAATCTTAATTTCTCGTTTTGCCGAATCAATAACTTAAAATTCAGGAAAATAAGCTTCCTTTCTGAGATTCATGCGAAACTTGGGTTTCAGGAATTGTGTTGAAAGATTTCGGACTTGTGTGTATAGGGTAGCCGCCTAGCCAGAGAGCCATTTTCCCACTTTTTTCTGGCCCATCAAAATAAATAAAAGTTGTCTCCGCTCCGGGGCAGGCAGTATTATCAGGTACAATCTTGGTAGACAGTATGTTTTTACTGGCTGCTTTGGTAGATCGAATCATAAATACCTTCGCTCGCTCGATCGAATTTATGGTTCTGAAATCCTGCAGGGGCTAGGTGCATCGACGATGGACTAAAAAATCTAAAATCTGAAGTCTCAAATCTCAAATCGGTTAATTTTGTGTCGTTTCTAGGACTGTTGTGACGAGTGCAACCCAATCCACATATGGTACTTCGCACAGAAGGCGGCAATCGCTACTTGCCGCTCTCCGGCAGCAATTGCTGGACAGTAGGGCGGAGCGATGACAATAATTTTGTACTGACAGATCGCTGGATTTCCCGTAATCACGCGATGTTACAGCAAATGGAGACAGGAGAGTTCTACCTGATCGACTTGGGCAGCCGCAATGGTTCCTTTGTCAACGGGCGGCGGGTCAGTATTCCTGTAACTCTCAGAAATGGCGATCGGATTATTTTCGGTCAAACCGAATTGGACTTCTACAACCCAACCGCCGGCCACCGGCACGATCCAATACACGAGACAGACTCTGAAGATTTTACGGCGACTTTGACTGTGCGTAGCCTGATTAGCGTCATGGTAATGGACATCCGAGATTTTACCGTTTTGACTAGACAGCTAGACGAAACGCTACTCTCGGAAGTCATCGGGAATTGGTTCCGCAAAGCAGGACAGATTATTCGCGAACACGGCAGTTGGGTGGACAAATACATCGGCGATGCGATTATGGCCGTCTGGTTCCACAAAACCAGCGGTGTCAGCACCGAGGAAATGATGCGGATTTGCCAAGCTTTGAGCGAACTGCACAAGGCAACAGACGAACTCAGCAGCCGTTACCCCCTACCTTTTCCTTTGCGAGTCGGGGCCGGAATCAATACTGGTTATGCAATGGTGGGAAATTCTGGCAGCAGCGACCGATCGGACTATACAGCCTTGGGAGATACTGTAAACGCAGCATTTCGCCTTGAATCTTGCACCAAGCAACTCGGCAAGGATATCGCTGTGGGAGAAACGACCTACAAATACCTGACGGAATTGGGAGCCGAGGGCGCTTTCGAGCCGCACACTGTGGCTTTGAAGGGTTACGACACTCCCAGCCTGACTTACGCTGGTACTTATGTTGACTTGAACGCTTTTCTCAAAAGGAAAGGAAAGAGTTCTCCATAGCTAGAAAATGGGGTGCAGGGCAAAAATTAACCCTTGAAAAGGGTAGTCCGAGTTTTTAATTTGGACTGCCTTTTATAAACTTGCCTGCGATGCTTAAAAGTCGGCGAATATCATATATCGTCAGCGTTGTCAATACCCAAATGTAAAGTTTATAACAGCCCTCTACCTATTGCGGATTTATCTGAAAAACTGCATAAGCAAAATGGTAGTCTCTACATAAATGCTGTGTATGAAATTGGGAGACAAAACTTCATGAAACGATTGGGTCGTCTATTGGCAGTATTGGGCTTAGTGCTGGGC
>Ga0209591_10006260_pt1 | contig 13219 bp, 10 predicted proteins | sample MAT01_FD_187207 | JGI IMG/M metagenome (GOLD analysis project Ga0209591, IMG submission 187207) | Freshwater microbial communities from Lake Fryxell liftoff mats and glacier meltwater in Antarctica - MAT-01 (SPAdes) (version 2) | ecosystem: Environmental > Aquatic > Freshwater > Ice > Liftoff...
GAATGAGGTGCGACACACGATCGGTAAAGTCTCCGCCATCGAACGCGGAGCGTCCCGATGATGGAAGCCAGCCGAGTGCGCCGGCGAAGACCAGTTGGAGGACGAGGCCAAACCAGAACACCGGCAGCGAGATGCCGGCCACCGCGACCACTCCGCTCAGTCGGTCGAAGCGTCGGTTGACGGCGGCCAGAATTCCCACCGGAAGTGCGGCGATCAACGCCACCACCGCGGAGAGTCCGACGAGTTCCAGTGTCGCCGGTACCCGCTCGAGCAGTCGGTCGAGCACCGGACGTCCATCGGCGTAGCTGAACCCCCAGTCGCCACGCACGAAGGCCCACAACCATGCGAAGTATTGAACGCCCAGCGGCCGGTCGAGTCCCATCGCCTTCCGAAGTCGTTCGATATCCTCGGGCCGCACATTCGGGTTCTCGAGATAGGTCGAGAGCGGCCCGCCGGGCGCGGCGTGAATCAACGCGAAGACGAGCAGCGAAATGACGAGCAGAAGCGGGATGCTCTGCGCGACGCGGCGAACGACAACGCGAATCACGACGCGCGTCGCATCACGGCATTCCGAACGTCACGGCGCGCTCAGGCGCCACTGATACACATTCCAGAACGGGCCCGCGTTGGTTGGATTGCCGGTGAACCCCTGCAGTCGCACCGGGACAGCATCCACCTTGGCGGTGTTGTAGAGCGGCAGCTCCGGCACGAGCCTCGCCAGTCGCTGCTGGACCTGACGAAGGAGCACAAGGCGCGCCGTCTCATCGGCGGTCCGGTCGCTGGCGTAGAGCATCGCCGTCAGCGTGTCGTCGCGGAAATAGTTGATGTTGCGGCCGGCGGGCGGCATGCGATCGGCGGCGAAGAAGAGCGTGATCTCGGGATCAGCCCCCTGCTGCCACCAGTGCAGCATGGCATCAAAGTCGCCTTTGAACCAGACGCTGCTGATGGATGTGCCATCGATCAGGCGAACCTTGACGTCGATGCCCACATCGCGAAGCTGCTTCTGCAGCGCCTGCGAGACGTTCTCGCGAATCGCGAAACCGGACTGTGTGATCAACGTGAACGACAGCCGCTGTCCGTCCTTGACGCGAACGCCATCGGTGCCCATCACCCACCCGGCGGAATCGAGCAGGGCGCGTGCACGCGCAGGATCGTAGGCGAACACCGTGACGTTCTTCTCATACGCGCTGGAGAGCGGCTGAATGGGGCCGTTCACAACCGTGACGAGGCTGTCCAGCAGCGTGTTCACGATCAACTCTCGATCGATGGCGTGCGCCATCGCGCGGCGAACACTCAACTCGGCGAACGGCGCAAAGTGCCGCTGATTCAGCGTCACATGTTCGTAGCCGTTACCCACCACCTGATTGAGCCGAATGCCCGGTACGCTGCGCAGCTCGCGCACCTTGTCCCACGGCACCAGCGCAACCATCTGCACTTCGCCGGACTTGAGCTGGTTGATTCGAGTGGTGGTGTTGGGCAGGAACTTGAACAGGAGCCGCCTGATCTTCGGAAACCCGGAGCCGCGCCAGTAGTTCGGCACGCCCTCGAGCAGGATGTACTCCCCGGTCTTCCACTCCACGACCCGATAGGGGCCCGTTCCAAGCGGCTTGCGATTGTAGTCCGTGGCGGCGTCGATGTTCTTGCCCGCCAGGATGTGCTTCGGCAGGGTACCGCGCACGAATTGCATCCGGTAGGGCGCGTACACTTCGCGGTAGTGAATGACGGCGGTGAGCGAATCCGGGGTGTCCACGGACGAGATGCGATCGAAACCGTCCACACTCTCAGGCTTCCAGTCTCCCTTGTTGATCGCATCGACGGTGAACTTCACGTCCGCCGAGGTGTGCGATACTCCGTCGTGCCAGCGGACGCCGGGGCGCAACTTCCAGACGACATCCATCCCGCCATCGGGCCGGAGTGTGACGCCACCGTTCTGCGTCGTTGGTACCTCCAACGCCAGCACGGGGATGATGTTCATCCGTTCGTCGTTGGTGACCAGCCCTTCCACCACGCAGCTCTCGATATCCTCGAGAATATGCGTCGCGTATCGGTTCATGGTGTCCGGCTCGCGGTCGTAGCCGATCGTGAGCATCTCGTTCGACGCAGCCACCTTCGGCGGCGTCTTTCCACACGCGGTTGCGGCAAGCGCGCAGGCGATCAGCACTCGTTTCACGCGAGGTGCTCCGTCATCAGTGTCACAGCCAGTGCGACGGGAATCGCGCCGCGACTCAGCAGTTCATCGTGGAAGTCGCGCAATGAAAACTCGTTGCCGCGGGCGGCCTGTACGAATGTACGTGCCGCCACGATCTGGCGAGTTCCGAGCCAATACATGATCGCCGTGCACGGGAACATGGAGTTCTTCGTCGCCTCGGCGGTCGCCGTTGCCACCGGCATCCCCACCGTGTCCTGATAGTATTGCACCGCATCGGCAAAGGAGATGTGACCGAGGTGCAGCCGGATATCCACGATGGCGCGCGCAAGCATGCGCACGCTCGTGTGGTGCTCGGAGAGCTCCTCGAGCGGCGACAGCATACCCAGTTCGCCCATCAGCTGCGTGGCGTAGCAGGCCCACCCCTCCGCCATCGACCCGCCGAGAAACATCGCGATCCGGCTGGCGCAGTCTGTCGCAGCGATACGGCCGATCCGCGACTGTGCCCGGTAGCGTGCGTGCCAGTTCTGCACATGATGTCCCACGGCACCGTGATGAATCACATGGTTGAGGGCGATCGTGCCGTGATTCCACGCCTGCAGCCGCGCCTCCCGCTCCTCCGCATCCATCTCACCGTCGATCGGGGTCACGACGTAGTCGTACACCGTGTACGGATCGAACGGCGCCGGAGAACGATAGAACAGCCAATACAGCTGTGGCGCCCACTCCTGTGCCCACGCAGGGATCGGCACGTAGCGAATCGGCCAGTCCTCCCACGTGACGGCGTTGTGCGCCTGCACGATGCGGCGGCACTCCTCCCATCGTCGCTGAAACGTGGCGTAGTAGTCGTCCACGCCGGGGTGGTCGAGGGCCATCAGGCGTTGTGCCTCTTCCCATGTCGCTGCGATCGGCGCAAGTCGAGACGCGAGCGCCGCCTGCGCGACCGCCAGTTCCACCTCGGCTTCCTGCAGGAGCGATTCAGGTGCGCTGTCGCAGTAGTGCCCGCGCGTGAGCAGCGTGACGAACATCTCTCGCCCGGCTGCGCAGGACGTGTCATCCGCACCAGGCCGTGAGCGAAGCCACGACTCGGTGGTCGCGAATGAGTCGCGCGCATCCACCGCCGCAGCGTGAAGCGCTGCTGAAGCCGAGGCATCAACCCCGTTGGCACCGATCCACGCTGACAGGCCACGATCGAACAGCCCGTCGGCGGCGACGCACTCACGCACCGCACGGGCAATCCACTGCGGTGGAATCGGCTCCCGCACCACTTCTGTCATCTGCGCCAGAAACGACGGAATCGCGCGCAAGCGAGCCACGATCGCCGGCAGGCGCTGATGGATGGGTGCAAAGTCGCGGATCATGAGCGATACCACACCGAAGATTGCCTCGCCTGTCCAGAGCGCGGGGTTTCGGTGGTGGAAAAATCCGCTGTCGCTCTCGGCGAGGCGCACGTCGAGGTTGGCGCGCGCCAGTTCATCATCGAGCGCGATGGTGCTGGTGCGCAACTGCTCGTTCGTCGGATTCGCCGTGTCGTTCAGCTCTCCGCGAAGACGACGCATCTCATCGGCCTGTTGTGCCAGACCCGCTGGCGACCAGTCGGGGAGTCGGTCATCGAGCGCGTGCAGTCCGGTGAACGTGGCGTTCACCGGATGGCGCGAGAAGTACTGCGCGAAGTAGCGGTCGAGCGCCTTGCTCAGGGGGTCGCTCCGGGCATCAACGGAATCGCTATCCACTTTCGCTCGCGAAACGACCGCTCGACGGCGTTGATCAGCTCCTGGACATGCGCACCATCCGCAAAGCTCCCTTCGTTCTCGGGGCCATCGCTGAGAATTTCGCCGATGAACGAGCTCACGAGATTGGCGTAGAAGAGCGAGCGCCACGACTCCTCACGATTACCGCCGGGGGGGTAGAACCGTTCCGGGATCTCGAGCTCGCGGAACTCCACCTGATCGCCGGTTGCCGCCTTCAACGTTTCACAGATCCCGTTTTCCTCGACCAGCCGACAGATCAGCGCCCCTTTGCTCCCGTAGACGCGCGCCTCGATTCCGGGGTAGTTCCCGACGGTCACAAAACTCGTCTGAATCGATCCGATGGCGCCGCTCGCGAACTCACCGATGAAGATGTCACCGTCATCGATGTTCATGCGCATCATGGTGCCGGTCTCACGCACCATACGCTCCGGGATGAAGTTCTTCATCGTGCCGACAACCTGCTCGAATCGACTTCCCATGAACAGGTGCCCGATATCCATGATCGGCGCGCCGTAGCCTTCCAGCGACGAGACCTGGATCACCGACTGGTCGGCGGTGATATCCACCTGGCGCAAGGGGTTCTGCGGGTCCAGCCACTGCGAGTTCTGCTCGAACCCGTTGAAGATGAAGGGTGTGCCGACGAAGCCCTCGTCGATCAGCTCCTTCATGTAGCGCATCGCAGGGCTGTACCGGAACGTGAAACCCAGCTTGGTCTTGAGACCCCTGGATTTTGCGAAGGCGGCTGCCCGCAGTGTCTCTGTGTAGTCGTAGGCGACCGGCTTTTCGCAGAGCACATGCTTGCCGGCCGTGAGTGCCGCCCAGCTCAGGTCAAAGTGCGTGGCGCTCGGCGTGCATACATCCACCAGATCGATGTCGGCGCGCGCGATGAGCTCTTCGTGAGAGCCGTAGACGCTGGGAATGTCGAATTCATCGGCGAACTCCTGCGCCCGCTCGATGATCGGGTCGGCGATGGCCACCAATTCGCAGCGGGGGTCGCGCTTGTAGCCGGGGATGTGCGCAAACTTCGCCCAGGCACCGGCCCCCAGTACGCCCACGCGAACCTTGTCGTGGCGGGGCATCACTGGATCACCGGTGCGGTGTCACCTGGCAGGAACAGCTGGCGATGAGCCCAGATTGGCGCGATACCGTTCGTCATGAGGCGTTCGTGAAAGGTGCGAAGGTTGAAGGTCGAGCCCAGTTTCGTTGCCACGTCGCGGCGCAGCGTGAGAATGCCACGCTTCCCGAGAAAGTAGCCGCCGTACGTCGGGTCGTAGGTGGATCGCTCGGCCTCGCGTTTGGCGGCGGAGGTCGGCACGTAGGCCTGGGTTTCAAAGCAGCGTTGTGCGTCGGCGAGCGACCACTCGCCCGCATGCACCCTGATCCCGGAGAGTAGTCGGCAGACGCGAGTGAGGGCGTCGCTGAGCTGCGCCAGCTCGATGCGGGGATCACCATCGCCGAAGCGCTCCTCCACCATCAACTGCTCGCTGTAGTGTGCCCATCCATCCTGACCCGATGAGGGTTGCGGGAAGGCGTTGAGGCCGATCCAGATCCGCCGCACCTTGCCCGGCGTCTTGCGCATGTACGTCGAGTGCAGCCAATGGCCGGGCATCGCTTCGTGCGCCGACGTATTGATCAGCGACGCGTAGTTGTACCGCTCCAGCCAGGCCTCCTGCTGGTCGGCGGGGAGAGCGGGATTCGCATCAGTGATGTAGTAGAAACTCCTGACCGGCGGATTCTCGAGCGGTGGTGAGGCGTGCATGGATGCAAAGCCGAGATCAAACGGCTGTGCCGGGGCAACGACCACACGTTCACCGGCCGGCACCACTGCCAGCCCCTTCGCAATCACGAATGCGGTCAGCGAGTCCACCAGCCGCTGCGTGGCGGCGACCACATCGCCGCGCTTCGGGTGATCCCGTCGTACGTCGCGCCACACATCGAGAGGCGCTCGGTTCGGCGACAGTCTGGCCGCGGCGGCGGCGAACTGCGTCTGGTACACCGTCAGTTCCCGTTCACCGATCGCGATCAAAGAGGCCAGCGGCTGATCGATGAGCTCTTCGGCGCGGTACCGGCGCGCAACGTTGTCGGCACCGATGCGATAGTCGCCCGTTGCACGCGGAATGACGTCTGCCTCAAGCCAGTCGGCGTATGCCGTAATCTGCGGGCGCGCAACGGCGGCCGCCCGGAGCAGCGAATCCATCAACGGCGTCCCACGCTCGCTGGCAAAGGCGAGTGGCAGGTCTGCGTCGAGCATGGCCGCCGCGCCGCGCATCATGCCAGCGCCTCGCTCCGCAAAAATCCGCGGTGGGTTCGTGATATTTGTCCGTGCCGACTGGAGCAGCTGCGGAACGCGGGACAGCTTGCTGATCACGCGTCGCATGCGCACCGGCGCCGGCGCGTTCTCCATGGTCATCAGATTGTGCACGCCATCCGAGAGCGCGGAGGCGTACAGCATCGGATTGCGACGCCAGTTCTGGAGCGTTTCCTGCTCCAGCAGCCACCCATCGATGATCCCATCGAGGATACGCTGGTCCACCCGCTCGTCGGCGGTGAGGCTGGCGGGCGCGAATGCGCGAAGTGTGCGACGGTCTCGCTTGAGCGCCGCGATTTCGCGGGCGATTGCGACTGCACGGAAGTCATCCAGGAGCGCATCGTGCTGATGCAGACCATTGCCGCCCGCGATGGACGGGTGCCGCGATGCGAAGCCCTCTAGGTACCGGTCGACGAACTGTGCGAACGCAGCCGACTGCGGCGGTTGGGCGGCGGCGGTGGATCCGAGGCAGAGCGCCGCAGTGGCGATGAGAGCGAGACGAGAGCGCATGGCGGCCCGGATACGAGCGAGACAGGAAGCGGTTCGGGATCAGATGGTGTCGCGGGACGGCGCCGCGCAGTTACTGCGAGTGATGAACGCGCCTCCGCAACGAAGCGTTGACGCGGCGCATCGTCAGCGACGACCGCCTCTGGCCATGCGACGGTGCTGCGCCACCGCCTCACTCAGCGCGCGCAACAGACTCGCAGACTCGGTGGGCTTGTCCAGCAGCGCGACGATACCGAGCTGTCGTGCCGAGTCGCTCGTCGCGCGGTCGACGTACCCGCTGGTCATGACGATCGGTGGCGGGGCGGGCAGCAGCTGCACCTGCGCCGCGAACTCCAGACCGTTCATGAGCGGCATCGAGAGATCGGTCAGGATGACATCGACCGGTTCGAGGTTCGTGCGCACCGCATCCAGTGCGGCGGCGGCCGCGGAGAAAGCCAGCACGTGGTGGCCGGCGCGCGTCAGGAGCCGCGTAAGGCTGTTGCGGACCTGCGGGTCGTCGTCCACCAGCACGACGCGGATCGCATCGGATTCCGCCGCTTCGGCCGCGCGAAGCTCTCCAGCCGTCTCGCCGCTGGCCGTCGCGCGAGGCAGCATCACACGAACGGTGGTGCCGGTGCCGAGCTGCGATTCGATCAGGAGCGTACCACCGAGGGCTCTCACCACGTTGTGGGCAATCGCCAGCCCGAGGCCCGTTCCCTCGCCGACATCGCGGGTGGTGAAGAACGGGTCAATGGCGCGATCCAGTGTTGTGCGATCCATCCCAATGCCGTCGTCAGTCACCATCAGCGTCACGTCCGAGGTGGTCTGATTCAGGACGAAGCGCAGCGTCGATCCGGTGTCGTGCATCGCGTGCAGCGCGTTCGCCGCGATGTTGACGATGACCTGATGGAGCTCGGTCGGATCGGCAAGCACGAGGCTTTCGGTGTCCGGCAATTCGAGCGTCACGCGGACATGGGGTGGAAGCTGCGGTCGGAGGAGGCGTGCGACCTCGTGAACGAGCTCCGCAATCTCCACCGGGTGCTGTTCGTTGGGACGTTGACGAGCGAACTGCAGGATGCGCTTCACCAACGCTGCGCCGCGCGCTGAGGCGTGCGCGATCGACTCGAGGTCCGCTTGTACCACGTGCTCCGGCGGAAGCTCGGCCTGCGCAAGCTGCGCGTAGCCGGACACTGCTGCCAACACGTTGTTCAGGTCGTGTGCGACGCCACCCGCCAGGGTGCCGACCGCCTCCATCCGGCGCCCCTGCGCCAACGCCTGCTCCGCCTGTGCGCGACGTGAAATGTCCACGGCCAGGCCAAGAAAGCCGTCGTACCGCTCATCAGGGCCGAGGAGTGGTTGGCCACTCACCGCCAACCAGCGGACGCCCCCGTCGGGGCGAACGATGCGCACTTCGAGGTCGCGGAGCGGTGCACGCGTTGGTATGGCATTACGCGCCAGCTGCATGGCGTTCCGGCGATCGTCCGGATGGACGTACCGCAACGCGCGGCGGCCGGTGAGGTCGCGTTGCTCGACGCCGAGGAGTTCGAGTCCCGACCGTGAGCAGAATCGCACGCGTCCCGTGGGTCCGAGTTCCCACACCACGCCCACCGATTGATCGGCGACGTCGCGCCACCGCTGTTCTGCTGCAGCGCGGCGACTCCAGTTGCGGCGCGCGAGCTCAGCCAGTCCGATGAACAAGATTATGACGAGCAGGCGACCAAGAACGAGTCGCCGCGATGCCTGCGTGGAGCGCTGGCTGCGCAACGCGAGTCCGTTGGCGCCGGCGCGCATTGCCTCTTGCGCGCGACGCGCGTCGGCCAGCATGTCGCGATACTGCGTTTCACGCTCGCGGAAGCGCTGGAGCGCCTGACTGCTCCCACCACGTGAGACAGGTTCGGTCTCGAATGCAAGCCCGCGGTACGCGCTCCAGCGGTTCCGTAACGACGCCGTGCCGGAGGAATCGGCGGTGCGCGCGTCGAGGCGCTGCAACTCCGTCGCAGCACTGTCGGTGCGGGCACGAACTGCCGACAATTCAATCAGCTCAGCGCGCTGCGCCGTGTCGGCGGTACTGAGCGCAGCGAGCGCTTCGTGGCGGCGGAATTCACGGACACCATCTTCGAACGTCGCCAGCGTCGATGAGCGGACGATCCACGTCTCGGCGATGGCGCGCGCGTCCCCTTCGATTGCCGTCAGCTGGCGGGCCAGCTGGACGTTGAGGATGACCGCCGCCCCGGCAATCGCGCACGCGAGCAGGAGCGGGGCGAGCGGTCGGCGAAGCAGAGCTGTGAGCGGCAACTGCGTTGGGTGAATTGCGAGCGTGAAACTGTGACAGGGTCGAGACAGGCGCCGGTGAACTGCGCTTCATACAATGAATTGTATAGAGCGCAGACCTTCGCAGGGAGCGCAGCTGGGCGCCTCGGGCCCGGCGGGACTGGTGAGCGGCCGACGCCTCCTCAGTAGATTGCCGCCGTTGCGCCTGGTGGCCTGTCCGGACGTCGACACTCCGATGCGGACCTGCCAGCCTACCACTCTTCATCCCGCCCGCCATGCCGTCCACGATGCTCGGTGAATTCATTGGAACTGCAGTGCTCATTCTCCTCGGCAATGGCGTGGTATCCGGGGTGCTGCTCCGCGAGTCGAAGGCGAATGGCGCGGGATGGATCGTGATTACAGCCGGATGGGCGGTGGCGGTCCTCTGCGGCGTGATCGTTGCGACGAGCCTCGGCGCACCCGGGGAGTTGAACCCGGCTGGTACGATTGCGAATGTGCTGATGGGTGCGCGCAGCGTGAGTGACGCCGTGATGCACATCGTCGCGCAGTTTGCGGGTGCCATCGTCGGTGCAACACTCGTCTGGCTGCACTACTTCAAGCATTGGGGCGCGACCAGTGACGCCGATGCCATTCGCTCGTGCTTCTGCAACTCGCCTGCGATTCGGAACACGGGCGCGAACCTGCTGAGCGAGACGATCGCCACCTTCGTGTTGGTGTTCGTCGCCAGCGCGATCGGCAGCAAGCTGGTCGCCGGCGCCGCTCCGGCGACAAATCTGGCGCCGATCCTCGTTGGTGCCTTGGTCTGGGGCATCGGTTTGAGCCTGGGCGGGCCGACTGGCTACGCGATCAATCCGGCCCGCGACCTCGGACCGCGCATTGCGCACGCCCTGCTTCCGATTGCGAACAAGGGTGGCAGCGATTGGGGCTACAGCTGGATTCCCGTGGTCGGGCCGGTGGTGGGCGCCTCGTTGGCGGCGCTGCTCTGGATGGCCGTCAGCGCGTAGCCAGGTCCTGCCAACGTCGTCGCGCCATCAGTTTTCAGGCCATCCGTCCGAGAATAGAGGGTGACTTCTCCTCATCCCCCTCATGATGGATATGCCTCGCTTGTCGGTCACGATGCGCGTACGCACGATCGGCGCCGGATTGCTGCTGTTGACGATCACCGCCGGGTGCAAGAAGACCGTCGAGCCGGAGCCGGCGGAAGCCCTGACAATCGTCTCGGGCAATCTCCAGGCGCGTCAGGCGAGTCGCCTGCTGCGCGCGCCGCTTGTCTTCCGTGCAACCAACGCGGCGGGGAAGGGCGTGGGCGGTGTCGCGATCACGATCGTCGTCGTCCAGGGTGGCGGTGCGGTCGATTCGGCGTCGATCAAGACCGATGCAAACGGTGAGGCACGCGTGAAGTGGACGCTTGGTCCCGATGCCTCGCACGCCCTGTTGGCGACCGTGCCGGGCATCGAGCCGATTCGTGTGACCGCGACCGGCCTTCTGCCAACGGATCTGGTGATCGCACAGGGGAACAACCAGACGGCACGGGCCGGCACTGCCCTGACGAACACAATCGTGATGCGGGTGCTGGGCGCGAACAACACGCCGATGGACAGCGTCAACGTGACGTTTCAGATCACCGCCGGTGGCGGCGCATTTGCACCGCAGAGCGTGTTGACGAACGCATCGGGTGAGGTGACGGCGCGCTGGACGCTGGGACCGACGGCCGGTGTAAATACCGCGCTGGTTCGTGCGGCCACCATCGATCCGGTGACCATCAGCGCGACGGCGACGCCCTGAGCTGAGGCGCGAGACTGAGGCGCGAGGCGGCGCACGGACATCGGTACGAGGCCGCGTTGACGCGGAGCGGGCAACGTCGCATCCTTGGTGGGTGACGCAACGCGCCTTCGATGTCATCGTGGTTGGTTTGGGTGCAATGGGCAGTGCCACGCTCCACGAGCTGGCGCGTCGCGGGCATCGCGTTCTGGGCGTGGAGCAGTTCGCACCCGGTCACGATCGCGGCTCTTCGCATGGCAAGTCGCGCATCATTCGCGAGGCTTACTTCGAGGACCCTCGTTACGTGCCGCTGGTGCAGCGGGCGTACGAGTGCTGGCGAGCCCTCGAAGCGTGCAGCGGCGTCGCACTTCTCCGGGAGACCGGTGGGCTGATGATTGGCGCGCCAGACAGCGCGGTGGTGACGGGCGCGCTGTTGAGCGCCGGACTGCACGGCCTCGCACACGAGCTGATCGGCGCCGATGAGGTGCGCCGCCGGTATCCGGCCTTCCGTGTCCGCGATGACGATCGCTGCGTGGTGGAGCCGCGTGCTGGCATGCTCGCGCCGGAGCTGGCAATCACCACGGCGATTGGCCAGGCGCAGTTGTACGGTGCCGTGGTGCAAAGCAACGAGGCAATGGTATCGTGGCGAGCGGTACCCGGTGGGGTCGAAGTGACGACAGATCGCGGCAAATACACTGCTGCCCGCGTGGTGCTCACCGTTGGTGCATGGGTTGGCACGGTATTGCGCGAACTCGGTGTCCCATTCGTGGCGCAGCGCAACGTGCTGTACTGGTTTGCGCCGGCGAGGAGCGCGGCGACCTTTGCCGGTCCGCAGTTCCCGATCTTCATTCAGGAACTGGAGCCAGGGCTCGCATGGTACGGCTTTCCCGACACGGGTGATGGTGTCAAGGTTGCACTGCACCATTTTGGCGAACACACTGCCCCGGACGAATTGCGGCGTACCGTTGGCGCCGATGAGGTGGCGCACATGCGGACGCTGCTCCACCAGTACATGCCCGACGCCGCTGGCGAGCTCCGAGACGCTTCAGCATGCATGTACACGAACGTGCCGGACAATCACTTCGTGATCGATGTTCATCCAGACGCACCAGCGGTGATCGTTGCGTCTCCCTGTTCCGGGCACGGGTTCAAGTTCTCCAGCGCCCTTGGCGAGGTGCTCGCCGATCTGGCGACAGACACGTCGGTTGGATTTGACTTGTCGCTCTTCGCACTGTCGCGGTTCACACGGCCGACCTGAGCCTGGGGTTGGAATCACATGACTGGAGGCTGACATGCACGCGTGGCTCTGTGAGACGGCGACCGGGGTGGATGCACTGCGATGGGTGGAGCAGCCGATGCCAGTCGCCGGCGCCGGCGAGGTGGTGGTGCGCATCGAGGCCGCCAGCCTGAACTTCCCCGACCTGTTGATCGTGCAGGGGAAGTATCAGCTGAAACCACCACTGCCGTTTGTGCCGGGTGCGGAGTTTGCCGGTGTGATCGAGTCCGTGGGCGACGGCGTGCGCGGATTGGTGCCTGGTCAGCGCGTCGCGTGTCTGTCGAGCATCGGCGCCTTTGCGACGCATGCGGTGGTACAGGCGTTGCTCTGCGTGCCGCTGCCGGCAGGCTTCCCGGCAACGGATGCGGCAGCGTTCATCATGACCTACGCGACGTCGCACCACGCGCTGGTGGATCGTGGTCAACTGAAGGAGGGTGAGACGGTGCTCATCCTCGGAGCGGCGGGCGGTGTCGGGACGGCCGCGATTCAGATCGCCAAGGCGGCGGGTGCGCGCGTGATCGCGGCCGCGTCGTCTGACGCGAAATGCGCCTTCTGCGCCAGCCTGGGGGCCGACGCGACGATCAACTATCAAACGGAGAATCTGCGTGACGCGCTCCGGACGCTGACCGAGGGGAAGGGTCCGGACCTGATCTACGATCCAGTTGGCGGCGACATCGCGGAGCTGGCGTTCCGGAGTATCGCCTGGCGTGGTCGCTACCTGGTCGTCGGTTTCGCCGCGGGCGCGATTCCCTCGTTCCCACTGAACCTGATGCTGCTGAAGGGTGCGTCGGTCGTGGGCGTCTTCTGGGGAGACTTCGCGAAGAGGGAGCCGAAGAAGGCCGCGGCGATGATGCTCGAATTGATGATCTGGTATGGGCAGGGCAAGATCAAACCGGTGATCGACGCCACGCTCCCGATGGCCGGGCTCAAGACGGCATTCGCCAGAATGGAGAGCCGCGACGTGCTGGGGAAGCTTGTGCTGGTCAACGCGTAAGGTCTCGCGGTGAGCTACTTGCACGCCGTGGATGGTCAGATTTGTGTCTTGACACGGAACGGCTTGACGCAGAATGGCTGACGCGGAACTGCTTGACGCAGAACTGCTTGACGCAGAACTGCTTGACGCAGAACTGCTTGACGCAGAACTGCTTGACGCAGAACTGCTGACGCAGAACTGCTGACGCAGAACTGCTGACGCAGAACTGCTGACGCAGAACTGCTGA
>Ga0209591_10006272_pt1 | contig 13211 bp, 8 predicted proteins | sample MAT01_FD_187207 | JGI IMG/M metagenome (GOLD analysis project Ga0209591, IMG submission 187207) | Freshwater microbial communities from Lake Fryxell liftoff mats and glacier meltwater in Antarctica - MAT-01 (SPAdes) (version 2) | ecosystem: Environmental > Aquatic > Freshwater > Ice > Liftoff...
AAAACAATCCCCGCCGGATTCATTAAAAATAAATTAGCATTGCCGCCCGTAACTTGAATTATGCCGTTAATCAGCGAAGCATCGCCGCCGACAACTCGCCCTAAAATATTGCGGATATTGGGATTTGAGATAAAATTTGCCGTTTGTCCTTGAGTTAAACCAAATTGTTGGAAACTATGAAACAAATTTGTGCCGTCGCCGGATTGTTGGCCGCCTTGGATGTTGAATTGGTTGCCGCTGGGAGCGATTTGAGTATTGGTTCCGTCGGTGGCAGGGGTGATTTGGGCTGTGGCTATTTGGGATGGGGTGAAAAGTCCTATTTCGCAAGTTGCTAAGGTGCTGAAGGAGAGGAATGTTAGGAGAAATATATTTTTTTTATCGGCTGATTTCATGGCTTTTGTTAGTAGATGATATCTTGCACCTTCCAATAGTCCGGCAGGGGTTTAAACCCCCGCCTCATAGCGAAAGTCCTCGGTCGAAGACTGTATAAAAACTGAGTTTGTCATTAGTATGTTTTACCGAATAAACATTCTTTAGTCCGCGGAGGCGGACATCGTTTGTATAGGCGCGGTTTCAACCGCCGTCTTAGTTTCTATAGGCTATTGCCTATCTTTCCTCCTTTGGGCATCTTGCAATTGCTTCCCTATTTTTTCTACCATCGGCAAATCTCCCAAACTTTGATATCCCTCTTTTGACAACTTCAAATACTGTATCGCTTCGGGATAATTCCGCATGGATGAATAAACTTGTGCCAAACCGTAACGCGCATCGGTTAGCTCCTCAATATCATCGGGTTTAGCTGTATCGATCGCCCTTTTATAGTATATTTCAGCTTGCGGCATCAGTTGCGATCGCACGCGATACATTTCTCCCAACGTGCGGTAAATTGGCGCTGTCTCAACTCCCGCTGCTGGTAAGCTTTCTAAGGTTTCTATTGCTTCGGCAATCAAGTTTGCGCTAAGATAAACTTGTGCGATCGCCAACTTCTGACTCGCTGCATTTGGTACCTGTTGCTCGATCGCCCCCACAGCCTCCTTAACCCTCTCAACCTCCTTCTCATCCAACAAACTAAACTCTGAATCTCCCTCTACCAAAGGACTTTCCGAAGAAACCCCCGTATTCGCCTCCACAATCAATCGGTACTTAACACCCGGTTTCAGCACCGGTTCCCCCGGATACACCGCCTCAGTACCATTAACCGTCATTTCCCAATTTAACTTTGCTCTATTTTCGAGAATGCTCAACTTATAGCTAGTCGCACCCGCAACCGGATTCCAGCGCAAAGTCGGCTTATTTCCCAACAATTGCGTCCGTCTCGGACTGATTATATAAGGAATTGGCGCGTTATTCCAAGCAATTTTATCATCACCGCGATCGGGACATCTAATTAAGTTTTTATTGCACTCCTCCTTCGACTTGTCGCTAGCCAACAAACAGCTATTTAATTGATTTTCGCCCGCTTTAATTGACTTAATTCCTAAATCTGCACATTGAATCGTAATTTGTCCATTTTGTGAAGTTTGCAGTTTGTCGCCCGGATAAATTGGTGTACCGGCTGTCGCGCGAATATTTCTGCCATCTTGACGCTGTAACTGCACTTCGCCACTAATATTCAGGATTTGTCCGTTGGGTATTCTTCTCGTTGCTGCGATTGCTGGGGAAATTATCAGGTTGTTGGCGGATATTTTGGATAAATTGGTGTCACTTCCGAAGCGGGGATGAGGTAGAATATTAACTGAAATTAACGTAAATGCGATCGCGCTTGCACCCATAACAACAGTCGTCCGTTTTTTCATTTAGTTTTTCCTGTTTTTGGTAAACGTTCCTTTGCCATTTGGATACATTCATCTTGTTCTGGTATGCTGGAATTGGCAGATTTCAGTGTTTCTTGCCAATGTTTGAGTGCTACTTGCGGTTTCCCTTTAGCTTCCAGTACCTGCGCTAAAAGGCATTGAGCTTCTGGAGTCTTATTGCTGAGAGATATTGCTTGTCTTAAGTCGGTTTCCGCTGCGTCGTATCGCTTTTGATTGAATCGCACCCAGCCGCGATTCTTGAAACAAGCTGATTTTACTCCATCAAATTGAGTTTGTTCTAAACACATTCGGATCACTTTCAAAGCGGCTTGAGGTTTGTTTTTGATAATCAGCGATCGAGATATTTGGGCATAAGCTTCTGGAAGTCCGCGCCAGACTGCTTGTTTCATTGCTTCTTGCGCGCACTCGTCTTCGTTTAATTGATCGCACAGCAAAGATAAATTATAGAAAAACTCGCCGTTATTCGGGTTGATTGATGCAGCTAGATTATATGAAACTTTCGCGATTAAGAATTGATTGCTGTTGTGCTTTTCCATCCCAAATTCGTTGATCGCAGATGCTAGATTCGGGCCCATTAATGGATAGCCGATCGCCAAACCGGCTAAACTGATGCTGGCACGCTGCATAAATTTAGTGGAAATGGTAAATTGCGGGTGGTTTGGAGGGCAATCAGCAGTTACAGCGTCTGTTGTAGGTACGAAAGGGCGATCGGCTTCCGGCTGCGGTAAAACAAACTCCTCAAACGTCGGATGCTGACACAGCATAGGAATCCCACTCGCACCCGGAAATTGAGAATCCCATTTCTGCAACTCATTCTTAGCTTTTCGCACCGCTAAAAATAAAAGCTCTCCCGCAGCCAAATATGTGAATAAATACTTCACAAATTCGTTAGCAACTACATCCGGTAGCGGCGCGCGCATCACAATTATCGACGGTAAATCCAAACCCTCAGCCACGATATCCGTCGCAATTCCCAAGCTCGAACAAGAGTTGAAAATCAGCAACTGCAAGCCTTTGCTAATCGCTTTTTTTAAACCCGCTTTTAACTCTTCTACTTTAATACTATTGCGATCGGGATTTTGATTGATATACAGCACTCCGTTAGCAGCATTATTGTCGCTGTTGCTGTGTCCCGCAAAAAAGAAAACTTGCCAGCCTTTATCATCAAAAAGCTCATCATGCAATTCTTGAGGAGTCGGCTCTTTTAGAAACTGTAAATCGCACCGATCGCCCAAACGTTGTTGTATAATTCTTTTATCTTCTTCAATGTCGATTCCCTTACTATTCCCAGCAACACACAAAATTCTGCCTTGAGAAGGTAGAGCTATTTCTGCTGTGGTTTTCTGTTGATTTTTTTTGCCATATTGTGAGGAAGTGGGAATTATTTCGCAGTTGGCATAATCTTCGCGAAACGCCCACACATCCCAAGGTAACTCCCAAATCTCAGACTGATCTACTTCTAAAAATATTTTAAAACATTCAGATACATTGCCGATGTGCGTTCTGAGTTTTGACTCAATTTTTCTACAAAATTCGTCAGACTCCAGCCACTTTTTCATGTGCTCCTGCAAGTTCCGATAAACGGCTTCAGGTTTATCCTCAGAAATGTTTGTAACGCCCGTGGATTTGACCTTGATCCGAGGATCATAGCTCCGAGGTTTGAGGGCATTACACATCATTTTCCATTTGTCATGCAATAGCGCAATTTCCGGCGCTGGCGGCAAGCTTCCCGAAAATTTAATTAAGGTTTTTTCCGATTCTCTGAGTTCCGCTGTAACGTGAGCAAAACCCTTTCCTAAATTCCCAGAAGCCAAAACCAATATAATACTCTTACTCATAAACAGGAGGCGAGTGTCGTGATTTTCAAAATCATACCACAAAATTTTCTGTTATGCTCAAATCATCTATGGCTACTCGGATACTAAAGCTCTCTTCGGGTTCTACGTCAAAATCTTTCAGCAAGATACACAAATCTTGAACCGTTGATTCACTTTTGTGTAAAATTTTTCCAGTATCGGATATTAACGAGAGTTGAGTATGGGGTGGGAGATAGCGTTGTCCGATCGCAGGATGCAACTGGACATGAACTCTGACAGTGCGATCGCTCTGTTGGGCGATCGCCACCAACAAAGCCACAGTTGTCCTACCCAACTGCATTCCCAAATCAATCAATCTAGCCCTCGCAACATCCGCTTCAGGGAATCTATGCTGGAGGCTGGCTTGTCCCCCTGACAATGATAAATTTTGTCTCGAATTTCCACCACTTCGGAATGCAAAATTTGGATGCTCATCAGGAAAAATTGTTTCTTCTAAATTTTGCTTACCTTGGTCAAATTTCTGCCAACCTGTTTCAACAATATTCTTAAACCAATTACCCAATTTTGACGGAATTGGATTTTCGATTTCACCGGGCGAATCCTCCAGTGGTTCAGGGTCAAATATTGCCTCAAAAGGTTGCCAATCAGGATTAAATACATTCATTAACCACTGATTTAGGTCAACTTTAGCGTCAAACAAATGTTCGAGATTTACCAAAAAATCGTCAAGAGAATGTAATTCGTTCAATACTAATTCGCCTGAATCGGCAGTTGGAGAAAAACCAAGCAATCTCGCTACTTTTTCATCTTCATCAATTGCTACGGCAATATAACCGATACGATCTGCCCTAGCTTCCACCGGAACTGGGCAATTTACAGGCGGATTTGCTGACAAATTGTCGTTAGCTGTTGCTTGATTTTGATGCAGCTTTCTAACGGGACGACATTCAATCTTACCCAATCCTTTGATATACAAGTCTGCCGCATCTGTAAACAAACGCATTGCGGGATTCCAGCTATCACATTCAGTCAAATCAGTTTTAATACTCAAGATTTCCAGGTAATCGTGAACTGCCAGCACTGCCAAAGTGTTGAAATAAACTTGCTCTTGTCTTTGCGGGTGGCGCTGTTGGGCGGCAAATTGCCGAGCAATTTGTAGTGAATTTTGAGTAATTGGCATGGGCAAAGGTTCGAGATTTGAAAGGTTTTCATAGTTCATTGTTCCGGCACTCCTGGTATGGTGAAAGTTTGATATCCTTGATTTTCGGAAAATTGTTGTAGTAGATGGCGACAGTCATTGTTGAGTAATTGATATAAGGTGGAATGGGCGCACCCAAACTCTTTGGCAATCTCTTCAATAGTTTGACCGTACAAACACTTACGCTGCAATAAAACTTGGCAATTGATTTCTGGTTTACCTCTAACGTGTCTGCTTTTCAACTCATCATTTGGATCTGTTTCTATCCATTCTAAAAGTTCCTCCAAATAGAAACTGACATCGGGATTTGCTCGCAGATTTTCTGCGTATTTGATATCCTTTTTATCTGATAATCTGTCTAAGGAAACTATTTGATTTTGTATGTGTCTTTCCCTTTCTTGTTGTTGCTTCAGATGACAATCTAACAGCCGCTTTTTGAGATAGGGATTTAACCAGGTGGTAATCTGACTTATTTTGGGATTGTAAGCTTGTTTTGCTGTGGTAGCTTCACATAAATTCCGAGAAAGATAGATCCATGTCCTTTGTAACGCCTCTTCGTAGTGAGGTGTGTTTTCTTTCCAGAGTTGGCCGGATTTGACAATCTCTCGAATCAGTTTATCCAAGAAACGACCTCGCCGGGGACTACCCAGAGGATGCTTACAAGCTTCGATGACGAGTTCGAGGATTTGCTGCTGGGCGGAATCTCGATCGCAATTTCCAGATTTTCCTGAGCCCCCAGCAGCATCAGAATCGTCGGATAAGTGGTCTTCTCCCTCGGAGGGGTGGGATTGATCATTCATAGTTAAGTGCGGCCGCAACTTTGTTCCTACACTTATTTATCAGGTTGAGTTAGGATTTTTTTTGCGAAATTTCCAAGTTTTTTTGTGGCTGTGCTTGAAACCTTTGCTGTGCGGTCGATGTGGCTGTTTTAGTATAAGTTGAGTTTTGTAAATAGGTCGATCGCCCATCAAGCCAGTGCTCGTGCATCAAAGAACTGTGGGGTTGAAATAGCTGACCACCAGCCTCTCCATCACCTTTATCTGTTCCCAAATTTTGGCAAATTTATGCTGTCGCCGATGCCATCGCCCTGAAAGTTGTCGCACAATCGGGTTAATTCGTTCTAGCCTCTGGGTGTTCTTTTTACCGATTTGATGGTGAATTTCTGAAGTTAGATCGTTTCCGGTGGCACCGGAAATGATCTAACTCCTCTGCTAGACAATTTTTCGTTGTTTTGCGACGAATGACCACATTGCGTCGGCAATCAATTCTTCTGTTTCTATCTGTATGACTTCACAGATTGTGAATCATCAGTGCTTTTTGACGCTTCACCTTGAAGAATCGAGACCTGATCTGAACCTGATGGGGTTTTCAGCAAATATTTTTGTGAAAAAACGCGATTTCTCAACACTCACAAAAACTATGTTGATTTGGTTGTCAGTCCATAAAGTTTCTAAACATCGCGTTCTGTTCGCACCCATTTGGTTTGTCGATTCAGGATAAAACCCACATATAAAGGGATTTTCCAAAGGATGTAAAAAGGTACGGATAAAAGAGTTACGCCGGAAATTTCGGTACGCCCAAATTTTGCCCAAGCGCTGACAATTGAAACTAAAATTAGCAGTCCTTGTACTGCTAACAATATCGCAGGAACCGGCGATGTTCCGATGATTGCTGCTAGTATGGAGGCTGTAAAAGCGGCTAGCCAGATAGCGACTAAAAGCGATAGGGGAGGGATGGACAAGTCAAGGGCGATCGCCATTAAGTCAAAACGTTGTTGCTCGACGGAGGCTGTCGCTAGCCGGGGAGTTTGAGTTAGCAACGTTTGCAAGTGTCCGTGTTCCCATCTGGTTCTTTGAGTTTTAGCTACTTGCTGTTGCTGCGGCAAACACCCTGTGACTTTGGCTTCGGGGCAGAATACGGTTGGATGTCCGGCGATCGCCAAATCCAAACTCATTTGTATATCTTCAACGATATTGCTACTGGCTAAAGGAACATCTCGAATGATTAACCAGGGAAAAGCCATCCCCGTACCTGTTAGCAATGAGGGGAATCCTAACTGTTTTAATCCGCTGGGCCGGACTAGGTTTTTTACGAGAAATGCTAAGGCTGAAATGGAATCTTTTGGGGTAGGATCGGGCGGCTGTTCCATTAAATATGTGGCTTGGACTGGCCTTTGTTCGGCGATCGCAATCCGGGCTAATTTCTCGATCGCGTCTGGCCCACAGATGCAGTCGGCGTCAACCATGATCACTACTTCTGGGGGGTCTGAGGCGATCGCAGTCAAGCCGAAATCCAGTGCGTATCCCTTCCCCTTGCGTTCTGTGTCGTGGCGCTCGATCGCACTTGCACCACAGTTACGGGCGATTTCTGCCGTATCATCCGTGCAGTTGTCGGCAATCACTAACAGGCGGTCTTGAGGTGTTAGCTGCGGCAATATGGTGGAGATGGTGGCACCAATTCCTGCTGCTTCGTTGTAGGCGGGAATTAAAACTGCTATTTTGGGGCGCGGTTCTTGAGTTTCGGCTGTGGGGCGGAGGCTGGAAAAAAAAGCTGCACTGCATTCTAGGAATAGAACTGCAACGGGAATTAGCAGGATTAGGGCGATCGCCAAGAGTACAACATCAATAAATAGGAACGCTAGCTGATTAATTTGCACAATTCTAGTACCTTAATTTAATTTTATTTGCTGCGGTCATTGAGTTGATTTAATCAAATTGCACCTTTGTCAACTCAAGGAGTAACGCTATGTGACATACTCCTACATCAAGCCGAGTACAGCTATGATGTATGCTTCTTTATAGCCCGATGAAGGGTGTATAAGATTTCCTTCGCGGTACTTTTATCCATATTTCCTACTACGAATAGATTCCCGCTACGGCGTTTTATACTGGGGAAAATGTCCAACCCCAGTCTTTTTAGATTAACCGCAGCATTAATGTCACGGTCAACCATCAAAGATTCTTGCTCGTCCCAATAGTCCCTAATGCTGCAATCGGTGAAAACTATTTCATCTCGATAGCTTAGAACCATTGAAGTATAAGCAGGATTTTTAGCAATGACAACTGCTCCAGCTTTGGCGGCTATGTAGTCCAGTGTCGTAAAAAAGTTGCCAAATGCAGCATCAGACCAAGACTTGTTCAGCCCTGACTTTGCCGATTGACCGTTCGGAAGAAAAGTCCCATCATCAGACTGTTTAGACTTGTTGCGCGCCTTTAAACCTTTGAGGTTTAAGTCCTCATGGAAGAAGACTTTTTTCCCAGTCTTTACTAGCTTCTGAGCAGTTTTGTACTGAAAATCTTTTCTAGACCTAGCAATACGTTGATGCTGTATAGCTTCACGTTTTGCCAATTTGCGACGAGACTTAGAGCCACGCTTGCGTTTGTTTCGCTTGGTCGAAATCCGGTCTAGCTTGGCTTGATTTTTGCGTAACGGCTTGAGAGAAGAGAGTTTTTTGCCCTCCGACGTTGCTAGGTACACATCTTCATGGAGTACCGCATCCAATCCTATCGAATTATCCCAAGTGGGAATGACTTCTGATGGATTAAACTCAGGCACGGTGTTATCTTCCAGCATCATTTGGATGTACCATCCATCGGCTTTCCGAGTCACTGAAACCTGCTTGAGCTTGCACCCTACTGGCAATTCCCGGTGCATCCGAATTTTGATTGCACCAATTTTAGGTAAACGCAGGTACAGCCAATTTTTGCGGATTAACTTAATCCATTCATTCTTGGCTGTCGCGAATGTCATTGTCCTGAAATCAGCGGCTGTCTTGAATCTGGGCTTGCCAGATTTTTTGCCCTTGCTGTCTCCAGCAATAAACCGCTCAAAAGCCTTTTCAACTCGCTTGGAGACTTCTTGAAGCACCGTTGAATCGACTCGTTTAAAGTCAAGCAATTCCCCGCTGTAAAACACTTTTACCAAGTCTTTTTTTATAACTGGTAACTGTGCTTTTTGGCTGTAGAAATTAGGCCTTTCCCGGACTGTTGCAATGCTGCTAACCAAAGGGCAAGCATCGACGTATGTACGATTCATCGACCACCAGTCAAATCTGTCTCCCAGTTGGCGGTTGTACCAATAGCGGGAAATTCTGAGCCATTCGTTAAGCTCTAGTTTTTGCTTGGTGTCTGCGTAGAATCTGTATTGATACGTCGTTTGCACAATTGTTGTGGGGTTTTAGCTTGACTTATTGCTACTATAACAGGCATAGATATTTAGTGTCAATGCCATGAGCAAAGATTTTATTCGCAGGGCAAGAGGAGTTTCTGAGCTTAAGTGCCACTTGGTGTTAACTACGAAGTATCGAAGGAAAGTCTTAACAGACTCAATGCTGACAAGGCTTGAAGCGATATTTAGAGATTTGATGAAAAAGTGGGAAGGAAGGCTGGTAGAATTCAACGGAGAGAGCGACCACGTTCATCTGCTGTTGCAGTATAACCCACAGACAGAGCCAAGCAAATTAATTAATAACTTAAAAACCGTTTCTAGTCGGTATTTGAGAAAAGAGTTCGCTACTGAAATTAACCAAGTTTATTGGAAAGAAGTGTTTTGGACAAATGGCTATTTCATCGCTTCTTGTGGCGGCGTGACTGTTGAACAATTGAAAAAATACATTAATGAGCAAGCAAGATAGACCCACAGAATAAAGAGTTCGCTCGTCTCGTCATCCATCCGCTCACTGCTCAATGCTTACGCCTTTGAGGTTATGAACGGGTGGAATCAGGAGTCTCACCGCGCCTTCCATCCCACACTGACCTTTGATCGGCAAGCGTGTGGGGTTTCCCGTCTGCGTGAGCTAAACTATCATATAATGTCGATTATGACAAATATTAAGTAGATCAATTTAATTTAATCTCAAACGCCCATACTTGAAAAACCCGGTATCTCAAAGATACCGGGTTTCGAGGTGTTCTGCTGTTAATTAATGAAAAACAACGAAGCAATCTCTACAACTTTTCAAGCTAAGCTGCTTCGCGGACAGCAAAAGGTTCAGATTTTTTGGGAGTGAACTGTGCGGGGAGTGCAGATTGTCTGACATATCTCGATATCGATCGCAAATATCCCACTTCTGCTTGAATAGAATCCAGCGTAGAAAGACTTTCAACTAATTGCTCAAATTCATCAGCAGTAACTCCCGCACTGTTCAAGACTTCTTCGTTGAGCCGCCCGTATATTCCTTGCAGGAGGAGTTCGATAATCTCCCTGTAGTCAGCGATTTCTGTTCCGTAACCTTGCAATTTCTTCGGATTGATTCCCCACTGCAAAATCTTCAACAAGTCTTGGGGAGAACTCCACGCAAAAGAGGAAGCAATCACTTCTTTTTCCGCTGCGACAAGAGCGTGCTTGATTTGCACTTCCGGGAAATCTGGATCGCTGATTAAGCTTTCCAGTTTCGACACTTGTTTATCTAAGACGAGCAAAGAAAAAGGAGCTAGTTCTACAGTCACCATGTCGCCCGCATCGTTAACAATTCTAAAGGGATCTTCCAGAACATTAATTAGGAGGTGAATGTCTGTCGGTTTGCTCCAGTCAAACTGTCCGAGGAAAAACGGTTCTTCGTATCCCGGCAAAAGTCCTTGAAAATAAATCGGCAGATTTTTGCCTGACTCAAGAATTTTATAAAGAGCGACTTCCAATGTTTCTGTCGGCCACCCGAGATTACTCACGGCGACCAATTTCAGTTTTCCGGGAACGGATACCACCAAAGAGTTCAGCAATAAATGTACGGCTTCGACAAGATTTTGAGCGGTGACGTAGCGGTGGGGAGCGTGAACGTTGACAGTTTTACCTTGCTCTACTTTTTTGGACATTTGCTCGCAGAACAAGCTATTTTCCAACATATGAGTAAAGCGAACCATCCCGTAAGTGACATTTCCTACTTGAGCTGCTTTGGCAAATTGCCATTCGGCAAACTTCTTCGAGGCGGCGTAAACTTCTGTTGTAAAATATCGAGATGTTTTGCCTGTGGAAGAGAAGATGCAGTGTTCTGCGCCGTATTCTTCGCAGAGTTGGATGACGTGTTTGCATCCTAATAGGCTGGTTGTCACTGTTTCTCGGATTTGGATTTCAGCTAATCCGGGTTGGCGTTGGGCTGCTAGGTGAAATACGATGTCTGGTTTTTCTACCTCAAATATGTGTTTCAGCGCCTCGAAGTTGCGAATGTCGGCGGCATAGAAAGTTACTGCACCTTCTTTGTTAAAGTGTGGGAGAGTTTCTTCGGGGTTTTGACATCGGGCTTTGTCTGCGGAAATGATGTTATTTGCGCCTAATTCGAGGAGTTTTTCGATTAAGAAACCACCGACGCATCCTTCTCCCCCGGTTACGAGAATGGTTTTTCCTTTGATTTTGCGGCTGACTGCGGAGGCGTAGAGGTGAACGGTGCGATCGTACACGTCGCTAAAAGGTTCGCTTTCTAATTGTCCGTCGGCTTGGTAGGCTTTGATTAGCTGTGCGGTGAGAGTTTGTAAGGCTGCTAGGATTTCTGGATCTTGCGGTTCGGGGGAACCTGGGGGAACTAGCTGCTGGATGCGATCGATTATTTCGGCTTTGCTGTTACCTTCAAACACTTCTGAGGGGTTAGATACACTCTTCATTTTCTGGGCTCCTGTAAATTCTAGAAATACGGCTACTGATAAGCGAGTTGTTAAACAGATTTTTGAGGTACAGAATCTTTAAAAGTCTCCTTGGTTTGAGGATTTTTTAGACTGAAAGCCACTTAATTGGAAAGACACGCGATCGGTTCTCCTAGTAAATTACTTGTATTCAGCCTACTTGTAGTTTTATTAAGTGCTTTTTTCACCTGTTTATTTTGGCGATCGGCAAATTCGGAACGCGAGCTGTCAAAAATTTGTCACTACAACTATAAACTTAAGTTGCTGGCTGTTGGCAATACTCTGAACATATCTTTACTATTTCTTTGCAATTCCCTGCGATTTTTCACGCAATTTTAAAGTTAATGTAAAGTAGCGTCTGAGTAAAAAAAACTTAACAATACTTGACATTAATTCTCTTGCCTCGAATTACTTACGTTAAATGTATTTATAGCTACTAATTTTATGGGAGTTCAAGTAAATATACGTAGAAAAGCGCCCTAGTTTTCGGTCTGCTGAAAAGATTGGTAATTATACCCGTTTAAAAAAAGAATGCAACGATAGGTCAGATCAAAACCCATACACAATAAGTCATTCCCAATTTTTTAATCTAAAATCTAAAATCTAAAATCTAAAATGGTATTGATTGATGGGGTAGTGCTGCTGTGCCTACCCCTGTATCTGTGCTGCTACCGGGCGCCAACCCTGCGTTCTTTTTTGCTGCCTTCAAAGTCGCGAGCCGACGCAACATCGTAGCCTCCTGTCCGCAAGCGGCGGTCTAAATCGCTAGCTTCGGGAGAACTTTTTGCCGCTTCTTCGATCGTAATTCTGCCTTCAAGCACTAATTTGTAAAGAGCCTGGTTGATAATCTGCATTCCTTCGTAGGTGTCATGTTCCATCAACCGGAAAGCTTCATCATCATCACCTTTCATTAAGTAATCGTGCATGGCGGGCGTATTCACTAAAATATCGTGAACTGCGACGCGGCGGTTGTCAACTGTTGGCAACAAAAGTTGGGCAATTACTGCTACTAAAGAATCGCAAATTTGCATCCGCATTGCCTGTTGTTCATCGGGCGGGTAGAGGTTCAACAAGCGGTTAATAGCATTGATGGCGCTACGAGTGTGGAGGGTTCCTAATACTAAGTGACCAGTTTGAGCTGCTTGCAAGGCTGTATTGATGGTAACGCGATCGCGCATTTCCCCAATCAGAATTACATCGGGGTCTTCCCGCAAAACTGCCCGCAAAGCCTGCTGAAATTCGTGGGTATGCAAGCCTACTTCCCGCTGGCTAACTAAGCATTTTTTAGAAGGGTGAATGAATTCGATCGGGTCTTCAATTGTAACTACGTGCTTCTGTTCCATCTGGTTGAGATGGTCGATCATGGCGGCTACTGTTGTCGATTTCCCCGAACCGGTAGGCCCCGTAACCAGTATTAACCCCTGCGATCGCAGAATAATACTTTTGAGAACTTCTGGCAACCTCAAGGAATCGATAGTCGGTATTTCCAAACTGATCAACCGCAATACTAGGGCGCCACCGTTGAGGGAATCAAAACAGTTTAGCCGACACCGCACGAAGCCTGGGTAAAAAATTGCTGCATCTAATTCTTTGTTATCTGCGAACTGTTTTCGCTGTTCGGGGCTGAGAATTTCGGCTAAGTAATGTTCAAAACTTTCTGGCGTTACTTTGGGGTGGCTGGTGGCTACTTGCATCACGCCCCGAATCCGAAATCGAGGTACTTGGCCAACTCGAATGTGAATGTCGGAAGCGCCGGCAGTATGGGCATCTC
>Ga0209591_10006275_pt1 | contig 13210 bp, 8 predicted proteins | sample MAT01_FD_187207 | JGI IMG/M metagenome (GOLD analysis project Ga0209591, IMG submission 187207) | Freshwater microbial communities from Lake Fryxell liftoff mats and glacier meltwater in Antarctica - MAT-01 (SPAdes) (version 2) | ecosystem: Environmental > Aquatic > Freshwater > Ice > Liftoff...
ATTTTTCTTGTGATATTGTTCATAATTATTTCGGATTGAGAATGAATTCGAGATAGTCTCTAAATAAGTCCCGTTAGTGGTTAGCTGCACATCTGTTGTAGTTTTAATTAGATTTTCGTTAAACGGTTTTTTAAACATTGCTGGTGCAACCTAATTGCCAAAAATTAGCACCTCCAGGGAACAATACCCTTCACTATTTTCCATAAATCCAACAAGTTTTAAATAAAGCTGTTGAAAAAATTATCAAAAAAAATATGCATGAGCAAAAGCCCATGCATATTTTTTTATTCGATATTGAAAAAACCAAACAAGCGGTATTAAACCGGTTGCCTAGAATTTTTCAAACTTGAGAATGGTTGATTTCTTAGAATCAGCACTTGCAACTTTTATCAGGTATTTACCTGCGACAATATTGCCAAAGTTGTAGTTAATGTTGTTAACAAAACCCACTTCCATTTCTTTTGACTGCAAAAGTTTACCAGCAATATCATATAAGCTGATACTGTATTTACCACTCATTCTTCCCTGTACCAATTTAATGTTAACAGAGCTAACATCTTTGGCAGGATTTGGATAAACACTCATCTTCAAATCACCATTTGGAACTTGGTTGATAAGGTCAAACTTCTTTGCTACCCTGTAACTTAAGTAGCTTGAATTGTTATTACCATTTTCGTCTGATAAAATAGCTTTTGTGTTGTGATTGCTAATTAAAAAATTAGCAGTGATAGTAGATTTACCTTCAGCAACTGCTTTTACTCTAACAGCTAAGTCAAGAGCATGCACATCTGCGGGTAATTCTTTAACCAACTCACCGGTAAGCTGCAATTGGCCACCACTTATAACTGAACTCCATTTAAAGTAGTTGCTTGCAGCAACGGTATTTAAATCAAAACCAGGATCCAGTGCCAACTTTGAACCAAAACCAATTTTGATTTTGCAAGAACCTGCCGGTAAAGCTTTGCCGTGGTTTTCGCTGCCTACAGGGAGTGTTAATTTAAGTAACTGCTCCTGTGGAATGTTATTAGCATCCAATACCTCGCCGGTAAAATCGGTAATAGCCAACTTTCCGATACTTGCATCAGCCATAACAGCAGCTCCACGCTGGGCACTTTGGGCAACACTACCCAACGATACTGCCATCAAAGCAGGCACTATAAGCCCCATCATGTAAGATCTTTTCATTTTTAAATTATATTTCATGATTATTATTTTAAGAAATTTTTAATAACCAGGGGATTTTGCAATCCCCTGGTTGAATTTATTTATTCTGCAGCCATTATTATGGAATTCAGGTTATTGTCCAGGTTCACTTCACCATTTGCCCTACGCAACCTTGCACTTAAAGTAAAGGTTGAGATGTTTGGCGTATTACGCAATAAAGTGATTGAAACAAATACCCGCTCATTACACAACAAAGTACCAGGAATACCTGCTGTAAAGCTTGGATCCTGTAAGATGATTGACACAAACGCAGGGTTTGAATTATCAATTTTCCATCTTGCATTATCCAACGTATAAATGGTAGATCCTACCACCTGGCTTATTGTAGCCGGGTTGAATCCAATTGTGAAACCAGAAATTTTGGTGATACGGATGGTGTCACCTACTGCAGGGTTACCTGCAACTTCCGATACATTGTAAACAATTGTTTGTTGAACACCCGGAGTTCCAAAGAAACTGCTGGTGATATCAGATCCTAAAGAAATATCAGGAAGTGAACTGACCGGCTGAGTAATGGTAACAGTTGTAGTTGCTGTACAACCATTGGCATCAGTAACCCTGATAGTGAAAACACCAGCAGGTACGCCTGTGAAAATACCATTTGCAGCACCTGTGATGTTACCAGTTGGTGTAGCACCTGACAATAGTAAGTAAGCATAAGGCGCAGTACCACCCTGTGCAACTGCTGTAATACGTCCGTCGGATGCGCCGTTACAAACGTTATTTACAAAGCTGAATACAGAGGTAACCAACGTATTTGGTTGATTGATCACTACAGAAGCAGTGGCAGAACAGGTGTTACCCAAATCACCGGTAGCAGAAGCTGTGATGAAATAAGTACCTGGTACCAAACCGGTTACTGTATTGGTTGTTCCTACAGTTGTACCACCAGCGTTCCTGGTAATTACAGTAGTACCTGGGCTGGTAAACAGGTTGATGATACCATTTCCAAAACCATTACAGGTTACATTCACCCGTGTAAAGCCTACAGTAACCGGAAGGTTGTATTGTAGTGTAGCACGGTTGTTTTGTAAATCCTGATCTGCTAACAGCGCACTGTTGATAATTTCAATACGTGAACTCACGTTAGAAGTACAAGAATTTCTGCCAAATACCCTGAACGTTAATGTACTAACAAAATCGGCTGATAATGCCGCTATTTGCGTACCTGTAATAACGATACTATCAGGATTAGCAACAGGACCAAAAGAGGTAGACGCCCAAGTAAAGAAACCTGGTAATGGAGCATTACCGGCAGTTAAATTAACTCCCAATCTTTTACCAAGATTTACTCTGATCGTGATGGTACCTGTTGGTAAAGGTCTCACCTGATCAAGGTTGTAGAAAGGAATGTTCAAATTGATCGTATCAGGGAATACCAAAGAATTGGCATCTTGTGATGCACCAAGTGTTGTAGTAAAGTTCATCTGACCCACAGCAGGATCAGCAATTGGAACAGTAAGACCAGCTAAAGCAACAGCAGCCGTTGTACCAGTACATGCATTTGCACCAGTTACAGTAAATGTATAACTACCTGCAGCCAAACCAGTAAATACGCCAGTTGCAGCACCAGTTGTATTGATAGTAGTACCACTTGCAATTACATAACTATAAGGACCTGAACCACCAGCACCTGTTACAGTAACTGTACCAGTTGTGATAACTGCAGTGATAGCTTGTGTAACAGCAGCAGAACCAGTAACAGCAGTTGGATTAGCCACTGTAACTGTAGATGATGTAGCCGAACAAGTTGTTCTGCTCACTTCTCTTGCAATAATTGTGTATGGAGAAGCTGAACCATTTACAACAAAAGTATTTCCAGCCTGGTAAGAAGTACCACCATTAATACTGTATTCAACAGCACCTACGGCACCTGTTGCAGTTGCAGTAATTGTAGTAGTTCCACCATTACATAAAATAGCAGGAGCAGAAGCAGAAACCGCAATAACGCAAGCTGCCGCACCATTTGATAAAACAACACTGCCGCTAATGCCTGTACATCCCGCTGCATTAGTACCAGTAAATGTATAAGTACCAGCTAATAAACCAGAAAACACACCAGAAGAAGCACCCGTTGTATTGGTAGTTGGGCCAGAAGTGATCACGTAAGAAACACCACCTGTTACAGTAATAGTTCCTTGACCACCTGCTACAGCGATAGGGGATGTAACAGAAGCACCAGGAACAAATGCTGCCGGTTGAGTTACCGTTACCGCAGTAGCAGTAGCAGTACAAGTTGGAGCAGCTACTTCTCTTGCAGTAACTGTGTAAGGAGAACCAGCAGCGTTTACTGTGAAAGTGTTTGCTGATTGGAATGTACCGCCATTTAAACTATATTCAACTGGATTTGAAGTACCAGTTGCAGTTGCAGTTAATGTGGTTGTTCCACCATTACAAGCGATTGTACCTGCTGAGGCTGAAACAGCGATAGCGCAGGCTGGGGCCGGAACTACTGTAATTGTGGAAGTTGCTACATCATCTGCAATATTATTACCAGAAGGTGCGGGCCCGTTAACGGCACAGGTTGCTCCACCAAAATTCAGTTGGCCTAAAAAAGTTTGTGGGCCACCTAGTGTTGCTCCCTGTACTTTAAGAATAATCGTGCGAATGGCTGATCCAGGAACAATATCACTACCATTACAAATACGAAGTTGTGATCCGGTGTTAGACACAATTACCCAGCCAGCAGGCAAACCTGTCTGCTGTGCATCTGGTAAAAATGTTACTAATGCTGGAACCGTAATAACAGGTCTTAATTTAGAAGCCACGATGTTAGCACTACCAGTATTACCAATGTCTACACGAAGATCGAGGATTGCTCCTAGGGCTACTTCGCCGGAATTGGTAGGGTTAAGGGTACCCAAACCTATGACAGAAATAGTTGGGTTTGCCTGAGCTAATAATTTTATTGTTGCAAAAGCGAATAGTAAAAAGATAAAGGTGGATTTGTGTTGTATCATAATATTTTTTTTAGGTGTTAATAATTTTGACATAATGATTAAATATTATTTTTATTTATTTGTTTTTATAAATCTTGCTTCCTTCTTTTCATCTCCATTTATATAAACTATTATATAGTTTCCACTGGAAAGTTTAGAGATGTTTAGATGGGTTATAAAATTGTTTTTAGTTACACTATGTCTAAAAACTTGTACACCTTTTTCTGAAAAAATCTGTAAATAGGATGAAGTCCCGACAGCGGCAGAATGGTTGATCGTAATATTACTTTCAGCAGGGTTTGGAAATACTTTCATATCTAAACATCCTGGCGGTAGGATATTTAAATCTACAAATGTGCTACATCCTTTTGCATCAGTTATTATAAAGTTCCAGTTGCCAGGATCCTTTACGAAATTGCCAGTTCCTTCGTAAGGAGGTGTTCCACCCGTAGCTGTTATGTTTGCTAAAGTATTGCCTCCGCAAACGGCTATAGCATTAGCTTTAGCCGATGCTTTCAAAGTACCAGGTTGTGTAACATTTACAATTGTATTTACAGATGAAGAGCATGCAGGGTTATTTACTAACCTTACTTTAGCTGTATATATTCCTGCTACTACATTAAATGTGTTATTAGATTGATAAGCGCCATTGTTTAAACTATATTCATAAGCACCTTGCCCACCTTTGCCCAAAACGGTAAGAGTTGCATTGCCTGCATTGCAGGCTATTGGAGAAGCGGAAGCAGTATTAGTAATTTCCGTAGGTTGTGTAATTAAAATGTCGATGCTATTACTAAGACATCCATTTGCATCTTTTACAGAAATTTTATAGGAACCGGCACCAACTGTGAAAACATTTGCACTTTGAAATACTCCTCCATTTACACGATACTCAAATGGCAGAACGCCTCCCGCTCCGGATGCGGTTATCAAACTGTTACCACCAAAGCAAGTAATTGGGGTAAATACCAACGATGCCGAAGGGGTTATTGGCTGACTATTTACAACAATATTATTTGTAATGCTTGCGGTACATCCACTAAGATTTTGTACTGCCAATGAATGGATGCCTGCTGTTACTGAATAACCACCCACTGGATAAGGCGCAAACCTGCCGGCATCTAAACTAAAAGTTAAACCAGTGGTTGATGAACTTACCATTATTGTACCAGTTGAAACAGTACAATTGGGTTGATCTACTCTTACGATTGGTGCAGGTGGGGAGGCTGGCTGTGCATCAATGGAAATATTAGTAAATGGAGATAAACAGCCAGTTGAATTTTGTGCAATTAAAGTGTGTGTTCCGGCAGAAATTCCTGTAAAGCCACTCGTAGGATAAGTTGCAAATGCACCAGCATCTAAACTGAAAGTTAATCCTGTAACGGGTGATGTAATTTTTATTGTACCTGTAGCTGTAAAGCAAGTTGGCTGAGATATTGTAACCAATGGTGCAGCCGGTGCGCCCGCCACTGCAACTATATCTACATTGGCAGAAGGAAGAGAAGAGCAGCCTGTTGCGTTCATTACTGTAAATGAATAAGAACCTGCTGCCAGATTATTTATCGCAACTGTGGTTGTATTTCCTGTTACGGTTCCCGGCTCTAATATCCATGTACCTGCCGATAAATTATTTAAAACAACCGACCCTGTGGGTATCGTACAGTTTGGCTGAGTAATAGTACCTACAACAGGAGTGGCCGGTGTTAGAGGTTGTGCATCGACAATAATAGTGTTTGTTCGGGATGTGCATTTATTGATATTTTTGGCAGTTATAGTATGTGAACCTTCCGGTAACAAATATCCACCAGCAGGGTAAACTGAAAACGATCCTCCATCGATACTAAAAGTCAAGTCTGTAGTCGCAGAATTGATTGCTACAATCGCATTAGACATAGAACAGGTTGGTTGTTGGATGTTTACGGAAGGCAATGTTATAGGAGAAGGTTCTGTTATAGTTAGTGCAGCAGATGCCACACATGTTGATGGATTATTCACTTCTCTTGCGGAGACCGTATATGTTCCCGCAACCACATTATTAAATACATTACTGGTTTGAAAAGCTGCTCCTCCGGTTATACTGTATTCTAATGTCCCCGTAGATGCGCTGGAGGTAGCTGTAATTGCGGTAGTACCACTATTGCATATGATGGTGCCTGCTGTTGCACTTATACCTAAGCTACAACCTGATACAACCTGTAAAGTTGATGAGGATAAATCATCTGCACTATTATTTCCAGAAACAGCAGGGCCAGCAACTGCACAATTTACTCCATTGGAAAAATTTATTTGTCCCAAAAATGTAGAAGGACCACCTATTGCAACCGCCTGCACCTTAATAAATATCGTACGTGAAGATGATCCACCAATTACGTCTGTTCCATTACAGATGCGGATTTGTGATCCAATGTTGGTTACAATAGACCAACCGGCAGGAAGACCAGTTTGTTGAATATTTGGTAATATAGTTACGATGGCAGGTACAGTGATTACAGGCCTTAACTTGAATACAGGAATGTTTGAAATTCCAGTATTGCCAATTGTGATTTGAAGTTCAAGGGTACCACCTAACGAAACCAAACCAGCATTTAAGGGCATAACAGCGATAGATGGATTAGCCTGGCTAAATCCATTTGTTTTTATAAAGAAAAAGGCAAGAAAAAAAAATAGAAAAATTTTTATAATTTTCATTTTAGCTGTAGATAATGAGTTGAAAATTTACGCTCAATTTTATTTTACAACCCTAACGGTTGAAGTTGAAGCATTATCTGCAATATTATCACCGGCAAGTGAGGTTCCAACTGCTGCACCCGGGGCCATACCATTTGAAAAAGTCAAATTACCCATAATAGAAGATGGTCCACCTGTTGATTTCCCTTTTATAGCTATGAGAATTGTACGGTTTTCGTTTTCTGGAATAACATCAGTACCGTTTGTAAGTAAAATAACGCCCTTGCTGTTAGCAGTTATTGCCCAACCTTTTGGTAGTATATGACCGGTAGTTGGTACATCTACAAGTGTAGCAGGGAAGCTTATCTGCGGCCTTAGTTTATAGGGTGGAACAGGAGCTGTAGGGCTTGTATTATTTATTGTAATCTCAAAAAAAATAACCTCACCTTTTTTAACTACTCCAGAATTTTTAGTTAATACATTGATCATTACATTTTGTGAAAACAAATTTGTAGCGATTAAAACTGAAAAAAGAATGTATGCGAATTGTAGTAAATTTTTCATCAAAAAATTTTGAAAATTAATTAATCAAATGATACTTTTTAATCAAATCCAAAATCAAAATTCTGTTTTTGATTAAAAAATAATACTGCAATATTACAAGGTTGAAAAGGAGATATTGTGTAAACGATATTATCTAATTATTATCTAAATGTTACGAATCGCCTCATGATGTTGAAAAGAAAAATTTCACTTAAATGATAATGTTTCCATAACAATTTGTTTATATGTTTTGAACAATAATAATTTTCCTTTGCGTAAAACATGGTTTTATGAAAGTAGGCAATCTGCTCTTGCTATTATTTTTTGTCTCAAACAACTTGTACGCACAAACAGGAAAAGTTACAGGTAAAGTAATAAACGCAGGTTCTGGTCAGCCATTGGGTGGTGCTTCACTTATGCTGATCAATAAAACTACAGAAAGAGCAGCAGATCAAAACGGTTTGTTTTCATTTAATAAACTAGCACCTGGTACCTATTCAATAAAATGTACTTATGCTGGATTTCAAGATAAAATTGTAGAAGAAATTATAGTTAAGGGAAATGAAAATACAGATATCACCATTTCACTCGATGGTAAATTATCAGACGAAGTTGTAATTAAATCAAGTTCAAAAAGAGTAAAGGCGGCAGGCGAAACGATATTATCCCTTTTAATTGCACAAAAAAACAGTGCAAGCGTAAGCGATGGCATAACAGCAGAATCTATAAAACGAACGCCCGATAAAAGCAGTAGCGATGTAATAAAAAGGGTAAGTGGTGCAAGTATCCAGGATGATAGATTTGCCGTTATAAGAGGCTTAAATGACAGATACAATGCATCATTCATTAACGGTGCGCCACTGCCCAGTACAGAAAGCGACAGAAAAGCTTTTGCATTTGATATTTTTCCATCAGCCATCTTAGACAATCTCGTAATTTATAAAACTGCAACGCCAGATAAAACTGCTGAATTTGGAGGAGGCATTATTGAGATTACCACAAAATCTACTTCATCTAAACGCATTGGGGTTATTACCATTGGACAAGGGTATAATTCATTAATAACAGGGAAAAACCGTTATGTTTCTGAGATGAAAGGTAAAAATGATTGGCTGGGCTTAGATGATGGTTCCAGGGCCTTGCCGGAAGGATTACCTAATAAAATAGGATTTCTAAATTTACCCGACAGGTTTAATGATGAACTGAGGCTTGCAAAAGGGTTTGCAAAATACAGATGGGGAATAAGAAACGTTAACACCAGTCCCAACGGTAGTTTTCAGTTAGCCAAAAGCTTTAATATCAATAACAAAGAACAGGAATTTATCACGACGCTTTTTTCAATTAACTACAACAGGAGTTTTGTTTTTACAACCGGTGAAAGAAACAGTTTTGACGGGCCAGGCAGTTATACAGGAAACCCCGCTGATCCTGGTTATTTCCCTACGCAACGAAGAAAAGTGATAGACTCTATTTACAACGATGAAGTAATATGGGCAGCACTTGGAAACATTTCTATAAAAATTAACAACCGAAACAACATTAGCTGGAAAAATAACCTGAGTGTAAATACAGACAACCGACTTGTGAGACGTGTAGGTAACTTTGATTTTTTTGATGAGCCCAATAGCATTCTTTCCGAAACATACAGAGCTTTTATATCAGACAAAATATATACCAGTCAGTTAATTGGTGAACACCAAATAGGTGCTAAAAAAACAAAAATAAACTGGCTGGCTGCATATAGCAAAGTAAACAGGGAAATTCCCAATCAATTGATTACTACAAGTGCCGGTTTACCCAATGGGGGTGTTGCAGCCAATAGCGCTAATGGGGGTATGGTTTCTACTAATTCTCAGGAAAATATAAAAAATGCTAAAGTAGATATTACACAGCCTTATACATTTATGAATAACGATCAAAACTTTGTAAAAATAGGGGCGGGTTACCAATATAGAGAAAGAGACTTTACCAGCAGGCAATTAGGATTTATAAGATATGGTGGTACAACCTACAACACGGATGAATCCGTTTACAACCTCCCGGAAGACCAGCGTTTTTTAGGACAATATTTGGGTTTAATTGCCAACGGTAAAGCAGGAGTAGCTGTACAGGATGTAACCGTTCCAAACTCAGATTACCAGGCATCTTCAGCCACTACCCATGCTTATATAATGAACGATCAGCGATTTAAAAAATTGAGGTTGATCTATGGTGTACGTATGGAAAGCTTTAACCAAAAATTAAATGCAGCCCAGAGAGGTTTAGACACGATTAAATTAAATTTTACAAAAGTTGATTTTTTACCTTCTGCCAATTTAGTATATGCCCTCACACCCAAAACAAACCTGCGCTTATCCTATAGCGAAACAGTGAACAGACCTGAATTTAGAGAACTTGCTCCCTTTGGTTTTTTTGAGTACATCACGGGGTTATTTGTATTTGGGAACGAAACCATATCTAGAGCAAAAATAAATAATTACGATTTCAGGTACGAAATTTACCCTGGTAAAGCACAGTTACTTTCTGCATCTGTTTTTTATAAAAATTTTGTAGATCCTATAGAGTTTATTACGTTGCCTGTAAACATCAACGAGGCAACTTACTCAAACAACTCCAGTGCTACAGTATATGGTATAGAAGCGGAATTTAGGGTTCTTTTATCTACCCTGTTTGCTGTGCAAAATGAAAATAGTTTGTTAAGCAAGTTTACGCTTTCGGGTAATGGGGCTTACATAAAATCTAAAGTTCCGTTGGGAAAAGCTGCCGATGCCACAGAAATTAGCCGTCCTCTTCAAGGTCAATCGCCTTACATTATAAATAGCTCGCTTGGATATAGTGATGAGAAAATAGGTTTGTCTTCTACTTTTTCTTTAAACAGAATTGGTCAAAGATTAGCCATTGCAGGTAACAGAGACCGGCCCGATTTTTATGAAAAAGAAAGAACGGTGATAGATTTCCAAATAGCCAAAACATTTTTAGAAAATAAAGTGGAAGTAAAATTTAATTTTAGAGATCTATTGGCTCAGAATGTAACCATTTATTTAGACAATGATAAAACCCAATCTTTTACGGAACAGGATCGAATCTTTTCATCTAACATCGTACCCAGGGTGTTTACTTTTACTGCCAGTTTTAAGTTTTAATTTTTTAGGTAATTAAATTTTAACGTAATTATTGTAAAAAATACTTCTTTAATCGGAATTAATTTTTTGTGCAAATTTTAATAATATTTACATCTCATAGCCTTGTTCATTTTTCATTAATTGCAGCATTTACTCTATGCAAAAATAAACTCGTTTTACTTAATTTAAAGTAGCAATATTCCGTTATTCTTCTTAACAATTTCTTAATTCTAAAAACACATTTTGATGATGATTTGGTAATAAATCTCTTTGGCTTTTTATTATAGATTTGTATTCGATTAACAGTTAAAAATGGATTATAAATGCAATTGTTAATCATCCAGTCTCTTTCTTCGTACTCTGCCGAAAATTTCCGCATCGATTAAATTTTAAAGAAAATTATTCATCCCCGCCGCTGGCAGGGAACTATTAATACTATTCAAATTATGGTAGCTGATATTCTTATGCCTGATACTAAATATAAAAGTGCCGATGCCAGGTTTAATTTATACCTGATGCCTGTACCATTCTTTGCCCGCCTCTATAACCATGTAATTATTTTACAACCCGTTAAATTAATTGATCGTAACAACATTAAATCATTTAAACTTCTTACAAAAAACATGAATGAAAAAAACTAACATCAACTCAAATTTCAAACACAACAATCAATTTTATCTACTAAAAAAAAATTACAAAATGAAACAGAAATTTTTATCTTTTTTGCCATTGCTGCTAAGCGCTGTAGTTATCGTTCATGCACAGGAAGCAACTGATTATCGTGGTGCTTTTGCTCCTGCTCCAACAAAACAATGGACAGACAATTGGACTAACTGGGATCCACAAAACACTTTTTACCCGGCACCTACGGTAACCATCTCAGGTGTTATTGGAACGCAAACCTGGACAAGGAATAATACTTACCTGTTACAAGGTGTCGTTTATGTAGATAGCCTTGCAACACTTACCATTGAAGCAGGTACGGTAATTCGTGGAGATGCGAATACCGTTATAAGCTCTTTGGTTATACAAAGAGGTGCTACTATTCTTGCCAATGGTACAGAATGTAATCCTATTGTAATGACATCCAGCAAAGCAATAGGCGCAAGAGTAAGAGGAGACTGGGGCGGTTTAACTATTTTAGGAAGAGGGCTTACCAACCAGGGAGCAAACGTGAACATTGAAGGTATTGGTGCTACCGAACCAAGAGCTCGCTACGGGGGAAATAACAATGCTGATAACTCAGGTTCCTTAAGATATCTGCGCATTGAATATGCTGGTTTTGCAATAACAAACGGTAACGAATTAAACTCACTTACATTCGGTGGTGTAGGTAGTGGAACTTCAGTAGATTATGTACAAACCTCTTTTGGTAATGATGATGCATTTGAATGGTTTGGTGGTGCAGTAAATGCAAAGCATTTGGTGGCGTACAGAACGTTGGATGATGATTTTGATACAGACTTCGGATATAGTGGATTGGTACAATTTGGTTTGGCTATAAAAGACCCTGCTGTAGCTGATGTTACTGCTCTTTCTACTTCAGAAGGTTTTGAGTCAGATAACAATGCCGCATCTCCTTTTACAGTTACTCCAAAAACAAGCGCAAGTTTTTATAACATTACACAAATTGGCGCTTTCAGATGTGGTAGCAATGCAGGTGGCATTACACAACCTACTGCTGATGCTTTTAGAAGAGGTGCACGTATCAGAAGAAATAGTGAATTAAAAATCTTCAACAGTATTTTCATGAATAACTGGAGAGGTTTGGTAACTGACGCAGATGTAATTGCAAACGGCTTAGCTAATTTTCAAAACAACATCATTGCAATGGATTTAACCACCGTATGGGTTGCTCCTTATGCAGGTGCTGCTTTAGCTGCTGAAAATGCTGCAACTGCTACTTTTTTAAACGCTGCTTCAAGAACAAATACTGTTATTACTACACCTTGTGATGTATTGGTAAATGCCTGGAGTTTTACAAATCCTGATTACCGTCCAAATAGTGTAGGATCTGGTGGAACCTTGTCAGGTACAGATTTAGCGCCTGGTATTCAAATCCAAACTGGTTTATTTGCACCTAACCAAACAGCGGAAGTTGTAGTTGATTTATTTGAAAGCGGGATTGGAAATACTAACGGTACGATAACTGTTACTATTCCACTTCCGACTGGTTGGACTATTGCTTTATTAGGCGGGCCTGTTCTTACCGCTACACCAACAATTGGTACGCTTAATGGCACTTCTTCAGGTAATGGAGGAGCCCCTTTCGATAACACCAGATGGAGCTTTAGTGCAGTTGGTGGCAATTTAGTAGCTACTTCCATATTAGGTTTTACAATACCGTCAGGTGGTTCAGCTTCTATCGGTCTGACTGCAAGAAGAAATGGCGCTACAGCTTCTGGAACTAATCAAAACTTTGCAGTTACAGTTAGCGGAGGATCAGATGTTGATGCTAGCAATAACAGTTCACTTACCGGGTTAAGTGCTCTCTAGTAAATTATTAAAATATACATCAGGTAAATCACTTTTAAAATTAAAATAATGAAACTTATAAAAATTATAATGCTTTTTTGCATAGGTGCTTTTTTGGTAGCATCTAATGCTAAGGGACAGGCAAACCCAACGATTAGTGTCATAGGTTTGGGTACCCTTAACCCTACCAATTCCGGCGAAGTAGCCCTAGGAGCAATCCTCGATCTTCGTGTAGACATT
>Ga0209591_10006276_pt1 | contig 13208 bp, 11 predicted proteins | sample MAT01_FD_187207 | JGI IMG/M metagenome (GOLD analysis project Ga0209591, IMG submission 187207) | Freshwater microbial communities from Lake Fryxell liftoff mats and glacier meltwater in Antarctica - MAT-01 (SPAdes) (version 2) | ecosystem: Environmental > Aquatic > Freshwater > Ice > Liftoff...
GCGTCGCGATTGCCCGATAATGCTTGAGCTTGGCGAAAAAGTTCTCAATCAAATGACGGGCTTTGTACAATTTTGTGTCGTAACTTCGCAGAGTCTTGCGGTGGTGGCGAGGTGGAATCACGGCGCTATTCCCCTCGGCATTGAGGCGGTCGATCGCGCCCCGACCTGGATCATAGCTCTTTGTCTGCCAGCAGTGTATCCGCCACCAGTAAGGGCTGCATTTGGTCGGCTCCTTCTCGCATCACCAGCTTGTCCGGGGGTGAGGTGAAACCCCAACAGATTGCCCGACGCATCCGCCCTTGGCATGAATCTTGTTACTCAATCCCCTTTGCTGCGTCCAAGTGCTTCGTTCTCAGGCTCCTCAAAAAGCTCAGCAGGAAGATGTTTTTTGAATGCCCAACTGCGCGCGGCAGCCGCAGCAGCCGCTGTAGAGGTTCAGTTGGCGGTAATTAGCGGTTTTGGGAGCGATGCTTCGATCGCCATGAAGTTCGGCCACGTAGCCCGGGCCGCTTGTTTGGCTTTCCCGACGCAGAACACCCACGGCTTTGAAATTGCTCACTTGGGGGCGATCGGCAATTGCGCCAGCATCCTCAAAGCCTACTGCGAGCAGTTCTCCGACGACTAGAAAAAAAAGTTTCGCAAAGTAGTTGACAGATTGGAAAAAATTAGTTAAGGTAATAAAGGTGCGGAACACAAGCAAACGCAACGAGACGCGCCCCCATCGTCTAGAGGCCTAGGACACATCCCTTTCACGGATGCGACGGGGATTCGAATTCCCCTGGGGGTATTAAAAATCTAAGTCTGGTATCAAAATGATATCTAGCAACTGGTAAAGGCAAAAAGCCGAACCCACACGCTAGGTATCATTTTTGCATTGGGCGATCGGCTTCTACCCCGCTCTTGGTTAATTGTGCAAATCCTTTTCTATTAAATCGATCAATTCAAGAATATTAATTGAACAGCTAGGTTCAACATTTGACTCTTCCCCAATATGAACGTGATCGGGAAAATTGGGTAGGTTCGGGAAATGCTCGACATTATCCCACCGCTTCCGTAAAGTTTGTTGAGTTGCATCCATCCACTGATATCGATAACTTTCCGTGATGCAACGATTATTGAGAACCGTAAAAAATTCTACAACTTCTAAAAAATCGCCATTCTTGAGGGTTAACCGAGCGCGAAAATATCCGCTTTCGAGCAATGCTCGTTCTTTAACAATTACCACAGAGTTGACAGCCAAGCTAGCCAGCAACTTGGCTTTAATTTCCGCGATATACTGGGCTGATATCATGCTTGGGAATTAGAGAGAAGAATCTGCAAGCGTTCTCGAACAGAAGACCACATTTGATAAAAAGAACTCCACTCGACAAAATCAATATCATCTCCTAATTGTCCAGCCCTGAATTTTGGGTAAAATTCAGCGGATGACATTTGATACTGGCTTTCATATTGCTTTAAATCTGTTTCTAGTTCTACAACTTGTTGTTGAGCAATCGCAATTTCGTGGGCGATGATTTTTTGGAGCGCTCGTTCTACAACTTCGCTCACTTCGCCTCGGTTATAGAGTTTTTCTAAAATTTTGAGCTGTTCTAGGATTTGATTTTTTGTGGCCATTGCCTAGTGGTGGATAATTTGGCTTGAATTTAGTTTAATACCATTTTTCTAAAGATGTGCTGATGAAGTCTTAGCCCCCCCGCGAGTTCGGGGGGGTTGGGGGGGGTAATATCTAGCGCTACTTTATGAATTGAGTTTAACTTAATTTTATTTTAATGTGGAAAGGACGATCGCACGCTCCATCGGAAAATTATTATTTTGAGACTAGCGGAAACTAGATTCCCCATTACCAATTCCCCAGTATATAGCGGTTCTCAAGCGTGGTGAGGATAGCCCATAGCCCATAGCCCATAGCCCATAGCCCATAGCCCTAGGCCGTTCGCGTACCTCATCTTTCTGAGAAAGGCTATATTTATTGTTCAGCGATTTTATCGAGCTTTTCCCTCACCAACAAATTTAATAAAAAACGCAGCGCAAATAAGCCGCCACATCCCGCAACAGCAAAAGCTACGATCGCCCCCGTGTGATATCCGCCCACCAGCAGCACCGCGCCAGACATCACCGCAAAACCCGTTATACAGGCAAAAATCAGAGTTTTCAGAGCTAGATTGATGCGTTTGAGGGCGCGATCGCTCGAACTGTTGCGGACTCGAATTTGCAGCTCCCCATCTTCAATCCGCCGCTCCAAACGCTTGAGGAAAACTTGCGATTTGCTCGGCTGTTGTAACTTGTACGTGATAAAAGTTCGCGCTTGTTTTGCCAATTCTGCGATCGCCCTTCCCCGCCCTTTACTCACCGCAATACTCTTGACAAAAGGCTGAGCGGATGCTATGAAATTGTAGTCAGGGTCAAGAGTTCTAGCAATGCCGTCGAGAGTCGTCAGGGACTTGACAATAAACATCATTTCTGCAGGCAAGCGAAACGGTTGCTGCTCGAACATGATGTAAAGTTCGTTCTTAATTTCATTAAAAGCTTGAAAGTCGATCGGCTTATCAATAAACTTATCCAACAGAAAAGTAATCAGCCTCCGCACCGGCATCATATCCGGCATCGGCTCAACTAAGCCGATCGTAATTAAAGTATTGAGTACCTCGTCAGTATCTTTTCTGAGCACCGCAAAAAAAGTATTGACCATTTGGTCTTTAGCCAGAGACTTCACCTCAGCCATCATCCCAAAATCGTAAAAAATCAAGCTACCATCTTCTGTCACCGCCAAATTTCCCGGATGCGGGTCAGCTTGAAAAAAGCCGTCAATTAACAACTGCTTCAAATAACAGCAAATTCCGATTTCATTGAGCTTGGTAATATCTACTCCAATCGCCTCTAAACTCATGCGATCGTCTACTTTAATGCCTGGAGCGTATTCTACAGTCAGAATTTTTTTAGTAGTGTATTGCCAGTAGACTTTAGGAACAATAATCTGAGGATATTCTTTAAAATTATGGCTGAATCGATCGGAATTTTTCCCTTCTTGAACGTAGTCAATTTCTTGATATAAAATCTTAAAAAATTCGTGGTAAATAGATTCCAAGTCGTACTTGCGCGTCCCCGGAAAATAGCGATAGCAAAAACGCATCACTTGGCGCACCGCCTTCACATCCAGATCGAATAAACTTTCCAAACCCGGACGCTGCACCTTGACAATCACATCTTCTCCGGTATGCAGCACCGCCTTGTGCACCTGTCCCAAACTCGCCGCAGCGATGGGAAACGGGTCAAAATCGCGGTACAAAGCATAAATATCTTTGCCTAATTCTGATTCTATAAGGGCGATCGCCTCTTCGGAACTAAACTCAGGAACCCGATCCTGCAACTGTTCGAGTTCCTTCACATACTCCAGCGGCAGCAAATCCGCCCTCGTCGAGAGAGACTGGCCGATTTTAATAAAAGTCGGGCCCAAATCCAGCAAAGTATTGACCAACCAATGGGCGCGAATTCTTCTAGTTTGAGGAGAATTATTTTGCAGCAGTCCATCCCACCACAAAAAAAACATCAACTTTGCCGTTGCAGCAAAAACGTCTATTTGTCGTGCCAGGGGCGAATATTTAGAACGCTGCCAACGCAGGAGTTTTGGTGCAGCTTTTGTTAGCATAATATTCACGATCTAGTTCCATGCAGCGCGACAATTTTTAAGGGAGATTCTATAGCACAGAAACCGGCTTCGACGTACAAAAAGACGCGTTGCAGGCTTTTGAAAAATTTGAAAAACCCGGTTTATGCGGTCAAAACGGGAGCATCTCATTTTTGTAAAAAGCATTTTTTTATTATAGTGCGATCGTCCCCGCTCGCGTATTCTACTCGCGATCGTCCCCGCTCGCACTATAATTAAATGCTTGCACAGATGCTCCAGGTCAAAACTGTGTAATAAACTCAGGTTGGATAGATCGCGAGCGGGGAGGGCACCCTCAAAATCAAAACTGAGATGCTCCCAAACCTGACAAACAATTTTAAAAGCAGGATTTGCTAGGTTTGCGAGATTTCCCAATCTCCGAATAAAGGTAAGGATCGAAAACTTAATAAATTAAGCACCTCCTACAGTCTTCTCTCCTGTAAGTTGCGATATCAAAGGAGGCTCTTCCTCCGGATCTGCATTACTTTCGCAGAGCGAAAGTAACGAGCAATCGCTTAAGTTATTAAATTTTCATTCCTAAGTCTTCGTCTGTTTGTTGCCAATTAAGCGTTGCTTTTTTAGCTAACTATTCTTCTAGTTGAGAGAGTTCCGCTGGAGATTTTGGCAGAGTCAGAGTAAAAGATGTCCGCCACAAGTCGCCAGCTTCAGAACTTTCTACAGGAGAGCTAGATACCTCGATCGTACCATTCAAGTGCTCTACTAAACACTTTACCAGCGCCAGACCCAAACCCGTACCCGCGATCGCTTGGTCAGTAATGCCAGTACCGCGGCGGAATTTGTCAAAGATGTGCGGTAAATCAGCAGCAGAAATAGCGCGCCCGAAATTAGAGAGGCTCAAGACAATGCAGTCACCAGCCTCAGATACCTTCAAAATCACCGCACTTCCAGCAGCCGAGTATTTGCCAGCATTCGTCAGCAGTTCCAGCAGCACCCGCTTGAAACTGTCCGGGTCGGTTTGCAGCGACGGGGAAGACTTCGGCAAATTTACCTTCAGAGTCAATTCCTTCTGTGCCCAATTTTTCTCAAAATCCCCAGCTAAATCTTGAATTAAACGCTTGAGATCGATTTTAATCAGAGAAATAGGGATTTGCTGCGGTTCAAACTGCTTGAGTGCCAGCAAATCGTTAACCAGATCGGTTTGCTTAGAACATTGCTGCTCTATAATGTCGAGATACTTAGCCCGACTTGCTAAGGGCTGTTCTGCTTGTTTGAGCATCAGAATCGCCAGCTTCATGATGGTTAGAGGGGTTCGCAACTCGTGACTCATTGTGCTGAGAAACTCGTCTTTCATCAGTTTCAATTTGTGCAGTTGCTCTAGTTGATTGGCAGATTTTGCGTACAATTTCTCCTGCACGTCGAGACTTTGCTGCAACTGAGCGGTTCTATCTTCAAGTAGGGTTTGCGCTTGCTTGAGTGTCTGATTTTGGATCATCGCCTTGCTGACTCGGGAACACACTGATTCGAGAACTTCCAATTCTTCAGGATTCCAAGGGCGGGGCTCGGAGTGCTGCAACATCAAGAACCCCAAGACGGTTTCGTCTCCGTTTGCGCCCGTGAGGGGAACTAGCAATAAGCCGCGAATGCCTTGGAATTTCAAGATTCCTGCGACTTTCTCTGGTTCTTGGCAGATCGATTCGCTGGCGTCAGCGAGGGCGAGGGGTTGGGGTGCGCTGCGGAATGCTCGATCGCACAAATTAGATTCCGACAGCCAAAAAGCGGGAGAGTTCTTTGATTTTGAGTTGGAGATTTGGGATTTTGAATTAGCTATTTTTTCTGTATTTTTTGTTTTACCACACGCACTTTTTTTCTGGGGATTATTTGATGTTATTGTTTGTTTATTGGCATTTCTTTTAAGCGCGGATTCGCAAACTAATTCGACTTTTGCTTTGGGCGTTTGAGTGAGGGAAGAAGTTTCTAAGAGGGTGTCTGTATATTTCAACAGCAGGATTTGACCTCTATCTACTTGCAGGGTATCGACGGTATGTTCAAGAACTCGCTGCAAAATTCGATCGACTTCTGAACTCGTCTCAATCGCTGCAGCAACAGACTTGAGAAGACTTTTGTATTTAGCTTGTTGCTGTAACTGTTGTTTTAAACTGGCAATTTCTTGATTTTTTTGAATGTGAGAAATCGCGATGCCGATCGCGCCTGATGATGCTTCTAGGCGCTTTCTGTCGGCGGCCGACCACTCGTAAGGTTGCGACTTACCAACAACTATCATCCCATTTACATCTCCTCCAAATCGTGCGGGCCCAGCCAAAATTGCCCTCCAATACATCGGTGTCGCGGGGGAATTGGACGATGAAGCTGCTGCAGTATCAAGATAGTCTGATATCGCGACTATTTCGCCCTCTGCTAGCACTTTTGCCAGGAGTGGATGGTCGAGTGATATGTTGGGCGATTCTAATTTTGTGGTTTGGGAATGTTCTGCTGTTTGAGTTGAATCCGCTGCGACAGGGGCAGGATTTGGGCGATCGCTCTTATTTTGCCAGCAAGCATTGGGATTTATTAGTTTCTGGTCAGCTACAGCAGCAACCAAACAGAAATCTACCCCCCATGCAGCCCCTAAAGTATTTGCTATTTTCAGGAGGATTTCTCGATCGATGCTGGTGGCGAGAATTTGGTAAAGTTGCGGCCCGTCAAGGGCAGGATCGACCTGGTACTGCATAAGACGATCCAGAAATTTTTGGACTGATACTGGTTCTGTGATTTGTGGTAGATGCAAAGTGCAAGACTGGCGATCGGTCGATCGGTCGATCTGAGCAAAGTCTTGATTTCCCTGGCGATCGATCATGGCAAATAAGCCTTTATTTTTAAATAGTGTTTGAGCTGGCTCGCGCTGCAAATAGAACCTATCAATCACAGTCGGCTTAACTGTATATGAGCCTGTTTTCTGTGTTTGTGCAGCTTGCGGGCCGGTCATTATCTGTACGAAAATATACCTCTTCCTAGATTGAATGCTGAAATTGACATACTCCCCGGCCTTCAGGCACGGGGATTCTTATTCCTTGCTCAACGAAGTCCACTTGCCAGGTTCTGGTTGCCCTTCACCGATAGAGGCGGTCTTCTCCCAAGGCTTTCCCTCAATCATGGGCGGATTCCTTTTGCCCAAAGGTACCGTTTTGATACTCAACGCCTAAAATATTCATTCCCTTCCGCAAAATGTTGAGCGCCGCATTTGTATCGCGGCAAATCTCTAGTCCACAGCAGGGGCATGAATGGGTTCTCGTGCTGAGCGCTTTCTTGGCTCGTTGGCCACAGCCAGAGCCATCCTGAGATGTGTAGTTAGGCGATACCGCCACAACTACCTTGTCCCAGATTTTCCCGTAGTAGTCGAGCCACTGAGTATATTGGTACCAAGCGGCATCTGAAATTGACTTAGCCAAGTGATGATTCTTGACCATGTTCGCTATCTTTAGATCTTCATAGACCACAACATCGTTAGATGCCACTACGCACCGAGCCTGTTTAATAGCCCAATCTTTACGCTGTCTTTGAATCTTCAGATGGATTTTTGCTAGCCCCTTTCTTGCCTTGTGGTAGTTCTGCGACTGGGGCTTTGCACCCTTTACGAATTTCTTGCTCAATCGGCGCTGCGCTTTCTTTAGTTGTCGTTCAGCCTTCGGTAGAAACTGAGGGTAGACAACAGCAATATCGTTTTGGTCTTTGGTGAAATACTTCAGCCCTAGATCTAATCCAACAACATTACCAGTGTATTCGCCCTCTTCCTTTCGGTCAGCATCAAAGCAGAATTGAGCATGATACCCGTCCGCTTTACGCACAACCCGCACCCGATTGATTTTCAGGGTTAGGATATCTTCCCTCGTTTCATTATTACAAAATAACGAAAAAGTCCCAGCTTCAAATCCATCCGTGAAATTGATAGTCATGGCATCAGGCGATACTTTCCAGCCCGAGACCTTGTACTCAACCGAGCGGCAATGTTTTTTGAAAGTAGGGTATCCTTTCTTCTTTTCGCCCTTTTTACAGCGGGCATAAAAGCTAGCTATCGAATTCCCAGCCCGTTCAACGCTGGCTTGTCTGGCCGAAGAATTCAGCTTCTTGGCGAAGGGAAATTCCTTGGCAAGGTCTTTGCACAGCTTGTACAAATCGGCTTTTTCAGTACCGCTGTCCATCCAGAGTCGAACAGCTTTGTTCCTGATGAACTGGGCTGTTAGGATGGCTTCATCAAGGGCAGAATACTGCTCTTTTGTACCGTTTTTTAGCTTGACTTCTCTAACTATCATGTTTCCACTATAGCACATTTTTATTCAGTATAATGCTCAATAAAAATATTTCTGCTGTGCTACTATTGGTGTGTGCCAAATCCCTCATCCGCCTTAGGGCTACGAAAGTGGTACAAAAGTCTCACTTTCGTAGCGGAATCACGATTTGGCGTTCCTATCCATCCTCGGCCTAAAGGCACGAGGCTTTCCGTCACATCTGGTAATTGCAAGTCGGGAAAGCTCAGAACTGTTACAGCGGCTAGCGATACGCTGTCTGAACTGTTGTAGCCGACATCTACGCCTGCGACATACCGAACTGTCTCAAGTTGATTTTCGGTAATTACCAATGGCCGGAGGTGTTCTTGAATGGCGATCGCCTCTTCAATTGTTTCGGGCCAAGGGTGTCGCTGCCACATTAGATATCTTGATTCAACCGTCCTCATCTAAGTTTAACTTATTTTCTGCCATTTTTCATCTCGGATTTTTATCGTTGGTCGCTATAAATTCACCTCTGATATACTGAGTATCTGTTTATACTCGCAAGGCTTGAGTAAGGCGGGCCCAGACCCATTCTACAAATAGAGTCTGATGTTCGCAGGCTGCAATTCTATTTTTCGCTGGTGCTTGCACCAACCCGCTAAGGTTACACCCGCGCCAACCTCCAATTTTTCTCTAAAAATTCACAAAAATTACCTGTTCGAGCCGGATTTTTGAGCTTTCCCAAAAGCTTTTGAGCTTCGATCGCCCTTTTGATAGCTTGTTGGAGAGCGATCGAGCTATCTATTCAGTTTTCAATATAAAATTATTCCCGTTGTCAAGACATTGAAACATTTATTCATCAATAAATTCAGCCTGGTACAAGTGCCATAATTAATATCACAACATCAAGCTACCGGGAATATTATGCTTTTTGCATTTTAGAGGCTCTCTGACCGGGAAATTTATATGACTTTTATGAATCAAATAAATGAATTTATGAGTTGTTGCACCATTAATATAAAGTTATCATATTAGATAATAGCGAAGATAAAACTAACATCGAGTAACACAACATAGGTAAATTAACATATGAAAACCCTGCCAAGTGTTCGGTACAACCTCGCTCTCTACATCGTCGGTGGCATCGTCTTCATCATCGCCGCCTTAATTTTCAAACCTTTTGCCATCGCGCAGGAGAACGGGGCGTCATGATGCGCTTCGGCAAAGTTCAAGACGCGATTTTAGATGAAGGCATCCACCCGATTTTACCGATTGTCACCTCTGTCAAAACTCTCAGCGTGCGGGTACAAAAAACCGATGTGAAAGCAGATGCAGCATCCAAAGATTTGCAAAGCATTACTACAGATTTGGCAGTCAACTGGAATGTTGATCCCGCAAAAGTTAATCAAGTTTTCCAACAAGTAGGAGATGAAGAACAAATTGTTGCCAGCATTCTGAACCCGGCTATTTCGGAAGTTCTCAAAGCAGCAACTTCTAAAAAAACAGCCGAAGAAATTATCACTAAGCGGACGGAACTCAAAACAGAAATCGACAACAGCCTCAAAAAGCGTTTGGAACCTTACGGCGTCATCGTCAGAGATGTTTCGTTAATAGATTTTGGCTTTTCTCCAGAATTTAGCAAAGCCATCGAATCCAAACAAATAGCAGAACAAGAAGCTAAACAAGCAGAATTTACAGTGAAAAAAGCCACCCAAGATGCTCAAGCTGAAATTAACCGTGCTAAAGGCAAAGCTGAAGCTCAACGCTTGCAGCGACAAACTTTAACAGCCGAAATTTTGCAGCAGCAAGCGATTGAAAAGTGGAATGGCCAGTTTCCGACAGTAATGGGAGGAGGCGGAACTTTGCCATTAATTAATATTGCGCCGCCGAGTTCTCAAGCTGCAACTAATGTTAAATAAGCTGCTGCGGATCATGATGGCTAGGGCGCGGGGAGAAGGAGAGAAGGGAAAAGGGGGAGAAGGACATGAGGGGGGAAAAATTCAGGGTTCTTCACTGCGTTCGCGAAGATGTGCTAGGAGCATCTCAGTTTTGCATTTATAGTGCGAGCACCTCAAGAGCTCGCTCCTGCGTACAATACGCGAGCTCTTGAGGTGCTCGCACGATCAATAAAAAAAATGCTTTTTGCAAAACTGAGATGCTCCCGATGTGCTTTTTTTAAAGGCGCAACACCAACAGTAGAAAAGACCACTAACAACGCTTAGTGAAATCCTGCGTATTTTAGCGCCAAGATACAAATTACGTGGCGGGCACCCATAAAAACGCTAAAGTAAGAAACAACTCGGAAATTGTAAAGGTTTGCTTGAAAGTTCGGCTGATGGGAGATCGGGAGAACCAGTCAATTTCTAATTTAGGTGAAGTGGAAAGTGCGGCCGATCGCCATACGGCCTCAGATCCTCTGTGGCTGCGCGATCGAGCTTTGGCAGCTACTAGCAACGCTATTATCATTGCAGATGCCATTGCACCCGACTGTCCGATACTTTATTGCAATCGGGCCTTTGAGCGGATCACGGGTTACAGCGCCGATGAAGTATTGGGGCGCAACTGCCGATTTTTGCAAGGCCCCGATACCGATCGCGCTACCGTAGCTAAGATCCGCTACGCCTTGCGCCAAGGTCGAGAAATCCAGGCAACAATCAAAAATTATCGCAAAGACGGCGCTGGCTGCACCCGGAACGGGGTTTGGTTTCCCCGATGGAATTTATTGCGATGGCTGAGGAAACAGGCTTAATTATGCCTTTGGGTTTGTGGGTTTTGAATGAAAGCTGCCGCCAAATTATTCAGTGGCAAAGTTTGAATTTACCTGTGGGAAATTCGCGGCTGACAGTAGCAGTAAATCTTTCGGGGAGACAGTTTTCGGCAGCCGATTCGATCGAGCAAATTAAGCAAGTTTTGCTGGAAACGGGTGTTGATGCTCGTTGTTTGAAGTTGGAGATTACTGAGACTGTGGTGATGGAAGATGGGGAAGTGGCGGCGACGATGCTTTCGCGGTTGAGAGAGTTGGGAATCGGGCTGTGTATTGATGATTTCGGCACTGGTTATTCGTCTCTGAGTTATTTGCACAGGTTCCCGATTAATATTTTGAAGGTCGATCGCTCTTTTGTCACTCGCATCGGCTCTGCTGGGGAAAATTTGGAAATCGTGCGGGCGATCGTCATGCTGGCCCGCAGTTTGGGGATGGAGGTAGTGGCAGAAGGTGTCGAAACCGCCGTGCAATTGGCTCAAATGCGGGCGATCGGCTGCGAGTACGGTCAGGGGTAGTTTTTCTCTAAACCTCTCGACAGTGAGGCAGCTACAGCCTTGTTGAGGCGATCGCCCAAATGGTGATCTCAAGCAAATATTCAGTTTGGAACTTGACAAATATTAAAAATATTGCGCTGTGCGGTTGTTGGATAGTCGATCGGGGCGATCGATCTTTTCCTAACAAATACCTTGAGTGTTAACATTAAAATTAAGTATAATAGCAAACTATCGGGATAGGTAAAAATATATGTCTCAATCTGTTGTGCCAGCAGTCGAAGAAAAAGTGCTCGATACTTCGGGCACATTAACTTTTGAAGAGTACAAAGTTTATCAAAGCAATGATGATGTAAAATATGAACTGTACAAAGGCAAATTAATACCAATGGCAGCAGCGACAGTTTTACATATAAAAATTTGTGAATATTTAGTTTACAAATTGCAACGTTACCTAGCTGAAAACAATCTTGACTTAGTAGCTAAAACAGGTTTAGGAGTCAGAACTGGAGACAATTCATCTCGTATTCCTGATGTAGTTGTTTGCACTCAAAGTCTTTTGGATCAAGCTGCTGCTAGACCCGGTTCCGGCATCCTTGACTTTGATGAAACGCCCTTATTAGTAATAGAAGTAGTCAGCCAAGATCGGCGGGCAGATTATATAACTAAACGAGGAGAGTACGAACAAGCTAACGTGCCGGAATACGTGATTGTCGATCCAGCCGAAAATAGACAGCGGGTGCGAGTTATGGCATTTCTCGAAGGTGATGACATTTATACAGAACTCAATTATTTGCCTGGTGAGGAAATGGTATCTGTAGTATTTCCCAATCTGAGATTATCAGTCAATGAAATATTGTGTCCGCCATTGGTGGAAGGGTTGATTAAGGAAGAACAAGCGCGATTGCAGGAACTTGGACAGCAAGCTGCAACGGAACGCCAACGCGCTGAAAGATTGGCGGCGAGGTTGCGGGAGTTGGGCGTAGATCCTGATTCTGTTTAGGATATTGGATGAAGTGCGCGGGGCGAAGCTATCCCAAGAGAATCGCCCTTGACGGATCTCAATCATCTAGCAGTAAATCGCGGAGGAAATAAAAGCGATCGCTTTGCCAATTGTCTCCTTTAATTCGCCCTGCATAACCTGTCAGCGGAGAAGAAAGTTCTACTAACATTTCGTGCAACTCTTCGCGGGACAACTTCTGCGGTGGGTTAGACATTGAATACGCGCCGCTAAGAACATCCACACTTGCTCGTTCAAAACCAGAATTTTCGTGATACTTTTTCAAAATATAAAGAACGTGCGATCGCACTTTAATTTCTTTTTCAACTTGCTCAATATATTTAGCAACTTCATCATCTGATTGTCCCGGTTTTAAGTATTCTTTCAGTTTAAATAAGTCCACCGAGTTAGGATAGTTGCTTTGAAGTTTAACCAGTTTTTCCAGCGTTTCAGGGTTCATAATTGCCATACCGTGTACTTTTGCTGCATCCATAAGTTGAGTAGTTGGAACGCCAGGGCCAATAATCAACTTAGTTGCTTTTTTGAGCATTTCTGCATCTTTGAGGCGTAAGGTTCCTAAATTCAGCAATTGAACCGCTGTATCATTAGGGATTTTTTTACCGGCTTTGCACTCGCCAACTAAGGGGTAAGGTTTTGAGCATAATAAATCTAAGCCACCAGCACCACCTTTGTGAGCATAATCTATCGTAAATCCCAACAACTCAAGGCTATCGCGCACTACAATTTCAAAGTCTGTTCCTGCTTGATAGTTGCTTTTGTCTGTATCTAGTTCTTTGGTGCGATTTCCCAAAGCTGCTATGGTATTTATCCAAGCTAAATCCGGTTTGATTGGTTTTACAGGCTTATCGCTACTCCAACCTAGAAAGATTTTGATTTCTTCATCTAGTTGTTTTGCCTTTGGGTTGGTGGTGGATAAATGCACTAATGCACTTTGCAACTCTTCCAATTCTGGATGTTCGGGAGGCTCTAGTTTTTCCAGTTGTTGACGGCGTTTGGCAAAGATAGACTCGCTCAACACTGGCGTTGAATCAGTCACAGTTAG
>Ga0209591_10006279_pt1 | contig 13205 bp, 14 predicted proteins | sample MAT01_FD_187207 | JGI IMG/M metagenome (GOLD analysis project Ga0209591, IMG submission 187207) | Freshwater microbial communities from Lake Fryxell liftoff mats and glacier meltwater in Antarctica - MAT-01 (SPAdes) (version 2) | ecosystem: Environmental > Aquatic > Freshwater > Ice > Liftoff...
CGTCACAGGAGCGGCCCAGACCGCGCCGCAAACCACCAACACCACCCCGATGCCTGCTGTACGCCGACGCAGTTGAAGCCCGGCCAACGCCACTACAGGCTCCATCGAAGGCTCTTCTGCCAGTCTGCACGCACTGTCACGATCGGCCGCGCAGCTCAGAAAGCAGAGGGCGCCGTGCCTTCTGCAGACGCTTCGCGGTCTGTTCCATGGCACACATCGCCCGCAGCAGGTTCCCGCTGGCGATCTTTCTGAGGTCCTCGTCGCTGTAGCCACGGCGCATCAGTTCGGCGAAGAGCGCTCGAAAGGTACTCGGAGTCTGAAGGCCCTCGACCATCGCCCACTCCCCGCATCGTAGAAATCCGAACCGATCCCGACATGGTCGATGCCGGCGATGTCGGCGGATGTGATCGGCAGCGTGCGGTCGAGGAGCATCGTGTCAGTTCCAGGTTGTGGCCTTTCCGCGGAGACCCCGACTCAGCACCGCGCTGAGGGGTAACGTTCGTATGCTTCTTCATGACATTCGGGTCGGATTGTGAGATTTCTTTGATTATCATATTGTATATTTTATGCAAATGACAAAAAAGACCGCCGGAGTCGTCTTCGTGGCAACCGCGTGGGCATCGCTCTCAGCGATCACGCCGGCGAACCAGGCCCCCCCGGTTCAGAATCCCGGAGTCATCGCCATTCGCGCGGGACATGTGGTCGACGTGGAAGCCGGATCCGTCCGTGCCGATCAGGTCATCGTGGTCGAGAGCGGGCGGATCAAGTCCATCAGCGCGGCGCCGCCGCCGGCCGGCGCCAGGGTTATCGATCTCAGCGGGTCCTACGTCCTGCCCGGCCTCATCGACGCGCACTCGCACCTGGGCATGACGACGATCGCGGCGCGAGATGCGGACAGGCTGTTCTTCTCCTCATTGCTCGAGCCCACGGCGTCGCGGGCCATCCAGGGGGTCGCCCATCTGCGGACCATGCTCGAGAGCGGGTTCACGACCGTGCGCGACCTCGGAAACGCCGGTAACTTCGCCGACACGGCGCTCCGCAGGGGCGTCGAAGAAGGATGGATCCCCGGCCCGACGATGATCAACGCCGGCCGGATCATCGCGCCATTTGGCGGACAGTTCCGTCTGCAGCCGGAGAAACCGGATCTGGCCGAGCCCGAGTACTATTTTGCCGACACGGTGGACGAGATTCGCAAAGCCGTCCGGCAGAACATCCACTACGGCGCGCGGGTGATCAAGCTGGTCGTCGACCAGCGCTGGTACATCTACTCGGAGGCGGACGTGCGTGCCGCGGTCACCGAGGCGGGGCCACGGCTGAAAGTGGCCGCGCACGTCAACACGAATGATGGCGCGCTCAATGCCGTCCGCGGCGGAGTGGCAACCATCGAACACCTCCAACCGCTTGGCGACGAGACCCTGACGCTCATGAAGGAGCGGAACGTCTATCTCGTCCCGACGGTTTACCCGGTGGATTCCTATGCCGGCGTATCACCGGCCATGTACAAACAAGGTGTCGAGCGCCTGAAACGCGCCTACGCGATCGGGACGCCGCTCGCCTTCGGCGCCGATGTCACCTATTACAGGGAGGGTCGGACACGCGGCGAGCTGACCCTCGATCACCTCCAGAGTTTTGTCGATGCCGGCATCCCGGCGGCCGACATCCTGCGCATCATGACCGTCAACGCCGCGCGCGCGGTTGGGGTCGAGGCGCGACGTGGAGTCCTGAAAGAGGGCCAGGCGGCCGACATCGTCGCAGTTCCCGCCAACCCGCTGACCGATGTGCAGACACTGCGTAAGGTGTCGTTCGTGATGAAGGACGGCGTCGTCTACAAGGCCGACGGGACGTTCACCTGGGAACCCGCGCGAAGGCTCGGACGGTGAGGCGCGGCATCACATTGCACATCGATCTCCGGGCACGCGTACGCACCGCCGCATGTATCGCGGCCGCTTTCTTCCTCCTCATTCCACCGTCGTTTGCGCGCGCCGGTTCGGAGCGCGGACAGGAAGGGACACGGAGCGATGAGGCTTCGGCGCTGCTGCAGCGTCTGTTCTCGGCGGACTTCAGCGTCCGGGGATTCGGGCCGGCGGGGTGGCTCGAAGGCGGCGCCGCGTATACGACGGTGGAACCCGCGCCGGCGGGGATTGCAGGGCGAGAGATCATCCGCTACGACACCCGGACGGGGGAACGCACCGTCCTCGTATCGGCGGCAGCCCTGACTCCCACCGACGCCGGCGAACCGCTCGCGATCGACGACTACGAGTGGTCCCCGGATGCGAAGCGGGCGCTGATCTTCACTAACAGCAAGCCGGTCTGGCGCGACAACACACGTGGAGACTACTGGGTACTCGACCGTGCCACGCAGGCGCTGCGGAAGCTGGGTCGCGGCGCTCCGGCCTCTTCGCTGCTGTTCGCTAAATTCTCGCCGGACGGCAGCCGCATCGCCTACGTGCGCGCCCACGACATCTACGTCGAGCATCTTCGGACGGGTGTCATCACGCGGCTGACCCGCGACGGCTCAAACACGACGATCAACGGGACGACCGACTGGGCCTACGAAGAAGAGCTGTCGTTGCGCGATGGGTTCAGGTGGAGCCCTGACGGCAGGAGCATCGCTTACTGGCAGTTCGACACGACCGGCGTCGGCAGCTTTCCACTCATTTACTACACCGGCAAGCCCCGCGAGATTGCGACCGGCATTCCCTATCCGCAGCTCGGCACGTATCCGGTCATTCAGCACTTCCCCTACCCGTTCGCCGGCACGACGAATTCGGCGGCGCGCATCGGCGTTATCCCCGCCGCGGGCGGGCCCACTCGATGGATGCGGATACCAGGCGACCCGCGCAATCATTACCTCCCCAGGATGGAATGGGCCGGCAACTCCACCGCGCTCGTCGTCCAGCAATTGAATCGGAAGCAGAACGTTGCCGATCTGCTGCTCGCCGACACCACCACTGGCGCCGTGCGCCGCATCCATCGCGATCAGGACGATGCGTGGGTGGACTATGTGACGGAACTGCGAGAGATCGCGGGAGGCCGGGAGTATCTCTGGGTCAGCGAATCGAGCGGCTGGCGCCACGTCTACCGCGTCTCACGCGATCAGGGCGGCGTGAAGCCGGTCACGTCGGGATCCTACGACGTCGCCAGCGTGCAGGCGGTGGATGAGAAGGGCGGGTGGCTTTACTTCCTCGCGTCGCCGGAAACGTCCGTCGAACGCGCGCTCTATCGGACGCGGCTGGACGGATCGAATGCGCCTGAGCGGCTGACACCCGCTTCGTCACCAGGGTGGCACACATATCAGGTGGCGCCGGATGGCGGCTGGGCGTTCCATACCTACTCGCGATTTCACGCGCCGCCGGTGATCGAGCTCGTCAAACTGCCCGAACATACGACGGTCCGAACCCTCCAGGAGAACGCCGCCGTTCGCACGAACGTGGCCTCAGTGGCGCCGTCCGACGTCGAGTTCTTCAAGGTCCCGGTCGGCGATGGCGTCATCTGCGACGGGTGGCTCCTCCGGCCGCCGGGCTTCGACCCGTCCAGGAAGTACCCGATCCTCTTTCTGGTCTATGGCGAACCCTGGAGCCAGACGGTCACCGATTCGTGGGGCGGGAACGTCAGAAAGTTTCATCTCGCGGTGGCGCGAGCCGGATACATCGTGGCCAGCGTGGACACTCGCGGCACCCCGACGTTGAAAGGACGGGCGTGGCGCAAGGTCGTTCATGGCGGCGTCGGTCCGCTCCTCTCGAAAGAGCATCCAGCCGCCGTGCGGGAGATGCTGCGCACGCGGCCGTATATCGATCCGTCCCGCGTGGGCGTGTGGGGCCTCAGCAGCGGCGGATCGAGCACTCTCAACCTCATGTTCCGCGCCGCCGATGTCTACAAACTCGGCATGGCAATCGCCGCCATGGCCGACCATCGGCTCTACGACACGATCTACACCGAACGCTACATGGGCCTGCCGCAGGAGAACGTGGAAGGCTACCGGTCGAGCGCCCCGATCAACTTTGCGGCCGGCCTCAAGGGAAAGCTTCTGATCGTGCACGGCTCCGGTGACGACAACGTCCACCTTCAGAGCGTCGAGTTGCTCGTCAACCGCCTCATCGAACTGGGCAAGCCATTCGATTACTTCGTCTATCCGAACCGCTCGCATGCCATGAACGAGGGGCCGGGGACAACGCTTCACATGTACAGCCTGCTGCTCCGCTATCTGCGCGCGAATATGCCACCGGGAGAACTGCAATGAGAACTGCTTCGCTCGTACCGGCAACGGTGCTGCTCGGCTTTATCGTCGCATTGACGGCGGCACCGGAAGGCCAGGGCACCACCGCTCCGCGCGAGCGGCTGCTGTGGGACAGAGCCGTCGAACTCTGGGGCACGACGACGCGTGACGGACGACTACTGTCGTTCCCAGACTGGACGACGGGGGATCTGGGCGTGCGCGATCTTGTGGCCGGGGAGAGCCGTCGCATCACCGACAAGGGGGGCTACGTCAAGGCCGAAGGCAAGGTTGAGGCGACCGCAATTTCCCCGGACGGGAAGCGCGTGGCGTTCGCGTGGGAGCACGTGCCCGAAACCGGACCCGACGAGTTCGACCTCCGCGTCATCGACATCGATGGCAAGGGCGAGCGGATTCTCGTACCGAACACGGGGATTGCGTCCGCCGAAGTCCAGGAATGGTCCCCTGACGGAAGGTGGATCGCCGCCACGGCGCAGTACCGCAATGTTCCGGGGGGCCGGATCCTCGTGCTTCCCGCGGACGGTTCGGCGGCGCGCGTGGCGGCGACGCTGACGGAGCGATCGCCGATGATGGTGCGGTTCTCTCCGGACGGCCGATGGCTCGCGTTCCACGCGGGCTCGCCCGGGGTCCCGGTGAATGCGGTGCTGATGCCCCCGCGTGCCGCCGTCACGACGCGCCAGCAAAGCGTCTACGTCGTCACCGCCGACGGTGCGGGTGGTGAACCGAGTCAGGTCGCCGCCGACGCGAACCTCATGGGGTGGACTCCGGACGGCGCGGCACTGCTGTTCCGCCGGGAACGCCACGGCCTCATGGAACTTCACATCGTGCCGATGGCGAACGGACGCGCGGCGGGAGACGCCCGAAAGATCCACACCGTGACCAGCATCGGCCATGCGCTCAGCGTGACGGCGGACGGCAAGTTGATCCACGGACGCGGCAAGCGATACGTCGAGGCGATGTTCGCGTCGCTCGACCCCGCGACGGGTGCGGTCGGGCCTGTGGAGGCGGTGCGGCCTGTCGTGGCACTTGGCCCCGGCGGTTTGGGGGGCGGCGTCCGCTTCTCACCCGACGGCCGGCACGTGATGTTCACGACGACGGCCTCGAGCATCCTGCTCCGTTCGAGCGATGGTGCGGAGCGGACCCTGATTCCTCAGATGACCCGAATCGGCCGCGTCGAGTGGTTCGCGGATGGCACCTCTCTGCTCATCTCGGGAACCGCTGATGCCGGGAAGGAGGGCGTCTACCGCGTCGATCTGCAGAGCGGCGCCGCGACGCTGCTGTTCGCCGCCCCATCGGTCTCGCTGCTGACGTCGTCTTCATCGGGCGATCGGATCTATTACCGGAGCGGTCAGAACGCCGTCGTCGAACGGCAGCTTGCAAACGGGACGGAGCGCCCACTCCTGACGCCCGAGGTCGCCGCATTCGACATGAGACTCTCGCGCGATGGGTCGACCCTGGCGGTCGTGGGGCAGGCGGCGCTGACCTTCGTCGCGGTCGAGACCGGAGCGGCGCGCGTCCGGCATACCCACTCGAAAGTATCCGGAGACAAATTCTGGGGTGGCGACTGGACCGCTGACGGCAGCGCGTTCCTCGCGTCAGTCTCTGTGGGGCGGCCGCCGCTCGGACCGAAGGAGCTGTGGACGCTGCGGGTAGCGGGCGGAGAGCCCGTGCGGCAACCGATGCCGGTTGCGGTCCGCGGCGTGTCGGTCAGCCGGGACGGCACGCAGGTCGCTGTGATGCGCGCGGAGAGCCTGCTGCAGGTGTGGGCACTGGAGAATTTTCTACCGAGCACCGTTGCGTCGAGGACACCGCGATGAGCGGCACCGTTCCCCCACACTATTCGCCTGCGGTGGTGCACGGAGATCTCGTCTTCGTATCAGGACAGCTGCCGATCGAACCCGACACCGGACACCGTCTGACCGATGCTCCGATTGAAGCACAGGTCCTGCAGGTCCTGCGAAATCTCGCGACGATTCTGAAGGCGCATGGCAGCGATGTCGACCACGTGCTGAAGGTGACGGTCTACGTATCGGATATTGCGCTCTGGGACCGCGTCAATGCCGTCTACGCCACGTTTTTCGGCGCCCATCGTCCGGCACGCGCGGTGGTACCAACGGGTCCGCTGCATTTCGGATGCCTGGTGGAGATCGAGGCGATCGCGGTGGTGATTCAGGCTCGCTGAAGAAGCCGGCGGCGGATTGTGGTGGCCGATCCCTGATAGGGGCCTTTTGGAATTGTTCGGCCTCCAGCTTCGTAATGGGCAATCGCCATCTTCGAGCGTGGCGACACTCCCGTCGTGCATGCAGGGTAGTAAGTCGTTGAATCGATTGCGCGACGAGGTGTTTCGGTGTCGCCTGTCTGTCCAGTACTGACGACCGCGTTTCCAGAGACTCATAGCGGCAACTTCTCGATCTCCGATTCACCATCAGACGAGGAAACCGATCGCGTGCCGACTGCGCTCGCCCGAACGAAGTCAGCCAGGTCGGAAGGCAGCCGCTCCGTTCCGGCCGTCGTCGATGCGACGCGGGCCTCGAATCTCCGGCGCGTGTCGTTCCAGCCACGCATCGATCCATGCCGGGCGCAGCCTGTTGACGGCGGGCGTAAATTCGAGGCGGACCAAAATCTGACAGAGCTTCGCTCCCGGCCGGTGATTCACTTCACCATGCGTCTTCATGGAGACGGAGACGCGATGATTGGACGGGAGACGCGGATGCTACTCAGGCACTACCTGGCGCAAGGCGCGAGCAAGAGCGAGCTCCCTCGCCAGCTCGGGGTCAGCCGAGACACGATCCACTGCTGGATTCGCGCGGGCGATCTCGATCGGGATCGGGATCTGGACACGGCGCCCGTGCGGTACGGGCCGCGAGGCCGGGGCCGACGAAACTGGATTCCTCCAAAGCCATTATTGAAACGCGGCTCGCCGCGTATTCGGAGTTGTCGGGGGTACGACTTCACTCGTCTCGGTCAGCGGTCAGCAATGGCCGGTTTTGCCCGTCGACGAAATGGCTGGTTTTGACCCGTCCACCGAGGGATGAGCGGCGCGTACCGACCGCGCGCCTCGACCGTTCGTTTGTTGGTGCTCGCACTTCCAGGTTACTTTGCGGAAGCTGACCCTTGGCTCAAGGGACGCGCTTGCCTTTCGGGGCTTGTCCCGGAATCAGAAAAGTCTTGATCAACTCACCCTCGCCACACACGGTCACGCCAGAAAAGCGCTTGTACCACTGACCCTCGGGGACATCGGGCTCCGTGTCGAGCCATGTCACGAGCAACTCGAGCTGCGGCGCAGGGATCTTCCGGCTCTGAATGCGTTCGAGCAGATGCTGAAGCAGCGCAGGTGGAACATTCTGTCGGCGGACTTTCGGCACGGCCCCTCAGATGCCGTAGAAGCCGCGCGCCAACCGTTCCTTGATGCGGGCGGCCTCAATCGGATCGGGCGCTGCGGCCAGCTCTCTTGCCAGCAGTCCCAGCTCCTCCGGGCTGAGCCGGTTGCCTTTCCCTGCAAGCGCGCTCAACTCGGCCGTCTCGAGCGTAACTTCCTCGCCCGTTGGCTTACGCGCGATCACCCGGCCACCGGTCAACGCTTGCCGGACGAACCAGTGATACACGGTCAACGCGCTTTTGATCACGTCGGTGCGCTTGGAATGCGTCAAATCGGCCATCTGGTCAACCAAGGCCAGCTCGGTCGCGCTCAGGACAGGTTGCACTCTTGCCATACTCGTATCACACTCACTTTCGTCTCACATTATACTCCAATGTGCTGCGTCGGCCCCGGAGCTGCGAGCCCGATAGTGGATGCTTGCGGCGACATTTATCGCCTTCACTGAAGGACGCAAGGACTTCCCTCGCGCGGTCGCACCTTTGACGTGGCAAATGCACCGCGCGCCCAGCCGACCGATGCTGCGCGGACACGAGCGACACCGCTACACCGACGGCGAAGATCAACGGGACTCCGTACATCACCCAGACCCAGGTGTACCCGCCGGCGTCACCGATGACGAGAAAGGCGCCCGCCCCCCACGCGATACCCACGACGGCGCTGGCCCAGGCCGCGGCGGTCGTCGCGCGAGGCCGGTGAAATCCAGCCAGCAGGGCAACGCCAGTCCCGCGACTGGCACGTTGGCCAGAATCCCCTGTTATGCGGTGCACCGCATAAGCGGGGGGTCTGCCCGAGTTGTGGTGGCCGGCGGATGGCGGAACACGCGGCCCACCTGGTCGATCACGTCATCCCTGACGTCCCCGTCCGGCAATGGGTCCTGAGTCTGCCACACCGCCTGCGGTACCGGCTCGCGTGGGACCACGACCTCTGCCATCGGGTTACCGCCGTCTTCCTGTGCGCCGTATTCCGCCTGCTGAGGGACCACGCGCGCGCCGTTCCGCGCTCGCTCCCCGATGCTGTTGTCCAGCAGTTGGACGCGCTGATGTCGGCGGATGATGACATGATATTCGGACTCGCGGCCGGGGACGCGCTTGGCACGACCCTCGAGTTTCGCGCCAAGGGAAGCTTCAATCCAATCGACGACATGATCGGCGGCGGTCCATTCGACCTGAAGGCCGGCCAGTGGACCGACGACACTTCAATGGCTCTCTGCCTCGCCGAGAGCCTCATCGAGCGAGGCTTTTGGCGCGAAGGTTACTGGAGCAGCACGGGAGAGTTCTTCGACATCGGCAACGCGGTGCGTGCCGCCCTCACAAGCTTCGAACGGACGGGTTCGCCGTTCGCTGGGAGCACCGATCCGAACACGGCCGGTAATGGATCCCTCATGCGCATCGCGCCCGTGCCCTTGCGGTACGCGCGCGATGCCGCCGAAGCCGTACGCCGCGCCGGCGAAAGCTCATCAGCCCAAGTTCACACTCCTTCAGCCTTCGCTCACCACATCGCCGTGCCCCCTCAGTATGATCTCCCCACCAAGACCTCTCATGGTAGCCATCAACACACATTTCGAAGCGATGAATGGAGACACCCAGTGAACCTGCACCAGCGATTAGTTGCCTGTCTGTTGACCTGTAGCGTCCTCGCGGGCAGCGTGGGATGCTCGAGCCTGAAGACCATCCACCCCGTCACTGAGCCCGGGGCGCCTGTGTTCGGCAAGGTGCAAGCGGGCGACACGGTCGACCTGCAGACGCGCAATGGACAACGGGTCCGCTTTGTCGTGCAGCAGATACAAGGCGAAACGATTGTGTCCCCGACGGGCGAGCGCTACACGCGAGGCGATATCGTGCACCTGCAGCGCCGGTCGTTCAGCGGCTGGAAGACCGCGTCGCTGATCGGCGGAACGTTCCTGACCGCGATGGTGGTGATCGCAGCCGCCGCTGTGTCAGCGCTCGGCGGCCCGTACTAGTGTACTGCGCCTGAAGTAGTAACGGTTATTGGGTGCGCGTCGTACTCCCTGAGCATGATGATGGAGAGACGATGCGCGTTGCCCCGCCAGTCGTGTTGAGTGACGCGCAGCGCGAAGTGTTGGAGGCGCGTGGGCGCGCGCGACGGGCGTCGGCCCGGAGCGTGGAACGAGCCCAGATTGTGTTGTTGGCGGCGGCCGGCTGGCAGAATCGGGACATCGCGGCGCAGCTACGGGTCACTCCCGAGACGGTCGCGCGGTGGCGGCAGCGGTTTCTGGCTGGCGGCGTCGCCGCGCTCGAGCAGGATGCGCCGCGGCCGGGTCGCCCGCGCACGATCACGGACGCCCACGTGCGCCGCGTGGTCCGCCGGACGACCCAGGAAACCCCGCCGAACGCGACGCATTGGAGTACACGCACCATGGCAGCGGCGTCGGGCCACAGTGAACGGAGCGTGCGGCGGATCTGGCAGCAGCACGGCTTGAAGCCGCACCTCACGCGCACGTTCAAGATCAGCCGCGACCCCGCGTTCGCCGAGAAGTTGGAGGCAATCGTCGGCCTGTATCTCGATCCGCCCGCCCATGCGCTTGTGTTGTGTTGCGACGAGAAGAGTCAGATTCAGGCCCTCGACCGGACGCAGCCCGGGCTCCCGCTGACCCGCGATCGCTGCAGCACCGTCACCCATGACTACAAGCGGAATGGCACCGCCACCTTGTTTGCGGCCCTCAGTACCCTCGACGGCACGGTCATCAGCATGTGCGACGACCGCCACCGCCATCAGGAGTGGCTGAAGTTCTTGCGCGTGATCGATGACGCGACGCCTCCCGACAAGGGGCTCTATCTCATCGTGGACAACTACGCAACGCACACGCACCCAACGGTGCAACGCTGGCTCGCCCGGCATCCGCGTTTTCATGTGTACTTCACGCCCACCAGAAGTTCGTGGCTCAACATGGTCGAACGCTTCTTTCGTGACCTGACGCAACATCGACTCCGGCGCGGCGTGTTTCACAACGTCGAGGAACTCACCACGGCGATCGGCGACGACATCGACCATCACAACCAACAGCCCAAGCCGTTCATCTGGACCGCCACCGCCTCCGACATTCTGGCCAAGGTCGCCCGCGCGCGCAAAGTGCTCGATAAACGGTGATCTGTTTGCCGCACTACACTAGGTTACGAAAACTCCTGTTTCTTTTCCTGTTGGTCGTGGCGTCGGCGTCGGTAACGTATGCCGAGGAGACCTACATCTCGCCTTGACCACCCGACTATTGCGGCATCGCTGAGAGTTGTCCGGGACCGGCCGGGTACTACTACCAATACAGCGACCAAGCCTGCAATTCTGCCGGATGCCAGTGCGAAGTCACCGGTTGGTGCGGGGAGGGTTCTGGGTTCGCCTGGTTGTGCTGGTGCGAGGCTTGTTACAACTAGGAGAAATGCGGTCAAACCGACAACCGAGGTGTGCCGATGGATAACAAGCCGTCGCAGTGGAAGATGTTTTTCGAGGTCGGGTCGACCGTCGTGATGCTGGCGCTTGCAGGAGGGTTGCTGTGGTCGACCCTCCAGCCTTCGAACGGCAACTCTGCGCAGGCCGGTGCGCCGTATTCTCCGCCGGTGCCAAGTGACCCGATTGAAATCGGTGATGCGCCGGTACGCGGCTCGCGCACGGCGCCAATCGCGATTGTCGAGTTTGGCGACTTCTCGTGTGGTGCCTGTGGGGCGTTTGCGAGGGAGGTGGAGCCTGCCCTTCGCAAGGAATACTTCGACACAGGGAGGGTGATGTTCGTCTACAAGACCTACCCCCGACTTGGAGGCGCCGGATCTGATACGGCCGCAGCTTCGTGGTGCGCTGCACAGCAGGGGAAATTCTGGCAACTGCACGATCAGTGGTTTTCGCTAGCGCCCCCGTCCGGGCGAGGCGCGCCGGCGCCCAGGGTCAACCAAGCTGCGGAGTCTCTCCAGTCAGCGCTGCAGTCGTCGGGGTTAGATATGCAGGTCATCGAGGCCTGTCAAAAAGGCCAGGCCGTTGTGGCGGCAGTTGCTGCCGAACGCCAGCAAGGTGAGATGCTGGAGGTGTCGGGTACTCCTACGTTTTTCTTTGGAAGCGTGAACGGCCAGACGGTTAAGGCGTCCGAAGTGATGCTTGGTGTGCGGTCAACGCAGAGCTTTCGGAACATCCTGAACAAGTTGGTCAGTCAATAGGGACCGGCGGGTGGAATTCGGGAGATTTTGTCGGAAGGTCAGTACAAGGAGGTAGGGAAATGAAGCTGTTGTCGTCCGTGCGAAAATTCGTCTTCATGATTCTGCTTGTTGCTGCGCTGGTTCCCAGCGTGTCGGGGGAAGAGGCGTACTTTGCGCCTTGCCCACTCGACTATTGCGGCATCGCTGAGAGTTGTCCGGGACCGGCCGGGTGCTATTATTCCTACACTTCAGGCGGCTGTGAGTCGTCTGCGTGTGGGTGCCAGCTGACGGGCTGGTGCGGCGAAGGCGGAATGGGCGACGACAGGTGGCTCTGCTATTGTGAAGCCTGCTACAGCTAGCCACGCGCGTCTCGACTGGGGCGAGAAGGCAGGCCGACTTGGAACGTTGATCGTCTCAATACCAACAGCACTGGGAGTGGATTGTGCTGAGACGTGAGCTTCAAACGCCAAAGGAAGGTGACTGAATGCGACTGCCTGTGTGCACCCAAGTCGGCGAGTCAAGCGGGAAGACATCGAGGAGCCCAATAGGCTTACGCGAGCACCGCCTGACTGCGGCGCTCGTACTCGGCGTCTTGGTGGCGCTACTACCTCCGCTCCCCGGCGCGGTGGGCATTGGAGCCACCGAAAACGGAGCGAGGTCGACGTCGGTCGCTGAGCCTCAGGCTAAGTTTGAGGTTGCTTCAATCAAGCCTTGTCCGCCGGACGCACCCAGTGCAGGTAGGGGAGGTGGTGCCAGTGGCGGCGTGTCCCCAGGCGCCATCTTCCTTGGCTGCATGCGTGCGGCTGAGCTAGTTCATCTCGCGTTTGTTGAGAACGGTGGACTCTCCGGCTCCGATCCGATGCTCGCGTGGGGCGGGCAGAATGGACGTGATCTCTCCCGCGGACCGGGCGGCGCGCAGAAAATCCGTGGCGGACCTTCGTGGGCCTACTCCGAGCGCTTCGCAATTGAGGCGAAGGCGCCCGACGGCACCGCCCGAGAAGTGATGTTGGGCCCCATGCTCCGCGCGCTTCTCGAAGAGCGGTTCATGCTCAAGATTCGACGTGATGTCGAAAGCACGCAGACTTGGGCTCTGACCGTTGGGAGCCAGGGATCAAAATTGACCCCCTCCAAGGACGGGGATTGCGTCGATTTGGCTGGCACCGAGCCGACGGCCCAGGAGTACTTGGCCAACAAGGAACGACCGATTTGTGGCCGGCGATTTGGGGACATGACGGAGGGGGCCTTCTCTTGGCGATTCGGCCGGCTTCCGGTGTCGGAATTGGTGACAACCTTGTCCCGGGAGATGGGAACGACAGTGCTTGACCAGACCGCACTGCCTGGCACCTACTGAGCTTGATCCGATTCCGTGGACACTTTCCGAGAGGCGGATACGATGTCCACAATGGAAGCAAAGACGGGTACGACCCGGCGGAGACCCCGACGGCAGTTTTCTGAG
>Ga0209591_10006280_pt1 | contig 13204 bp, 12 predicted proteins | sample MAT01_FD_187207 | JGI IMG/M metagenome (GOLD analysis project Ga0209591, IMG submission 187207) | Freshwater microbial communities from Lake Fryxell liftoff mats and glacier meltwater in Antarctica - MAT-01 (SPAdes) (version 2) | ecosystem: Environmental > Aquatic > Freshwater > Ice > Liftoff...
GCCGTGATTTTTCAGGCGGCGCTCGGCGCATGGACCGTGACGATGCTGCTCAAGCCGGCGATTGTGACTTCACACCTGCTTGGCGGTGTCGCCATACTTGCGTTACTGGCATTGTTGTTTGCGCAGCAGGCTGCAAGTGGAAAATTCGGTGCACGTATAATTGCCACTCCCGGTCTGCGGTTGTTTGCGGTGTTGGCGTCTTGCGTGCTGTTTATACAGATTGTGTTGGGCGGCTGGACGAGCACCAATTACGCTGCCCTGGCCTGTGTCGACTTGCCGAAGTGCAACGGGCAGTGGGTGCCAAATATGGATTTCGCGAATGCGTTCCATGTGATTCGTCCGCTCGGAGTCGGGCCAGATGGTGAATTGCTGACGCTCGATGCGCTGCGTGCAATTCATTGGGTACACCGTGTTGGCGCAATTGTCGTGGTGGCTGTCGTCGGCTTGTTTGCGTGGCGGCTCATGCAACAACGCGACGCCAACAAGGTCGGGAAGATGTTGGGTGCAATGTTGGCGCTTCAGGTGTTGCTCGGGCTGTCAAACGTATGGTTCAGCCTGCCGATCGCCGTCGCCGTGGCGCATAACGGTGTCGCGGCACTATTGATGGCACTGATGGTGGTGACGATTTACCGAATGAACAGGGCTTAAATTTCCGGATGTAATGCTGTGACTGAAGAGCTACTCACCTATCGACAGCCGAATGTGCTGGCCCAGTTTCTGGTGCTGACCAAGCCGCGCGTCAATGCGTTGATCGTCTTTACGGCCATCATTGGCATGATGCTGGCTTACCCGGTCGGCATTGCGTGGGATCTGCCGTTGATGCTCATTTCGACAGTCGGCATCTGGCTGGTGGCCGGCGCCGCGGCGGCCTTCAATTGTCTTGTTGAGCAGGCCATCGACCGGAAAATGGCGCGCACGCGCGCGCGCCCGACGGTCGCCGGCAGCATTTCCACCACGCAGATTCTGGTGCTGGCCGGTGCGATCGGCGGAGCCGGCTTGCTAATCTTGTACCGCTATGTAAATCCGCTAACCATGTGGCTGACGCTGGCAACCTTCGTCGGCTATGCAGTTATTTACACCATCATCCTCAAGCCGGCGACGCCGCAGAATATCGTCATCGGCGGTGCCTCCGGCGCGATGCCGCCAATACTCGGCTGGGCGGCGGTGGCCGGCGTGGTCGATCCGCAGGCGCTGCTATTGTTTCTGATTATCTTCGCGTGGACGCCGCCGCATTTTTGGGCGCTCGCACTTTATCGCAAGGAGGAGTACGCGAAGGCCGGTGTGCCGATGCTGCCGGTCACCCATGGCGATCAGTTCACCAAGCTGCACTTGCTGCTCTACACGTTCATGTTGTCGGCTGCGACGTTGCTACCGTTTGTTGTCGGCATGGCTGCATGGCTCTACCTCGCCTGCGCAATCGTCTTGAATGCGATCTTCATCTGGTTTGCAGTGCAGCTCTATCGCCGCTACACGGACGCGTTGGCGCGCCGTACGTTCAATTTTTCAATCCTCTACCTCGCATTGTTGTTTGCGGCGTTGCTGATTGATCATTACCTGCCGCTGTTGGGTAATTTTCGCTGATGCGCCGGGTCCTGTTGGCCGTGTTGGCCGCAATAACGCTTGGCATCGTTGGTTGCAGCCCGGCCGCCCCCAGTTTTAGCGCGGTCGACATCACCGGTGCGCCAAGCTTTGGCACGGACTTTCGCTTGACCGACCAGACTGGTAAGGCGCGCACGCTGGCAGACTTCCACGGCAAGGTCGTCGCGGTGTTCTTCGGATTTACCTTTTGTCCCGACGTGTGTCCCACCACGCTGTCCGAAATGCGCCAGGTGATGCAGCGACTGGGCCCGAAGAGTGAAAAACTGCAGGTGTTGTTTATCACCGTTGACCCAAAGCGCGATACGCCGGAGTTATTGTCCAAATACATGGCCGCGTTTCATCCCAGCTTTCTTGCCTTGTACGGAGACACCGCCGCGACCAGTAAAGTGACGAGCGACTTCAAGATCGTGACGCGCATCGTGCCGGGCCAGTCAGCCGACACCTATACGGTCGATCACACCGCCGGCACATTGATTTTCGACACGCAGGGGCGCTTGCGTTTGATGGCACCCTACGGACTTGGCGCAGCAAAATTGACAGCAGATATCAAACAACTTATGTAGAAAGGCAGCACCATGACCATCCAACGGCTACACGTCGGTAAGCGGCTCTCCGAGGCGGCGGTATACAACAACACCATCTACCTCGCCGGACAGGTCGCCGAGGACAACTCGCAGGACATCACCGGTCAAACAAAGCAGGTGCTGGCCGCCATCGACAAACTGCTCGCTGAGGCAGGTAGCGACAAGACCAAGCTGCTGCAGGTGACGATCTTCATTGCCGATATGAAAGACTTTCCGGGCATGAATGCGGTTTGGGACGAATGGGTTGTGCAGGGCGCGACGCCACCGCGGGCGACCGTAGAGGCCAAACTCGCCAAGCCGGCGTGGAAGGTGGAAATGCTGGTGGTTGCTGGGAAGTAACGCCGCCAACCTGCAGGAAAACGAAACGGGCACCGAGGTGCCCGTTTTTTATGCGTACGTCGTGCTACTCAAGCCGCTGCGTAGTCCTGTAAATGTAGTTTCATTTTTTGCATCGCCTTGACTTCGATCTGGCGGATGCGTTCCGCTGAAACCCCGTACTCGGCGGCGAGTTCGTGCAGCGTCTTTTCTTCGCCTTCATTCAGCCAGCGGGTTTCAATGATTCGACGGCTACGTTCGTCAAGACTCGACAGCGCGACTTCCATGCCGGAAGTCGCCGCCGCTTCTTTTTGCAGCCCACTCAAGCGGGTGGCCGCATCTACGCTGCTGTCTTGCAGATAGGCGATCGGACTTACCCAGTTCTCGTCGTCCCCGTCGTTGGGTTCGAGCGAAATTTCTTGGCCGGTAAGGCGCTTCTCCATTTCGCTGACGTCTGTTTCTTTGACGTTGAGCTGACGCGCAACTTCCTTCACTTCGTTCGGCGAAAGCGTGCCGAAGTTCGGCTTCATCGAGCGCAAATTGAAAAACAGCTTGCGTTGTGCCTTGGTCGTTGCGATCTTCACGATGCGCCAGTTTTTCAGGATGTACTCGTGCATCTCAGCTTTGATCCAATGCACGGCAAACGACACCAAACGCACACCGCGCTCGGGGTCGAAACGTTTCACCGCCTTCATCAGGCCGATGTTGCCTTCCTGAATCAGATCAGCCTGCTGCAGGCCGTAGCCAGCATAGTTTCTAGCAATCGATACCACCAAGCGAAGATGGGACATCACCATCCCCGAGGCCGCCGTTAGGTCGCCGCGGGTCGATAGCGCCACCGCCAACTCGTGTTCGCGCACGGGGGTGAGCAACGGGATGCGGTTAACACTGGAAATATAGTTTTCCAGGCTGGCAACGGATAGCGCGGGTAGATTCAAGCTCGCTGAAGACATTTTGTACTCCTGACGGAATGCAATGCGGGAAGTGCCGCTGTATGCGTGCAATATTAGCACTCTAGCGTTATGAGTGCCAATGCATCCGGAAGTTCACTTTTGCCGATGGTTGATCCGTGCCATTAAAGTCTGAGACACGCCAAAAGAGTCTGAGACAAAACGGCGTCAAAAGTCAGTCGACACTAACCGTTGGCGTTACGCAAGCAACTGTTTTATATAAACATTGTCGGCTTGGCACAAATTAAAAGGTAAATTGTGTGTCCGACTATATTGGCAAAACTCCTGAATACATCAGTCGGTCCCGATGATGGGCAGACGCGGGTTTGATTTGTTTCGTGCAAGTCCAGCAACGGCATACGGGTTCCCGAAACCTGCCAGCGGACGCGTCGACGTAGCGGGTTCAAGAGTCTGTGCCAAGCCAAAAAGGCAGCCATTACCGCGCCAGCACAGATGGTCGGGCCGAGGGCTAAGTCGTCACTCCTCCAAACACCGTGCGAAACAACTGCGCGCAAACACAAGCAGGGACGGACGTTTTCATAGAAAATGGTCTCGAAACGCCCGTGGATATTAGAGTTTTAGGTATTACCACGCGGCAGGCAGACCGTCACCGCCTGCCCCTGACGGTGAATTTCGAGCAGCCCGCGCTTCTCGGCGTCTTCCAGAATCTTGCCGAACGCTTTGTAGCCGTAAGCAGACTCGACAAAGTCGGGACGGCGCCGCTTGAGCGCGAGTTTTACGTTCGAGGCGTGTACGGCGTCAAGATTTTTCTCGCCCATCAACGCCTCGACCGTATCGACTACCAGCTCAATGGCTTCGAGGCGGCGCGCGTCGTCGGATGAATCCTGCGTCGAAGTCTCTTCAGCCGCCACCTTCTTGTCGGTGGATTTTTTCGCCTGCTGCTTCTTGGCGTTCGCTTCGCCGACTTTCTTGGCGGTCGCCTTCTTGCGCGCCTCTTCGGCTTTCACCAGGTCATCGTAGAAGATGAATTCGTCGCAGTTGCCAACCAGCAAGTCCGACGTTGAACTGCGTACACCGACACCGATGACGATCTTATTGTTTTCGCGCAGTTTCGAGACGAGCGGCGAGAAGTCTGAGTCGCCGCTGATGATGACAAACGCGTCAACGTGCGCCTTGGTGTAGCAAAGATCGAGCGCATCAACCACCATGCGGATGTCCGCCGAATTCTTTCCGGATTGCCGCACGTGCGGAATTTCAATCAACTCGAAGGCAGCCTCGTGCATGCCGCGTTTAAAATCTTTGTAGCGCTCCCAGTCGCAATAGGCTTTCTTGACGACGATGTCGCCTTTGACCAGCAAGCGCTCCAGCACTTTGCGGATATCAAATTCGGCGTACTTCGCGTCGCGCACACCAAGGGCGACGTTCTCAAAGTCGCAGAACAGCGCCATGTTCTGAATTTCGCTGCTTGATGTGGATGCCATGACTGCCTTTGATGGTTGGATGTTGGATGATGCATGATGGATGATGCTACAAGGAATGGCGTAGCGGCGCGCAACTTCCCCCTTTGTGGATGGGGGATTGAGGGGGATTTTCGGTCGTGGTCGACACGCAAACGCTCGCAATCCCCCTCGGTCCCCGTCGGTCCCCATTGGCCTAAGGGGGAAGTGTCACGCCACGACTTCACCCCAATTTTGCATCACAGATATCAGCAACCTTCAAGGGTACGGCGTGGCGTTGCTGTATGAAAAATTCCAGCTCCCGCTCCCGCTCCCGCGAAGGCGGGAGCCTAATTTTCAAACTGGTAGAAATTAGGCTCCCGCCTTCGCGGGAGCAGGGGCACCTCTAGTTGGGCATTGGTCTTCGCGGGAGCAGATGCCAACGGTTGCGATTCGCCGTGACTTTTGTGCACTCATCGAATCGCCTTGTACATCGCCAACGCCTTGTCGCGCTGTACCGCATGATCCACAATCGGTGCTGGATAGTCACGGCCGATGGTGAACCCTAACGCCGACGCGTCAACTGGCGGCAACGTCCACGGCGCGTGAATGTACTTGTCGGGTATCTCTTTTAGTTCCGGCAAGTATTTACGGATGAACTTGCCTTGCGGATCGAATCGCTCGCTTTGGGTGATCGGATTGAAGATGCGAAAGTATGGCTGGGCATCGCAACCGGTTGATGCCGCCCACTGCCAACCGCCGTTGTTGGCGGAAAGGTCGAAATCGTTGAGATGATCCGCGAAGTATTTTTCGCCCCAGCGCCAATCGATCAACAAGTCCTTGGTCAGGAAGCTCGCCACGATCATCCGTAACCGGTTGTGCATATAACCAGTCTGGTTAATTTGGCGCATCGCGGCATCGATGATCGGGTAGCCAGTGCGCGCCTCGCACCATGCGGCAAACAACCCTTCATCGTTCTGCCATCGCAAGGCGTCGTACGCCGGCTTGTAGGCGCGCGTGGCGGCATGCGGCGAGTGCCACAAAATTTGAAAGTAGAAGTCGCGCCAGATCAGTTCTGCTAGCCAGGTTTCCGCGCCGATGTTCTTGCTCTTTTGCGTTTCGGCATAGGCTGCGCTCGCCAACTCACGTATCGAAATGGTACCGAAGCGATTGTGAACACTCAGGTAGGACACGCCCTTTACCGACGGAAAATCGCGAGCCTCCTTGTAGTTCACCATGCGATTCATGAAGTCAGCCAGCAGCGTGTCCGCGCCTGACATACCGCACGGCGTCAGCGATTTGATATTGGTCTGGGCAAAGCCCATCGCGTCGAGCGTGGGGATCGACTGTTTGCGGGCTGTTGCAGGTGCCAAGCGCGCCACACATGCCGCGACCGGGTATGGCTGCAGAAGGCGCTCGTCGATTTTCCTGAGCCACGCATTTTTGTAGGGGGTAAACACGCTAAACGGCTTGCCAGCGAGCGTCAGCACTTCATCCTTCTCGAAGACGACGCTATCCTTGAACATCTGAAAGGCAATGTTGGCTGCCTGCAGACTGGTGGCCACGCGCTGGTCGCGCGCGATGCCGGCCGGCTCATAGTCCTCGTTGGCGAACACCGCTTCAACGTCTAGTGTCCGCGCCAATCTCGGGATTTCCTCGACCGCCCGGCCATAAACCACGGTCAGTTCGCCGCCGTGTTGCCGGAGCACCTGATCAAGCTCATAAACCGATTCCCAGATGAATTCCACACGCCGGTCGGCTTTTGACGGCAGTACGTCGAGAATATCCCGGTCGAAAACAAACACGCAGTGCACCGCCTTGCCGTTTTCCAGTGCGTGATACAGGCCGGCGTTATCGCGCACACGAAGGTCGCGCCGAAACCAGAACAGGATACTTTTCATAGAGATTTCTCGCCCCGGCTTCGGTCAAAAGTGCTGGTCAGAGACGGGGGTTTCACGTAAAATTTCATTTTGATGGATTCCATCAATCTCACCAACCACTTTCTGATCGCCATGCCCGGCATGGCCGACCCGCATTTTTCCAAAACACTCACTTATATCTGTGAGCATTCGGACAAAGGCGCGATTGGACTGGTGATCAACAAGCCGATCGATATCACTGTCGGCGACCTGTTTGAACAGGTCAATATTGAACTTAATAATGAAGCCGTTCGCGCCGATCCGGTGCGCTTTGGCGGCCCGGTGAAGGTCGAGTGCGGCTTCGTCTTGCATCAGCCGTTGGGCAACTGGAATTCCACGCTGAAGATCGATGACGATATCGGCATGACAACCTCTAAAGATATCCTCGAAGCGATCGCCAAAGGCGGGGGCCCCGATCGCGTGTTGGTCACATTGGGTTATGCGGGTTGGTCACCAGGCCAGTTGGAAGACGAAATCAAGCGCAATGGTTGGCTTACCGTCGAGGCTGATTCGAGGCTCATTTTTGATCTGCCCGATGATGAGAAGCTGGCAGCAGCCATGCACAAGCTTGGCGTGCACCCGGCGATGTTGTCTGGCAGCGTTGGGCACGCATGATGGGAACATTGCCGCCCACCTCGTCGCCCACATTGCCGCACCCATCGCCACGCACTTTGCCACTTATGCTCGCGGCTCACGCAACCGTGATGGCCTTTGACTTCGGCGAAAAACGCATCGGTGTTGCCACCGGCAATGTCAGTATCGGTGTCGCCGCGCCGTTGACAACAGTGCATGCAGAGTCAAATGTGGATCGTCTGGCTGCCTTAGGAAAGCTGGTCGGCGAATGGCAACCGGCGCTGTTTGTGGTCGGGCAGCCGCACCACGCTGACGATCAGCCGCACGAAGTTGCCCATCTGGCGAAGAAATTTGGCAACCGGCTGCAAGAAAATTTCAGGCGCCCGGTGGTGTATGTCGATGAGACGCTGAGTTCGATGGAGGCGTCGCGCGCGTTGGTCGAGCGTGGCATCACCGGGCGCGAGCAAAAGGACAAGCTGGACGCGTTTGCCGCAGCGGTCATCCTGCAATCATGGCTTGACGAGTATGCGAAGTTGCAGCCGGAGACTGCGCCCATGGATACAGCGGGAGTGCAACCGCATGCAGCTTGATGCCGAACAACTGGTCAATATGCTCGCCGAGAAGATCGGCACGCTCGATGCCGGTACGGCGGTCATTGGCATTCATACCGGCGGCGCGTGGGTGGCCGAGAGGCTGGCGGCAAAGTTGAACGTCGCGATGGTCGGTACGATTGCGGTGACGCTGCACCGCGATGACTTTGCCAGCCGCGGCCTGCATCCGCAAAAAATGTCGACCGATATTGGGTTTGATATCGACGGCCGCCATGTGTTGTTGGTCGATGATGTGTTGCAGTCGGGCCGGACGGTCCGCGCCGCCGTGAATGAGCTGTTTGATTTTGGCCGCCCGGCGAGTGTGAAACTCGCGGTGTTAGTCGACCGCGGCGGCAGACAGTTACCCGTTCAGGCCGACCATGCGGCGATGACGATGCCGCTGGAAGGTGCGCAGCGCCTCGAGCTCACGCAAGTCGGCGGTACGCTTCGATTTGAAATCCGTGAAGGCTGACAGGTAAGGGATGAACCGATGCTGACCACCAACCCCCAACTGACACCGGACAAGAAGCTCCGGCACCTGCTGACCACGGAGGGGCTGCCAAAGGCAATCATCGAGAACATTCTTGATGCCGCCGATCAATTCGTCTCGGTCGGTGATCGCGATGTGAAGAAGGTGCCGTTGCTACGCGGCAAATCGGTTTTTAATTTGTTCTTTGAAAACTCGACGCGCACCCGCACCACGTTTGAAATCGCCGCCAAGCGCTTGTCGGCGGACGTGATCAACCTCAACATCGGCGCCTCCTCGACGACCAAGGGCGAATCGCTGGTAGACACCATCGACAATCTCATCGCGATGGATGCGGATATGTTCGTGGTGCGCCACAGTCAGTCGGGTGCGGCGCATTTGATTGCCAAGCACGTAAATCAAGTACGGCCGAATGTTGCGGTCATCAACGCCGGAGACGGCCGTCACGCCCACCCGACGCAGGGCCTGCTCGATATGTACACCATCCGCCATTACAAGAAGTCGTTTCACAATTTAAGCGTGGCGATCGTCGGCGACATTCTTCACTCGCGCGTCGCGCGTTCCAGCATTCACGCGTTGACGACGCTCGGCTGTCCTGACGTGCGGGTCATCGGCCCTAAAACGCTCATCCCGACGGAATGTGAACGCATGGGTGTATCAGTGCATCACGATATGAAGCGTGGAATTGAAGGGTGCGACGTGGTGATGATGTTGCGATTGCAGAACGAGCGCATGGAAGGTCCACTGCTGCCGAGCGCGCAGGAGTTCTTCAAGAGCTATGGCCTTACCGCCGAGAAGCTGGCGCGCGCGAAGCCGGACGCCATCGTCATGCACCCGGGGCCGATGAATCGTGGCGTGGAAATTGAATCGACCATTGCCGACGGCAGGCAGGCGGTGATACTGCCGCAAGTCACGTTTGGCATCGCCGTGCGCATGGCAGTCATGACGATGGTGAGCGGGAACGCGTCCGGCGGCACGACCAGAGCGGAGGCGGCATGAAACTCGAAGTCCGCAACGGCCGACTGGTCGATCCGGCCACCGGTCAGAGCCCCGGCCGTGATGAGTGCGCTGATGTGTTCATCGAAGACGACAAAATTGTCGGTGTGGGTGCCGCCCCGGCGGGATTCGTCGCCGACAAAGTCATCGATGCGGCGGGAAAAATTGTTGCCCCGGGGCTGGTCGATTTGAGCGCGCGCTTGCGGGAGCCCGGCTACGAACACAAAGCCACGCTGGAGTCCGAGTTGATGGCGGCATCGGCCGGCGGCGTGACCTCGCTGGTTTGTCCGCCCGATACCGAACCGGTGCTCGATGAGCCGGGCTTGGTTGAGATGTTGAAACGCCGCGGTTGGACGCTCAATCAGGCGCGTATCTATCCGCTTGGCGCGCTCACCGCCGGGCTCAAGGGAGAGAAATTATCCGAGATGGTCGAGCTGACCGAGGCGGGCTGCATCGGTTTTTTCCAGGCCGATCGACCGATTATCGACACCAACGTGCTGTACCGGGCGATGCAGTACGCCGCGACTTATGGCTATACGATTTGGCTGCGCCCGGAAGACGCGCACCTGGCGCGCGGCGGCATTGCCCACGATGGCGAGGTCGCATCACGCTTGGGATTGGCAGGCATCCCTGCGAGTGCAGAGACTGTCGCCATCGCCACCATCACCACCTTGATGCGGGACACCGGCGCAAAAGTACACCTTGCGCGACTTTCATCGGCGGCCGGTGTGGCGCTGGTACGGCAGGCGAAGGCCGCAGGCCTAGCGCTAACGGCGGACGTCGGTATCCACCATCTGCTGCTGACTGATCGCGACATCGGCTACTTCGATTCGCAGTATCGTTTCTCGCCGCCGCTGCGTTCGCCGTCAGATCGTGACGCGCTGTCGGCGGGTGTGATCGACGGCACCATCGACGCGATCTGTTCGGATCACACGCCGACCGACGACGATGAAAAGAACGTGCCGTTCGGCGAAGCCACGCCGGGTGCATCAGGTCTGGAGATGCTGCTGCCGCTGACCCTAAAGTGGGCCGAGCAAGCGAGTGTCGCGCTGCCCAAGGCGCTCGCCAAGATTACCTCGAGCCCCGCCGACGTGCTGCGTAAATCGCAGGGCCGCTTCACCGTCGGCGCGCCGGCTGACCTGTGCATTTTCGATCCGCGCGCGTTCTGGGCGGTCACCCGTGAGACGCTGGTTTCGCAGGGCAAGAACACACCGTATCTTGCCCGCGAGATGCAGGGCCGGGTGATCCATACGATCTGTGCCGGACGCGTGGTTTACTCGGCCTAGCCACCGCCGTCCTCGCCAACCGGCTTTAAAATCAACGATACGAATAATTCAACTTCGCGTGCCTTAACTGATATGAACCCACTTCTTGATTTCTCCGGCCTGCCAAAATTCCAATCATTCTCACCGGAGTTGGTAAAGCCCGCCATCGAGCAACTCATTGTCGATGCAGAGCAAACGGTCGCGGAGGTTTGCGCGGCACCCGCCAGCCCCACTTGGGTAAATGTGGTTGCGCCAATCGACGACGCCACCGAGCGACTGGGCCGCGCGTGGGGGGTGGTGGGGCACCTGAACGCCGTGGTCAACTCCACGGCGTTGCGCGACGCCTACAACGGCATGCTGCCCACCATCACGCAGTTCTGGACGCAGCTTTCGCAGAACGAGGCCTTGTTTGCCAAATACAAGCAAATACGGGCGTCTTCAGACACTTATGCCCTAAACACCGCGCCAATAGGCGAGCTTTCGTCTGCGCAGAAACGCTCGCTGGATAACGAGATTCGTGACTTTCGTCTTGGCGGCGCGGAATTGTCGGTCGCCGACAAGGCGCGCTTCCAAGCGATCCAAGAAGAGCTGTCGACACTGATGTCGAAGTTCAACGACAACGTGTTGGATGCGACCAACGCGTTTGGCCATATCGTCGTCGACGAGGGTGAGTTGGCGGGTCTGCCGGAAGACGCGGTGGAGGCGGCGCGAGAACTGGCCGCCGCGGATGGTCAAGCGGGTTGGAAATTCACCCTGCAAGCGCCGTCGTATATGCCGGTGATGCAATACGCCGCATGTCATGCGCTTCGCGAGCTGATGTATCGCGCTTACGTGACGCGCGCCTCCGAACTCGGCGCTAGCGCCGCTTGGGACAACACGGCGGTGATCAAACGTATTCTCGAATTGCGTGCTGCGTCCTCAGCGCTGCTAGGCTTTCGCAATTACGCAGAAGTTTCGCTGGCGGCAAAAATGGCGGAGACGCCGGATGAAGTGATTAACTTCCTTAGTGAAATGGCGGCGAAATCCCGCCCCTTTGCGGTACAGGACTGGCGCGAGCTTCAGGCGTTTGCCGGCGAGCATCTCAATATGGTGGAGGTCAACGCTTGGGATGTCGCGTATGCGTCCGAGAAACTTCGCCAGCAGCGCTATGCGTTTTCGGATAACGATGTGAAGCAGTACTTTCCGGAAGCGAAGGTGATCGCCGGGCTGTTTCGCGTTGTCGAGTCGATCTATGGCGTGAAACTATCGAGATCAACGGCCCAGACGTGGCACAAGGATGTGCAGTTCTACGACGTGCGCGACCACGACGGCACGCTGATCGGCCAGTTTTACTTCGACTTGTATGCGCGTGAAAACAAACGTGGCGGCGCGTGGATGGACGACGCCATCAATCGCCGTCGCATCGGCGGCACTGAAGGCAACAGCGGTACCGTCGGTACCAGCGATACTAGCGATACCAGCGGCACCAGTGGCCGTGTGCAGCATCCGGTCGCGTTCATGACGTGTAACTTTCCCGCGCCGGTCGGTGGGCGTCCCGCGTTGTTCACGCACGACGACGTTATCACCCTGTTTCATGAGTTTGGTCACGGGCTTCATCAGTTGCTGACCGAAGTCGATGAACTTGGTGTATCGGGGATCAGCGGAGTCGAGTGGGACGCCGTCGAACTACCCTCGCAGTTCATGGAGAACTTCTGCTGGGAGTGGGATGTGTTGCAGCACATGACGGCCCACGTAGAGTCCGGTGAAGCGCTACCGCGTTCGCTGTTCGACAAAATGATCGCCGCGAAAAACTTTCAGGCGGGTATGCAGTTCTTGCGACAAATTGAATTCGCGCTGCTGGATATGGTTGCACACACCAGCTTTGATGTCGAAACAGACACCATCTTGGCGCTGGCCGAACGCGTTCGTCACGAAGTGGCGGTGATCAAGTATCCGCACTTCAACCGGATGCCGCACGCGTTTGGCCACGTCTTCGGTGGCGGTTACGCTGCGGGCTACTACAGCTACAAATGGGCCGAAGTGTTGTCAGCGGATGCGTATGCGGCATTTGAAGAAACCGGCGTGCTGAATGCCGAAACGGGCGCCCGTTTTCGACGCGAAGTGCTGGCGCGCGGCGGCAGTCGGCCGGCGATGGAATCGTTCATCGCGTTTCGCGGTCGTAAGCCTGAGATTGAGCACCTGCTTAGACACAACGGCATGAAGCTCGCGGCATGAAGCTCGCCAAAACCGTCATTCCCGCGCAGGCGGGAATCCAAGTTTGGTGGCGCAGATGATCGATACGAAATTAGATTCCCGCCTGCGCGGGAATGACGCCATCCTAATGTTGACCCTATGAAACTCGCCACCGGGAACGTCAATTCACTTCGCCCTGTCATCCCGACGAAGGTCGGGATCCAAGTTTGGTTGCTGCGCGGGAATGAGTGAACTTGGATTCCGGCCTTCGCCGGAATGACAATTTTTTTGAAGCGCCGCCTATGAAACTCGCCAAAACCGTCATTCCCGCGCAGTATGAAGCTCGCCAAAACCGTC
>Ga0209591_10006283_pt1 | contig 13201 bp, 13 predicted proteins | sample MAT01_FD_187207 | JGI IMG/M metagenome (GOLD analysis project Ga0209591, IMG submission 187207) | Freshwater microbial communities from Lake Fryxell liftoff mats and glacier meltwater in Antarctica - MAT-01 (SPAdes) (version 2) | ecosystem: Environmental > Aquatic > Freshwater > Ice > Liftoff...
CAGCAGAAGTAGAAGCACCAGCAGAAGCAGAAGCAGAAGCAGAAAGCGTATCTGCTTAGATAGTTTTGAATTTTGAGTTTTGAATTGAGAAATCTCGAACTTGAAAATCACAACTGACAACTGACAACTGACAACTGACAATTAATCAAATCGAACTAGGAGTTTAACGAATGTCTACTGCAACCGACGAAATCTTGGAAAAGCTGAAAACTCTGACTTTGCTCGAAGCCTCTGAATTGGTTAAGCAAATTGAAGATGCTTTCGGCGTTAGCGCTGCTGCTCCTGTAGGCGGCATGATGATGATGGGCGGCGCTGCTGCTCCTGCTGAAGAAGTAGAAGTACAAACTGAATTCAGCGTGATTCTTGAAGAATATCCTGCTGACAAGAAAATCGCAATTCTGAAAGAAGTCCGGGCGATTACCGGTCTGGGTCTGAAGGAAGCGAAAGACTTGGTAGAAGCCGCACCGAAGGCAGTTAAGGAAGCTATTGCTAAGGAAGCTGCTGAAGAAATGAAGAAGCAGCTTGAAGCTGTGGGCGCAAAGATTTCTATCAAGTAGAAAACTCGGCGGTTGAAACCGCCGTCTATACAGACAAAACCCGCCTCCGCGGGTTGAAGACAAAGGCGGTTTCAACCGCCGTCTAGTCTTCAGTCCGCGGAGGCGGACATCGTTTGTGTAGACGCGGTTTCAACCGCCGTCTGATCTGATCTTCGTATAGAATTTGTAGGGTGTGTCGCCATCAAAAATCTCTAACTCAATATCGACAATCTGATAGCGACGCACCTCATACTATTGATAAAAAATCTTGCTACAAAACAATTAAGGAAGAAGGAAGTTGTAATCGTGTAAGGTGCGTCGCTGTTAGATTCTCGATCTTTTTTGAGGGATTGTCGATGGCGACACACCCTACAAATACTTTGTTTTTGTAGCGACGAACTTGTGCTTATAGATCTCGTGTAAACAAACCCAAAAATTGTTTCCACGGGCCCGAAGTGTAAGGTGCGTCGCCATGAGATTGTTGACTGAATTTAGTGATTTTTCATGGCGACACACCTACAAATACTGTTGCATGATTTTTCGTGATTGGTATTACTTACTCACCCAATTATCAAAACTCTGCTTCCATTTGCCGCACGACTGTTAAAGCAGAATAGGAAACACCGGCGGTTCCTTCTCCGGGATGGGTGGAATCGCCGACTAACCAGAGATTTTGAATTGGTGTGCGATTGGCAAAGCCGAAGGGGCCGAAGTTTGGTACTCGCTGGCCAATGCCGCCGACAACTCCTTTATCCCGCGCTGTGTAGCGGGCAAAGGTGCGAGGTGTGGCTGATTCTTGGTGTACAATTTTTTCGGGTGTTAAATTAAAGTATTCGCTTAAACGCGCGATCGCCCCCTCAGCATATTTTTGCTTCAATCCTTCATAATCAGCACAATTCCACCACATTCGAGTATCAGTAAAAGACGAAGCGATAATTGTCGCCATGCCTTTTGGTGCTCGGCCATCACCCGGATGGCTGACAGAAACAAATAATGAATTATTCTCCCCAATCTCGCCGTCGTAATCGTAGAGAAACTGAAGGTGCGGCGGACAATTTGCCGGAATTGCGCTTTCATGCACTCCCAAATATATGACAAATGCGCCGGATGCGGGCGGCAATTTATCAACTCGATATTTGTAGCCTGCCATTTGATTTGGCAGTTGGTTTGTTGTCTCTGAAGTTTCTGATTTATCTGTTGAATTTCCGACAACAGGCTCATTTGACAGCAATTTTACTAGATTTTGGGCGGTCACGTTGGCAACAATACGATCGCCCGTTTCTGTCCAAACTTCGCCTGTTTTTTGATTGCGAATCACTGTACCCGTAGCTTTGCCGTTTGTGGTGACAATGCTTTCGACAGTATGCCGCAACAGGACTTTGCCGCCGTAAAGCTCGATCGCACTTACCAGTCGATCGCTCAACACCTGCATACTTCCCTGTAAATGATACAATCCCAGCGGCGCTTGGGAAACTCCCAAAGCCGTCGCCGCGTACAGTAGCGCCGTTTCTTCGGTATCAACTTGGGAATACAATTTTAATTGCAAATCCAGAAAAGTTCTCAAGCGCAAATTGTCGCCCAAACCGCACAAACGTAAAGCATCTCCCACCGTCATAAAAGTGAAAGGCAAAGTAATTAAAGTATCGGGGCGAACTGCTTGAATTAATTGCCAGAAATCCCAGAAGTTTCTGGGCGGTAAAACTGGATCGCGTCCTTGAAAGTTCCAACTAGCTTGGAATAATGTAGATAATAATTGCCAAAAAGGTTCGCTTCCGGGAAACTGTTTTTGTCTTTCTTGTTGCCATTTTTGCGGATCTCGCCACACGCTAATCGGTGCGGTTTCTCCCGGCAAAATTACGGCACAAGCGGGATCGCAGGGTGTGGCGGCGGGGAGTTCGATGTCTAATTCTGAGAAAATTCGGTGGTGAATGCCTCCGGGTTCCAATCCTGCAACCTGCGTCGCGCCGACATCGAAGGTAAAGCCTCGGCGTTTGAAGGTGGAAGCGCATCCTCCGGGGACGATCGCCTGATCTAACACTAGCACTTGGTATCCTCTGCGGGCGAGCAGGGCGGCTGCGGTTAGCCCGCCGATGCCGGCTCCAATTACAGTGACGCTGCCCTTAGTGCCTGCTGGACTGGATTTGAGCTTAGGAGTGCGATCGCTGATCATAATTGATTTATTGTAATATTTCTTAATATTATGCTCATATTTAGCAAGAAAAAGCTCTTGTAGCGACAGGTTGAAATCTATCGCTACAAGAGCATTAGTCCCAGTTGAGAGGACTTTTCAGGCTTAAGGTGCTGCGCGCACCCGGAGAATCAGGGACGGCGCCACTTATTGAGATAAGCTTCGCCAATCGTAGCCACAGCTTGCATTTGACCTAGTTGTTCTCTTAAAGCTTTGATTGTTCTTAGCTGTTCTTGAGACTGTTGCTGCAAAGCGTCGTAATTTTGCTGTTTCGCCGCACTCTGGCTCAATTGATTTTGTAGAGAGTTGAACTCGATGAGTTGAACTTGCAAGTTGCCGATCGCACTTGACGTTTCTGCTAACTGGTGCTGCAAAGCTTCGTAACTCGACTTCGACACGGTTTGCTGCAATTGGCTTTCGAGATTTTGCTTTTCGGTAGCGAATTGCTCGTGCAAAGATGCGATCGAACTTTCTTTCTCGCCGAATTGATGCTGCAAAGATTCCAAATCGCTCGACTTGGAGGCTAATTGCTGCTGCAATTCCTGCGCCCAATGTTCTTTCTCGCCGAATTGATGCTGCAAAGATTCCAAATCGCTCGACTTGGAGGCTAATTGCTGCTGCAATTCCTGCGCCCAATGTTCTTTCTCGCCGAATTGATGCTGCAAAGATTCCAAATCGCTCGACTTGGAGGCTAATTGCTGCTGCAATTCCTGCGCCCAATGTTCTTTCTCGCCGAATTGATGCTGCAAAGATTCCAAATCGCTCGACTTGGAGGCTAATTGCTGCTGCAATTCGGCGATCGCACTTTCCCGTTCAGTCAACTGCTGCTGTAAAGATTCGTAACTTGACTTCGATACAGTTTCCTGCAATTGGCTGGCGAGATTTTGCTGTTCGGTGGCTAATTGCTGCTGCAATTCGGCGATCGAACTTTCGCGCTCACTCAACTGTTGCTGTAAAGTTTCGTAACTCGACTTCGATACAGTTGACTGCAATTGGCTGGCGAGATTTTGCTGTTCGGCGGCTAATTGCTGCTGCAATTCGGCGATCGCACTTTCCCGTTCACTCAACTGCTGCTGTAAAGATTCGTAACTTGACTTCGCTACACTTTCCTGCAATTGGCTGGCGAGATTTTGCTGTTCGGTGGCTAATTGCTGCTGCAATTCGGCGATCGAACTTTCGCGCTCACTCAACTGCTGCTGTAAAGATTCGTAACTTGCTTGCAGGGGATTTGACTGTACGCTCACCGAGTCCAATAGAGTTTCTGCCGTTCTAGCGTCATTAATTTCGCTTTCTTCGGCGGTTTCCCCTTGCAAGTCAGCGGCATGGACAGCAGTTTCTTCACCTTTTTTCCAAGTGACACTAACTTGGCTCTTGTCCGTAGAAATATTCAGAGCGCCTTGTGCCAAGCGTTCTAGGAGTTCCGACCTTGATATTCCGAGCTTTCGAGCGATCGAGTTCAATCGATCGGCACTAGAAGGAGTCAGCGAAAGTCCGACTTTGACTTTGCTTTCTGGATTTGAACTAACTACATTGCGACTTTTTTTTACCATTGGCATTTTCCTCATGCCAACCTACACTTAATTAGTATAGTGGCTGAAGCTTCTATTAAAATCAATTTTTGTTACTTACCAATTGTGGCAGCTTCTGTTCCCAATCTAACAAAAAGCTGTGAATATACTCGCTTAGTCCATTCCTCGCCGCAGAACCGCTGCAACATTCCCCGGCACGGTTTTTTGCGGCACGATACGGCAGACAGCGCAGTTGAGCTTGTTAGATACTATCTAACTTTGCGCCCCATGTCATCTGTTCGGCGCGATCAACCAAATCCGAATAAGCGGCTAGATAGTCTTTGAACGCTGCAAAAAGGCGAGTTTCCACAACTTGCATCTGATCGCCCGAACCACGCTGCTAGAAGCTTTTTTACACGATGAGGATCAAGTCGGGGGAGGAAGAGTGGGATTAAAGATAAAGCCTGCGCTTTCCAACTGCGGCTACACAGAGCAAACCCACTTCGAGTCGGTTAAAGAATTTTTACTCGATTGGCTCTTGACATTTTCCTCTCAAAATGAGAGAATAAGCAAAACTTCGCTAAAGAATTTTTACTCGCTCGGTTCTTGACATTTTCCTCTCAAGATGAGAGAACAAGCAAAACTTCGCTGCAAAATTACAGAGGCAACCTATGCAAAACCCCCAAATATCAAAACCAAAAACCCATGCACCTAATCTCGATCCGGAACCTCCGTAAAGATGCTGCCCAGTATCCCGATGTCAAAAATCAAATTGATAGCTGGAACGCAACTGTAAAGCAAGCAGAATGGCAGAATCTGGAGGAGGTTCGCAAGATTTACCGCGATGCCGAAGCAGTAGGAAACTTCACAGTCTTTAATATCAAAGGCAACGAATATCGCCTGATTGTCGGCATCAACTACGAGGAGCAAACTATTTTCTATAAATATTTCCTAACCCACGCTGAATACGACAAAGACAAATGGAAAAATGATCCTTACTTTTGATGGAGCCACTTATAGCAACTTGCTTGCAGAAATTGCTCCTATGGCGATCGAAACCGAAGAGGAATACGATCGCCTCCTGGCAGTGGCAGAACGGCTAACGTTCGCTAAAAACCGCACTGTAGAGGAGAGAGCTTTATACAAGTTGTTAGTCACGCTGATTGAAGTTTATGAGACAGAAAATTATCCGATCGAATCGGAGCCTCATGAGATTTTGCAACACATCATGGAATCCAGCGGCACCCGTCAAGCGGACTTGGTAGGTATCATTGGATCGAGCGGTGTGGTGTCTGAGGTTGTGAATGGGAAAAGAGCAATTAGCAAGGCACAAGCTAAGGCACTAGGGGATTATTTTAAAATCTCACCTAGCTTGTTCATTTAATTGGGAAATTGGGCGAAGCGAAGCGGAGGGATGGGGAATAGGGCATTGGGAATAGGGCATTGGTTATTTGTGATTATAAAAACTACTAACCAGTAACCACTAACTATTACCCATGCCCGATGCCCGATGCCCATTCCAGAGGCATCTGCCCCTAGGCCGACAGTCCCTGAATGTTACCGATTATTGTTGCTGAATTAAGGTATGATTAGTTCAAAGATAAATTTGGAAAAAACAATTAAGTGACGCTTCTAGACCACATCGCTGGCGATTGGTGTAGGTCACTATGGTTTTCTACGATTGGCATTATATCTGGGCGTGTTTTTCCCCGCGATCGCCCTAATTTACACTCAAAAATATAAAAGCATCGCCCCAAGCTTTTATCAAAAAAAATTAGGGGCGATCTAATTAAAGTATGTATCTCATACCAGAGATTGTTTGCAAGCTGTTATTTTTTCCTAAACAACTTGTGTAACGGAGAGGGAGGGATTCGAACCCTCGTTAAGTTGCCCTAAACACACTTTCCAGGCGTGCGCCTTCAACCGCTCGGCCACCTCTCCAGGGCTAAATGAAACCATTCAGCCACAGCTAAACTATCTTAGCAGAACAAATCTGATTTGGGAAGGGGGTAACGGCATAAATTTGTTGTTTAATATTGGTATGGTGTCAAACGGGCAAGTGTAATTATCCTCGCCTGTGTCGCAAACCCATTCATATCAAGGATTTTACTCCCAAACCCCGATCTAAAATCTAAAATCTAAAATCTAAAATCCCTATGACTCGCTCTTACACAATTAAAATTCATAACAGACAAACGGGCGATCGCCACACCGTGCGAGTACCCGAAGACCGCTACATCCTGCAAAGCGCCGAAAATCAAGGCGTAGAATTGCCATTTTCCTGCCGCAACGGGGCTTGTACAGCCTGTGCGGTGCGCGTCAAGTCGGGGGAACTGCACCAGCCTGAAGCAATGGGACTTTCTGTGGAACTGCAAAAAGAGGGTTATGCTTTGCTGTGCGTCTGCTATCCGCGTTCTAACATTGAGGTAGAGACGCAAGACGAAGATGAAGTTTACGAATTGCAATTCGGCCGCTTCTTCGGTAAAGGTAAAGTTAGATTCGGTTTGCCGTTGGATGAAGAATGATGTTAAATTCGGTAAGCTGTTGCGCCTTTGAATTGTATGTGAGGGGCGGGCTAGAAGCCCCACAAAAGAGTTTCATTGATTTTTGATCTACAATTTAAATGCAGAATAGCTTCCCAATTACCAATTACCAATTACCAATTACCAATTACCAATTATCCATGCTTTATCGGTTATTTGCGATCGCCCTTTGCGTGTTGTTAGCTAGCTGCCAAAAACCAGAAATACCCCAAGGTACGATCGCCAAAGTAGAAAGGGCGATCAGCGGGCAAACAATCGAAGTTATTAGCACAGCCGACAAAATCGCCTTATTAGAACAAATCAGGCTGATTGGTATTGATGCGCCAGATTTAAAACAACAGCCTTGGGGAGAAGCAGCCAAACAAAGACTAGAACAGTTAATTGGGGGGAAACAAGTATTGTTAGAATCAGACATCGAACAGAAAGATCGGTTCGATCGCAAATTAGCCTATTTGTGGCAAGACAAAATTTTGCTCAACGAACAGCTAGTCAAAGAAGGTTATGTTTTGGCCTCAGTGCGATCGCGAAATACTAAATATCAACAGCGACTGATCAACGCTCAAGAATGGGCGAGACTCATGGGTAAAGGTCTTTGGAACCCAGAACGAGCCCTGCGCCAAACTCCCGCAGAATTCCGACAGCAAAATCGGAAATAGTCAGTTGACAGTTGGCAGTTGGCAGTTGGCAGTTGTTAGTTGGCAGTTGGCAGTTGGCAGTTGGCAGTTGGCAGTTGGCAGTTGGCAGTTGGCAGTTGGCAGTTGTCATTGGAAACAATTCCCAATTCCCAATTACCAATTCCCAATTACCAATTACCAATTACCAATTCCCAATTACCAATTACCAATTCCCAATTACCAATTACCAATTCCCAATTACCAATTACCAATTACCAATTCCAAATTCCTAATTCCTAATTCCTAATGACTGACAATCAACTACAAAACTACTTAGAAATAGCCACCGAAGCAGCCATAGCCGCCGGTTCCGTACTGCAATCTTTCTGCGGGAAATTAGAAAATATTCAAGAAAAAGGTCGATCGGGCGATTTAGTCACAGAAGCCGACAAAGCCTCAGAAGCCGTCATCTTAGAAATTCTAGGCCGCCACGTACCCGAACACGCCATCCTCGCGGAAGAATCCGGCAAATTAGGGGATGCTAGCAGCAAATACCTGTGGGCGATCGACCCTTTGGACGGTACAACTAATTATGCTCACCAATATCCTTTTTACGCCGTGTCGATCGGGCTTTTGATCGACGGCTTACCACAAATCGGCGTAATTTACGACCCTTTACATAACGAATTGTTTCGGGCAGGCAAAGGATTGGGGGCAACCTGTAACCGTAAGCCGATCGCAGTTTCCCAAAGCTCAGAATTGAGAACCAGCTTGCTAGTCACCGGCTTTGCATACGATCGGCGCGAAACAGCAGACAATAATTATGCCGAATTCTGTCACCTCACCCACCTCACCCAAGGCGTGCGGCGCAGCGGTTCGGCTGCCCTAGACCTCGCACATACAGCCTGCGGGCGATCGGACGGATACTGGGAACGGGGACTCTCCCCTTGGGACGTAGCAGCCGGCGTACTCATCGTGTCCGAAGCCGGAGGTCAAGTTACAGCCTATGACGGCAGTGCCTTTGAGATGAACTCTGGTCGAGTTTTGGCCACAAACGGCAAAATACACGCCGAACTCAGCAGCGCACTGCTAGCAGTTCCTCCCTTATCTTCATGGAGGTAGCGTTTCGACAGCAAGGGATCGGGGGTAGTACGGGGGTCACAACCCATTAAGTCAGGCTACATTAGAGAATAGTCAAAAGCCAGGAAAGCGAGAGTAAAAGTTATGTCTTTTGAAATGACAAAAGGGCTGTTCAAGTACGACTTTATAGATCAGCACGCAATTTTGGGAATTCCCTTAGACTCCGAGTTTAGTGACATCCGCAAGCGCTACATGAAAATTGCCCGCCGCTTGCATTCGGATACTTGCTCTTTTGAAGACCAAGCCGATAAAGATTGGGCTAACCAATTTTTGTCAAAAATGGTCACTCCGGCATACAACAAATTCTCTAAGGAAAGCGATCGCAAAGAATACAACCTGCTATTAACAGCCATCGGTAAGCGCGTCGCTAAAGAGGTGAAAATGCAATTCGACAGCGCAGCAGCCAGAGAGTTAGCTACGGTTAAAGATTGGGAAGATGCTTATAAAACAGCAGTTGGAAAGCTCGCTCTCAAGCAGTACGAATCGGTTCAGGAAACCCAAGATGCGATCGATCAAATTAGCGAACTCAACATGGTTTACCTGCTGCGAAAAGAGCTCGGTGGCGGTGTTGTAACGCCACCTCCGCTGCCAAAAAAAGAAGATTCAACAGTCGTAGATCCGAAAACCAAAAAACAAGATCCGGTAACTCCACCACCCCCGCCGCCCAAACCCCCAATAGACTCGCTGGCCGATCGAGCTTGCGTCCGAGCTCAAGGATTCATGGACAGCAAAAATTACGCCAAAGGAGCTTTGGAGTTGAAAGAAGCCCTGAAGCGCGAACCGAAACACAGCAAAGCTCACGGTTTGTTAGCAATGTGTTATTTCCAACAAAATCAAGCCACAATGGCAAAACTTGAGGTGCAAAAAGCTTTGGCATCAGATCCCGAAGAACCGACAGCTTTGGAGGTGAAGAAAAAGCTGGAACAAGCTTTGGAAAAGGCTAAAAAAGGTGAGAAGAAACCGGGATTTTTTGCAAGTTTGTTTGGCGGAAAGAAGAAATAAGAAGATCGGACGTACGGTTGAAACCGCGTCTACACAAACGATGTCCGCCTCCGCGGACTGAAGAAAATAACGTTTTACGTTATTTTCACCGCCCGTTCTTCAACCCCTCTGAGCTCGGGTTTTGTTTGTATAGACGCGGTTTCAACCGCCCGGTCTTCTGTGCCCAATCTAAAATCTAAAGTCTCAAATCTAAAATTGATATGGTTCACCAACCCCCATCGGGTGCAAGAGATTTATTGCCCCTTGACGTTGCTCAAAAAATTTCGATCGAACGGCGCTTGCAGCAGGTGTTTCACCGCTGGGGCTATCACCGGATTATTACCTCTACTCTAGAACGGCTGGAGACGTTGATGGCTGGGGGCGCGATCGACCGATCGACCTTAATTCAACTCCAAGATGCTGAAGATGGAGAACTTGGCTTGCGGCCAGAATTGACAGCATCCATCGCCCGCGCGGCTGCAATGCGGATGTCCGGGACACGCTGGCAGCCTCAGCGCCTCTACTACAACGCGAACGTCTTCCGCAAAGGCCCGGATACTGGCTCAGGCGGGCAACAGGAGTTCTATCAAGCCGGGGTCGAGCTGCTCGGTGCGGGCGGGAGCGTTGCCGATGCGGAAGTGCTGCTGCTGCTGTCTGAGTGCTTGCAGAGCTTAGAAATTGATGACTGGCATTTGGTGCTGGGAGAAGCGGGCTTGACTGCAACTTTGCTAGAACCGTTTCCGCCCAATGTGCGCCAAAAAGTGCGATCGGCGATCGCAAATCTCGATCGCATAGCCTTGGAAACTTTGCCGTTGTCGGACGAATTGCGATCGAGAGCTCTGCTGTTGTTTGACTTGCGCGGCCGCCCAGAAGATGTTCTGCCGATTGTGGCGAAGCTGGATTTAGATTTGCCGCAGCAAGCAGCGTTAAATAATCTCAAAAGTGCGATCGAACTGCTGCACAAATGTCAAGCAAAAATCCCCAATTTGAAATCTCATATCCACCTCGATTTGAGTTTAATTCAAACATTTGACTACTACACTGGAATAGTGTTTGAAGTTGTCAGCAGCAGCAAAAGCGGACAGCGAGTTTTAGGACAAGGCGGGCGGTACGATCGACTGTTGGGACTGTTCGACCCCCAAGGGCAAAACTCCCCCGGCATCGGGTTTTGTCTGAATATCGAAGATTTGCACCAAGTTTTGCTGACAGAGGGTAAATTGCCCGCAGAGACACCAGCCAGCGAATGTTTAGTTGTGCCTCAAACTCCTGAAGCGGCAGCAGCGGCCTTTGATTATGCTCGCAAACTCCGAGAGTCTAGTCCCCTAATGCGGGTGGAGATAGATTTGGAGAGTCGGGAGACGGAGGAGGCTGCTAGGGACTACGCGCGCGATCGCAGAATTGCTCAAATTGCTTGGGTAAATGCCGAAGGTTCCCCAACAATTGAAACAGTAAATTAGCCTAATGGGTAATTGGTAATTAGTAGTTGGTAATTGGTTAAAAATCACCCGATATGATATTATGTATCCTGCTGATTGAGAGAAGGTTTGGCCAATTGCTAATTGCTAATTCCCGATCTAACTAAAATGTTTTGAGAGAACACTATGGCACACACTATTGTTACGAATATTTGCGAAGGAGTTGCTGATTGTGTCGGCGCTTGTCCGGTGGCTTGCATTCACCCAGGCCCCGGTAAAAATGTCAAAGGTACTGATTGGTATTGGATTGATTTCGATACCTGCATAGACTGCGGCATTTGTTTGCAAGTCTGTCCAGTCGAAAATGCGATCGTCCCAGACGAAAGGCCCGAATTGCAGCAAACACCCGCTTAATTGCAATTGTAGGGTGCGTCAGGGTTGAATGTGACGGCAACAAACTCACGCTTTCGTCCTGACGCACCCTACTGTTAGTTAGCTAAATTGAGTTTTTTTTTGAACCGCAGAGGGCACAGAGAACACAGAGAATAAGGGTGAGAAGAACGGAAAAATCTAACGTTGAGATATCTAAGTGCAGGTAATTAAATATGCTACTTTTAGATCCAAAAACACTCGAACCAGCCACCGAACAGCGCATTATTTTATATGATGTGACTTGGGAACAATACGAGCAACTTTCCGATATGTTTGTCGATGAATTCCCCCGGATGACTTACTTGGAAGGAACGTTAGAAATTATTATGACGACTTCGCCAGAACACGAAAGACTCAAAAAGATTATTGCGCGGTTGATAGAAATTTATGCAGTTGAAAGGCTAATTAATCTCAACGGTTACGGAAGTGCTACATTTCGCCGCGAAATTGTGAGACGGGGTGCGGAACCAGACGAGTGTTATTGTTTAGGTTTGCTTGCAGAAGTCCCGGATATTGTGATAGAAATTGCTCTAACTAGCGGGGGTGTTGACAAACTCGATGTGTATCGAGGTTTGCAGGTTCCTGAAGTCTGGTTTTGGGCGAATGACCGATTTTCTCTTTACCGTTTGCGAGAGTCTGGTTATGAGTTAATTTCCAGTAGTGAATTTTTGCCGGAGTTAGACTTTTCTGTGTTGAGTCAATATGTCGGATATGATAATCAGACTCAAGCTATCATTGCTTATAGAACAGTTTTGCAAACAACTAGATAAATCCCAAATCAATTATAAAATCTTCCCTTCCCTTCTCCTCTCTTCCTTCGCGTTCTTAGCGCCTTCGCGGTTCGTTTTAAAAAAAGCCTAAAAGAAAATGCAAAATATTACACTTACCCCCGAACAACTGTTATCCATCCGCACCCACGGCGAAAGCGCTTATCCAGAAGAATGCTGCGGTTTATTGTTAGGCACGATCGCACACAGTGTTAAAACTTTAGTAGAAGTTGTGCCGACTGACAACGCTTGGAGTGCCGAAGCTGAGGAAAATTTGTCGGAACAAAAAGACTTGACAGAACAACGCAGATATGCTATTAAGCCTGAAGAGATGTTGCGGGCGATGAAATATGGGCGCGATCGCAATTTAGACATCATCGGCATATATCATTCTCACCCAGATCATCCCGCAGTGCCCTCGGAGTGCGATCGGACATTGGCCTGGGCCCAATACTCCTACATCATAGTGTCCGTCCGACAAGGCAGTTCACAAGACCTCCGCAGTTGGAGTCTGGACGCAGAGGGCTACTTTCAAGCAGAGGAAATTGTCGCAGTCGAACCGACTCAGATTAAGAAATAGTTAGTAAAAATAACAAACACGCAAAAATGCGAAAAATTCAGATAGGATATAATTCAAAATCAGCCTATAACAGAATATCATGCTAAATCCTAATCTGGACGAGATCCAGCTCAACAAACAAGAATACGAACGCTACTCTCGCCACCTCATCCTGCCAGAAGTTGGATTGGAAGGCCAGAAGCGTCTCAAAGCTGCCAGCGTGCTCTGCGTCGGTACGGGAGGCCTCGGTTCGCCGCTGTTGCTGTATTTAGCAGCCGCCGGTGTTGGCCGCATTGGGATTGTAGATTTTGATGTTGTAGACCATTCCAATTTGCAGCGGCAGGTAATTCACGGCACTTCTTGGGTTGGGAAACCGAAGATTGAGTCGGCTAAAAATCGGATTTTAGAAATTAATCCTTTTTGTCAAGTTGATTTGTACGAGACTCGCGTTAGTTCCGAAAATGCGATCGCCATTGCGACTCCCTACGATATTATTATCGATGGTACGGACAACTTTC
>Ga0209591_10006284_pt1 | contig 13199 bp, 13 predicted proteins | sample MAT01_FD_187207 | JGI IMG/M metagenome (GOLD analysis project Ga0209591, IMG submission 187207) | Freshwater microbial communities from Lake Fryxell liftoff mats and glacier meltwater in Antarctica - MAT-01 (SPAdes) (version 2) | ecosystem: Environmental > Aquatic > Freshwater > Ice > Liftoff...
TGAATCGAAGCCTTCTGCTGCCCTGCGGCGGCGGCTGATGCTTGCCTCTGGGGTGAAGGAGCGCGGCATGGGTTGGACCTGGATTCTGGGTTTAGCCGCTACCTGCGTGGCTCTGATTACGATCGCTTTCAATACGAATCAGGACGTGCAACGGCGAGAATCTCAGATTGCCGAATTGCGCACTCAATTGGATAGCAGCCAAAAGCTGGTAGCCCAGGCGAAAGACCTCTATGATTTACTTCGTCAGCCCTCCACGCTGAATGTGAAGTTCGGAGACGGACAACCAACACCGCCTCGTGGCCAGGTCTTTATTAATCGTGAACGCGGCGTCTTATTATTTGCGGGTAACTTGCCGGCCATGCCACAAGGCAAAATCTTTGAGATGTGGTTTGTGCCCAAGGGCGGTGGCGCGCCGATCCCTGCCGGCCTCTTTAGAGGCGAAAACGGACAGGGAATTCACTTCCGGCCTGGCGCGGTAGACCCGGCCTTGATCGCGGCAATTGCTGTGACATTAGAGCCAGAGGCAGGATCCACCACTCCGACTATGCCGATTTTGATTGCTGCCCCTGTTCAGGTGGAATAGTTCAAGCATTCTAGTTTGTGGCCGATCAGATAGAGTAGATAGGGCTTACTCATGCGGCTATACCTGCTGATCTGGCTACTACTTCTGATATTTTGCGCCCCATCGCCTGTATGCGGGCAAAGATATAAATTCCAGGAATTCCGTCAAGAAAACGGTTTAGGCAACCTGGCGACTACGGCCCTCTTGCAGGATCGTGATCACTACCTGTGGGTGGGAACGCAAAATGGGGTCTTTCGTTACGATGGTGCCCAGTTTAAGCGTTTCGGCATTGGCGAGGGGTTGCCAGGTTCTTATGTAATTGGAATCGTGCAGGCCCCGGACGGCACCATTTGGGTGAATACTCACCTGGGGATTGCTCGATTGCACAAGGGCCGCTTTCTGGCTGAGCACACCTATGCGAATGCTGCTGATGCATCGGGCATGGGGATGGCCGTCAATTCTCACGGGGATATTTTTGTCTCCTCTCCCGCTGGAATTGTGATTGGCCGCAAGACCGGCAAAGACTTTACTTATCTCTTCACTCTGGTCTTTCTGGAGCCCGCGCTAAAGGCCAAAACAATTCTTCAAATTTCAATTGATGACCGGCAGAGCGCATGGTTTGGTTGTGGCAAGGGCCTTTGCGTGTTGTCGCCGCAAGGCATGCTCGAGTTTCACCAGGAAGACTGGCATCTACCGAAAGAGTCTTGGGACGGAATCCTGCGCGATAAATCAGGAACGGTTTGGCTTCGATCGAATAACAGTCTGTTGCGGATGGCCAAGGGAGGCAGGTATTTTGAGCCAGCACCCAAGACTCCACTCGCTTTCGATCTTTCCTTGCTGTTTCTCGGTCCCAACGGGAAGATCTTTCTACCCTCACGCGACGGGTTATGGATCCACGATCCCAAGCTTCAATCCTGGCGAAATGTTGGTACTGCAAATGGGCTGGCTGCCGAGCCCATCACCGCAATTCTGGGAGATCACGAAGACAACCTGTGGATTGGATTCTTCGGCCTCGGCCTGATGCGTTGGCTGGGCTATGAAGAATGGGAAGGCTGGACGCAACAGGAAGGATTGAATAGCAGTATCGTTTGGACGCTAATGCGTGACAGCCGTCACACTCTCTGGGCAGGCACCGATAATGGCATCAACTATTTTGATGAAGCTTCCCGTCGCTGGCGTTCGCTTGGCGGTGAGCCTGGCAAGTCGATTGGCCGCATCATGTCCATGACGGCTGAGGGTCCAAACGTGTTGTGGGCCTCTTCTCAGAACCGCGGTCTGGTTCGCGTGGATACTTCTGCCAAGGCATATCTCGTTCTCGGCTTTCCAAAGCAAGTTGGCGTCCATCAACTCTTCAATGTGTTTCTCGATCGCGATTCGCGTCTTTGGTTGGGCACCAACCACGGCTTGTATCAGGCGCGAACTGCCGCACCTCTCGATTGGACGGCGGCCGAAGTAAATCGCAGTGAAGAGTCTGAGACGATCTACACGGTGACGCAGGATTCAAGAGGGCGTCTCTGGGCGGCCGGTAACGCTGGATTGTTGGTGCTCGATCAAGGCTCATGGCGGCGCTTGAATACGAAGTCCGGGCTTAAAACTAACAGCACCTGGTTCGCCCGTGAGACACATAAGGACGTGATTGACGTTGGCTATCTGGAAAGTGTCGGGGGCTCGCGCATTCAGTGGGGAAAGGGTTCCCCGATCTTTTCTCATCACCTCAATAATGATTGGGCCAATGGATTCATGATTTATTTCAAAGGCTTGGATAAAGGCGGATTGGAGTGGACAGGCACCGATCAGGGTGTCTTCGTGTCGAGCGGCAAACAAGTCCGTAAGATCACCGATCAGGATGGCCTGATCTGGAACGACTGCAATTCGAACGCGTTTTTTGCTGACGAGGACGGCAGTGTCTGGATCGGGACCTCCAGAGGATTGGCTCACGCGCGACTGCAAAGTCAGTTTAGGGAATCAATTCCTACTCTGAAGATTGCTTCTCTCAAGGTGAATGGCGAATCGGTGGAGCTTCAGGATGCTATTCGTATTCCAAGTCTCCCGAATTCCCTGGAGCTTCTGGTTAGCCCGCTCAATTTTCATTTAGGCAACCGCATTGAGTACCAGTTCCGGCTGGGGAATTCCGAGGAACCCTGGGAAAATCGAAGCTCTGGAATCGTCAATTTCTCAGGAATTTCTGGTGGCTCAACAAGGCTTCAGGCGCGAATCAAGCTGGGTGGTCAAGCCTGGAGTGAAACGCTGATCGATCTGCCGGTTGAAGTAGCTGTACCCTTTTGGCAAAGTTGGATTGGCCGCACACTCATGGGGCTTGCGCTCGCCCTCGGGGTCGCGCTTTTGTGGCGCTACCGCAACAAGAAGTTGATTGAAGAAAGTGCCAGTTTGGCGACTGCGGTTGCCAGCCGGACCAGCGAAATCCAGCGACTTTTGCAAGAGGCGCGGGAGGCGAGCCGGCTCAAGACCGAGTTTCTCGCCAACATGAGTCACGAGATTCGCACGCCCATGAATGGGGTCTTGGGCATGCTGCAATTGACGGAAGGCACGCAACTTAGCCCGGAGCAGCGTAATTTTGTCGACATGGCCAAGCGCTCTGCTGAAAGTCTTCTGAGTTTGCTCAACGAGATTCTTGACCTGTCCAAGGTAGAGAGTGGATTTCTCGAACTGGACGAGCAGCCGTTCCTGTTGCGAGATTTCATTAACCAGATCTGTTTTCTTCTGGAGCCGAATGCACGCGGGAAGGGAATCCAGCTTGAGGGCCTGGTGGATGCTGAATTGCCGGCGCGAATCATTGGCGACGGGAATCGATTGCAACAGGTCTTGTTGAATCTGATTGGCAACGCAGTCAAATTTACAGATTCCGGCTTCGTCAAGCTCAAAGTCTCCAAAGGCACAGAGAATAACTTGCACTTCCTCGTGGAGGATTCAGGAATAGGAATCGCACCCGAAAAGCAGGCGCTCATTTTTGATGCCTTTCGACAGGCAGACGGGTCCACCACGCGCAGATTTGGAGGCACTGGTCTTGGGCTTTCTATCTCGCAAAAGCTTGTGATGTTGATGGGGGGCACGATCCTTGTTGAGAGCGAAGTTGGGCTGGGAAGTCGCTTTTCTTTTTCGATCCCTCTCAAGGCAGCCAATGAGAACGATGCGATGTTGGAGCCGGTAGCCCCAACAGAACCGACCTCGCCTCAAAAGCTTCAAATTCTTCTTGCCGAGGATAACCGCGTAAACCAGGTTGTCGTCACAAAGCTGCTGGAGCGTCAAGGGCACTGCGTCACCCTCGCTGTCGATGGTGCCCTGGCTGTCGAGGCGATGCGGCGGCAAAACTTTGATCTGATTCTGATGGACATACACATGCCGGTACTGGACGGCATTCGTGCCACAGAGAAGATCCGCGAGATTGAACTCGAAAGTGGCAAGCGAATTCCCATCGTTGCCTTGTCGGCTGGAGTACTTGCCGAAGAGCGCAAGCGCTGCTTCGATGCTGGAATGAATGCCTTCCTTGGCAAACCAGTACGGGAGGCGGAACTCCTCGAGATGCTCGCCCGCTTCTCGCCCAAGTAGTTATTGCTCGCCAAGCACCAGCTTCGAGTCTGAAGTGAACTTGCGAAACTTGTCGTATCGAATTTCGATCCCCACTCGCAACATCTTACCCAGCAGGCGGGCATCGGCCCTTACATCGATCTCTTTTGGAAGCCAGACCTCATTGTTGATAAGGGCTTGGTCCAGTCGGATCTTGGCACCCGGTTGCAGGCGGAAGAGGAACCAGCCGAATGAAATTGTGTCATGCGTATCCATCTCAAGGCGGGTCAATTCATAGCTATCGTGGTCGATCCAAACAACGCCCTTCACTTTTCTCATTTGTTCAGCACGGCGGCCTTTACCAACGAAACCAGGCTTCGGGTCTCCGCGAATGCCCCAACACTTCCTGCCATCGATTTCCTTTTCTCCCACCATTGCGAAGTTGAATGCTTCCAATACTTCTCTTCGAGCCTCGATTTCTTCACGCTTATCCTTGTCGGTCTCGCCACGCCGCTTGGCTCGCTCTCTCGGGCTTTCACTCTTAATCCTGGCGATTTCTTTGTCCACTCGCTTCTGCTCGGAGGCCTCTTCTTTTGCGCTGAGGGCTTTCCCCTTCTTCATTAGAAGCCTTTCAATCTCTGTGCCGTCGATCCGGAAGACTTCATGTACCTCCTGGATATCCTCCTTTAACTTGCCGTCTTTATCGAAGAGCTTTTGGTTGGTATTGCGCTCATACATGTAGGTGTCGAGAATGGCTAAATTGCGCTCATCCCGGCCCATGGCACGCTTCATGATTTCCGTCGGGTCTTGTGCCAACAGGCATCCCGCAACTAACAGTAGAGTGAACTTCATATTTATATCTAGCGAATATGACGATAAATCCAGCCCAAACGTTCCGCTGGATATCCGAGGCTATAAGCAGTCTGGATGATGAACCAGACATAAACAGTTCGCCTGAGCCCGGCTTTGCTCCACCGGCGGTTAGAAACAAAGATTGGTTCCTCAAGCAAAGCCATTCGACCTCCCCATCCGAAGAGTCGACGGCCAAACTCATAGTCTTCCATGATAGGGAAAGGCTTGAATCCACCCATCTCATGAAAGACCTCGCGACGAACAAAAATACCGGCATCGCCATAGAAAATTCCCAGATAGCGACGCCAATGGTAGATCTTGTAGAAGCTTCGAGCGATCCAGTCGTCTCCATCGAAGTAGACGTCGAAGATGCCGCCTTTCTTACTGGGGTTCTCCAAACTCTTCACCAGTATTTGGAGTGCACCCGGATTCAGCCTGACATCGGAATGAAGGAAGAGGAGTACATCTCCGGTGGCAAGTTCCGCGCCCAGGTTCATCTGAGGCCCTCGTCCAGGAGCACTGATAACGACCTTGGCACCCGAGGCTTTGGCAATGTCTCGCGTGGCATCGTGCGAGCCACCGTCGGGGACAATCACCTCATAGGCACCGAGAGCCTGTGCCATGGCAAGAAAAGAAGCAATAGTTGTGGCTTCATTCAGAACGGGAACGATGATGGAAACCCTCATTGGCCCGAGTTGCGCTAAGAACGCAATGCGACGTTTTCGCCTCGCCCGGCGAGAGCTCTGACGCTTGGGCCACCGCACAGGCCCACCCCGACATTTTGGAGCGCGTGAAGCAGATTGTAGAAGACTTGATAAATCATTTGTTCATTCACCGCAACCCGGCCGGGCAGCTTGAATCGAGCTGAAATCTCTTTGGCAATATGCATCCGCAGACCGTTGGGCATCAGGTTGCCCCGGCGATCACGGATGTTCGATATTGCGATCGGTGTCTGCAAGACATTCCCGCTAGCCCCATCCACGTAGAACTGGCAACGCGAAAACCATCCAAGGTTGCCTGGGTCTGCGGCGTCAAATAAAAGTAAGGGAGACTGCCGTTCCTGCGCAGTCACTTCGACAATCCAGGCCCGCCCGGTTTCCTCGATCTTGAGATCAAACCCAGCCTGACTGGCAATGCCGCCCAAGGCCTCTGTCTCCAATTCAAGGAGGATGTACTTCTCGCCTGCTGCCTGCAAAACCTGCATTTATACTTTTATCTTACTATCGGAAGTGTTGAAATCTCCAAAACCACTTTTCTTGTTTGATATTGATGGCACCCTTTTATCGAAGGCCGGCCCCCATCATCGCCATGCGCTCGAATATGCGGCGGGTCTTGCCGCAGGCAAGCCGGTTAGCACCGACGGTGTCCCGCTTGCTGGAATGCTCGATCGCGACATCCTGCGTTTGATGCTCAGTCAGGCTGGCGTTTCAGACAAACGCATCGCCCAATGGATGCCTTCCATCGTGGTCGAGGCCCAGCGTCACTATCCCAAAATCTGCCCTGACCTTCGCCACCGGGTCTGCCCCGGCATGAGAGCTTTCCTTAGCAAATTGCGACGCCGCGATATCGCCGCCGGACTGGTCACTGGAAATCTCTCCCGCATCGGCTGGCACAAGATGCATCAGGCTGGGTTGCGCAGTTTCTTTCGCTTTGGCGCATTTGCCGAGATGGGGCGTACACGCACCGAACTCGCGGCCAAGGCAATCGATCAGGCTCGGCGCCTGAAACTTTGCTCAGCCGAGGCGAAAGTATTTCTTGTCGGCGATCACCTCAACGACATTCGCGCAGCCCGGGAAAATCAAATCTCAATTATCAGCGTCAGTACGGGCCCCATGTCGCGGCAGGAATTGTCTGCTTTCTCGCCAGATTTTCTACTAGACAACATTCGTGACCTCCCATTGGAGATAATAGAAACTTAAATGTTTGCTCTCCGAATCTTGCTCCTGGCAGCAATCCTATGGCTTCAATCCTGCGGTTTCATCTCATCAGAGGGATTGCCAGCTCCACCTAAAGCAATCTTTGGTGGAACTCTGATCGATGGAACCGGCAGGCCTCCCATCCCTGACGCCCTCGTCGTGGTTGAATTAGGCAAGATCGTGATCGCAACTTCATCAAATGGCCTGAAGATTCCCGAAAACGCTGTCAGGACAAATGCCAAGGGGCTTTACATCACACCCTCTCAAAGTGGTGCGAGGCTCGAGTACGGTGCCCCCGCCGACCTTTTTCTACTTTCCGGTAATCCCCTCGATAATCCTCTAATTCTCGGCAGTCCAATGCGCGTGATGAAAACAGGCGAATGGTTGGATGCCAATAAAAAATAGCCCTCCATTACCGCATCCACCTGAAGATGCGGCCCAGTCCCTATCTGTTAAGCGGGCCGAAGTAGAGTTCCACAATTTCGCTAGCTTGGGAGAGCCCGAAAGAGCCGCTCGTGTTTACGCTGAAGAAAATCAGCGCCGCGGGGCAATTCTTGACGAAATGCTCGAGTTCATCGGCCCCATGACTCCCTTCCTTGAAATTGGTTCCAATGCCGGCCACTCCAGCTACATGTTGTGCAACCAATACGGAGCATCCGGCTACGCCCTCGATATTTCAGAAGACTCTCTGCGATATGGAATCGTACTGCGGGATAAATGGAAGCTCGACAAGTCGCCCGTTCTTGTGGCAGGGGATGCTCTTCACCTTCCCTTCAAAGACAACTCTCTGCGCATGGTGGTTGCCTTTCAGATGCTCTCGCAATTCATGGATATCGAGAGCGTCTTTCTTGAAGTCAAGCGTGTGCTGGCTCCCGGTGGAATATTCCTCTTTGCCGAAGAACCCATGCGCCGGCTTCTCACCGCTCGCATTTATCGATGCCCCTACTACGACACGATGAAGCCCTGGGAGCGCAAGCTATACGATTGGGGCTTGCTCGGTTTCCTGGTGAAGGATGTAATCGGTGCGCATCAGGAAGAGTCTTTCGGTATTCACCAGAACCACCGGATGTACTTGAGTGACTGGCATCGCCTCGTCAAAAAACACTTTGCCGAGCAACGCTACAAACTCTATGTCCCTGGGCGCGGTTGGGCTGAACGATGGGTGAGAAAGATTGCCATTCAGCTTGATCCGCACAAGTCGGAATGGCGAGCGGCTCGACTGATGGGTGGCACACTTGCCGCAATTTGTCGCAAGGCTGGTGAATCCCCTGCTTTTGACCCTTCTGCGTCTTTTGAAACTCTCTTCCGCTGCCCGGATTGTGGGGGCAACTTACAAAAGGGTGCAGACCAGGCGCTTCGTTGTGAATCCTGCGCCTACGAAGCAACGCTTAACGAAGGCGTTTACAACCTTCTACCTTCTCATGACAAACGCGAGTTGTATCCAGGGGATCGCGGCGACATCATTGATTTCTCTCTCCCCTCGCATGAAAAACACCTGGGACACGGCTGGCACGATCTGGAGGGCGTTTACGGCAACAAATACAGATGGGTGGGAGCGCGTGCCTCGGCATGGCTTGAAAACGTAAAGGGCGGTGAACAGCGCCTGCGTTTGCGTGGCTTTGCACCGGAGGCAATCTTTCTGGCGAGTCCACGGCCAATAATCGAAGTCTTTGTGAATGGTCTTCCGCTTAAAGCCTGGCCGCTTGATCGCAATGGCCTCTTTGCACTTGAAGCCAATCTGCCCGATGCGCCTAGTTACGAGTTGGAAATCCGCGTGAGCCCGGTCTGGACCGCTCCCAACGATGACCGCGAACTGAGTGTAAACTTCGGAATGCTGCGGCTCATCCCACCGGAATAAGCACGTAGGCGGCAACAGCCAAAATCGTACCTGCTGAAGCGCTGATCAGGCCCCAGGCCTTTCGTTTTGGCAGCGTCAGCACCATCAGGAATCCGGTGATCGAACTCACCACGATCCAGACGCAGGTGATGTCCATCAGCACGCGCCATACCCAACCAGTGGCTGCCCCTTTGTGTAAGTCTGCCATCGCCCCTACCCAGCCCCTGCGCTCGCGGTGAATCTCTCCCTTGCCTGTAGCCCTGTCGATGCGTATTTGCGCCCGCTGCCCAGGGCTCATCAGGGAGATCTCGATTTCCCGTTCTCTCACTTCAAAGCGCTCCACCCCAAGCCCGGTTTGCAATCGGCCAAGTACCTGCTCCCTTTGAGCCTGTTGAACCAGTTCCAGGGGTAAAGTCACCGCCTGGTCAGTGGCTTTGGCTTCGTCCAGCCCGAATGATTCATGAGTGAGCTGAATGCCACTCACCGCAAAGAAGAGAAACAGAGTGAAGCCGAGCAACGAAACGTAGATGTGTAAATTCCGGCTCCATTTCATCAACTCTTTCCCCAATACACTCATGCCGATTGTCCAACTGCGCCATAGCTCAGCTCCACTGCCTTAAACTCGCCATTGTCCTTGAGCATCACCTTCGTGGGTGTCGCGCCGCACTCGATGACGCCGCTTTCTTTTGCATAGCTGCCATGTTCGCGATTGCTCTCGACGACAATCCGGTACTTGCCGGTAGGCAGAGGCTGCCCCGCATCGTCGCGGCCGTCCCAAAGCAATTGGTATCGCCCCGGTGGGCGTGTAGCTCGCGTGACACTGGAGCCTCCGCCACTGGATCCGGACTTCTTCCACCACTCAAAAAGATCCGGTAGCCAGCGCCGCTTCTCGGACCATACGGTGATGTTTCGCACGACTTTGCCGCTCATATCCTCAGCCCAGACTGCGACGTAAGGTCTCCGGACGCGATACCCTTCGATTGCCTTCAGCGTCAGCGTGATCGTGACTTGTTGATTTTTGGGCCAGGCAGCCGCAGCGACGCGCCTGAACTTACAATCGAATCCCCCGTGTTGCCAGGAGCTTCCGTCGAGCCGAACCACAAGGCAAGCAGCTCCTGCAGTGCTCTGCACCAATCGACGCCCTGCCTCCTCTTCCACTACGCACAGCGCCGTCGAGAGCGCGTTCGCAGTTACAGCATCTGCAGCGCTCACTGTGGCCGATAGGGCACCTTGAGCGGTGTTTCCGGTACGTGGATCGATGAGGTGACTCGCGCCTCGCTCGTAGCCGCCGCTGGTCGTTACTGCTCCTGATCGCAATTCAAACTCAGCTAGCGGCTCTGCATTCTCGTGCCATCGCTTCGGGTTAGCCACTCCAATATTCCATCCGCCACCACGCACAGCAATATCGCCTCCGATGTTCAACAGCATCCCTCTTGCCTCCGGTGCTGACTTTACAGCGGCCTCGATCGCGCGCTCGACGATGAAGCTTTTTCCTAAGGCGTTCACGTCGCGCCTCTCCTTGATAGAGCAAGAGATGGCACCGCCGCTGCGCTTCTCCCAAAGCGCATATTGATCTAGCAATTGCCTGATTTCAACTGGAACAGGCCCAGTTTCCCCACGCAGTTGCCATAGGGAGATAGCGCTGGTCTCGTCATAGGTACTCAAAATCGAGCGCAGTCTTTCTACTTCAGCAAGACAGGCTTCAAAGGCTATCGATCCAGCCCCGTCCACCTGGAATTCAAGAGAAGTCCCCAAAACATTTTCTTTCCGGAAAGTTTCAATCTGCCTGGTTCCTGCTTGTCCAATCGCAGCTAAGGCACCCGGCAACCAACTGCGTCTCAATATCTGATGATTCGGTTTCATGCTTGTCTCTACTGTCGACGAAGTTGCAGGCGGCGTCAGTTACGACTCCGCTGACTCTTTACTGGCTTTTTACGCGACGCTTGAATCGCTCGCGCAGGGCCAGCCAGCGACGCTTCCAAAAGCCACCCCGCGCCTTCTCCTTGGCCCATCGTGACTTCCACCACCGCACCACAGGAAATCTCTTCCAGACCCCGTAAGCCGCCTCCCTGAGGGCCGAGACCTTATCGAATACCCACCTACACCAGCCAATCGTGAGTAGCGCCTCGCGTGTCAATTGAAAGATCCGCGCAACCAGCGCCGTGCCCATGATCTTGGCTGCAAAGATCGTGCTAATCCCCAAAAGCTTTTGGCCGCCAGCCATCCAATATAAAGCAAGCATTTTGAGCGGGAAAAGGAAGACCGAAGGCACCAGAAAGAGAGCGAGTGCTCCATAGGGTGGCAATCGGCGCACCCAGTTTTCAATGCTGTGCAGGACTGGTAATTTGCCAAGCCAGGCAAAGACGAAAGACAGCCGCCACTGGATTTCCTCGTAGGCGAGCACCACCGCCAGCAAGAGCAGTAAGATCCACCGGACTGCCCTTCGCAACCAGCGCTTCATTTATGATCGAGTGGCTTCGTCGAGTCGATCCCAAGCCAGCATAGAGCACCAATAAAGTAAGCAGTTGCCGAGATATAGACCGTGATCGTGAAATCGTTACCGGTCTGCTTCAGCACATAGCCAATTACCACCGGAGCCACACCACCAGCGAAATTGCCCATCATGTTCATGCTGCCAGACAGCGTCCCGGCAAACTTGCCACCCACGTCCATGCAGGTATTCCAGGCTGGAGGCATTACCAGATCGTTGCAAAAGCTTGCCATCGCAATGACGCCAACAATGACTAGCGGCTCCCTTAACTGCATCGCGACGATCAGCAGGATTCCGGCCATTGTCATGCCGAATACTGCGACAATCTTGCGGGCCTTGCGGGCATCACCCAGCATCACAGCGAGCTTCGGCGTAATGAATCCGCTCACCAGGCAGCCGATGCCGCCGAGAAAGAGCGGCATGCCGCTGAGAACGGCTCCTCCTGCTTTCAGGTCGAAGTTTAGAGAGTCCTTCAAATAAGTCGGGAACCAGGTGATGTAGAAGTACCAGCCATAGCTCAACATGAAGTATTGAATCCAGAGCAGCCAAATGCTGCTGGATCCGGCAAACCGTCCCCAAGGCACACTGCCGTGGTCGTCTGCCATCTTGATGCTGTCGCCGATGATCTCAAGTTCGGCAGTGTTGACGCTCTTGTGATCCTTGGGATTATCGCGGTACCAGAAGTAAAAGATCGCAGACCATACTACGCCGAGGCATCCAAATAGCTGAAAGGCGGTGCGCCAGTCGATCATCTGGAATAGAGCCGCCATGAGCAGCGGGGTAAACGCTCCGCCCCACCGGGCACTCATCCAGACGATGCCTTGCGCCCTGCTTTTTTCAGCCGGAGGGAGCCACGTCGAAAATGCCTTCGTAATGTTGGGGAAAGCTCCTGCTTCGCCGGCCCCAAAGAGAGCTCGCACAATCAGCAGGTAGGTATAACTCATGGCCCAGCCTGTGGCTGCCGTGAAAAAGCTCCACCACAACACAATGCGAGTCAAAACCTTCCGCGGACCCATCTTGTCACCCAGCCACCCACCCGGGATTTCAAACAAAGCGTATGCCCAGGCGAAGCTGGCCAGCACCCACCCAAACTGGGTCGAATCCAGGCTTAGATCTTCCCGCATCTTCGGGCCGGCAAATGAAATCGAAACGCGGTCAATGTAGGTAATGATCGAAAGGACTACGGCGAAAACAATCACCCAGTGTCTGGTTTGGCTTGGCTTCATGAACTAGCCGAGACTATCACAGTCTTGTCGAAAGCGGTCGGCTCTCCAGATCCTCGCCATTTGCGTAAGAGCGCAAAGCTCTCCGACCTGTTTCAAGCACCCCAAACAGGCTCTGCAAAAATCTATATTTGCCAGAATGACAAACTTCATTTGCCTTCTTGCTTCTTACAGTTTATAAACAGTAGTAGTCTTCTCTCAATGTTTGAATCCACGATCATCCGCCGCGCCGGTCTCGCCCTTGGGCTATTGACGGCAAGTGTGTATGTAGTCGTTGCACTACTGGGTCCAAATGGCGTGCCTGCTTTGCTTAAGCAGCGCCAGGATCTTCAGGTTCTTGAAACCCAAAATGCGAACCTCGCCCGTGAGCGCGATGAGTTGCGCTACCGGGTGGGAGCGCTTGAGCGCGATTCCCAAACCCAGGAACTCGAAGTGCGTCGCCAGCTTGGCAAAGCCAAAAAGGGCGAGGTCATCATCAAGGTCGATCCTCCCAAGCAGTAGGCGATTATGAAACGCCGCTCCTTTCTTGCTGCCGCTTCTATTCTCGGGGCTCAGCCTCGCCCGTCCATCCCTCTGCTGAATCACTTCTACGCGACGGTCGATTCCCAAACTTACGCCGCCATCGAGGCTAACCAGTTTTTGAAAGAAAGCTTTGCCCCTTCTGAGAAGCGGACCACCGTGCGCAACGACAGCACCTACTCAGGCCTCTATTTCTACGGCGATCAGACCTATTTTGAATTTTTCGAGGAAAACACGGGGGACCGCAAGCCAGGCGACGCCGGCCTCGCATTGG
>Ga0209591_10006285_pt1 | contig 13198 bp, 11 predicted proteins | sample MAT01_FD_187207 | JGI IMG/M metagenome (GOLD analysis project Ga0209591, IMG submission 187207) | Freshwater microbial communities from Lake Fryxell liftoff mats and glacier meltwater in Antarctica - MAT-01 (SPAdes) (version 2) | ecosystem: Environmental > Aquatic > Freshwater > Ice > Liftoff...
TTCAGATGCCATTTATTTTTTTCCCGAATCCTAATCCGCGAGTCATGTTAGATGTTACATCAAATCACAAAGAGGCTCTTTGTGGAACTAGGTCAATTCCTAAAACTTGGGTGAACGCACCACGAGCCTGGGTCACACCAATTTGACGCTGGGCAGATTCAATCATGGGACGACGAAGGCTCACGACAATAAACTGCGCCTGCTGCGATTGCTGTTTGATCATTCTAGCTAATCGCTCTACATTTGCCCCATCAAGAAACATATCAACCTCATCGAAGGCGTAAAACGGCGAGGGACGGTAGCGCTGGAGGGCAAAAATAAAGCTGAGGGCAGTCAGAGATTTTTCGCCGCCCGACATAGAAGCTAGACGCTGAATGGGTTTGCCTTTGGGGTGAGCAACCAAGTTTAAGCCGCCGTTAAACGGATCGGTGGAGTCATCCAGTTGCAGGTGCCCGTCGCCATCGGAGAGGATGGCAAAAATGGATTGAAAGTTTTCGTTGACGGCATCAAAGGCTTCTTTGAAGGCGCGTTGTCGAAGGGTGGTGAAGTTTTCGATGCGGAGGAGAAGTTCGGTGCGCTCTTCTTCTAAGGTGCGGAGTTTTTCGGTGAGTTCATCCAGTCTGGCTTGGGTGCGATCGTATTCTTCTAATGCCAACATATTAACTGGCTCCATGGACTGGAGTCGCTTTTGCAGCGATCGCAGTTCTTGCTGAAGTTGCTCTAAGCCAACGTCTTCTGGCACTTCGGGCAGGGGATCGGGCAGGTTGGCGTGCTGAGTTTGTACTTGCTCTTGCAGCGCGAGGAGTTGTTCCCGGCGGGTTTGCTGGGTTTCCTGAACTTTTTGCCGATCCCATTCTCGCTGTTGGTGCTGCAATTGGCGATCGCGCAGGTGCCGTTCGGCGCTGTCTCGTTGCCCTTTTTCGGCTCCCAGTCGTTGTTCCAGGTCAACCTGGGTCGATCGCGCTTCGGCAATCTGATCATTAATGGTGGACTGCTGGGTAGTGAGTGCGGATTGCTGCTGGATCTGGGCGGTTTGCTGGGTGCGATAGTCCTGTAAACGCTCCTGAGACTGACCAATTTTCTCGGCTAAACGCTGGCATTGGTTATCTAAATCCCGCAGGCGTTGTTCGACGGTTCGCAGTGCCAGTTCTTTTTGGCTGAGGTCGGCTTCTTGCGATCGCAGGGTTGCCTGAATTTGCTGCCATTCGCTGTGGGTGTGGGATTGCTCCAACTCAGTCAGGGTTTGCCGCAATTGGGTCAACTGGGTTGATTGAGCCGGGATCGCCGATTCTAAAGCGTGTAAGCGGGTTTGGGCGGCGGTGAATTCTTGCGTTTGCTGGGTTTGCTGATCGTGCAGGTGAGCAAAGCTGGCTTCTAGGGTTTGCAGGTCTTTAGTTAACTGGTTTTTTTGAATTTCAGTTTCACGGTGCTGCTGGCGCTGTTCGGTCAGGGCTTGGGTGCGCTCTCGAACTAGGTCTGTGGCGCGGTGGATGCTGTTGTCGCAGTGGATCAGGATGCGATCGATTTCTTGAAGGCGATCGCGCAGAGCTTTAACTTCATCAGAGTCGCCCGCATCCATGGTGCCAAAGTGGAGGGATGAGCGAGTGTTGCTACTGCCGCCAGTCATGGCTCCAGAAGATTCCAGCAAGTCGCCTGTGATTGTCACAATCCGGTAATCGCCCAGATGACGACGAGCATCGCTGAGGGTTTCAAACACAATGGTGGAGCCGAAAACGTAGGCAAAAACATCTCGGTAGCGATCGTCAAATTCAATTAAGTCGAGGGCATAGCCAATGCAGCCAGCCAGCGATCGCAGGGTGCCGCGATTGGGCGATCGCCCCGTTTGAATTTTGTTCAGTGGTAGAAAGGTAGCGCGTCCGGCTTTACGCTGTTTCAGCAGTTCGATCGCGGCGGCGGCAACTCCATCATCTTCCACGACGAGATTTCCCAGTCGGGCACCTGCGGCAGTTTCCAGCGCCAGTTGATAACGGGGTTCCACCCGTCCCAGTTTGGCGACTAAGCCGCAAACGCCCGGAAGGTTCATTTGCAGAATGAGTTGCGTGGCGTGGGTGCCTTGGGCTTCTTGCAGAGCTTGAGTTTGGGCTTCTAGCTTATCAAGGCGGCGCTGTTTTTCACGCTGTTCGTTGAGCAGGCGATCGCGGGTTTCTTGCTGAATTTGCAGTTCTTGCTCGGCATTCGCTAGTCCTTGCGCTAGGGATTGCACCTGCTGTTGAGCCTGTGCGAGTTGAGTTTCGACCGTAACTTGCTGAGTCTTTTGCTCCTTAAGCTGCTGTTCTAAAGTTTGCTGGCTTTGGGTTTGCTCTTGGATTTGGCGCTCCAACAAGTGAATCCGCTCTTGCAGTTGGGCTTGCTCCGTGCGCTGCGGGTCTAGAATCGCCAAAATTGCATCAATTTGATGCCGCAGATTCGTTTGCTCTTGCACCCAGGCTTCGGCACTGGCGGCACTGGCGCTAGCGGCTTCGCGGCTGTGGTTTAGCTGTTGGTGGGCGCGATCGCGCGCTGCCTTCAACGTCACAAAATCCCGTGTCTCTAATAAGGTTTTCTCTTGCGTTAACGCATCCAACTGTTGCTGCTGCTCTTGCAGTTCTTGCTGAGTGCGGCTCAAATTTACTGCCAACTCACGGCTAGCCGTTTGCACATCTTGCTCTTGCCGCTGCAACTGGCGCAATTCAGCTTCGCGGGTTGCCAGAGTTGCCTGTAATGCCAGCAGTTCTTCTTCACCCAGAGCTTTAACACGGACGTTGAGCTGGTCGAGCGCGGTGGTAGATTGCTGAATTTCGATAGCAAGGAGCGCCAGTTGGTCAGTTAGATCCGCGATCGCCCGTTCGTCGCTGCCAATCTGCTGTTGCAGTTGCAGCAGGGCACGGGTCGATTGGCGATATTGGATGACCGCGTCCCATTGCTCTTTGCGCTGTAATTCTTGCCTCAGTTTTTGATATTTTTCGGCTTTGATGCGGTCTTGGGCAAGGCGATCTCGCTGGTCAATCAGTTCTCGCTCAACGATGTGATATTTGTCTTCCCGATCTTTGACTGCATTCAGCTTTTCTCGCGCCTGGACAATTTTGCGATCGAACGCTGCCACGCCTGCCAGTTCATCAATAATTTCCCGGCGCTCTCGCGAGTTCATCGAAATAATTCGCGTCACATCCCCTTGCAGCACGACGTTGTAGCCTTCAGGATAAACCCGTAGCCGATTCAAGGAGTCGTGCAATTCAGTGAGCGTACAGGGTTCGCCATTAATGTAATAGTTTGAGGTGTAGGTGCCCTGCTGAGTCACCCTCAGCTTACGGGTAACGCTCCATTCTCGTGCTGCGGCTTGATGCCCGTCCCCGTTGCCATTCGCGCCGTTCTCAGCCTGTCCGTTAAGCTCCGCACCATTCAACGAATCGGACTCAGTCACCATTGAACCATCCGCATGCACCGATTGTTCAATTTGATCATCCATCGACAGTGGCTCGTCCGTCAGGTCAAAGGTGACGGTGACGCTGGCTTCTACGGTGGAACGGTTGCGCGTCGTTTGGGTATGGTTTACTAAATCAGGAAGTCGCTCTGCACGCATTCCCTTAGAGCCTGCCAATCCCAAGCAAAACAGCAAGCCATCGATCAAATTAGACTTGCCTGAGCCGTTGGGACCTGACACCACGGTAAACCCTGGCAGCAAGGGGATTGTCACCTTGCCGCCGAAGGATTTGAAGTTAGAAAGTTCCAGGCGCTTAATGTACAAAGCCTGTCAGGTTTAGGGTTTAGGAAAGGGCAAGAAGTCGTGTTAAGTGTAATGGCTAACCGTGAAACTAAACAAAAATCTCGAAATTCTCCTTCCTTATAGCACGAACTAGAACAAGCGTCCTACAAGAAAACTACATTGCGCCGGATTTTTTATTGAAGACGACCAGGATTGTTTTGACGATTAACTCTAGATCGTATTTTAAGCTCCAGTTTTCCTGATATTTCAGGTCAAGCTGCACAATGTCTTCAAAGTTTTTCACCGCCGATCGCCCATTAACTTGCCATTCTCCGGTCATGCCGGGTTTGATATCCAACCGCTGCCACTGGGGAATCTCATATTTTTCCACTTCATCTGGAGTCGGCGGACGGGTGCCCACCAAGCTCATTTCACCCTTGAGCACGTTCCAAAATTGGGGCAGTTCATCTAGGCTAGTTTTTCGCAAAATCCGACCGACGCGGGTAACGCGGGGATCGTTCTTTGCCTTAAAGATCGCGCCTTCTGCATCATTTTGCACCAAGTGCTTCTTGGCTTCGGCATCGGTCACCATTGACCGAAACTTCCACATTTTGAAGCGCTTGCCCATTTGAGAGCAGCGGATTTGCCCAAAGAAGAGGGAACCAGGACTATCAAGTTTGATGGCGATCACGATCGGAATAATCACGACCCCCGTAATCGCTAATCCCACAATGGAACCCACAACATCAATTATTCGCTTGGGCACCGACTTGACAGAAGGATGAGTAATAAACGGCTGCTCATCCGCTTTAACCATATTTCTGAGACGCTGCGGCATCAACCTGCCAGGAGCGCCCTCAGCAACCCTTCGTGCCGAGTTTGCAGATAGAGCCGTGGACTGAGAATCTGCCGGGGAACCGGCGGAAAACACCGACGGCACACCTTGTTCGATGACAAAAAATTTATCTAAATCAGCCAAAGCCAGCGCAGCCATCACCTGCGGCGGCACATTTTGCAACACGAGATTAAATCCTATTTTTTGTGCCATTTTGCGGCTGGCAACCAAGGAACCAATGCCGCTGCTATCCATAAACTTCGTTTCACTGAAGTCAAGTGCAATCCGCGTTAAATCGGGGTTGTTTTGGCAAACTTCTTGAAAGCTCTGTTTAAATTCCACCGCTTTTTTGACCGTAAAAACAGGTGGAATACGAATAGAACAGGCGTGATCCAATATCGTTACTTGACTAGGGTTTCCGTTAGATTCAACCACAGCGCTAGCTCAACTTATGTAAGTGGACTATAAAGTAATTGAGTAGATAAAGCGACAATATATTGAACTGGAATATACTGCGGTGTTGCACTCTGTATTTCAATCACAAGACCGCTCAACGGGTTGTGAAAATTGAAATGTTTAGAAAACTTTTGAACTCGGTTCACCAGCATTTGCCGATTCATATTTAGTCTTCCCAATAAAAGACTTCAACAAACTTATTGGTGCGATCGCCGCCAATCTTCAGCAACCAAGTCAAGCCCATAAAAACGCTGCCAGAACCGATCAACAGTCCTAGTAGACAGCACTTTTGTTAAGAGAAACAATAAAAACCGACCTCCTGTCGCTGCCACATAGCGTGGCTGAGGACGATTGGTATTAAGTGCTTTGATTATCACCCCAGCCACTTGTTCCGAAGTCCAAGCGTTGGCGTTTGTTTGCTGTTCTAATGCCTCCATTTTTTGAAAAGCCGCCCGATAAGGCGTAGTTTCTGGATTAGGAAACATCTTGGTGATCTCTTGCCTCACTACTTCAAAAAAGTTAGTGCTAACGGGACCAGGTTCAATCACACTAACCTGAATGTTGAACGGTTGCAGTTCCATTCGCAGGGTATCGCTGAGGGCTTCTAGGGCAAATTTGGAAGCGCTATAAAGCCCTCCAAAAGGGAAGGCAGTTCTGCCCCCAATAGAACTGATGTTGATAATTTTGCCGCCGCCGCGATCGCGCATTGCTGGAATCAGCGCTTGTATCAGTGCCAACGGACCGAGTAAATTCACCTCAAACTGGCGACGGGCTGCTTCAGGAGGAACCAGTTCTAAAACCCCCATTTGCCCGTAGCCTGCATTATTCACCAGTGCATCCACCTGACCAAACCGATCCAACGCCGTTTTTGCCAAAGCTTGCACTTGATCGATCTGGGTCAGATCAGTGGCAACGGTTAGAGTTTCTGCCCCAGAGTTACGGCACAGGGTTGCCACAGCATCCAGTTTTTCGAGGTTACGAGCCGCTAAAACTAATCGAATGCCGGGATATTGCTGCGCTAAAACCTGCGCCAGAGAGGCACCGATTCCGGTAGAAGCGCCCGTAATTAGGACAACTTGTTCAACAAGATTGGGAGATGGAGGCATGAATTGCGAGGAAATCAATCAATTAAGATAAGGACGCTACTATCTTGGCATTGTGTGAGATGAAACGCACTTAATTGTTCCCTCAAACTCAATAGTTTCAACGTATCTTCATCAATTATTGTGGGTAAATTTACTTTCAAGTGAATCTACGAATTCAAGTCTGTTTGCCAACCCACTCAACTACTTGCTGTCCTAAGCGGAGATTATCAAGGCGATCGATTTCTCGAATGCCCGTGGGACTGGTCACATTTACTTCGGTCAGGTAGCCGCCGATGATATCAATTCCCACAAAAATCAAACCATCGCGGCGCAGGGTGGGCGCAAGCTGAGTGCAAATGTCTAATTCGCGATCGCTAATCTCGGTTTGGGCAACTCTGCCGCCCACTGCCATATTGCCGCGAAATTCCTTTCCGGTGGGAATGCGGTTAACGGCACCAATGGGTTCGCCATTCAGTAGAATAATCCGCTTGTCTCCCAGTTTGGCTTCTGGCAAGTAGGTTTGCACCATAACGGGCACCTGGGCTTGAAAGGTGCTGATTTCAACTAGCGAATTAAAATTGCGATCGCCGGGGTCAAGAAACAAAATCCCTTCTCCCGCCTTGCCGCCCAAAGGCTTGATGATGGCGGCTCCCTTGCGCTCCAAAAATTCCCGAATCACCTGCTTATCTTGGCTCACGATGGTTTCAGGAATCGCGTGAGTGAATTGCAGCGCATACATTTTCTCATTGGCAGCCCGAATTCCTTGGGGCGTGTTGATCACCAGGGTTTTTGCCGGATCGACGTAATCCAAAATGTAAGTCGCATAGAGATAGGGAACCGACACGGGGGGATCGGTACGCATGAAAACAGCATCCATTTCTTCTAGCTGCCGCCGTTCCAGTTTACCTACTTCAAACCAAGGCGTTGCCGCGACCCACAGCCCATCTACTAACGTGACGGGTGTAAGCTGCACCGGCTGAAGCAATGCCGATGCTTTGCCATTACTCACTCCCAGAGAATTTGCCTGAGTAATCCAAACCTCATGCCCTAAGATTTGGGCAGCTTCCATTAACGCCACGCTGGTATCGTGACTAGGATCTAGCCGCGCGATCGGGTCAATGATGAAGGCAAATTTCACAAGCAATTCCTAAAGCGAAAGCACGTATTTAAAAGATTATTAGAGACGAATAAATCGTATATCGACGGGTCATCAAGCGCTAAAAAACTAACCCGCCAATAGTGAATCAAGTTTGTTGGCAGAATTTAAAGCGTACAAATCATCGCATCCGCCAACGTGGTGATCATTGATAAAAATCTGAGGAAGCGATCGCTGTCCCTGCGATCGCTCTGCCATGACCGACCGTGCTGCCTCATCGCCATCAATGCAATATTCTGTAAACTCAACCCCTTTTTTAGTTAACAAAGTCTTTGCCCGAATACAAAAGGGGCAAGTACTCCAGGTATAAACTTCCACGTTGGCAGACATAGTTCTTTACATCGATTGTTTACGCTTTATTCTACTCGTTCGTGTGAAGTTAAGGGCGAGTAGTCTGCGTCTCCGCACCCCGCACTTCCGACCCTATGGAGGACTGACAGGCAACGGTAAATCAGGCGTAGTTGGGGATGCAGGCACCACTGCTATCGTTAAGGAACGTTCTTCTAAAGCGCATCCTTGGGCTTGAACCAAAACGGTAACCGGATCATTTGTGAGAGTTTTGGGAGCGGTGTAAACGGTACGATTGCTAGCAGAACTGCCTTGAGGACTAAGCTTGCCGCGATCTGCTTTCCAGGTGAATAACACGGGCTGGCGATCTGGATTTTCCAATTGAACGGTGATTGCCCGTTTTTCTCCGGCTGGAACGGCAATGGGCAGCCCTTCGGGAAGTTGAGGTTCCTCAGCAGAGAATTCTGGGTTGAGGCTCAGCCTGTTAACCGAGACACTGAGAATTCTTGCCGTGCAAACGTTACTAATCGTGTCAACTCTAAATAAAGGTTGCAGAATTAAGTCCCAAGTGCCATAGCCAATAATCGCCGCGATCGCGATGGGCGCAGCAAATCGGCTAATTTGATCAATCCAAGACTGATTTTCTGGCATGATACGGGACGAGTTTTAAACCACAGTGCTTTTGACCTTACCCAACTTTAGCAATAGATCACCACTGATTGGGACGGCGGCAGGTCTTTGGGCAAGTTACACCAGTTACACCCATTCTTGAGTTGATAGAAGATGCCATCCAAGATTTCCCGCTTTGTCCATTGAGGCGGTCTGGTTCGCTTCTTTTGGGGTAATAATGGCGCAATGATTTCCCACTCGTTGTCCGTTAAGCGGCTGGAGTATGGCATTTACTTTTCATCTTATCCTCCTACTATTAAAGATCCAAAATGGGTTCTATACTATTTTTCTTTCGTGCCCATTAAGACTGCCATAGAGTCAACTGAATGATGCTGTTAGAAAATCCCCTTAACTCAGTCTTCAAGACTATTGAGATATAGATAGAAAGCAATCTCCTGCCAAGATAAACGCCCTTTTAACAGGCAAAAATGGTTTCAAAAAAAGAACTAGAGCAAATGCTTATAAACTTGATTAAATATTTCTATAGTCAATGGATCTAAAGTTGATCAAAGATGATCCGAAAGTAGTAAGCTTGATTTTAATGAATCGCAAATTGCTCTTGATCCAACGACTGTTTAGCTGAAATCTGAATATTCAAACACTTGTTTAATAAAGTATTTGTTTGACAATAGTATACATTTTCCCAGTTATGCCTATCTGCCATAGCCAGATTATCGAATGCGGTTTCTGCTAGTTAATCGGTTAGATAATCACTACGGAAATGCTTCAACTATTGAAAAGTTCATATTAAGTGAAAAGCTGCTTAAGGCTTTGTGGGATTAAGGCATTGCTTCCTATTGAAACTGTGAAACTTAGTGCTACGAGTTAGTCCAGTACTCTGGCTCCAGCTTTATCTACTCTTTTGCTTTGATTGGTAAGGCGCGATCGCCCTACCAATCAAAGATTCTGTAAAGGTAGAAAAGTTCAAGTTTCTAGTTCTCTTTAAGATGGCGAGAGCATTCATTCCTGGTGATTGATTTTAGTCTGGTGCTTGTTTTTCAATTAGTGAGGATACTCTGGTGAGTCAATTGTCTAGAAGGCGGTTTCTTTTCTCTGCTGGTGTATCAGCAGTCGGTGCCGTTGCTCTTAAAGGATGCGTCGGCAATCCACCCAGCAGCACCCAAACTGGTTCTTCACCGCCCGCAGCCCCGGCTGTGAACGTCGGTGGTGGACAAGGGGTAGAAACCGCCACCGCCCGGATTGGCTATATTCCGATTTTTGAGGCAACTCCGCTGATTATTGCTCAAGTGAAAGGCTTTTTTGCCAAGTATGGAATGACCGACGTGCAGGTGCTGAAGCAGTCTTCCTGGGGTTCCGCGCGGGACAACCTGGTGATTGGTGCGGCAGGGGGCGGGATTGACGGTAGCCAGTTCCAGATGCCCATGCCTTACTTCATTGCCAGTGGCAAAATTACTGACAACAAACCACTTCCCATGTATGTCCTGCTGCAAACGTCTACCCATGGCAACGGGATTGCGATCTCCGACAAGCACCTGGGCAAAGGCTTGAACTTGGATGCATCTAAGGCAAAAGGCTATATCAGTGAGCTAAAGGCAAAAGGGACTCCCTTCACGGCGGCTTATACCTTCCCTGCTGCCAACCAGGAACTCTGGATTCGATATTGGCTTGCTGCTGCTGGCATTGACCCTGATAACGACGTGAAGCTGATCACCGTTCCTCCGGCTCAAACCGTTGCCAACATGAAAACAGGCACGATGGACGGATTCAGCACAGGCGACCCCTGGCCCTACCGCATCCTGGCAGAAAAGATTGGCTTTATGTCTGCCCTGACTGCCCAAATCTGGCCTAATCACCCAGAGGAATACTTTGCTATGCGGGCAGATTGGGTGGATAAGAATCCTAAATCAACCAAAGCTCTATTGAAGGGCATTATGGAAGCTCAGCAGTGGTGCGATGATCCTAAAAACCGTCCAGAAACCGCAAAGATCCTAGCAGGACGCGAGTTCTTCAACCTGGCAGAAGATATTTTGAATCCGCCTCTGCAAGGGAAGTACGCGATGGGAGACGGACAACCCACTATCGATGATGCGAAAATGAGTCCCCTCTTCTGGAAAGACGGGAAAGGCAGCGTGTCTTACCCTTACAAGAGCCACGACACCTGGTTCCTGACAGAAAACATCCGTTGGGCAATGCTCCCCGAAGATACGGACGTGAAGGCTCTGGTGGACAAGACCAACCGGGAAGATCTATGGCGGGAAGCTGCCAAAGAAGCAGGCATTGCGGATGCGGATATTCCCAAGGAAACCTCTCGCGGCGTTGAGAAGTTCTTTGATGGAACCACCTTTGACCCCAGCGACCCCACTGCTTACCTCAAGAGCCTCAAGATCAAAAAGGTCAAAGTCTAGTCTCTGCCTAAGAGCAGGTCGCTTGCGACAGGTTGCCTGAGGAAGGTTGCCTGAGACAAAGACATGAGTTGAGTCATTAAGATTCCTGCTTAGTCAGGAATCTGCCTATTTCACCTTCATAAGGATGATCAAAATGAGTCGAATTAATGGTTTTCTGGGTCGTCGTAATCTTTTGAAACTGATGGGTGCTTCTGGAGTGGGCTTTGCCACTGCTACAGCCTGTAGTTCTCAAACCGCTACTCCTCCTGCGGCAACCTCTGCATCACCCACATCTCAGGCTATGGCAGATAAAACAGCACCTCAAGAGTCAGTGGAAAAGCGTTCGTTTTCAGACGACATGACACCTGAGCAGTCTTTGCAGTTGCTGGTTGAGGGCAATAAGCGCTTTACGGAGCAACGGTTGTCTCATCCCCGCCAGGGATTTGCTCGCCTGGTAGAAACGGGCGCTGACCAATTTCCGTTTGCTGCCTTCCTCGGTTGTGCTGACTCGCGGGTGCCTGTGGAATTGGTATTTGACCAGGGAATTGGAGATTGTTTTGTCGTGCGGATAGCGGGCAACATTGCCACAACGGAAGCAATTGGGAGCTTAGAATTTGGTGCAGCAGTGCTGGGTTCTAGAGTGCTCGTGGTGATGGGGCATGAAGGCTGTGGAGCCGTAAATGCGGTGCTGCGGCAAGCCAAGCTTCCTGCTGAAAGCAAGATTGGCTCTTTGGTGCCATACATTCAACCGGGGGTGGATAAGGCAAAGAACGAAAAAGGAAATGACCTGGTTAATGCCATTAAAGATTCGGTGATGGTGCAGGTTGAAACCTTGAATAAGTCTCCGATTTTGGAAGGCTTGATCAAGCAAAATAAGCTCAAAATTGTGGGTGGCTACTACGACCTGGATACAGGCGTATTCTCGCTGATTGAGAAGGCAAAGGCAAAGGCATAGGCGATCGCTTTAGTTGGTGCACTAGAACTGCTATCGTCATGAGTGCAGGTTCTATCCCCACTGTTTTATCTGTCTATGTCACCAAATTTATCCATCATTGCTTCAGGGTTGCGGCTCTTGACCTTCCAGGGTGTCACTCTACACCAGGGAGCGTTTGTAGTTGCAACCCTGGATGGCGATTTGCTCCGAATTAGCCCTGACGGGGCGATCGCCCCCTGGGTGAATGTGTCTCGCTATGGAGTGCCAACGGGCATTACCAGCAGCGGCGAGGCGATCGAAGTTGTTTTATCAACTCAGGAATCTGGTCATTTTTTAGTGCAGGTCAGTTCTACAAATAAAATTTCTGTTGTTGCAGATCTATCCCAGTTGGCTGGAGAGTTTGGTGCGCCCTTTGGGGTGGCTGCCCACGGCGGATATTATCCTTACTACTTAGTGTCTATCTCTACTGATGTTGTGGGTTCAGGGGGATTGGTGGCGCGCGTTACGCCCTCTGGCAAAGTATTTGAATTAGCTCGAATTACCAGTACGCCCTTTGGTATTGCGGCATTGCCCGATGGTGCGATCGCGACCCTGGAAGATGGGCGAGTGGTGCAGATCTCGTTAGCAGGAGACGTGGGGGCGATCGCCAATTTAGTAGAGGCAAATCTGGGTATGCCGATTGGTATCGCTCTTGAGCAGAAACATTATCTTGTCAGTACTACAAAAGGCTGGCTGGTGCAAGTTCAGTCGGATGGCACCCTGACACCCCTGACAAATATTCTAGAAGCTGGGTTTGGTTCTCCCACGGCAATTACCTGCTTCCAGGACACTCGCATTATTCTTACTAGCGCTGGCAATCTACTGTCTATGAAACAGGGTTAACCCTGCTGCAAAGGACTGTCAAAAATCTAGCCAATTCGAGTAGTATAGTTCATCTCTACTAACTGCTTGAATTTATGAGAGCAAAGATCCAGGATCAAATTTTGTTTCCAAATCAGGAAGCTGTGCCCCAGTATAAGAAAAATGGCTCTGTGGTACGCAACAGCTATTTTTGGGCGTTGAAGGCGATGCTGGTGTCACCGTCTGCTCTGAAGTATGGCATTTACTTTTCATCTTACCTCCTATATTAAAGATCTAAAATGGGTTCTGTAGCGTTGCAGCAATTCTCATTTTGAAACATTTGTACTGAAGTAAGAGCCTGTGAACGCTTTTATGCTCAATGTCCTGAACGGCAGAATGCGGGTTCTAGCCATTAAAGACGATTGCAATCAGACATTTGGGTGAGAATAATTCTCATACTGAGAATTGCTGATAGCGTTGGATATTGCAACGTTCATGAAACGGTTCAAACGACATAGAGGGCGTTTTGTGAAACGCCCTTACTTACAAATCCTTATAGTCCTGTAGGCAAACCAGTAGCCTTGCCTTTGATGCTTGTGACGATTCTTCCCCAACCTGCTTCACTGCCTTGATCCCAAAAAATCATTTGCATTGTGCCGTAAGTATAGGCATCGTATTTACCACCAAAGCCCACATCATAGGAGTCGCTGTAGCCGTAGCGGGTGCCATAGGGGTCGTGCACCAGCCAAGTCTTATTTGCAGGATCATGCCCGACAATGACACAAATGTGACCCGATCCTTTATAAGCAAACCCAACCACCACTGGAATGCCTGCTTTGAGTGATAACAACACATCTTTTCCAGAAAGCTTGTAGCTGAAATAAGAT
>Ga0209591_10006286_pt1 | contig 13195 bp, 9 predicted proteins | sample MAT01_FD_187207 | JGI IMG/M metagenome (GOLD analysis project Ga0209591, IMG submission 187207) | Freshwater microbial communities from Lake Fryxell liftoff mats and glacier meltwater in Antarctica - MAT-01 (SPAdes) (version 2) | ecosystem: Environmental > Aquatic > Freshwater > Ice > Liftoff...
TTCCTGAATCTGCTGGCTGGCGAACCGGACATCGCGCGCGTGCCTATTATGATTGACTCGTCCAAATGGTCGGTCATTGAAGCCGGATTGAAATGTGTGCAGGGCAAGTCGATTATCAATTCGATCAGTATGAAGGAAGGCGTAGACGCTTTTGTACGCCAAGCGCGCTTGGCGCGGTACTATGGTGCAGCCGTGGTTGTCATGGCCTTTGACGAGGAAGGCCAGGCCGATACCATCGAGCGCAAGGTGGACATCTGTCGGCGCGCCTATGGCATTCTCACCGAGGAAGTGGGCTTTCCACCCCAAGATATTATTTTTGATCCGAATGTGTTTGCGATTGCCACCGGCATCGAGGAGCACAACGGTTATGGTGTGGCCTTTATTGAGGCCACGCGCCAGATCAAGCAACAGTTGCCCTATGCCCTAATCAGCGGTGGCGTTAGCAACGTCTCCTTTTCGTTCCGGGGCAATGAACTGGTGCGCGAGGCGATTAACTCGGCCTTTCTCTACCACGCCATCAAGGCGGGAATGGACATGGGCATTGTCAACGCGGGACAGTTGGCGATCTATGAGGAATTGCCCGCCGAGTTACTAGAGCATGTGGAAGATGTTTTGCTCAATCGCCGGCCCGACGCTACTGAACGGCTAGTCACGCTGGCCGAGAATGTGCAGGGCAAGCGCAAAGAAAAGCAAGAGGATCTGGACTGGCGCCAGCAACCGGTACTCAAGCGGATTATTCACGCCTTGGTGCAGGGCATCAATACCTTTGTTGTCGAGGATGTGGAAGAGGCACGCCAACAATTTGAGCGCCCGATCCAGGTGATTGAAGGGCCGCTGATGGATGGCATGAACGTGGTCGGCGATCTGTTTGGCGCGGGCAAGATGTTTTTGCCGCAGGTGGTCAAGAGTGCGCGGGTGATGAAGCAGGCGGTGGCCCACCTGATTCCCTTTATCGAAGCGGAAAAACTGGCGACCAACGACACCAGTGCCAAGGGCAAAATCTTGATGGCGACGGTCAAGGGCGATGTGCATGACATTGGCAAAAACATTGTGGGCGTGGTGCTACAATGTAATAATTATGATGTGATCGACTTGGGCGTGATGGTGTCGGCGGCTAAAATCTTGGAGACGGCGCGCCGTGAAAAAGTGGACATGATTGGGTTGAGTGGTTTGATCACCCCTTCGCTGGAGGAAATGCGCCACCTGGCGCGCGAGATGGAACGCGAAGGGTTTACCATTCCACTGCTGATCGGCGGCGCGACGACCTCTAAGATTCACACGGCGATTCGCATTGAGCCGGAATACAAAAGCGGTGTGACTGTGCATGTGGTCGATGCCTCGCGCGCGGTTGGTGTGGCTACCAACTTGCTCAGTCACGAACATAAAGCTGGCTTTATCGAAACGGTGCGCACTGACTATACGGCCCTGCGCGCGCAACATGCCGGTCGCAGCAACCAACGCGCGCTGCGCACCATCGATGATGCGCGACGTCACGGCTTCCAGCCTACCTGGGCCACGTATCAACCGCCGGTGCCCCAGTTTCTGGGCTTGCACGTCTTTGATGATTATGATCTGGCCACGCTGGTCCCCTATATCGACTGGACACCTTTCTTTGCCACCTGGGAATTGACCGGAAAATTCCCCCAAATTTTGGAGGATGCGGTGGTGGGTAAGGCCGCGCGGCCCCTCTATGCCGATGCGCAAAAGATGCTCCAACAGATTATCGGCGAAGGGTGGCTTACGGCGAAAGCAGTCATCGGCTTTTTCCCAGCCAACAGTGTGGGGGATGATATTGAAATTTACCCATCGGTTGCCGAGCAAGCCATCACGCCCTTGAGCACCATTCACACGCTGCGCCAACAGATGGAAAAACCACCCGGTCGGCCCGACTATGCCCTGGCCGACTTTATAGCGCCCAAAACCAGTGGTGTACAGGACTATATGGGCTTCTTTGCCGTCACCGCGGGAATTGGCCTAGACGAGAAAGCCCACGAATTTGAAGCCGCGCATGATGACTACAACAGTATTCTGCTCAAAGCCCTGGGTGATCGCCTGGCCGAAGCCTTTGCCGAACATCTGCATGAGCGTGTGCGCCGCGAGTTTTGGAGCTATGCACCCAACGAGGCACTGGACGGTGCTGCGCTGATCGATGAACAATATCGCGGCATCCGCCCTGCACCCGGTTATCCGGCCTGTCCCGATCATACGGAAAAGGGCGAACTATTTCGCATTCTCAACGCCGAGTGCAATGCTGGGATTTCTCTGACCGAAAGTTATGCCATGCTACCCACCGCGGCAGTGAGCGGCTACTATTTTTCCCACCCAGAAGCTGCCTACTTTGGGATTGGCCGCATTGGCCCCGATCAAGTGGCGGACTATGCTCAGCGCAAGGGTATGGATATCGAGACGGCAGAACGCTGGCTTGCCCCCAACTTGGGCTATGAGCGCAAGTAGCCTAGCAAAAATTCTTGGTGATTAACTGGCTGTATCCTTTGGGATTTAGATAGAAATCTGACCTGCGGTACAATAAACAGGTGGATCCATACTGGTTCACCTGTTTATTGCTTGTATGTCCGGAAACTCCGGTTATGAATTGTTGAGAACCTATGGCTGAACCAATCACACCCGCTCGTAATCATATTTTTCGTGAAGTGCCGGCCGAAGAGGCCCAAAAGCTCGCCTATGAAATTCGTGCGCTGGTCGCCAATGATTTGTCTATTGAATCAGTCCAGACCACGCGCGATCAACGGCAGGGTGCAGTGGTCGTACAGGGGCGCTTGTTGCGGCCCAGTCACGAAGTCTTCACACCTTGGATGACGGCACTCAATAAACTTGGCTATACGCCCATGCTGCGCCCGATACCGGGTGGTGCCCCCGACGAAGTGCGGTTGCATATCCTGGCCGGTGTTGCGCCCAAGCCGTCGTCGAATGTGTGGATCAACGCGATTCTCTTTGTGCTTACCGTGTGCAGTACGCTGTGGGTCGGTTATCTCTATAGCGGTGCGCCTTTGCCCACCGTCAATTCGATCCCAACTACGCTATGGCAAATTGTGGTCTATGGGTGGCCGTTTGCGTTGACCTTGCTCGCAATTCTAACGGCCCATGAATTTGGTCATTATTTTGCAGCGCGTTATCACAACTTATCGGTCACGTTGCCCTACTTTTTGCCCTTTCCGCTACCGCCCTTTGGCACCTTTGGCGCGTTTATCCGCTTGAAAGAACCGGTGCCAGATCGCCGTAAATTGTTTGATATTGGCGTGGCTGGTCCGCTGGCTGGGTTTATTCTGGCTGTGCCGCTGCTTTTTTATGGCCTGGCGAGCAGCCCGGTGATGGTGGTGGAGCCGACGACTGGGGGATATGTAGAAGGCAACAGCATTCTCTATTACTCGGCCAAGCTGGCGACATTTGGCAAAGCGTTGCCCAATGCCGCCACCGGCGAAGATGTGTTGATGAATCAAATCACGACTGCGGCTTGGATTGGCCTCCTGGTTACTGCCCTCAATTTATTGCCGGTGGGGCAACTGGATGGGGGACATACGCTCTTTGCGCTTTTTGGCGAGAAGGCGCGTTACGCCAACATGGCCACGATTGGCGCAATGGCGATCTTTGCCGTGGCGGGGCTAGAGCAAGTACAACGATTTCTGCCTTTTCTGAGCGCAGTTGGCTTTACTGGCTGGTTTCTCTGGTTGGGGCTCATTTTCTTTGTGATTGGGCCATATCATCCGCCGGCCCTGGATGATGTGACGCGCCTGAACGCTGGGCGACGTTGGTTGGGCTACTTGATGATTGTCATTTTTATTATAACGTTTGTGCCTGTCCCGCTCCGCTTTATGCTGTAGTGGGCTGCCTCAGGCAAATCGAGCGCTCGGGTTATGCGCCTTGGCGCTCGATTCGATTGGAATTATCTGTGCCAGTAAAATTCACCTCAACAGTACACAAAAACAATACACAAATAGAACCAAACTAAATATGAGTCAAAAACCACTTTCGATGCAAGAAGTTATTCGGCGGTTGCATGAATTTTGGGCCGCCCATGGCTGCCTGATCTGGCAACCGTATAGTGAAAAGGTCGGGGCAGGCACCATGAATCCTGCCACGGTGTTGCGCGTGCTAGGGCCGGAACCGTGGAGCGTGGCCTATGTCGAGCCGTCTTTTCGCGCCGACGATGGCCGTTATGCCGAAAATCCCAATCGGATGCAGATGCACCATCAATATCAGGTGATCCTGAAGCCCGATCCCGGTAATCCCCAGGAACTGTATCTAGCCAGTCTGGAAGCGATTGGCCTGGATCGTACGCGCCACGATATTCGCTTTGTCGAAGATAACTGGGAATCGCCGGCACTAGGGGCGTGGGGGCTGGGCTGGGAAGTTTGGCTCGATGGTCAGGAGATCACCCAATTTACCTACTTCCAACAGGCCGGCAGCTTGACGCTGGACCCGGTCAGTGTCGAGATCACCTATGGGCTTGACCGCATTGTCATGTACCTGCAAAATCGCAGCCAGGTCTGGGATATTGATGTCGATGGGCAGCACACCTTTGCCGAGATCTACCGAGATCCCGAGGTCGAGCACTGTGTCTATAATTTTGAGCTAGCCGATGTGGAACGGCTCAAGCAACTCTATGAAATCTATCGCGCCGAGGCCGATGCCTGTATCCGCCGCGGGCTCGTTGTGCCAGCCCATGACTTTGTTCTACGCCAAAGCCATACCTTCAATCTATTGGATGCCCGGGGCGCGATTGGCGTCACCGAGCGCGCCAAATTTTTTGCCGCCATGCGTAACCAAGCCCGGTCGGTCTCGGAACTCTATGTCAAACAACGCGCAAGTGCCGGATTTCCCTGGTTGCCGCCAACGCCCGAGACTGTCGACACGCTTGCGCCCGCTGCACCTACGCCCGCTCCTGAAACCGCCAAAGCGGTCGCCCAATCCTTCCTGTTGGAAATCGGCTCAGAAGAATTGCCACCGCAAGATGTAACCGATGGGATTGCTCAGATCGAGGCGAATCTAGCGCGTTTATTGGGGGAATATCAACTGCGTTATACCACGCTGCGCGTAACGGGGACCACGCGTCGCTTGGTAGCCTATGTGACGGAACTTGCGCCTACCCAGGCAAATGAAACCGTCGAGAAGCGCGGCCCAGCCCTCGATCGTGCCTACGATAGCGCGGGCAAACCTACCAAAGCCGCCGAAGGATTTGCGCGCGGTGCAGGGATTGACGTAAGTGCCTTGGAAGTACGCGATAACTATGTCTATGCCGTTAAGCATGTCGCTGGCCAACCAACACCGGCCGTGCTGCCCGAGCTTTGTACGAAGTTGCTCGATAGTTTGCGTTGGGGCAAGACCATGCGCTGGAATACCAGCAACACAGGTTATCCGCGACCTCTGCGTTGGCTGGTTGCCCTGTTGGGCGATCAGGTGGTTCCTTTTGCCTGGGCTGGCATCAACAGTGACCGCCAAAGCCGCGGCCCACGGTTTGCCGATGCCGCAGCCAATTTGCCCGCGGGCAGTTTCACAACCTTTGCCGTTGAAACGGCTGACACCTATTTTGCCGCGATTGCGCAGCAAGGAGTCATTGTCGATCGCGCCGAACGGCAACAGCGCATTGTCGAACAAGTCCAACAAATTGCGGCCGCAGTTGGCGGTGCAACACCCGATGATCCTGGCTTGCTAGAGGAAGTGACTGATCTGGTCGAGTCGCCACAAGCATTGCTCGGTACATTCGAGGCCAAATATTTGGATCTACCCATTCCCGTGCTCATTGGCGTGATGAAAAAGCACCAGCGTTACTTTCCCCTTGTGCGCGATGGACAACTGTTGGCGCACTTTATCACCATTGCCAACGCGCAGAACCTGGCCCATCCCGATGTAGTCGTCGCCGGTAATGAAGGTGTCATTCGCGCCCGTTATGCCGATGCTGCCTATTTCTACCGCCAGGATACGTCTCGCCCACTGGACAGCTACACGCCGCGTCTCGCCACACTCACCTTTCATGAACGGCTTGGCTCGATGCTGGATAAGGTGGAACGGCTCAAGCTACTTGCGCCGCAGATTGCTCAGTTGCTGCACGCAACTGCCGAACAGCATACCGATGTCAGTCGCGCCGCGGCCCTGGCCAAATCGGATCTGGTGACCTCGATGGTTGTGGAGATGACCAGCCTTCAAGGCATTATTGGCGAAATCTATGCACGAAAAAATGGCGAGACTGCTGCCGTGGCGCAAGCCATCCGCGAGCATTATTTGCCGCGTGCCGCTGGGGACGCGAACCCGGTTACCATCCCCGGTCTGGCATTGAGTTTGGCCGATAAGCTGGATAGCCTGGCCGGTCTCTTTGCCGTTGGGGCCATTCCAACCGGCAGTGCTGATCCTTTCGGTCTGCGCCGCGCTGCGCTGGGGGTGGTTAATAATCTGCTGGCTAGCCAAACTGACTTTAGTATTCGCCAAGGATTGACCCTAGCCGCGGCCCAACAAACTGTGCCTGTGACAGATGCGGCCATGGGCGAAACGTTGACTTTTATCGCGCGGCGGCTCCAGGGCGTGCTAACCGAGCTAGGTTACCCTCATGATGTGATTGATGCCGTGCTTGCCATGCATGGCGACAATCCCTATGCGGCGCAGCGTGCCGCGGATTTGCTACAAACAATGGTTGCCCAACCTTGGTGGAGCGATACGTTTACTGCCTATGCCCGCTGTGCACGCATTACGCGCAATCTCGACACACCGCTTACCCTGAACCCAGATGCTTACGTGGAAGAGGTGGAACACGCGCTCCATCAAGCCTACCTCACTGCTAGCCAGGGTGTGGATGCTACTGGATTAGGTGAAACGCTGCATAGGCTGCAAGCCCCGATCAGTGCTTTCTTTGAACGAGTGCTGGTCAACGCCGATGATGAAACCGTACGGAAGGCGCGACTGGCGCTCGTCCAACATATAGCGCAACTGCCGGCCACTGTCGCGGATCTGAGCAAATTACAGGGCTTCTAAAAAGTTCACAATCAAAAAGACCCGTGGCAACAGCCACGGGTCTTTTTGATTGTACGCATCTGGCGAGCATTGCTGCTATACCAAATTACTTGACTTCGACGCTCGCGCCTTCGGCTTCCAACTGGGTCTTGGCATCGTTGGCCGCATCCTTGGTGACTGCTTGCAGCACAGGGGCTGGTGCGCTTTCAACCAAATCCTTGGCTTCCTTCAGACCTAAGCTGGTCAGAGCACGCACGACCTTAATGACGTTAATCTTCTTGGCGCCGGCTTCCTTTAGAATGACATCAAACTCGGTCTGTTCCTCAACTGGCGCAACTTCGGCGGCTGGGCCAGCAGCGGCAGCCATCGCAACAGGCGCAGCGGCGCTGACGCCCCAGGCTTCTTCCAACAGCTTGACCAATTGGGCGGCTTCCAGCAAGGTAAGACCATCAAGTTGTTCTTTAATCGAATTCAAATCTGCCATAATACTTCGTTCTCCTAAAATTTTCTAAAAATCAAATCGTTTCTAAAGACATACCATCGCATTTTCGAACGTGCACTGCCACTTATTAAGCAGCTTCGGCTTCTTTCTGCTTTTCGACATGCGCGTTGATAACACGGGCCAAGCTTGCGGCTGGCGCGTTGATGATGCGCACCAATGAACCGGCTGGCGCATTGATTGTACCAAGCACCATTGCCAAAACTTGCTCTTTGGTCGGCAGGTCTGACAATGCTTCTGCCTGGGTCGCATTGAGAATAGACTTCTCTAGCACTGCACCGCGGATTTCCAGAACTTTTGCTTCTTTGATCCAGCCTTTGAGTGCTGTTACGCCTTTACCAATATCTTCGCCGACAAAAATGACGGCATTGGTACCATTCAGTAGCTCATCTGGTTGTGCATAACCCGTCTCGCCTAGTGCAATCTTGAAAAGCGAGTTCTTTACAACCGTGCAGCCGCTATTTTGCTCTTTCAAACGGTTACGCAGCGCGCGTAGTTGGGCTACGTTCACACCTTTGTAATTGGTAATGATCAGTGCGGAAGAGTTACGGATTTGCTCACGATATTGGGCAACCAATTCCTCTTTTTTCTGACGTGTAATTGCCAAGTGACATTCCTCCTTTCAAAAAGGATAAAAAGACGCCTTTACATGGCGTAAAGGCGTTTTTAGCAAACTATTAGGTAATTGCTGTATACAGCGGGCTCTGTCATGCAAAACACACAGACATCCTGGCGCAATCATCGCGTAGATGAGCCTCTGTTACCTAACCTCCACAACCTTTCGCCTCAGCAGGCTGTATTCATTTACACTTGCACCTGCTATCTTTAGCGCTGATTAAGCGCGTGGAGAGTATTCAGTTGTGAGAAAATAGTATACCTTATAGGGCGCTTACCTGCAAAGAGCTAGCCGCAGCAATATCGGTCTTGATGCCGGGGCCCATTGTGCTGGCCAGCGTAATGCGATGAATATAGTTTCCCTTTAGGGAACCGGGCTTTGCTGCTATCAGGGCTTCCATGAGTGCCGCAAAATTGCCGAGCAGCTTATCCTGGTCAAAGCTTGCTTTGCCAATCGGCACATGGATATTCGATGTCTTATCGACCCGAAATTCGACACGACCCAAACGTGCTTCGCGAATCACCTGGGGCAGCTCTTCCGCTGGCACAATCGTGCCCGTCTTCGGGCTGGGCATCAACCCACGTGGCCCAAGCACACGACCCAAGCGACCGACAATGCGCATCATGTCGGGTGTGGCCAAGACAACGTCAAAGTCTGTCCAGCCCTTTTGGATTTCATCGGCCAGATCTTCGGCACCCACGCGATCTGCACCAGCCTCGGCGGCCAAGGTTTGACCTTCTGGGTTGGCAAAGACGACAATGCGCACGACACGGCCTGTACCATTGGGCAAGGTAACGACACCACGCACTTGCTGTTCGGCATAGCGTGGGTCAACACCCATACGCAGGTGCAACTCGATCGTCTCGTCGAATTTGGCAGTGGCCGTTTCTTTGACTAGCTTGACAGCTTCGGCTGGTTGATAGAGCTGTGTGCGGTCAATTTTTGAATGAATTTCTGTAAATCGTTTACTGTGCTTTGGCATTTTATGCTCCTTGTGGTGTTAACGGGAAAGAATCCCTCCCACACCTTAAATCAATGGCAATGTAATAGATGCCAGTTTGCCAATCTTGGCTAGCTGGTCGCTGTGTCCGCTTGATCATGAAATCAGTAGCCTACACAGGCAATTCCTGGGGATTACGGCTAGTCTACAACCGTGATACCCATGCTGCGGGCAGTGCCTTCGACCATGCGCATGGCGCTTTCCAAATTGATGGGACCAAGGTCTTTGAGCTTGATCTCGGCAATTTCGCGCACTTGTTGGCGATTGATCTTGCCAACTTTGGTTTTATTGGGTTCAGCACTGCCACTGGTAATGCTCGCCGCCTTCTTGATCAAGTCAACAGCTGGCGAGGTCTTCATAATGAAGTTGAAGGAATTATCCGAGAAGATTGTGATCTCCACGGGAATTACCTGGCCAATCAAGGATTGCGTTCTTGCATTATATTCTTTGCAAAACGCCATAATATTTACGCCTTGCGGACCAAGCGCAGTACCCACAGGCGGCGCTGGATTTGCTTTGCCTGCATTCAACTGCAATTTTACGATTGCTTTAACTTTCTTTGCCATTTCCTACTCCTTCTGGTTCTGGTAAACGCTTGTCAGCTCCCAGGGGCCAGTGGTTCAAAATAATTGATTACTCACCTAGAAAGCAACAATTACAAACTAGGCATCGCGTTCTAACTGCAAAAAGTCAACTTCGACCGGGGTTTCCCGATTGAAGAAACTCACTAATACTTTCGCCTTGCCTTTGTCGGCATCGATCTCTTCGACAATGCCACTAAATTCAGTAAAAGGACCGCTCATAATGCGCACATGTTCGCCAATGTTGAAGCTGACCTTGAGCTTAGGCTCGTCAGATTCGATGCGCTGCATAATCTTGCCAATTTCTTCAGGGCTTAAGGGCGTCGGCTTATTGCCCATGCCTACGAAACCTGTAACACCAGGGCTGTTGCGGACAACATACCAACTGTCTTCGTCCATAATCATATTGACCAGGACATAGCCAGGAAATACACGGCGCTCGACTTCACGACGGACACCATTGCGAATCTCGATTTCCGTCTCGGTGGGCACAACCACTTCTAATATGCGATCCGTCATGCCCATAGATTCGGCGCGGTGTTCAATATTTTTCTTTACTTTATTTTCCATGCCGGAATAGCTGTGGATGACAAACCACTGACCAACAGCTTTTTCTGTTTCTGCCTCTGCATCAAGCTGGGCTGCAATCTCAGCATCCAAAGCCGCCCAGTCATCCACGGCGATTGATTCATTCGGTTGCCGATTGGCGGACTCGGTCGTCACGGTTTTCTCCTTACATCTATACGCAATCACGGACAGCTGCTAAAGGGGCAATTGCTGTAGCACCCCGAGGAAGCCTAGGAAGCACCAATGATTAACGTGATAATAAAGCTGAACAATGAGTCAACGCCAAAAAGTACAATCGCGGCAACGATAGTTACGACTGTGACTACCCAAGTTAAACGCAAGCCTTCTTCGCGGGTTGGCCAAGTCACTTTCGAAATTTCAGCACGTGTATCGCGAAAGTAGCGAACCAGAGCGTTTTCAGTTTTTACAATATTCGCACGCCCCATTTTATCCTCACATCGCTATTCAGGTTCAATTTCAGATTTTTCTGCAAATGTTCTCTATGAAGATACTTGCAGAAGATCAATTTCCACCGTTTAAAACGAACAATGTTCTACAAATAACAATTGTTCTTGTAAAGCAATCCACCGGCGATGAACGCCGGTGGTGTGTAGGCAGGCGAGACAGGAATTGAACCTGCAACCTGCGGTTTTGGAGACCGCCACTCTGCCAATTGAGCTACTCGCCTATATAAATTTGTAATCACAGACTTCAGATGTTTACTTTACCATCATTACTGCTTGATGACAAAAATAGTCATCCGAAATCTTAATTACAAATTACTTCAAGATTTCAGTAATAACGCCAGCGCCCACGGTGCGACCACCTTCGCGAATGGCGAAGCGGCTACCGGTCTCCAACGCAATCGGCGAAATCAGGGTGACGTGCATGTTGATGTTGTCACCGGGCATCACCATCTCGACACCTTCGGGCAATTCAATGGCACCGGTGATGTCCATGGTGCGAATGTAGAACTGGGGACGATAGCCTTTGAAGAACGGGGTATGCCGGCCACCCTCTTCCTTCTTGAGCACATAGACCTCGGCCATAAACTCGGTGTGGGGGGTGATGCTGCCGGGCTTGGCCAACACCATGCCACGTTCGACATCTTCACGGTCGATACCGCGCAACAGACAACCCACATTGTCGCCAGCCATGCCCTGATCCAACAACTTGCGGAACATTTCCACGCCGGTCACAATCGTGCGCCGAGTCGGGGCTAAGCCGACCAACTCGACTTCTTCCATGGGCTTGACCAGACCACGGTCGATACGACCGGTGACCACAGTGCCACGACCCTTGATGCTGAAGACATCTTCAATCGGCATCAGGAAGGGCTTGTCGGTTTCGCGCACGGGGGTGGGCACATATTCGTCCACCGCCCGCATGAGCTCCCAGATACAGGCATACTCAGGCGCATTGGGATCTTTGCTGGTGCTTTCCAACGCACCGAGCGCACTGCCACGCACAATCGGAATATCATCGCCGGGGAAGCCATAGCTATCCAGCAATTCGCGCAGTTCCATCTCGACCAGTTCCAACAGTTCCTCGTCGTCCATCATATCGCATTTGTTGAGGAAGACAACCATGGCTGGCACTTCGACCTGACGGGCCAACAGAATGTGCTCGCGGGTCTGGGGCATCGGACCATCGGGTGCCGCGACCACCAAAATCGCACCGTCCATCTGCGCCGCACCGGTAATCATATTCTTGATATAGTCGGCATGACCAGGGCAGTCCACATGGGCATAGTGGCGCGCTTCGGTCTGATATTCCACATGCGAAATCGCAATTGTGATCCCACGCGCGCGCTCTTCCGGCGCATTGTCGATTTGGTCAAAGCGCGAAAAATCCGCCCAGCCCTTCAACGCCAATGTCTTCGTGATCGCCGCGGTCAGCGTGGTCTTGCCGTGATCGATGTGCCCAATTGTCCCCACGTTCACATGGGGTTTTGTCCGCTCAAATACCGCTTTGGACATAACAACTTATCCTTCCGTGTAATAACAACGCATCTACAAACTATTCTAGTAAAATACTTTCTGCTGCCGACAAATAAGAGCCGACACAATCACTTTCCAAATCTTATTTAGTTGCGCAGTTCTAGACTTTAACCCACGCAATAATTAATACTAGGCAATACTGCACCGCCAAAGGGTGCTTTGGCGGTGCAGGAATAAGCTTTTCTTTTGTGCCTTGTCAGCTTAGTGTTATCAAACAAGCGTTGCTACGTCAGATAACAGGCTTTAATGCAACAAAACAAACGACAAAATATAGGGATAAGTTTTGTCTCCTGACGCAACTTGTCCATTATATACCTGTCTGGGCTCCTTTGCAAATTTTGTCGGCTGTCGAAATAAACATGCCATAGAAACAAGCAAACGGTCTATTTACTCTTCAATACTTTCTCAGCAACGGAAGCTGGTACCGGCGCATAACGCGCGAATTCCATCGAGAATGTACCGCGACCGCTGGTTGACGAACGCAACGAAGTTGCATAGCCAAACATCTCGCTCAGCGGAACCAAAGCTTTGACAGCCTGCACATTTCCGCGACTTTCCATACCTTCAATGTTGCCACGGCGGCTGGAGAAATCGCCGACCACATCACCAACATGATCTTCAGGTACCACCGCTTCGACCTGCATCACAGGCTCTAGCAGAATTGGGCCACCACGTTGGCAACCATCTTTGAAGGCCATACTGCCAGCAATCTTGAACGCCATTTCGCTAGAGTCGACATCATGGTAGCTGCCGTCAATCAGCGCCACCTTGAGATCAACCACGGGGTAACCGGCCAACACGCCGCTTTCCATAGCTTCCACTACGCCTTTTTGGACGGCGGGAATATATTCTTTTGGCACAGTACCGCCGACAATTTTGTCTTCAAAGACAAAGCCAGCACCTGGTTCATTGGGCTCGATCTCCAACCAGACATGACCATATTGACCACGACCACCGGACTGGCGGACGAAG
>Ga0209591_10006292_pt1 | contig 13187 bp, 12 predicted proteins | sample MAT01_FD_187207 | JGI IMG/M metagenome (GOLD analysis project Ga0209591, IMG submission 187207) | Freshwater microbial communities from Lake Fryxell liftoff mats and glacier meltwater in Antarctica - MAT-01 (SPAdes) (version 2) | ecosystem: Environmental > Aquatic > Freshwater > Ice > Liftoff...
GGGAAGGCGAAGAACAACGCTAAGCCCGCGAGCGCCAGGCCTAGCCCACCGGGCACGAAAAGCCAGCTTCGGGAACGCCGCGGCGCTGCTTGGCGCTTGAATCCCTCGCGCGTGAGGCGCGCACCGGCTCTAGCCACCTGGCTCTGCCAAGCCGCCCAACTTCCGAGCTCATTCTGGAATTCTCGGCCAATTTGCTCAAAAATGGCCTCGGACGGACTATTGGCGTTGTTCATACGCCGTCCTTGAGCCAATCGCCGAGGAGCGTTTCGCGTTTGGCGTATTTGAAAAAGCGCTGCTGCGCGCGGGTGACCCGATGCTTCACCGTGGCCAATGGAGCACCACAGGCTTCAGCGACCTCCTTCACGGACAGGCCCTCGATATAGCGAAGCGAGAAAGCAATCCGCTCATCGGTTGGCAAGCGTTCAAGGACTCTAAATGCCGCGTGCAACGCAGCGCTCACTTGCGGAGAAGGCTCACGTGCGGGCACTGGCACATCCTCCGGACTGAAAAATCCCAACAGCGTGCGGCGGCGGCGGCGCTTGATGAACCCGCGCGCACTGAACACCGCGATGCTCGTCAGCCAGCCCTTCAAGGCCGCGGGATTCTTAAGCCCCGAGATCCCTTCAATCGCCGCGACAAACACATCGTGCAGCAAATCAGCTACTTCGCGTTCGGCTCCGAGCGTGTGCAACAAGATCCGATGCACGTGGGTGCCATAGCGTTCGTACAGCTCGCCAGCTGCCCGGAGCTCACCAGCTTGTAAACGCGCCACCAGGTTTTCATCCCCAGACACAACTGCCTGCACGCCTGACGCCTCATGCTCGCCCCCCACCTCGCCCCCCACATGCTCGCCGGCAGATACTTCTGCTTTCAGACCTAAATTAGCTGACGGCAACAGGGAGGACATCGGGATCTGCCAAAGGGCCTGTCGGTTGCGACTAGGGCGACGCAGGCGGCCTGAGGATAGCACGCGAGCCCCCGACACGGCTTCCGGACCTACCCCATACGACGCGAAAGCGCCGATTCCAGCGAGGAAGCGACCCTGGCTGGGAAGGAATGGGACTGGAAGCGCGAACGACGGCGTCAAAGTAGAAGAGAGTCTACCCGTGAAGCAAAGCGGCCCTTTCCACGTTGACCTAGCGCGAGAAGCGCTCAATCTCCCATGAAATCGCGCTGCGTGGCCAATGCGACCAAGGGGATCCCTGCCGCCCGGATGTTCTCCGCTCCACCTTCCAACCGATCCACTAAGGCTATAATTCCCACGACCTCGATCCCGGCCGCCTTCAACGTCTCCACAGCTTTCAGACTGGAACCGCCGGTGGTGACCACGTCTTCTAACAGGGCCACGCGCATGCCGGGGCGAGCGGATTTATCACCCTCCACGAGCTTGGCGGTGCCGTGATCTTTCTGCTGCTTGCGCACGTAGAACGCATTCAATGGTTTGCCTTTTTGAAAGCTCACCAAAGAGACAGCACTGGCGAGCGGGCAACCACCGAGCTCGACTCCCGCCACGGCATCGCATGCGGGCAACTCGCTGAGCAGCCCATACATGAGCTCGCCAACGAGCGCGTGGCCTTCAGCTGTCAGAATCGTTTGCTTGCAATCGATAAAGAAGTCGCTCTCGCGCCCTGAAGCAAGCTTCACCCGCCGACGCTCGAAGCTGAGCTCCCTTAACAACTGAATCAGACGATCTCGCGAGGCCATTATTTCTTGCCTTTCTTTTTGGCTTTGACGCCTTTTCCAAGCGCTGGCAGTTGGGGCGGTGGTGGGCGCTGACGACCCTCACTCGGGCGCGGTGTTTCGGGCGCCTCATCGTGATCGCGATAGGCTGCGGGAACGATGGGCGTAGGGCGCCGGGGGGTGACCACCTCCTGATCGAGCTGGTCCACGGGCGGGCGAACCGACTTCGAGCGCAACTCGGAAACCTTCGGCACTGCTGTCGCCAGAGCAGATTCACTGCTACCAGCACGAGCTTTGGGCGTGGCTCCACGCCGTGAGGTGAGCGAGGTTTCTCCGGCGGTGCGCACTTCTCCACGAACCCAAGCGCCCACGGCCACACTCACGCTAGGTGCGATCAGATCCCCCACCACACGGCCCCGCGCTTCGACCGCCACCAACTCAGAACCCTTCAGATTTCCCTCAACCGCCCCGGAAACAACCACCCGGCTGCCACTCACCGAGCCCAATACCGAGCCGGTTTCAGCGATCGCAATTTCGCCCTCGGAGCTCACATTGCCCTCAACGCGCCCCACAATTTCGAGCGCCTGCGACGACTGAATGTCGCCACGCACGAGCGTGTCCGCTCCGATCACCGTCAACGAAGTTACCGCCACCGTCAGACTCCCATATCCACAGCGCCCTTGAACGTTGCACCATCCGCGATGGTGAGGCGTGCCGATTTGACATCGCCAATCAACTTGCCGCCAGCCTGGAGATCGACGCGCTCCGTCGCCGTGATGTCACCCGTGAGCTGGCCTGCAATATTGAATTCTGTGCCCACGACATCCGCCTCCACCAGGCCCGTGGCAGCAATCGAAACCACCTCAGTGGCCCTCAGCTTGCCGCGAATGGTTCCATGCACGAGCAGCTCCTCTTCCGTGATCATTTCCCCCTCAATCAACAAACCATCGCCTACGACTGTGCCTGCCATGATGAATCCCTAACGGGCTAAAGGAGCGCCCTTTTCAACTTCACGAGCCGTGTCGAGCTTCACCGCCACACGCGCACCGGCTTCAATGCTGATCTCTCCGCCCTTCAGCTCACCGCGCACGGTGGCCGAAGCTCGCACCACAATCGGGCCCTCGGTGATGGCATCCCCTTGCAGCGTCCCCTCGATATCCAGGGATTCCGCCCGCACGTTGCCCTCCACACTGGCACCTTTGCCGATAAACAGTGGCCCCGTGACCACCACGTCGCCGCGCAGTAGCCCCTCGATGCTCAAGCCTCCACGACCACTCACACGCCCTGTTACCCGGGTTGCGCGTCCCAAAACGCTGATGTTGGAGCCGTGTCGAGCCATAAGTCGCGGTCACGCTAATACAGCCACCCTCCCCTGTCAGCTGAGCGGGAAACTTCCGCGGATCAGCTGCGATTTCCAGGTGATCTCAGTCAAGTGCGCGCTCACTTTTGGGCCGGCAGCCCACGATTCGGCCTGAGCGCAGCTCGCAAACGCTCAACATCCGCGCCATCGACCACCATCCACGCGATCCAGTGAGACTCACTCAACGCCTCCGCTCCCGTACCACTGATCTCCACGTGCTCCCGCCGCGCAAACTCAGCGAGATGCCGACTTTGGTGCTCTGCCGTGCCTTGGGCGGTGCGACCCCGGAAGTCCCAAATCAGTTGAATCTTGTCTGCCATGCTGAGCTAGCTCTTTGAGTTCTGGGTGGTTTTGGTCCGAGAGCGCTCGCAACGCAAGTGGCGGCTTTTCCGGCGCTTCCCCTGGCCGACGTTGGGAGCTAAGCCCCGCCGGTGCCTCGCAGCGACTCCTTCTCTCATGATCGCCCCTTCAATCAGCACGGAGGTCTGACGTTAGTGCCGATGCCGGGCTTCGAGACGCTCGCCGAGCGCGTGCGCGATGAGTTTGAGCGCTCCGGGTTTCAGTTTGGAACGAGCGTGGATATTGCGACGCCCGAATTTGGATCACGTTCAAGTGGCGAACCGTTCGTGCGCCTCGGAAAAGAGCATATTGCGGGCCATGATTGCGTCATTCTGACGAGCGGCCCGGGCACTCCTGAAATGCTGATCCAGCTGATGCTGGTGTTGCGCTATTTGAGCGGGCGTCGTGCCAGCCGTACCGCCGTGGTCACCGGCTATTTCCCCCTCGGGCGCTCCGACAAAGACGAAGGTGCCAAGGAATTCGCGCTGCCCCCGCTGCTCATCGATCTGATGATGGCGTCTACATTTCGCGACCTCGATCGCGTGATCGCTGTCGATCTGCACGCGCCACAGGTGGTGATGTCCGGAAGAACGGGCTTCATCACAGAAGTGAGCTTGGTGCGCCGAGTTTTAATGAGCGCGGTGAGTGAGGCTTTGGCGTTGGGCGAGCCCCTCTGCTTATGTTTCCCCGACGATACGTCCGCAAAACGGATGGAGAGCGCCGTCGATTTGATTTGTCGCGAGCTGAACGTCCAGCTCCCCGCCGTGTACGGAGCAAAACGCCGCCAATCGAGCCAGCATTCGAAGCTGCGCGCCCTGTATGGAGATCTCGACGCCTTAGCGAATGCCACCGTACTCAACCTGGATGATGAGATCGCAACAGGTGGCACGAATATCAACAGCGCCCGCATCCTGAAAGAGCAATACAAGGCCAAGCGCGTGTGGGCCGTCGTCACGCACGGCGTCTTGTGCGGCAACGCGCCCACCGAGTTTGCAAAACCAGATTGCCCCGTTGATCGCCTCTTCATCACGGACACGATCCCCGTCGAGCCCCGCCGCGAGCTCGATGAGCTGCTCCAGACCGGCCGTCTCAAAGTGACCGAGTGGAGCCCTGATTTAGGCTGGATCCTCTATCACCACCATTGGAATCTCTCGATCCGCGAGCTACGCTAACCACCCATGCCCCGTGTCCCTCCCGTTGCCCAAAGCTAGTGCGATCGCCTGGAATCGGCGCGGGTTTTTGGATCCTACGCGCGCCGAGAAGCCACATCCGAGAGCGATCTGGACATGGCAGTGCTCGTGCGCGACTTGACCAAGGCTGAAAAGATTTCGGCGATCGGTGATGCCGCAGAGTTAGGTTGGGCACTCGGGCTGAAGATTTCCCCACTCCTGATGACGCCCGATGAGTTTGAGAACTTGCGCCAGCTGGAGGCAAGGCTGGCTTTAGATATCGTAGCCGAGGGCATTGCACTGTGACTTTTGAGCACCAGCGCCCCCATATCGAAGCTGAGCTCGAACGCGCCAAGAATGCGCTACGTGCTCAGCCACGCGCTCGCGAGGCAATCAAGACTTCTTGGGCCCGGGCGACAGAACGAAAGAGCCCGCGCGCGTACAACACCTCTCTCGACTCTTCGCTGTAGTCTCCCGTTCTGCGGTGGCTGGCCGCAGCGAGCAGAATGGCGGCCGATACGCTCATGTTGAGGCTTTCGACGAATCCGCGCATCGGTATGCGCACGGAGTTTTCGGATGCGGCAACGAGCTCTTCAGAAATTCCGCAATGTTCGTTGCCGAGCACCAGCGCCAAACGCGGTATTTTTGCCAGATCTTCGGGCTCTAGCTGGCCCTCCGGGTGCGTCGCGATGAGCGTGCGCCCTTCGGCTTTCAACCTGGCAATAGCCGGAGCCGACTCATCGTAGAGGTGCACATCCACCCAGCGTTCGCTGCCGCGTGACGCGCGACGCGCCACCATAAACGGATCGACGCGCTGCACCACGTGCACACACTGCACACCGAAAGCATCACAGGTTCTCACCACTGCGCCACCATTGTGCGGATCATGCGGAGCATCCATCACCACCGTCACACTCTCAAGGCGCGCCTCGACCACTGCCCGTATCTTGGTGCGCCGCGTTTCGCTCACCCAGGGCTCCAGCGCTAAAATGACCTGTGACGCCGCCCAACCCGTGCTCCACGGCACATCGAGTTCAGGGGCCGGCTCGTAGGCCTCCGGGCTAGTGCGTCGCATCGAGCGGGAGGACTAGCGTATTTTGGTGCATTGAGGCCAGAGGAGACTCAAGCCGAAGCCGCGTTCGACGCCGGGAGACAGCCGTTTTTACGAGCAAGCGTCGCGGAATACGAGCTTGATCTGGCCGTTTTCGACGCGAAAGATGTCAAAGCTATTGGTGCGAATGACTTTCCCTTCGGGCGTCACGGTGAGTGTGCCCGTCACTCCTTGGTAGTCGATATCTATTCCTTCACGCAGCATTTGGAGCGCCGTAGGCATTTGTTCCCAAGTTACCCGCGTTCCCGGTGCGGAAGCGACGTCCCGGGCAAACTGCGAAACGTCCGCTCGCGTTCCGCCTCCGATGTTTTGTTGGGCTGACGCAATGGCCAGCGCGCCGAGCACAGCCGCATCGAAATAATAATAGGCGCTCACGAAGGGCTCATCCCCGAAGCGTGCCCGATAAGCGTCGGCAAAGCTCTTTGAGTTGGCATTGTCAGGAACACCGGCAGCCACTGCCGTAGCCCCTTCGAGCGCGCCCGGTGGCACATTTCGAATCAAATCAGGGGTTAAGAGACCCGAACCTAGGTACCAATTCACTGGCATGCCGAGCACGCTCCAGTCTTGAACTACCTGCGCGGCGTCTTTGGTGCCCAGCGAGAGCACGATCGAATCGGGCGCGTAAGCCCGCAGCGAGGCTACCACTGAGCCCAACCCATCCGAGATCGAGATCAGCTGAACCTCCGCCTTGGAAGTCGAGAAGTAGCGAACGAGTGTCGCCTCGATCTCTTTGGCCATCGCACCGCTCACGGCGTAGGTGTCGTACACGACGGCAACCCGCCGGCTGCCGGCATCATAAGCATTCTGGGCTAAAACACAGCCCATTTCGTCAGCTGAGGGACCAAGCCAGATGGCTCGGCTGGAGCTCGCATCTTCAAGCTTCTTCACTGCCGTCCCGGGCAAGAGCAAGACCGCTCCCGGATCCGTGCGGGTGTCCAACTCAGCGCCCATCCCAGGGTCGAACGGACCGATCAGGCCCCACACGCCTGGGTCCCGCAACAATTCCGATGTGAGCTGAAGGGTGCGTGGCGTGTCATTCGCCGTGTCTCGACGTTGTATGCCAAAGCTTCCGCCGGGTAAGCCCCCCCCTTGGGCTACGAGATCTTCAACCATCGTGGCCGAGCGTTCCACATTAACTCCCGTTGCACCCTGTTCTCCGGTGTACGGGGCGAGAAGGCCGAGCTTGGTATTGGCTGGCTTGTCGGTGCTACTGCAGCCCGTCGCGCCTGCGAAAGCCAAAACAATTCCCAAGATCTGCCTTCTCATTCATTCACTCCTTAGGTTGAACTTCGCGTCAGTTGGAAGCGACGCTCAGACAATCGGTCTGATACGAAAGATACGAATCGATGTTGGTACTAGTGACCACATCCATGCCCGTATTCAGCAAGTCGCCCTTTGGACCCGAGAGCGAGGTGCCCAAGAGCGTCGCGACTTTTTCTTTGCCGAGTGTCGCAATCGCGTAGTTCAGATAGACTGGAAGGTAGCCGTGGAAATACGCACGCTGAGCGAGCGCAGCTTGAATCGTACCATCTCGCAACAGTGGTTGCGTTTCCACCTTGAGATCCCAACCGATCAACTTGATCGTGCCGGCCATGCTCTTGGTCTTCAGATAGGCGCCCGCGATCGGAGCCCAGGTGCCATTCAAGGTGATAAAGCCCTTCAGGTCTTTGTGAGCAGCAAAGGCCGCGTCCATGTTCATGGTAAGGTTCACGTCCGTATTGCCATTCACAATCTCGACCGTGAGCCCTTTTGCTTCCAATTGCGTCTTAGCGCCTAGAGCTCGATCTGCGAGATTCGTCTCCGTGATGGCGCCTGACAGAATCACGACTGAGCCGCTCGGGCTAGCACCCAATGCCTTGAGCATTTCGTCTCCGGCGACAACACCCGCGGGCTGGTTCAAGGGGCCGACGTAGAAGAAGCGATTGCTGGCGACAGAATCAGCATCGAACGTCACAACCGGAATGCCGGCTGCTACCGCTGCGTTGATCGGGGCCACCATATCGGCTGCAGATTTCGCAGACAGTGCAATTCCTTGCGCTGGCATCGCGGTAAACATTGTCATGTGCGATTGCTGCGATGCAATGATATCAGCGAGTGGCGCGGCTTTGTCCGGAGGGAAAACCCACTCGCCTAGGTTGCCGAGCTCCTGCTGGGCGCGTTCGAAACCGAGCTTCGGTGTGTCCCAGAATGCCGAACGGTGATTGGGCATCGAGAAGAGGTTGATCTTGCTCGGATCGCCTTGGCCGGCCGTTGCGTTGAGCAGCTTCTGAACAATCGCCAGAACTTCTCCAGGACGAGCAGGATTGTCCTTTTGGCAAGCGGAAAGGCCCGTCTCAGTCATCACGACAGACGTCGTGTCAGCGGGTTTGTCGGTTCCACTGCAGGCCATGAGGCTGCCAGTAGCGGCCACGAACAGGGTTTTAAGCAATCGATTCTTAATATTTCTCATCGTACTTTCTCCATGGGTTAAATGCAGAGGCCTTCCCTCTGGGTGATAGGGGCTCGTTAGAGTTCCTGGATAAGCGTAGCGGCGAGCGACCGAGGCAAGAGTGGGTAATCTGAGCCGGCGACACCGGAATCAGCTGCAGTGCTATCCAGCACGTTGCGGAGCTTGATCGAAAACGTCGTTTCTCTGTTCTTCAGGAACTTGAGGTCAACCGTCGAAAGTCCGACGTCGGCAAGGACGTACGGGGCCAGCTCATAAGGTGCTCCGTTGAGCAGAGTGTGATTGGCACTGGCACGACGGCTCCCCGCCCAATAGCCTTCAACGATGCCGCGAAGCGGCAGGGATGGCACCATTCCCCACACTCCGGCGCGCACGATGTGGTGCGGATACACCACCTGCTCCTCTCCCACTAACTGGGCCTGGTACCCATCCGTTCCAGAGTTTCGCCGGCCAAAAACCATCTCGTAGCTGGTGGTGAGCCCCAGGTGTTCGGTGTAGGAGAGCTTGGCCTCAGATTCCCAAGAAATCGTGTCCAGCGACGCCAGATTGCGCGCCGTCTGATTAACACCTTGCTGTACGAATTCCGCGACATCGAGGATCTTGCTGTAGGTCGCCCCACTGCTTAAGCCGAGAAAACCCAGTGGATAATAGGTGCTTTGGAACTCCAGTGAGTGCACGCGCTGTGGCTCCAAATTGGGATTGCCGACAATGTCGCCAACGTTCAGAGGCACCGCGAACAGTAAAAGCGGCGAAGGTGCCTTGAAGGCATTGCCGTAGAGGAGCTTCAACGTCAGAGCATCGAGCGGTTTAGAAACCGCCGCGAGACGCCCACTCGGAACCGCACCAAAAATGCTGTGATAATCCAGGCGTGCGCCTCCGGTGAGGGTGACGAGAGGCGCCAATTTGCTCCAGCGCAGCTGCGCGAGCGCACCGACATTCGAGAGTTGTTTCTCGCCGACGCCCTCGCGGTTCAGCTGGGAACCAGGCTGAAGCCCATCGACGCTGACTTTGAGGATCGGAATGGGGCTTGGCACCCGCACGCGATCCAACGTGCCATCCAGCGACGCCACGAGATCGAGATGCTGCGCGACAGTGAAGTTTCCGTCGACGGCCGCATCGATACTCTTGGAACCAAAATCACGCCGAATTCCGAAGATGCCGCTGCCCACATCCACATGGTCCGCCGATTGAGGCCCACCCGTGCTGTAGTACACTTTCGCACTGACGGAGCTGGTGTCGCTCAGAGACAGATCGAAAACGAGCCCTAGCTTTGATTGCTGCTCGGCAATGCGCGTTTCGTGAGGGCGCCCCTCCGAATCCAGGCCGTAGGGGAACTGAAGCCAAGGTCCGTATTCCCAGCCGCGCGTGAATTGTGATTGATAGCCGATGAGAGAGAGCGAGGCGTCGTCGTTGAAACGATAGCGCAAGGATCCGTACAGCGACGCCATCTCACCGGTGGCATGTCGAGATTCCAACTTCTGGCGGTAAGCAGGAAACAACGGCAACGGTGAAGAGGCCGGCAATGCAAGCCGTGAACGATCCTCGCTGTGTGCGCGGCCAGCCAGGAGCACCTCAAGCTTGCCACTCTCTCCGCCAACGGCGAGATCGAGATCACGCCAGGCCTGCTGGTGATCAAAGGTACGCATTCCAGCGCTGATTTGGCCCCCATCCAGCTTCCTGCCGGGGCGCGTTATAATGTTGACCACACCAAGAAAAGCATCCGCACCATACAGTGCTGAGGACGGGCCGCGCACAATCTCGATGCGCTCCACGGCCGAGAGGGGGATCAACTCCGGACCGAGCCAGTTCGCAGCATCCGTCTTAAACGAAATCGACTGGCCATTGATCATGACCTTGATCAAGCCACTTTGACTGAACAGGCCGCCGGACACGCCGCGCACGGCTGCATCCGCTACCATGTGATCATCGACGACGTAAAAACCGATCGTGTGTCGGAGCACCTCTTGTACGCTCTCATATCCCCAGAGCCGAATGTCCTCCTTAGTAACGACACTGATAATCGCAGGGGCTTCATCGAGCGATACCGCCGATTTAGTAGCAGTGACCACATCGATCTGCATGAGATCGGCCAGGCTCATTCCAGCAAAGCTGTCAGCCGTGGGGTCGTTCAAATCACCGCCAATGGTTGAATGATCGCCAAACAGCGCTGAATCTGGGGAAGCCGCTCCTTCATCATCAGCTGCTTCATCCTCCGTGTCCGCCGGAGCCTCAGGCTTAGCGCCTTCTTCAGACTCGGTATCTGGCGTTGCTGGTGCCTCTGCCGTCTTAGCGGGCGTAGACTCAGGAGCTGGAGTCTTCTCTGCGGGCGCGGGCGGCACGGTTTCGCCGCTGGTTTCAGTTGCAGTGTCTTGCGCCAAGGACCTACTAGTAGCCGAACCTAAGAGCGCAACCACGGCTCCACCAAGGCGTACGAAACGGTGCATCCTCATCGCTTCTCAACTGACGGACTGCCAGCTACGGGGATTAAGGGCCAACTGCCACAATTGCCGCCTGCGCATTGCGAACTTGCACAACTGTGAACTGCGCAAGTTGTGCAAACCGTACAAACCTCGTTCCGTGCGGAACTCCCTTCCCTCGGAGCTATCCGCACAATTCAGGGAATATTCCCACTGATTCCGCGTGGCACGCCGTGTGCTCTAGGCAGGGCACCGACAAGACTTTGGCGCCTCGTGCGACCAGATTCGAACTAACCCCAAAAGGAGAAACAACACAATGAGAACAGTACTTGGTGGAATCGCAGCAGCAGCAGCGCTCTTAGCGCCTATGGGGTGTAGCTCCGGGGGATCTGGGGACATGCCGGAGAATGTGGGTGAGATCGGGCAAGCACTCGCCTACCAGCCCTTTTACTTGAAGAACCAGAATTTGTTCTGCCGCGTGACGGCAGCAAGCGGCACTGCAGGCCAGCCCACATCCCGCGCTGGCTTGATCAAGTGTGACCTCTCAACGAGCACCGGTGCTCATAGCTTCATGAAGATACCCTCGGGTGGCAACTTCAGATTTCAGGTGGCAACCGGACCGAATTCGATCGGTATGTACGTGGCCAGGACTGGCAGCCCAAGCCGTATGTCTGGCAATATGTACGTCGGGCTCCCTTTGACCGAGACGAACTGCGGCAACGGCAGCTTTGCGTACCAGGAACCAGCCGCGAGCATGATGGCGTACGACGACACCGGTATCCGCACCTCGGCCGGCACAGGCTGTGGCAACGCGACGAGCGAGTGGACGTGGGTTGCCAACGGGTCATCCATCGAGCAACCGACCGCTTCGGCTGCCAGCACCAACACCAACGCGCCAGCGACGTATTTCTCGACACTCACCACGGCGCGTCAGTGGAAGATGACCTTGCCGGTGGATCTGTTCGGCTCCGGCGCACCGACGGACATTTACGAGAACGAGCTGCCCAACTGGTATCACTCGGATTACTTCTACGCCGCGAACAACTGGATGGTGTTCAAGGCTCCCAATGAAGGCATCACCACCTCTGGCTCAGTCAATGCTCGCTCAGAATTGCGCGAAATGCTGCGTTTCGGCGACGGCTCGATCACCGACATGGCCTCCCCGAGCAACAACTGGGGGATTCTGAGCCACCTCACTGGGTCCACGTTCGCACGAATCGGTGGGAAGCTGAACGCGACGCTCCGCGTGGACAAAGTATTTGCTGGCACCTGCTCCGGCACTTCCACGGCAGCCTGGTCGACGGTCATTGGTCAGATCCACGGCAATACCTTGCCGGCATTCGACGATTCTGGCACGGGCCAAGGCGGCTTCAACAACTCGACGGTCCGAATCCACTACAAGAAGTTCCCAAGCCATGCCAAGGGCTCCGTCTACTGGCTGTACCAGAACAACTGGGCCAAGGGCGACTCGCGGCGCGTCGACAAGTGCTACCCGGTCTGGGGTACTTGCCCTGGCGTCGCTGACGGCACGAGTCCCGCCAATGGTATCGCGCTCGGCGAGGACTTTTCGTATGAAATCGAGGTAGCCGGCAACACCCAGAACGTGAAGTTCACACGTCCTGCCGGCACCCCTGCCTTGGTCACCTTCAGCATGAACCTCGCGAGCACCGGCATCGCCAACGACAACCCCGATGGCTGGAAGTACGACAGCCTCTACTTCAAAGCCGGTAACTACAACCAGTCGAACACGACCACGGCCGGCTGTGCTGGCGGGGGCATGACCACGGCCGCGCAGTATGCCGCCGGACACTTTTCACAGGTCACGTTCAAGGCGCTCACGGTCGGAGCTAGCGGGACGACTGCTGCGGTTTGCGGCAACAGCATCGTGCAAAGCCCTGAAGCTTGTGACGATGGCAACACCGTTACAGAAGCGTGTGCTTATGGCTTGACCAGCTGCACAGTGTGTAGCTCCACCTGCACGAACGTCGCTGGTGCCGTCAAACGCTGTGGTGACACCGTCGTGCAGTCCGCTAACAGCGAACAGTGTGACGATGGCAACGCAATCAACACGGACGCTTGCAGCAACATCTGCAAGACCCCAACCTGCTCGGACGGCATCAAGAACGGCACTGAAACCAGCACGGACTGCGGCGGCGTCAGTGGCGGCGCAACCTGCGCAGCGTGTACTGCAGCGGTTTGCGGCAACAGCATCGTGCAAAGCCCTGAAGCTTGTGACGATGGCAACACCGTCACCGAAGCTTGCGCATACGGCTTGACCAGCTGTACGGTCTGTAGCTCTGTCTGCACGAACGTTGCTGGCGCGGTCAAGCGTTGCGGCGACACCGTGGTGCAAACCGCTAACGGCGAACAGTGCGACGATGGCAACACCGTCAACACCGACGCTTGCAGCAACATCTGCAAGACCCCAACCTGCTCGGACACCATCAAGAACCAAAGCGAGTCGGCCGTCGACTGCGGCGGCTCCGGATGCGCTCTCTGCGCAACTGGCATGACGTGTACGGTCGGAACCAGCTGCTCTTCGGGCATCTGCACGAGCGGTCTCTGTGCAGCAGCTGGCGGAACCACCTACCAAGCTGGCGCAACGAACATGACATCCAGCAACTGCGGCAACAACGGTGACGGTTGGTGGTGGATGGAAGACGGC
>Ga0209591_10006293_pt1 | contig 13185 bp, 2 predicted proteins | sample MAT01_FD_187207 | JGI IMG/M metagenome (GOLD analysis project Ga0209591, IMG submission 187207) | Freshwater microbial communities from Lake Fryxell liftoff mats and glacier meltwater in Antarctica - MAT-01 (SPAdes) (version 2) | ecosystem: Environmental > Aquatic > Freshwater > Ice > Liftoff...
GCGTTTATGCCCATGCCAGAGCCGCTGGAGTCTAGTTCTGAAACTGCTGCTCCATCTGAAACTGCTCCTCTAGCTAGAACTGCTCCTCCATCAATGGGCAATCGGGCGATCGCCACTCCCCTGTCAGATTCCCCACCGAGTCCATCCCAACTCAGTACATCCCCGCCGAACCTAGGGGCTGAGCCGAACCTAGGGGCTGAGCCGAACCTAGGGGCCGAACCGATCGCGTTTGACTCGGATACCTCCCCCAGCGTAGTAGCCGCCACAATCGCAGCGGCCTTTGCCCCAACTGCCCCAGAAGTGGCGATCGCGTCATTTAGCCTAGCCGCCGCAGGGCTAGCCACCCCATCCACCCCCCTCAGCTGGCAGCCAGTCGTCATTTTCCCAACCAAAGTCACGCTAGATCTGTTCTTCCAACCCGCCTTTACGCGCAATTCTGAAGAGGTGCAGGGGATAGCGCTGCTGTTTATTGAGAATTCGATTAACCCCAACTCGTCGGGTTATGAAACCTACGAAGAGGACGCTGCCACCAATACAGATTTTGATCTACTGGCTCAGGCGCTGCTAACTTGGGCGATTTATGCCTACAAAGTACCCCCCAGAGACAACACGACGGATACGGTAACGCCAATCGTCATTACAACGGTAGAGCTAACCGAACTGGAGACACTATATGCAATGCTCACGAACGGAGAGCAGGATCAGCAAGACCTGTTTAGCTACCAGGCGCTGTCCAACTTTTTGCAGGCTAATTTTATTCTGAATATTAGCGATCGCACCGCCGAGGCAAGCGGCACCATTTTCCCGATGATTCCGCAACTGTCGATGCAGTTAGGCGATCGCACGGCACAACGGTTTGATGCGCCAGAGCTGCGTTTGAATGAGCGCGATCGCCTAGATTTAGTCCACTACTTTGCCCAGCTCAAAGCCAGCCACGGCAGTACGGTAGAGCAAACGTCCACCCCGATTGGTGACACTAACTCAGGAGCGAACCCCGTCCTCGATCCGGGCGACGGATACTCGGTTGCCACATTCATCTTGATTGATTACTTCCAGATGTTAGTGCGATCGCTGGTGCAGCAGGCGATCGATTTGCTCAAGGACAATACGCTGACCCAGATACAGCTAGCCAGCTTGCTGACCCGGCTCAACGCTGGCGGCCAGTTTAACCATCTAGCGGCCATGTCCTCCCGGTTCTTGCTGCACGGCTTGCGCATCCCCGACCGACGAGAGATAGCAGGCGATCGCACCCGGCCTGATCGCCCCACTCGGGCACTCTACAAGGAACTGGGGCAGCGCTTTACCTTCACCGCACCAGTCAAAAACTTTACCATTACCCTGGCTAATCCTGATCGTTTACCGTGGATTACCTTTACAGATTACGACTCGCAAACGCCGCCACAGAAGCAGCCTGCTGCAACGCTTCAGTATGTCCTCAGTCGGGCAGAGGCGATGGCAGAGTTAATCCATCAACTGAGACTCGATCAAACCCAAACGGACATTCAAAAATCTGACTTTTTACCGCTCAATCCCACGATTCTCAATCCCTATATTGATCAACCGCGCCGCTATAGCCTGAATCAAAAAATTGCGTGGCTAGCCACCACCCAAGCAAATCAACCTGCCCGTTCTTACGCCATTTTGCAACTGCCTGACAACCTGCAAACGCATCTGGTTAGCGATCATCTGCGCCGCCGCACTGCTGACGATATTTCGCCGGGATTAGCATTACGGCTACGGTATGGTAAACCCGCACCGGGCAAAGCTCATCTGCGCCCAGACGATTTGCGATCGCTCACCGACTATGCCTTTGGTAGCCGCGTCACGCTCAACTTGCGCAGAGTGCCCACCCCCGATGGCACAGGACTGCTGCCTACCACCTACCTGCTCAGCGGCACCAGCGAAGCCGATAAAGACGTATTGGAAGACCTCTGGCAGCACTTACACACCACGGCAACCACACCGCAGCTATTTCTGCTCTACGGTGCCGTCGATCGCTCTGCCCAGAGCAATGGTACGCAGATAGAATTTCAGACCGGGCTAACGAATCAGATTCCGACCACGAGCCTATTGCTAAAAACCAACCTCTCTACTCCCAGTCCCAGTCCTAGGCCAGACTCTAGCCAGCCCAGTAGCCTCTACAGCGCTACGCTCAGCGAGTCCGCTACCGACTTTGTTCAGCTGCTCTGGGAAAGCTGTGCGGTGAATACGGGGGGATATCATTTGCACTATCAAGTGCAGAACGGCAATGACCAGCAGGGACTGCCAGAGCACCTCTTTACCGATGGCTTGAGTGCGGCTGTGGTATTGCTAGTGCTGCTGAAACCGTACGCTGGTGAACGGCTGCCGCTGCCTGCCCATCATTTCCAAAATTGTGTGGTGATCCGAGAGGCATTGCCCGATTTAGAAGACAGTGTGCTGCTAGTGGAAAGCGATGACACGGCCAAAACCCTGAGTATTCCCGCTGGCAATATCGGGTTCCGCTTAGAGCGCCCCATCCCTCAGCCCATCGCCAATCAGAGCGGAGCAGACGAGCTGCAACAAATCTACCACCTGCTGGGTTTCCGCCTGCTGGAAACCGCCGCTTTTTGGCCAAGCAATGAAGGCTTACCGCTAGGGCCAGCAGAAGATGACCCGACCACCACGCGAGACGATAACCTGTGGATTTATGAGCGGGTGGTGCCAATCTATTCCTTGGCGAAGCAGCTTGGCTTAGCTAACAAAACTGCTCTGCCGCCCGCCAGACTTGACCCCTACGCCGGGATTAGCGCCACAGCAGCAGTGGCGATCGCCCTCCAGTGGCGCGATCTTTACGGTACGCAGATTAAAAACGCTGAAACAATTCCAGCAACACCCGTGCGCTATTTTGATCCGCTGCTGGGGATTAACCAATGGTCTGCGGTGGTAGAAAGCTACTCGTTTAGACCGATCGCGGCATCTGCGGCTGGCAGCGGTGCATTTGGTAAGGGTGCATCACCTGAAGTTGAGCTATTAATTGAACTGGTGCTGGATCAAACCAAATATTTAGCGACCGCTGGACGAACGCTGGCAGAGGTTCGTCAAGTGGTGAGTACGGCTCGCGCCACGTATCAACAAATCTATTACCAAATTCATCAGTCTGATCTGGGCTTTGGGGTTCACACATCTGTCATTCCTGGTTGGCAATATCCATCTACTGCGGCAGAACAGCAAGCCTTCAAACAGCCCCTGATTGATTTTGTCGAAACCACCTACCGCTATCTCTCCACCCTAGAGCTGGTCACGGCTCCCACCCACACGGCGATCGCCAACCAAACACTCCATGACATCAGCGAGCTGTACCACGTAGCGCTGCCGTCACTCAGTCTGGCCAATGCCGATGTGGTGGGGCTGTTTGCCAACGGCGCATCCATTACAATCGGCGATCGCGCTACCATCACCGCCGCAGACGACACCCTGCGATCGCTGGCTACCCGGCTGCAAACGACCCTAGCCGCCTTGGCAAATGCGGCTCAGGCGATCGCCCTCAACTCGGTTGTGCTGACCATTCCCGATCGCATAACCCTACCGACCGGGCTGCCCGCCGCTGCGGACGGCATAGCCGCCACCACGCTAACAGCCGTCACAGGCACGCTGAAAGCAAAAATTGCGCAGGATTTAAGCGATTCGACCCGCACCGTATCTCCTACCGATTTGCGGTTTAGCAGCGTCGAGATTAGCGCCACTCCCGCACTGCAACAGGCGGTGCAGCGAATCGGCGACTGTACGGCTGTGGCGATCGCCAATCAAAATCGGATCGGGTTACTGGTAGCAGATGCAGTGCTATTGCCCGATCGTCTAACCGCCCCGGAGCTGAGTGAGATCATGGGATTTGTGGTGGCGGCAGAAGCCGCGAGCACGACTGCCCAAGTGGCTAATATCCTGAATCAGGTGACATCCACTAGCCTCACCGCCGCAGATTGGCAGGCGCTATTGGAAAACCCGGAACAGCGCAGCCTGGTCAAAACGATTCGCCCCAACGATACCTTTGCCAGCATTGCCGATCGGTTTACCACCGTGATGGGTAAACCCGTGGCGATCGCCAACATTGTGCTGCTGCTGCATCTTCAGTCGGGATGTTTGGTGCCGGGGCAATCGTGGATCGCCCCGCCCATTCTGGTGCGTCATGCAATTAACTTGACCCAAACGGCAGCGGCTCAGGGATTAACGCTGGCCTATCCCACCGCTCCAATCTTCCCAGTGACGGTACAAATTGACACCTACCGCGATCCGGCTCTGGTCGATCCAGTTAGCAGCCAAGCCGTCCCCGAAATTCAAACGATTACGGCGTTTCTCTCTCCCAAAACCACGCAGCTATCGGCAGCAGTGGTGGGCACCGCCGAAGACGTGGCCTCACTGCGGGGATTTGCCCGTGATTTTGAAGCGGCGTTTCCCAGTTTGCACCTAGCGGTTGGCAATGAACTGCCCCATAAACACTCCACGCTTCAAGACGATGCCGATGAACAAATCAATCGTCCCTTATGGGCGGTGCATTTCGGCACGTCGGGAATTAACTACGACATCAACGAAGCCTATCCCTTCTTCTTCACCCCCGCACCTCTGTCCAATTCGCTGCTGACGGGAACGGTGCCCGTGCAACGCTACCAGAGCGGTACAGGACTGGACGCGCCCGAACCTAAAGTGGTCGAGGCGGTCGATCTAAATGTGCTAGCGCGAGATTTTCTGGTGGCCGTGGAAGACTTCTTAGATCCGGCGATCGCCATTCCGGCAACTCAGCTCCAGCCAACTGAAGTGAACCAAATTCTTGAGGCTAAGGAAACCCTGGCCGATGCCATTCATCACCAAGTCACGCATGTCTTAGCGCAAACCGATCAAACCGATATTCGCGATCGCCGTACTGTAGCCGCTGCTGCATTGCGCCAAAAGCTATTGATTAATTTGGTGGAAGGATTTGATGTGGAAACGATCATTCAATATCAGGTGAGCGTGGATGTCAACGGCATTGCCGCCACCGATCCGCAGTGGAGCTTTGGGCGATCGCCCCGACTTTGTGGGCAACCCGTTGTGCTGAACTTGCGAAACAGCCGCACCGAGGATCTATTAGCCAGCAGCGAGTTTAGCTTTACGCTGTCTGCCGCGAAGGTGCCTATGAGCCAGGGCGGTTCTTATCTGACTTTCTTTTTTGATACGACCTCGCCCGAAAAATTTGAAAACGTGCAGCTAGAGTTGCTCTACCGGGTCAACGAAATGGAATATGACATTACTGATGTTCCCGGTATTCAGCAGTATCAGGCATCGTCCTGGCTCAACTTTATTTTGCCAATTGAAGGCCATACTAATTTTGACAATGCCAATTACATCGGTAAAGTTGATATTCCAATTCCGCTGCGCACCTATCCGATGACGCCGTCGCTGGTACTGCATCGCGCCGAAGCCGACCCCGACAGCTTCAAGACCTTGCAACACATTCGCGAATGGCAATATACCTTCGTCTATGAACACATCGACGTGGCGCAAGATGACATTGAGGCCAATCTTTACACCAATGTACCGCCCCTCAGCAGCGCCGCCGCCACCAGCACCGGGCTGAGCGCTGCCCAACGCCCCTTGTTTGAGGCACTGGTGAACTTTTCTCTGGTTTACCCACAGGTTCAGCCCGATTTGCAGACCCTCAGCGACCCCAAGGTTCCGGTCAATTTAGCTGTCGTCAGACCCGCCATTGTGGCGATCGCCAGCCTAATTCAGCAGGTTGCCATCGCCTGGAGTCACTGGCGCAGCACGGCGATCCAACCGCCCATGCCAGCCGCTCCATCCGACTACATCATTCAAGAAGAGACGCCGCTGAATGCCCCCACAGAAAAACGGATGACCTTGATCCGCCGCGATCGCCAGTCTGCCTTCCCCACCATCGTGCTGCCGGGGTATGAACTAGCGCCCAACCAGCCCCCGGCCGCTACCGATGAGTTGAGTGTGACTCAAGCGTTTGTGGAAAAATCACCGGAGGCCGCTGCTAACGATCCGGTGTTTGGCGAATCGTCTATTCCCGACTATGTGCTGAGCCTGCCCGACCTAGATGTGGTGCAGCAGCAAAGCGCCTGGGCAGCGGTACGCCTAACGCGCAACAAAAACCTGGTATTCGATCGCGATCGCCAAACCTACCGCCAAACCAACCCCCTGTTTATCTTCCAAACCCCCGAGGCACGATTCACCAATCCCGTCACGCCGCTGCTGCTCAACACCCGCCGCTGGAACTTGGCCACCCTGTCAGTAACGACGGGCGCAGCCTCTGCTCGGACGCTAGCGGATCATATTCAGGCAATGTTTGACGCCCTGCTGCCCGCCCAAGCCGAACAACCCTACGACTTGCGCGTGGCCTGCCGCTATGCCTTTGCCCTAGCTCAAAATCATCAAGGCGAAGACTTGCTATCCACCTTGCCCGTTTTGCTGGGTTCGCGGCTATCGGTGCCAGTGGGGGAAGGCGGGCGATCGCCAGTGATCGTGAACCTGCGAGACAGTCTAGCTGCGGGCATTCGCATCTGGCAGAGAGACACTCGACCTGTTGAAACAGGAGCCATGTTCATCTTCACCGTTAGCCTGTTGTCTAACCTGTCTACTCATGCCACAAGCGAGGCCGCCACCCTGCCGCTGCTGCGCGTCGATCAGTTGGCCGTGTATCTGCAAGATATTGCTAGCGTGAACGAAACCGTATAAACGCTAATCAAAAGAGTGATTTTTTCTAATGTTTTATTCTGATATTTTGGTGAATATCGGGGCGTGGTAACCAATAACATTGACCCACTTCATCTAGGGCGGCTGCAAGTTGCGGTTCCCAGCATTTTGGGTAAGGGCCGAGAGAGCTGGGCGATGCCCTGTGTCCCCTACGCAGGCAACGGGGTCGGGCTATACGCCATGCCCAGCATCGGCACCAACATTTGGGTTGAATTTGAAGCAGGCGACCCCGATGCTCCGATTTGGAGCGGCTGCTTTTGGCAGAAAGGCCAAATGCCACTGCCTCCCACAGATCCATCTACAAAGATGTTTAAGACTGAGGCAATCACCCTGACGTTTGATGACGAGCCAGGGGCAGGCGGCATCACCGTTGAGGTCAATTCGCCAGCGGTGAAGGTGCCCCTCAAACTTGTGCTGAATTCGCAGGGGATCGCGTTGACTTGCAATCCATCTACCCTCAAACTCACCCCGACGGGCATGGAGATTAGCTTGGCACCTGCCTCGATCAACGTTACCCCCGCTGCTATAGAGCTAGTCATGCCGCCAGCGTCGGTTAAACTGTCTCCCGCCAGCCTCGATCTGCAACATGGGATCGCTACGGTCAAGCTAGCGGGTGCCGTTATTACCAATGGCGCACTAGAGGTGATCTGAATGAGTTGCAGGCGGCAAATTTGACCTGCAATCAAGCGCTGTGACTTTTTTTGATCGTATGATATCCTCACGGTTTGCTTACCCGATGTGAAAATTTGCGACCTGAATGAAATTTATTTTTTATCCCGCTTTAGTGGTTTTAGCGTCGGCAGGTATAGCCCCAAATGCTTTAGCCCAAACGCTGCCGACTCAGCTAGAGGGCGATCGCTTTTCGCAACCCTTGCCCGACCTGCGATCGCTGCCCCCTGAACGATCGCTGCCAGTTGAACAGCCTGTCATTCTGGTGCCGCCGCCGTTGATTGTGGTGCCGCCCGTACCAGACACCAGTATTGTGTTTACCGTGCGTCAGATTGACGTTGTCGGCAGCACAATTTTGACAGCCGATGAAATTCGCCAAATTACGCAGCCGCTAGTTGGCCCGAGGGTAACACTGCAAGCGTTGAAAGCTGCGACTGATGCCCTGACCCAGCTCTATCTCAGCCGAGGTTACATTACCTCTAGAGCCACGCTTGATGAGCAGACCATTACCGATGGCGTCGTCCAAATTCGGGTAATTGAAGGCGGCATCGAACGGATTGAGATTACGGGAACGCAGCGGTTGAATGCTGACTATGTGCGCGATCGCATCCAGCTGGGGGTGAGCACGCCGTTGAATATTGGGCGACTCGAAGATCAGCTGCGGCTGTTGTTAAGCGACCCGCTGATCGCCAACGTGGAACCCAAGCTACAGGCGGGGACTGAACCAGGCCAAAGTATTCTGAGTATGCAAATTACAGAAGCTGACCCGTTTGGTGGGGAGGTCAGTTTCGACAATGATTCACCGCCCAGCATTGGGTCAGAGCGGGCAGGGATCAATTTGCACTATCGCAACCTCACGGGCATTGGCGATGAAATCAACAGCTACTACTACCGCACGACCACAGGCGGATCGAGCATTTTGGGGTTGATTTATCGGGTGCCGCTCAACCCAATGGAGGGGACGCTGCAACTGAGTAGCGAAATCAATCGCAACCGGGTCACCCAAGCGCCATTCGATCAATTTGATATTACGGGCAAGGCCGAGCGGTATGAACTCAGCTTCCGTCAGCCGCTGATCCGCTCTACTCAAGCAGAACTGGCGCTGTCGCTGGGGTTTACCTATCAAAGCGGGCAAACCGTAATCAGCAATACGCCCACCGATGACAATACGACGAGTGTGATTCAGATTGGCCAAGACTACACCCGGCGCGATCCGCAGGGTGGCTGGTCGTTGCGATCGCAGTTCAACATTGGCACGGGGCTATTCGACGCAACCGACCAATCTGACGCACCCGATGGTCAGTTTATTAGCTGGCTGGGGCAGATCCAGCGGTTGCAGCGGATCGATCGCCGTCAATTGCTGGTGGGCCAGTTTGACTTGCAGCTCACCCCCGATGGGCTGCTGCCGTCGGAGCAGTTTGTGATTGGCGGCAGGCGATCGGTGCGGGGCTATCGGCAAAATGTGCGGATTGGCGACAATGGGCTACGGTTTTCGCTCGAAAATCAAATTGCGCTGTGGCGAGATGCCAGCGGTCGCCCGACGTTGCAACTGGCTCCGTTTGTCGATTTGGGCACCGTGTGGAATTCGCAGGCCCGCAGCGATCAGCCCGACCAGCGGTTTTTGCTAGCGGCAGGCGTGGGGCTGTTGTGGCAGCCGTTCCCAGCGTTTAACCTGCGCGTGGACTATGGGCTAGCTCTGGCAGATTTGAGCGATCGCGGCAACAACCTGCAAGACGACGGGCTGTACTTCACCCTCAACTATCGGTTCTAGACGCGATTATTAGACGCGATTAATCGCGTCTCTACCATGCCTACCGGGGAGACGCGATTAATCGCGTCTCTACCACATCTACCACGGGCTGCCAATGAGCGTGAAGGCCGACCAATAGTAGGGATGGGCAAAGGACGTATCCGGTAACCCCACCAAGTCTGGTGGCAGCGCGATCTCTCCCCCAGACCAGTGCAAGCGGCCATCTTTGACATAGACCTCGCCGCGCAGCATCGCCAATTGGGCAGCTCTGAGCGCCTCGGCTTTGATGGGTGCGGTGCGCAACTGGTTATAAAATTCTGCCATCAGCCCCGATGAGCCTAAATCGTTGACCGACCACAGGCTGGCTAGCACAGATTTAACCCGAGCTTGCAGCGCTGCCCCGGCAAAGCCTAGTTCTGCTTGTTCATTCCCCAAGGCCGTGCGGCAGGCGCTCAAAATCAACAGCTCAATGGGAGGGTCATTCCAGCCTAGCTCGCGCAGTTGATCTAACCGCAGCCGCTGGTTTTCAAACTGAATGTAGGAGTTGCTGGGCTGACCGGGCTGGAAATTGGCGTGGGTCGCCAAATGCACAATCCCGTAGGGAATTTCTTGGCGTTTGCCTTGAAGCGTATTGACGGTGAAGTCAGCATTGTTGGATAAAAATAAGCCGCGCCATTGATTTTGAGGGATGGTCGATAGCTCTAGGGGCACTCCGGGCAACGCACCCAGGTCTGGGAACTGCGGGAACTGGGATGCTCCCATCGCCAGCACTTGCGTATCGCGCAGGCTGACGTAGCGGGTATCGACTAGGCTGATGGCGGGCATGAGGCCAATGCTATATTTTTCTACCAAGAACTGATTCCCGTCATTTAGCGCGGCCATCGGTAGCGATCGCAATCCCACATCGGGGACAAACGAGAGATTCTGAATGCCAAGCTGCTGGATCTCGGACTCTAGCGGCGCAATTAGCCACTGGTAAAGCTGTTGCGATGACGCCATCATGGCGGCGGTACTTTGGCGATCGCTGGGGTCAATAATGGCCGAGCGAAACTGACGGGCGATCGCCAGCACCAGCCCGCGTGTGGCTCCCGGCACCACTTTACGGATCACTTGCTGATCGCCTGTGACCATCACCAGTTCTAATAGGTCGCGATCGCCTGTTGATGTGGGGGTGCTGCTGCCCGCCTGAGCCAGAGTCAGCGACTCTCCCGTCGGCACAAAGTTGAGATAGATCAGGCAAGGCGTGATTCCGGTTGCGGTTGCGATCCGGTCTAGCGCCTCGCCCACATCCGCCGACGTCAAAATTGGAGCTTGATCAGGAATACCCAAATAGCTCTCAAATTGAGCGGCATTGCTTTCTTCTAGATCGGCAACCACCTCAAACGAGTTGTTTCTGGCATCAATGGTGACGTCATCTGGAATCAGTTCGTCGGGTGATTCGGGCGGCGTCTGTTGATCACGGGGTTCGATCAGATCGCGGATGGTTGGATCGTCTTCTGTGGTGGGGGGATTGGGTCGGTCTGGCTGATTACGGGTAATCAGCCGAATCCCGCCTTGGTTAAACGAGCCAGGAATATCTCGATTGGCCAGGGTGAATGCACCCGTCGTCAGAGCGGCGGCTGTGCCATTGGTGGTGGCATTCCCCACGCGAAAGGGCACGCCGCGCTGCCCGCCGCCGTGTCGAATCGTAATCGTGCCATTGCCTGCGGTGCCTGCGGTAGAAATGCTGGCGATCGCCCCATCTAGCGCGGTAAACGATCGCAAGGCACGGAAGAACCGCCCGGTCGTGATATCGACAGTGCCGCCTGTACCACCATTCCCCTCGGCGTTAATAAATCCAACTTGCACATCGCCGCTGGGGTCGAGGGTGACATCGCCGCCGTTGCCATTGGCCGAACTGCTGTTGATGTTGCCTGTGGTAATGCGATCGCGCGCTATCAGCGACACCGACCCGCCGTTGCCGCTGCCACCGACGATACCGATCCACCTGGAATCTAAATCACCCGTACGAATGCTGCCGTTCGCAGCAGAGAGCGCGATCGCCGCACTGTTGCCAGACGAGGCGCTGGTTGAAAGGGTGCCAGCCGTGGTGTCAATGTTACCGTTGGTGCTGGTGATCCGCAGATTAACCCCACGCCCTCGACTGGTGGAGATGCTGCGCGTCGTGATATCTTGCGCGGCTTGTAGGGCGATATTGACCACCGCATCACTCAAAAAACTGCTGCTGCTGCTGCTGACATTCAGCGCACTTAAGAGGGTCAGCGTGTCGCCAAACGGTTGCAGCAGTAGATCACCACTGCCATCAATCGAAAACCCGGAACCAAAATCCATCGCGTCAGCCGTCAGGGTCAGCGTGCCTGTGGCTCCTAGGCCACCCAAGCTAATGGGGCTACCCAAGAAGAGGCGATCGCCTCCCGTCAGATCCACATTGCCCCCGCCAGATGAAATCACCGTTCCAGTGGAGCCGTCTGCCCCCGTCAGCGAAATGCCCTGTCCCGTGGTGCTAGTGCCCGTCAGCGACACATTGCCACCACTCGAATTAATTGACCCAAACCCAGTGACGGAAACCCCACTGTCGCGGGTACTGGTGCCCGTCAACGTAATGGGCGCACCGCCGGAAATCAGCGAAAAATCGTTCAGTAAGATGCCAGTGTTATTAATACTGCTGCCCCGTACCGTAATCGCCCCACCCGACCCGGCACCCGAGGTGTCAACCACCTGATTAATTTGAACCCGCCCTTGCCCGTTGTCGTCGGTATCGCCAATGAGTCGAACGTCACCGCCGTTGGTGGCGATCGCGCTATTGACCACCACAGAATCGTTGGCCTCAAGCGATACAGCTCCGCCCTGAGTATTGACAGGTGTTGAAAGGTTTAGAGCACCGGAGCTGGTCAACCTAAAATCACCCGTGTTTAAGAGCAACCCAGAGTCCTCCAAAAGATTCGCGGATACAACCGTCACTGGCGTGTTAATAAACAACGAACCATTGATATTGTCAGCCTGCCCTGCACTCGTGTTGCCGGATAACGTGGTGTTGCTGAGGCTCAACTGACTAAGCCCCGCAGAGGAAGATGTAGCGAAGAAAATGCCACCGCCACTGAGCAGAGCAGAATTACCACTGAGCGTGCTGTCTATCAGCGTAGCTGTGCCCCCATTAAAAATCCCTCCCCCACTATTAAACAATGTGGAAGCATCGCCATTGGCAACATTACCAGTCATGCGGCTACCAGTCAGCGTAACAACCCCCCCGCCATTAATGTTATAAATGCCACCCCCAGAGAGAGCAGTATTGCCCTCAATGTTGCTATTAGTTAGCGTGACACTGCCTACGTTATAAATACCCCCCCCAGCACCCCCAGCGGTGTTGCCACTGATGGTGCTGTTAGTGACCGTCAGTACGCCCTGGTTGAAGATCCCTCCGCCTAGTTCACTAGCAGAGTTGTTACTGATGGTGCTATTGGTCACATTGACAGTGCCCAGCGCATTGAATATCCCAGCCCCGCTGTTGAGGACAGAACCAAAGAAAGAATTGTTCCGGATGGTGCTGTTGTTCAGATTCAGCGTTGCTCCGCTGACGTTGATCCCGCTGGAGAAGCCACCTGTCAGGCTGAGATCATTCAGGTTCAGCGTTACGCCAGCCCCAGACAGGACTAAAACGCGACCGGTATCAAATTGCCCGTCTAAGATCGTGGTTTCCTCCCCGGCTCCATTAATCGTCAGCGACCTATTAATAAAGAGAGCAGGAGTAGGTAGCTCATAGGTACCTGCCCCTAAGTTAATGGTGGAATTTCCCGCTACAGTGCCGATCGCATCCACCGCATCTCGAATGTTTCCACCCGAGAGGCGAGAGAGAGGGTTGACCTGGTTGATGTTGAAGGTCAACCCACCCGTACTGGTCAGGTTGATGGTGCTGCCCATTAGCTGAAAAAACTCGCGCCCGGTCAGAGTGAGAGATGCTGCTCCACCCCCCGTTTGGTTGATGGGGGCGGCCAACCGAATATCGCCTAGTCCTCCAGTTCCAGAGCTAGTCGTGAGTATGACATTGGTGCCACCGTCTA
>Ga0209591_10006294_pt1 | contig 13184 bp, 5 predicted proteins | sample MAT01_FD_187207 | JGI IMG/M metagenome (GOLD analysis project Ga0209591, IMG submission 187207) | Freshwater microbial communities from Lake Fryxell liftoff mats and glacier meltwater in Antarctica - MAT-01 (SPAdes) (version 2) | ecosystem: Environmental > Aquatic > Freshwater > Ice > Liftoff...
CATGGGCTGTGCCATGGGCTGTGCCATGGGCTGTGCCATGGGCTGTGCCATGGGCTGTGCCATGGGCTGTGCCATGGCCCGCTCCATCGCGGCGATCACATGCGGCGAGCCGATGCGGGTGCGGATCACGTCGCCAAAGCGGCTCTCGGCCCCGCTGTTGGACGACACCGGCGTGACCACGACCCCCGCCCCCAGGGCGGCCGCGGCGATCTGGCCCAGCACGTCGCCCGGAACGATCCGGCCCGTCGCATCGGCCATCAGCGGGCGGTCGCCATCGCCGTCGGTCGACACGATCGCCGCCATGTCGCCCGCCGCCGCCCAGGCGCGCAATCGGGCGCGGGTGGCCGGGTCGACGGCCTCGGTGTCGACGGGCACGAAGATGTCGGACCGCCCGAGATCGACCACCCCGGCCCCAAGTGCTGCCAGCGCCTCGATCAGCAGATCGCGCCCCACCGCCGAATGGCTGTAGACGCCCACGCGCCACCCCGCGAGCGCGCCCGGCCCGAACGCGCCCACATAGCGCGCCACATAGTCGGCCCCGGCCCGGTCATTGACGGCCACGGCCGGGCCCGGCGGGGCGGCCCCCGGCGCGGTGCCCAAAGCGGCCAGCAGCGCCGTTTCGTCGGCCTTGGTGATCTCGCCCAGGGGGGTGTAGAACTTCAGCCCGTTGCGGTCGGCCGGAATGTGGCTGCCCGTCACCATCACCGCCGCCGCCCCCGCCTGCAGCGCCGCCAGCGCCAGCGCCGGGGTCGGCAGCGCGCCGCAATCGGTCACCGCAAGCCCCGCCGCCTGCGCCGCCTGTACCACCACGGCCGCGAGGCCGGGGGACGAGGGGCGCAGGTCGCGCCCGACGAACAGGCCCGTGCCCATCGGACAGGCCCGCGCAAAGGCTGTGACGTGGCCTGCCACCAGATCGGGTGTCAGCGCCGTGACAAGGCCGCGCAGGCCGCTGGTGCCGAAACTGGGGGTCATGCGTCCTCCGGGAGGTTTCAGGTAGGCCGGTTTTCAGGGCGGGGCGGTTTTCAGGCGGGGCGGTTTTCAGGGCGGGGCGGTTTTCAGGCGGGGCTTGGGAATGGCGGTCCGCTGCGTTCTAGCCGCCCGCCTGCCGTGTCGCAACCGTTCCGGGACGGGAAGAACCCTGCGAAACCCCCGGCGGGGTTTAATCAATAGCGCGGCAAGCTCCGCCCTGCCGCCGCATTTCCGCCCCCGGCCCGACCGCCCCCCTTTGCACGCTTCGGCACTGCCACAGCGTCTGACAGGCCCGGGGGGGCCTATTGCCATGCCGGAGTTGTATTTCGTCACGCATCGCCTGATGCCAGGCGACGCCGCAATGTCCTGCATCACCGATCTTGATCTGCGCGCGCCCGCGCCGGGGGCGGATCCGGTGCTCTATGCCACCACCCGGTTCGACGGCACCCTGAGCGCCTGGTCGGTCGCGGGTCTGGGGCTGACCCGGATCGACAGCGCCGACCACGTCCGCAGCGATGCCGCAGGCGCGCAGGCCGGCCTCGGCTTCTTGCGTGCCGCGGGCGGGCTTGCGGTGATGACCGGCGGCGGAGTGGGCGGGGCGATGGTGCTGCATGGGCTGGAACCGGGCGGCGGTTTTGCCGCGCAGCAGAGCCTGGGCCAGCTGACCGGATTTTCCGGCGATCTGATCGACACGGTGACCATCGACCTCGCCTCGGGCGGGCAACTGGTCTATGGCGGCCTCGAGGGCACGTCGGGTCTGGGACGGCTCAGCTTCGATGCGACAGGCACCCTGACCGGCAGCGCGCGCGTGCCCGACAGCGCCGAGACCCATGCCGACCGGGTGGTGGCCCTCGCAGAGGCCACTGTCGGCGGGGTGCAGTATCTGTTTTCGGCCAGCACGCTCGACCCCGGCCTCACCGCCTGGGCGGTCGCGGCGAACGGCACCCTGCAGGCGACCGACAATCCGGGGGCGGATCGGGGGCTGTGGATCGCCGCCCCCACCGCGCTGGAAACCGTCGTGGTGGCGGGCCGGGTCTATGTCGTGCTGGCCGCAGCGGGCAGCGGGTCGCTCAGCGTGCTCGAGGTCGAAGCGGGCGGGCGGCTGCGGCTGGCCCAGCATGTGCTCGACGATCTCGACAGCCGGTTTGCCGGGGTGACGGCGCTGGCGGCGGTGCAGCATGGCGGGCAGGCCTACATCGTCGCAGGCGGCAGCGATGACGGGATCAGCCTGTTTCAGCTGTTGCCGGGGGGGCGTCTTCTGGCGCGGGCGCATCTCGAGGACAGCGTGGCGATGGGGCTGGACAACGTCAGCGCCATCGCCGCCCGGTCGCAGGGCACCGGCATCGACATCTTTGTCGCCAGTTCCAGCGAGGCCGGGCTGACCCGGCTGCGGTTCGAGACCGGGGCCGCGGGCCTGTCGATGCTGGCGCAGGGGGCGGGGGGCAGCCTGACCGCCGGGTCGGGGGCGGATGTGCTGACCGGCGGGGCCGGGGCGGACCGGCTGTCGGGCGGCGCGGGCGAGGATGTGCTGCAGGACGGGGCGGGCCGCGACAGCCTGACGGGGGGGACCGGGGCCGACATCTTTGTGCTGGCCGCCGACGGCGAGCCGGATACCATCACCGATTTCACGCTCGGGCAGGACCGGATCGATCTGTCGGCCTGGGGGATGCTGCGCAATCTGGACCAGTTGACGATGACGGGCACCGCGACCGGGCTGACCCTGCGGTTCGGGGCCGAGGTGCTGACGATCACCAGTGCGGCGGGCAGCCGGATCGACCCCGGCCTGTTGCAGATGCGCGATCTGATCAACCTCACCCAACTGTTCACCGATCCAGGCACTGGTGCCGAGCCGACCGAGCCGTTGCCGGGCGACATTCAGGGCACCGCAGCGGCCGACCTGCTGACCGGCACGGCGGCGGCGGACCGGATGTTCGGTCTGGGCGGCAACGACACGCTTTATGGCGGGGCCGGGGCCGATGTCCTGCAAGGCGGGGCGGGCCAGGACCGGCTGGAGGGCGGCACCGGGGCCGACATCCTGCAGGGCGACGACGGCAACGACATCTATGTCGTGCAGGAGAGCGGGGATGTGATCCGCGAGGCGGCAGGCCAGGGCACCGCCGATCAGGTGCTGGCCGCGGTCAGCTTCACGCTGGCCGCCGATGTCGATGTCGAGAGGCTGGCCACCACCTCGGCGGGCGGCACCACGGCGATCAACCTCACGGGGAATGCCCGCGCGCAGGACATCACCGGCAATGCCGGGGCCAATACCCTGCATTCGGGCGGCGGGGCGGCGGATGTGCTGCGCGGGCTTGGCGGCGACGACACCTACCGGGTGTTTCACGCCGGCGACGTGATCGTCGAGGCGGCGGGTCAGGGCCGTGACCGGGCGGTGGCCGCGATCAGTTTCGCGCTGGCCGCCGATGACCATATCGAGGTGATGACCACCAACGGAGCCACCGGCACCGCGGCGATCAGCCTGACCGGCAATGGCCTCGCCCAGGGCATCACCGGCAACGCCGGGGCCAACGTGCTGTCGGACGGCGGCGGGGCGGGGGCCGACACGTTGACCGGGCTTGCGGGCAACGACATCTATGTCGTGCGCAACGCGGCCACCCGGATCGTCGAGACCGCGGGGCAGGGCACGGCAGACCGGGTGGCAGCGGGGGTCTCCTTCGGGCTGGCGGCGGATGACAACATCGAGCAGATGGCCACCACCTCGGCGGGCGGCACCACGGCGATCAACCTGACGGGCAACGCAGCGGCCCAGACCATCTTCGGCAACGCCGGGGCGAACCGGCTGAACGGGCTGGGGGGCAACGACACGCTGACCGGCGGGCCGGGGGCCGACAGCTTCGTATTCTCCACAGCACTCGGGTCGGGCAACATCGACACCATCACCGATTTCAACGTGGCCGCCGACACGATCCGGCTGGAGAATGCGATCTTCAGCGGGCTTGTCGCCGGCACCCTGGCGGCGGCGGCGTTCCGGGCGAACAGCACCGGGCTGGCAGGCGATGCCAGCGACCGGATCCTCTACGAGACCGATACCGGCAACCTCTATTTCGACCGCGACGGGCTGGGCGGGGCGGCGGGCATCCGCTTTGCCGTGCTGGCCCCCGGGCTGGTCCCCGGGCTGGCGCTGACGGCGGCGGATTTCCTGGTGATCTGAAGCCGGGGGGCTGCCTTGGCACGGCCCTGCCGCTGCCACAGCGCGGGCCCCGTGATCAACTGCACACCCCGTGCGGGCGGGGGACGGCAGGCAACGGGTCGCCGCAGGTCAAGGTCCTTCACATTTTCGCGGGCAGGTCGCGGCTCTGTCATCCCCCCGGTTCGGGTGCATCGTCAAGCGCGCGGTCGCACATCAGCGCCACAACAGGGTCGCGACCGCCGTCGCGGTGCAGATCCTCCTCGATCCACCAGGGCGGATAGAGGACGCGGTTGGTGATCGGCCGGGCGTGATAGCGGTAGGGCAGGGTGAAATCGGGCAGGCGCATGTATTCGATCCAGAGCGCCGCACGATGGGCAAGGTCGGGGGCCACCTCGACCGGGGCCGCCCCCGTCAGCATTGCGGCATAATGGGCGCGGTCGCGTGGAACGGCATGGCCGATAGGGTAGTCGACCGGGGCGAAATGGCCGCCCAGGATGCAGGGAATGCCGAGCATGCCCAGTTCGACCGCCGTCGTCCCGGAATAGACGAGGCCAAGATCGATCCCCCCGGCCAGCCCCCCGGCCAGCCCCCCGGCCAGCCCCCCGGCCAGCCCCCCGGTCAGCCCCCCGGCCAGCCCCCCGGCGAGATCGGCAATGTCGCACCAGCGGTGGCCAAGCAGCAGCACGTTGTCCGGCAGCGGGGCGGGCAGAAGGTCGGCAAAGGTTTCGGTCGGAAAGCTGGCGATCAGGTCGTTGGCTTCGTGCGGATGCGGCTTGATCACGAGGAGCGTGCCAGGGCGGTTGGCCAGCACCGACACCGTATGGCCGATCCAGTCGGCCACGTCGGCATGGGCCGGGCCGCCGTTGCGCGGCACGGCACTGTCCGACAGAACCCGGCCGAAGGCACAGATCACCCGGTCCCCCGCCGCCCGTGCCGCCGCGATCCGGTCGAGCGCGGCCCGCCCCTCGGAAGAGGGCTGCCCTCCGGTCGACCGCGCCACCTGCGTCATCCCGAGATGGTGCGTCAGAAGGGCAGGCGCCTCGGCCTGCCGCGTCTCGGCAAAGCGGGCAAAGAGCGCGGGGCGCGGAAAGCTGGCCGACCGCACTTCGGGCGCGCGGGTCATGTTGCGCAGTACCATGCGTTCCGACAGGTTGGTCGCGAAATTGTCGAAATAGTTCTGATAGCCGTTCGCGGCAAGCAGGCTGAAATACCGCTCCGGATCGTCATGGGCGGCGGCATCGGCATGGAACAGCCGATCGGGCAGCCGCGCGTTGGACAGCGACATCGTGGCCAGCCGCAACCCGCGCTCCGCCGTCAGCGACCGTGCCGCGGCCAGCGGACGGGCCATCGCTGCGGTCCAGTCGGCAAGGCGGGTCAGATGGGCGGCAAGTTCGGGGCAACTCCAGTCGATCCTGTGGCGGCGACGGCTGATCGCCGCCTCTTCCCAAAGGCAATGGCCCAGGTCGAGCCCGCCGAGATCAAGGACGCCCTGCCAAAGGTCGAGACGCATCGGCGGCGCCGGGGGCAGATCCAGCCCGGGCTGCAGCCGCCCTTGCGGCGTCAGGCAGCCGTCCAGCCGGTCGATCGCCGGATCGCCCGTCGGCGCGGGTGGCAGAAGTCCCGCGACAAGCGGGATCACCGCCCAGCCGCGCCGCCGCGCCTCGGCCAGCATCATCAGCGGATAGCGGCGCAGATGGTCGACATTGCGCGCCGCAATCAGGATCAGGCCCCGCGGCCGGGCGGGCTGTGGCACGGCCCCAAGAATCGCGGCGGTCCGTTGCAAAAACGCCACCTCGCCCCGGCGACGGATCAGGCTGCGGTTGAAAAAGGCCGACACGCGCAGCGGATTGGCCATCATCTGCGCGTGGATCGCCGCCAGAAGCGCCCCCGCCCCGTCAAAATCGCCCCGCCCCTGCAGCATCTGCACGTAAGGCAAAAGCCCTGCCGCACGTCGCAGGCGTTCGGGCAGGGCGTCAAAGACGGCATCGGCCCCGGCATGATCCCCGGCAAGCTCTGCCCAACGAAAGAAGGCCTTGACCTCTCCTCCCGTCAGGGGGGCGTGGCGGGCGCGGATTGCTGCCATCGCCCGCGCGGCCGCCTGCGTTTCGGCGGGGTCTTCGGCCAGCGCCGCCGGCACGGGCCAAAGCACGGCCCCGAGCCCCGGATCCTGCGCCAGCGCGATCAGTCTGGCGCGGGTGCGCGCTGCGGTATCGGCGCGGCCCAATCGCCGTGCCAGCGCCAGAAGGGCACAAAGATCACGGATGCCTGTCTCGGCCCCGGCGGAGGAGAGGGGCGTGTCGATCAGGGCCGCCCACTCTGCCGCCAACGCATCGAAGCGCGACCAGGCCTGCGTGTACGAGGCCGTATAGCTGGGGGTCTGGCGCAGGCTCGGGCGCAGCATCTCGTTGAGCGCGGCAAGACGGGCTGCGGTGGTTTCGGCCGCGGCGAGGCTGCCGTCACAGGCAGCCAGATAGGCCTCGCGCTGGCGGCTCTGCAGCAGATCTTCGCGAAAGCCGGTGGCTCCGGCGTCGGGCGCCGGCCCCTGCGGATCGGCATCGTGGACGCCGCCGGGGGCGGCGGCTCCGGGCGTTTCGGTCCAGTCCATCGCCTCGCGCGCGGCGACATCCACCATCCGCCAGCTGTCGCGCAGGATCGTGAACCGGCGGTGGCCAAGCTCTCCGGCGGCGGGGGGATGGGCCAGCCGGGCGGCAAGATCGGCGGCGGCCAGGCGATAGGCACCGCCCATCGCCTGCGAAAGCGTGACGAGATGGGTCAGATAGGCGCTGTCAGGATGGCGTCCTTGCGCCGCCATCGCCGCAGGCAGCAGCGCGGCGCGCCCTTCGGGTGTCAGCATCCGCTCGGCCACGGCCTCTCCGGCGATGAGGGGTGCTGTGCGGCCCGCGGCTTCGAGGGCGCCCATCGCGGTCAGCAGACTGCCGAGATCGCCCGCCTGTGCGCCCCTGGCGGCGCGCCGACCCGCCCCGTCGCGCAGCGAACGCCACAGGGCATGGGCCGCAAGCGTGGCGCGGCGCCGTCCCGGCGCCAGAAGCCAGCCGCGCATCCCCGCCCACAATCGCATCTTAATCGCCGTCATGACCGCCTGCTACGGGCCGAGCCGTGCCACCGCAAGGGTCAGGCCGGGATGCGCTCCATCAGGAACCAGTTGGCGTCGTCACGCGGAAACACCGGATCGCGGTGATAGACGAAGCCATAGTCGGCAAGCCGGAACTCCGGGTGGCGATCAAGGAATTCGCCCGCGAAGTCGCGCTTGAACAGTCGCTGGTCATGGCCGCGGTAGTCGATGGCGACCGGCTTGGGGTTGTAGTATTCGCTCATCAGCACATACCGGCGCCCGATCGTGGCCATGAGGTCGTAGACCATTGGCAGGGCGTCGGGGTTGATGTGGATCAGCACGCCCTTCGTGTAGACCAGATCGACGGGCCCTGCCGCTTCGGGGGTCAGTTCCAGGATCGAGCCGTGGATGACGTCGGGGAAATCGGCCTTGGCCCGGACATGGGCCTGCGTATTGATCTCGACCGCGCTGATGCGGGCCTGTGGCTTGAGCAGTCGCAGCGCCCGCAGGTTCTGGCCGATGTTGCAGCCCAGTTCGAAAAGCGACTCGACCCCGTGGGTATGGGTCAGGATGCGCGAGAACATCGCCAGCGTGGCGGCGATGTCATAGCGGTTGCGGGCAACGTAATCGTCGCCGAACTGACCGGCCCAGAAGGCCTCCTGATCGGTCTGGTAGGTGGTCATGCAGCGTCTCCTCGGGTTGTCGGGGGGGTGGGGTACCGCAGCCGGAACAGGGCCTCGGCGATGCCCCAGTCCTCGGGGGTGTCGATGTCGATGGCCGAGAGCGGCGGCAGCACCGCCATCCGGCTTTGCGGGCCATACATCGGCGCGTCGGACACAAAGGCGTCGCGGCTGCCCCAGTAGAACTGGCCTGCATCGTGATAGGCGGGCGGCAGGTCCTGGCTGCGGGTCAGCCGGTGCTCGGGCCACAGCATCGCCACCCCGCCCGCATCGTCGCGCAGGACGGCGCGCTGCACCGGCGCGGCAAAGGCCATGGCGGAAAAGGCGAAGATGACCCCGGGCTGATCGAGCAGCGCCGCTCCTGCGGCGATGTCGGCGGGCGACAGGAGGGCAGCCGTGGCAAGGATCATGCAGACCCGCCCTGCCGGTCGGCCCAGATCGGCTTCGGCCATGGCGATGCCGTCGCGGATCACGGGCCTGAGCGGCGTATGGTCGTCGGCCAGCGCCGCATCGCGCAGCCGCGGCGTCCGCGCGCCCGCCGCCTGCGCCACTGCGGCGATCTCGGCATCGTCGGTCGAGACATAGACCGCGTCGAAAAGGCCTGTGGCCTGCGCGGCGGCGATCGGCCAGTGGATCATCGGCCGCCCGGCAAAGGACCGGAGGTTCTTGCCGGGCACCCGTTTCGATCCGCCTCGGGCCGGAATGACCGCGATCGTGGTCATGGCCTTCAGCGGACGAACTCGTAGTGGATGAGCGAGGAGGGGTTCAGCACATTGCCCGCCCCCGAGAAATCCCAGGCGTTGCGGACCATCTGGATCGTGCTCTCGGATTCGAGCCGGGCAATGATAGGTACCAGATTGCGGTTGTATTCCAGCCGCCAGGACCACCAGGCTGCATTGCGCACGACCGAAGCGATCTCGCCCCTCAGCGCCTCTGCCCCGATGGCCTCGAAGAAGGGGGTATCGTTGACCTCGCGTCGCCGGAGAAGCTCGGGGTCGCGCTGCCAGCCCACGGGTTCGAAATGCACGACGGTGACCGGATTGGGCAGTGCGGCCAATTGCTCGAACAGGGCCGGATTGATGGCATCGACCTGCTCGACCGAATGCGCGGTGAACAGCAGGATGTGGCCCTTCTGCCGGATCAGGAATTCGACATTGGGATTGCGGTAGTCAAAGCTGAAGGCGCGGTACTTCAGGGCCGGATCGCGTTCGGCCAGAAACTTGCCGCAGACCTGACCTTCGCGGGTATACTCGCCGCCGTAGTAGATGATCTTCTTGGACCGCGTGGTCCCATGGGCCAGGTAAAGCTGGAGCAGGTTCGACGACCAGCCCGAGCCCACCTCGATCACCGCCGTGGTATTGGGGCGGATCAGCTTGGACAGATATCGGATCGGGCTGATCGTGCCGACGCGATAGTCGCTGCAGGTCACCTCGGGGTAGTGGAAGCGGTCCTCGACCGTCAGTCCGCGTCTGGCCATGATCTCTGTCCCGATCGGCTGCACCATTTCCTTGATGCGATAGTAGTTGCCGGGGTCCTTGCGGCTGATGTTGACCTCGCGCAGGTCGGCGAGGATCGACACGAGATGATCGTCGGGGCGAGTCGTAACGATCCGCCTGGCCAGATTGAGGACGCTTGACCAGCTCTTCTCCTGGCTGGCCTTGCTGCGGGCCTGGCCCTGAGTCTGAACAGCGGATATGGTGTCGCTCATGCGTCAATCTCCTGTCGGTAAGAACGTTTCATGCAGAAAGTCTTTCTTGCCTCTTAGCAGCAAGAAATCGGAGATCAAGCCGATATCGACCCGGTTCCAGCCCGGATGGCGTGCAGGTTCCGACAAATCCGGCCTCAATCCGCGGGTTCGAAGGCAGTGCCGATCACCCGGCCCGCCAGTTCGCTCACGTTCGGGTCGCCGGCGCGGAAATAGGCCTCCAGATCGGCCTTTTCCCACCAGGGGGGATAGACGACGCGGTTGGTGACCGGGCGGGAATGATAGCGGTAGGTGCGGGCAAAGCGGCCGTTCGACATGTAGTCAAGCCACAGCGCCGCGCGCTGCCGCATCTCGGGGTCGCCCCGGACGGGTTGTTCAAAGCGCAGCATGGCGGCGTACTCCGCGCGCGAGTGCGGGGCCAGATGGCCGAGCGGATAGTCGATCGGGCCGAAATGGTTGCACTGGATGCAGGGGATCTCCATCAGCGCCATCTCGACCGCGACGGTGCCGTTGTAGATCAGCCCCAGATCGACCATCCCCTTCAGCGCGCTGATGTCGAACCAGCGGTGGCCGAGGATCATCACGTTGGGCGGCAGGTCGCCCTCGATCAGATCGGTGAAATACTGGTTGAGATAGGTCGCGATCTGCTCGTTCAACTCGTAGGGGTGAGGCTTGATCAGCAAGAGCGTGTCCGATCCGCGCACCGCCTCGATCGAATGGTTGAGCCAGTCCCTGAGGTCGCCATGCGCCGGGCCGCCGTCGAAGGGCACCGCGCTGTCGCAGACCACCCGGCCGAAGAGACAGGCGACATGGCCGCCCTTCGCCCGCCAGGCCAGGATGCGCGCGCGCGCGGCGCCGGCACCCGGGGCGAGTTCGGTTGCCGTGCCGGTCGTGCGCCGCACCATCGCGACCTGCTCGACCCGGGTCAGAACCTCGGGCGCATTGCCGCGGTTGCGCGCGAAATATGTCTCGAACAGCGCGGGAGGCGGAAAGCTGGCCGATCGGACGTCGCCCGCCTGCGTCACGTTGCGCACCACGCAGCGGGTCGCGGTTTTATTGCCGAAATTGGCGAAATAGTTTTCATAGCCGTTGGCCGTCTGCAGTGCGAAAAAACCGTGCGGATCGCCTTCCCGCGCGCAATAGGCGCGGAAGATGCTGTCGGGCAGGCGCGAGTTGAACAGCGCCATGAAGCCCACGCGGCGGTTGCCTGCCCCGAAATGCCCCCGCGCATGCAGCAGCGCCCGCGCCATCAGTTCGGTCCAGTTCACCAGACGCTGAACGGTCTGGGTCAGCGCGGGGCAGGTGAAATCGACGTCATAGGTGCGCCGGCTCACCCGGGCGTCCTCGGTCAACGAGTGCGACAGGTCGATCTCGCCCCAGAACAGTCGGCCGCCAGAAAGGTCGATCTCGATCCCGTCAGCCTGGGGAAAGACCGCAGCGGCAGACGGCGAGAGCACCCCCTCGGGCGTGATTGCCCCCGCCATGACGTCGATCTCGCGTCGCCCGGTCAGTTCTACCGGCAGCAACCCCTCCATCAGGCTGACCACCGCCCAGCCCCGCCGCCGCAGTTCCAGCAGCACGACCAGCGGATATTTGCGCAACTGGTCAAGGTTGCGCGCCGCGATCACGATCACGCCCTGCGGATTGCGCGGCTGGGGGATCCGGGCAAAGGCGCGGGCCGTTTCGGCAAGGAAGGCGAGTTCCCCGTCGCGCCGCAAGAGCGACCAATGCGCGAACGGGGCCAGTTGGGCGGGCCGCAACAGCATTGCCAGATGGATCCGCTCCAGCACCCGGCGTGCCTCGGCAAAACGGCTCTGCCGTTGCAGGATGTTGACGTAGTAGAGGGCGGCCTGACCGGTCCGCAGGCTGGCCGAAAGCTTGGCGAAGACGCGGTCGGCTTCGGCAAAGGCGCGCGCCCAGAGTGCCCATTTCAGCCAGGCCCGCAGGTGGTGTTCCTTCCTCGGCACCTCCGGCAGGCGGGACCGCAACTCTTGCGACCGGCGCAGCCAGATCAGATCGGTCCGGTCCCCTGCCAGAAGTTCCGGCAACGCCAGCCACAGCGCTTCGGCGCCGATGTCCAGTCCGGCGAAGGCGGCCAGCGCCGCCTTGCGGTCCTGGGCCTCGGCCTCGCGGCCAAGCTGGCGCAAAAGCGCGATCGCCTGAGCCAGCAAGCGCAGGATCACGGCGGCCTGGGCGGGGTCGGGCAGGTCACCTTCGGTCAGGGCGACGATTTCGGGCATCACCTTGTCCATTGCCGCCCCCGCCCGGGCATGCGCCGCGTGGTAGGTCAGCTGCTTGCGCACGCCCTGACGCAGCATCTCGTTCACGGCGCGCAGCCGCGCTGCAAGATCGGGGGCGCGGTCGAATTCCTCCTGGCACGCATCAAGATAGTCCTGCTCGCGCCGGGCCTGCAGCAGCGGCTCCTTGAAGCTGACGCCCAGACTGATCCGCGCGCGCCGACCCAAGGCAGACGACATCGGGGCCAGAAGCCGTGCAAGGGGCCCCTTTGACCCGGTTGCGAGCCCGATCGCCAGATCGGCATAACCGCTTTCGCCGTCGGCATCGGCCCAACCGGTATCCTCGCGCGAGATCTGATCCACCACCCGCCAGGCACCTCGCAACTGGTCGAAATCGCGCTGCGCCTGTTTCAATGCAGCCTGATCGGTGAAGCTTCGCCCAGCGATTTCCTCCATCTCGCGCTGCAAAAGAGCGCTGGCCGCCTGATAGCGGCCATCGCGGGCGATCAGCATGGCGTGAAGATACAGCAGGAAGGGGACCTGAGTCCGGCCCTGCGCGCGGGACTGTTGCAGGCAGGTGCCGGCCGCCTCGGCCAGCGCGGTCCGCCCTGCGGCGGTCTCGAGCCGGACCTGGATCTGCCGTGCCGCCTCGGGGGGCAGAGGTTGGCCAAGCACGGCCAGTTCGCCCGCCAGGTGCAGGATTCCGGGCAGGTCGCCGCGCCCCAGCGGCCGCCCGATCCGGCGCAGCGCCTCGCTGGTGCGGATTGCGGCAATCCGGGGCGGGGCGGGATGGCCCTCGAACAGCGGCACGATCAGCTTGCGCACCGCCCGGCTGTTGGGCAGACCCGCATCGAGGCGCGTCACGATCCCGCGGGCGATGGCCGGTTGACCCAACCGCTGCGCCAGCCGTGCCGCCCGAAGCAAGAGCCCGCGACCGTGCCCTCTGAGCCGGCCACGCAACGCCCGGGATGACGGCAGATCGCTGTTGTAAACGGTCATGTCAAATGCCCCCGGGTGCGCCCTCGGGATCGGGCGCGCCATTCTTGAAGGCAGAAACAGCAAAGGCGGGTCCTTGGCAAGCACATAGTCCGGTCCGCACATGCCCGGGCGGGAGGTTGCCTCGCCCGCGCAACGGCAGGCCTTGTCTGCGGGCTGAACGAGGTCCGCCGCAGGCTCGCCCGGGCCGGGGGCAGGGCCCGCAGGCAGCCGACCACAGTCCGGGATCACCATCTCTCCGGGGGCCGATCGCGCCGGACCGGGCCGCGCCGGACCGGGCCGCGCCGGGCCGCGCCGGACTGCGCGGCCCGGACTGCGCGGCCCGGACTGCGCGGCCCGGACTGCGCGGACCGGCAACGGGCGCCGGAGCGCGATG
>Ga0209591_10006299_pt1 | contig 13176 bp, 13 predicted proteins | sample MAT01_FD_187207 | JGI IMG/M metagenome (GOLD analysis project Ga0209591, IMG submission 187207) | Freshwater microbial communities from Lake Fryxell liftoff mats and glacier meltwater in Antarctica - MAT-01 (SPAdes) (version 2) | ecosystem: Environmental > Aquatic > Freshwater > Ice > Liftoff...
GGCTGCTTACCTCCTTAAGGAAGTGTTTGATTTCGACTATGAATCCATTCAAAAAGTACTTGATAAAAAAGCTGACCATTGTCGCCAACTTTTTAGTCGTGCAAGAAAGAAATTAGAAGACAAACGCAGCAAAATTAATTTAGAATTGCCAGACAAGTCTAATTTGTTCGAAAGCTTCAAAAATGCCTGTAATTTGGATAATGTTGCCGATTTCGTCCAACTTCTTAAGTCGGACATCGCAGGTACCCTTCAGGATAAAAAATAATTCCCGGAATTTGTCACAAATCCTTGCTGTAGTGATCTTACAGTTAACTGGCCTTTTAAGGCTAATTCTAAGCTTTTTTAATTCTTAACCTACCTAATAATGATTGCGATTTTGATTTTTTTTATTGCTCATTGGTACCTGTCGCTCTTTTTCCAGACATTTTTTCTGCATCGGTATGCCGCGCACAAGGCATTCACCATGAGTCCGTTTACTGAGAAAGTGGTGTACATTCTTACCTGGATTTTCCAGGGTTCAAATTATTTAAGTCCGTACGGCTATGGAGTTATGCATCGTATGCATCACGCGTTTGCCGATACAGAAAATGATCCACATTCGCCCACCTACGATGAAACCGTTTTTAAAATGATGTGGAAGACAAAAACGATTTACTCCGATATCGCCAATAAAAAGATTAACGTTGAAAAGCGCTTCACAGAAGGTGTACCCGATTGGATAGCATTTGACAAATTTGCAAGATCATGGCCATCAAGGCTTTTTTGGGGTATTCTATATGTTGCTTTCTACTGGCAGTTTGCCACATTTTGGTGGTTGTGGTTGCTGCTGCCAATCCATTTCCTGATGAGCCCTATCCATGGAGCTATCATTAATTGGTTTGCACATAAGTATGGCTATAGAAATTTCCCTGTGGGCGATACTTCCAGAAATTTCCTTCCGGTCGATTTCTTGATGATGGGCGAGAGTTATCACAATAATCATCATAAATTTGGCTCACGGGCTAACTTTGGTGGAATTCGCTGGCACGAGCTTGATCCTACCTATGTTGTTATTCTTGTGCTTGATAAACTTCGAATCGTTCGAATTGCGCAGCAAAAGGAAGTCGTTTTAGAGCGTGTAAAAAAGGCTGCCTAAGGTTTTTTAGGTTATCCAAGTTTAATTTGTACCTTTGGCACTTAAAATTTTTAACAAATCACAATGAAAGAAGGAACAGTAAAATTCTTTAACGAAACCAAAGGATTCGGTTTTGTAAAAGAAACATCAACAGGTCAAGAGTATTTCGTGCACGTTTCAGGTCTGGTAGACCAGGTTCGCGAAAACGATTCAATCACATTTGAATTGAAGGAAGGAAAAAAAGGTTTGAATGCAGTTAACGTTCGCGTTACTAATTAATATACCTCATTTTTTTCAAATTAAAAGCCCTGACCAACCGTCAGGGCTTTTTTTGTGAGCAGGATTTAGCAATGGCAACAACAATAATGACTTAAGTGTTTGACCGCTTTTGTTGCACAACGTAAAGCAGACGCCTCTATTGAAAACCTTAGACAGAAAGTAAGGATTTGAAATCGTCTTTTATTTAGCTTCCAGCTTTCATAATCTCATCCGGACTTTTCTTTGTCGCCAGACTCTAATTTTGTATTTTAGTAAACCAAATATTCACCGCTTATGAAGACTAAGCCCAACATTCCCGACAACTTTTTGTGGGAATTTGATCTGGAAACTTTTAACTACGATCGCTCTTATAAGATTGTAATAGAGCGGGTTTTGCAACTTGGCAACATTGAACAATGGCGCGAGATTCTTAATTACTATGGTGAAGAAAAAATTCTGAATACTATCGATTGGAGCGCGCAATTGGACGAACGAGGCAAACGGTTTTCACGGTTCTTTTTAAAGTCCGATTTTCTGCATGCTGCATAAGGATCCCTTTAATATTAAGCCAGCAACTTTTCGGCTTATTCAGCAGTTGCAGGCACTACCCAAGTTAAAAGAGTTTTACTTAGTCGGTGGCACTTCCTTAGCCTTGCAACTTAATCATCGTAATTCCATAGATATTGACTTGTTCACAGAAAACAACTTTCAAAACAGTACACTCATTGATTATATCCAAGCTTCAGGGTTTAACATCGATGTAAAATTTGATTTTGAGAATACGATTATCGGTTTTATCAATTCGATTAAAGTTGATTTCATCCGGCATGCTTATCCATTGGTTAAACCACCACTCACCGAAGAAGGTATCACATACTTGGGCAAAGAAGATATTGCCGCCATGAAGTTGAATGCCATCAGCAACTCGGGCAAGCGGCTCAAAGATTTTATAGATGTTTATTTCTTGCTCGAACATTTTTCGTTGAGCGAAATGATTGAGTTTTATAAAATCAAATACCCCAACTTCAACCCACTAATTCCCCTAAAGGCAATTAATTACTTTGACGACATTGATCCTGAAATGGATCCGCCAAAATTAAAACACAAACTACCGCTATCTGAAATAAAAAAACGCATTGACGATAGTGTGTTGCATTCGCGGAAGAAGTTTGGGTAGGGAACATGTAAGGATTTTGAAATCCTATTTATCTAGCTTTGCGATTTCAAGTCCCGAAGAGTACCGATAATGGTGTATTGATTAAAGAAATAAAAGCCCTAACAATTACGCGAGGGCTTGTAGATTCAGTAACAATTACCCTCGCCATTCAAACACCAGACATGCAAGTAGCGCCTGAAAAATTCCATAGGCAAGCCATGTTAGCACCATCAAGACAGAGATGTCAATAGCGCTAAATGTTAATAGCAGCACAGGAGCCATTGCAATTAATCCATAAGTGAAGGAAGCCTTCAGGGACCTTGTAATTCCGGTACCAGTAATCAATTCTCTATATCGATTCCAAAACCAGAATATGGCTGCACTCAGTACAAAGGGGTGAACATAAAATAGCCAATCGGTATTAAACGAATTAGATCGAAATACCGGGCTATAGTATTCTTCGATCAAAGCAGGAAAGAATAAGATCAGGCCATAGAGTAACCCAACACTAACTATTAGTACTGTGGCTCCTGCCAATAAAATTGTAATAATATTTTTCATTTTGTTTTTTTTGTGATTCCGAAAGTTAAAGAATCAGGTTAAACACGAAACTGATTAAAATCATAATTGACTATGACCCTCGACATCGGGCTATTAAAAATCATGGGCTAATTTTCCTGAACAAAATTTAGAACCCATGGAAACAAAACGTAACTATATAAATACGGATGGTAATTCAGCGGTTGCCAATATTGCTTATGCTTTTAGTGAAGTAGCAGCCATTTATCCTATTACTCCCTCTTCGGACATGGGTGAAAAAGCAGATGCCTGGTCATCAGAAGGGCGCAAAAATATATTCGGTGAAAAAGTGGATGTTGTTCAAATGCAATCCGAGGGTGGCGCAGCAGGAGCTATTCATGGAGCGCTGACTGGTGGTGCTATGGCTACCACATTTACCGCTTCACAAGGTTTAATGCTAATGGTACCCAACATGTTTAAGATCGCTGGCGAAATGATGCCAACTGTCTTTCATGTGTCAGCGCGGTCGCTGGCCTGTCAGGCGCTATCAATTTTTGGCGATCACTCTGATGTAATGGCCACACGCGGAACTGGCTTCGCAATGTTATCTTCTGCAAACGTGCAGGAGGCACAGGATATGGCTGTAATTTCTCACCTCGCTACGCTAGAGTCGAAGATACCCTTCCTCCATTTCTTTGATGGATTTAGAACTTCTCATTCTATACAAAAAATTGTACCAATTGAATACAGTGCATTACGCGAGATGCTTGACATGAAGTATGTAGAAGATTTTAGAAATCATGCATTAAAACCGGAATCTCCTTTTTGCAAAGTGGGCGCACAAAATCCTGATGTTTATTTTCAAGGCCGGGAAACGGTGAACAAATATTATGATGCCTGCCCAGCCATCGTGAAGAAGTACATGGATGCATTTGGAGAGAAGACGGGTCGCAAATACAAACTGTTCGAATACATTGGTGATCCCAAGGCTACTAAGATTCTTATTTCAATGGGATCTTCTAATGAAACGATTGAAGAAACGATTAACTATTTAGTTGCTAGAGGCGAAAAGGTGGGCGCTGTTAAAGTAAGGTTGTACCGACCTTTCGGCCTAGACGATTTTCTGGATGTTGTACCTGCAACGGTTAAAAAAATTGCCGTGCTCGATCGCACAAAGGAACCAGGCTCGCTAGGTGAACCGCTTTTCCTTGATGTTGTTGTAGCGCTGCGCACCAGACCCGAAATACAAATTATAGGTGGCCGATACGGACTATCTTCTAAAGAATTCACGCCTTCAATGGTAAAGGCTGTGTTCGATCATTTGGATAGCAAGGGCTGGCATGGATTTACCGTAGGCATAAACGATGATGTAACCCACAAGTCTATTCCAGTCAATGAAGAAATTGATACCGAGTTGGAAGGGATTGTTCGGTGTAAATTCTGGGGCTACGGATCGGATGGTACTGTAAGTGCGAATAAGAACGCGATTAAAATTATTGGTGAAAGTACGGATCTATTTGTTCAGGGATATTTTCAATATGATTCAAATAAATCGGGCGGCTACACCGTGTCGCACCTTCGCTTTGGTAAAAAACCAATTCAGTCAGAATACCTTTTAAACAAAGTAGATTTTGTTGCGTTGCACCGTCCGCAATACATAGGGCAATACGATATTCTTGAAGGGATAACTGAAGGCGGAACTTTTCTAATTAATAGTAGCCAGAAGCCAGAAAACATTTTCCGACTTTTCACACGCGACATGCAGGAAACAATCTGGAAGAAAAAGATAAAAGTGTTTGCTATTGACGCAGCTAAAATTGCCAAGAGTGTAGGCCTGGGTGGAAGAATTAATTCGGTCATGCAAACAGCTTTCTTTAAGGTTTCCGGTGTTGTGCCAGAAGCCGAAGCGATTACACTAATCAAAAAGTATGTTGAAAAACAATTTGCCCGCAAGGGTGTAGAAATTGTAGAGATGAATTGGAAAGCTATTGACGTAACCTGCGAGGCAATTGTAGAGGTTCCGATTCCAGCGGAAGCCGATAAATATGCGGAAGTAAAAGAATTGGTGCCTGCTGGTTCTGGAGCATTTGCTGATTATGTGGTTGACCCAATCCTAAGATTGAAGGGTGATACTATTCCGGTTTCGCGGATGCCGTTAAACGGTGCGGTACCTACTGGAACAAAGAAACTTGAATACCGAGGCGTGCCTGGTAACCCGGCTATCTGGATTGATAAACTTGACTTCGTGAAAGAACCCTACGTTGCTGAGCCATATATTGAATACCCTCCAAGTTGTTCAGGATGTGGCGAAGTTCCATACATCCATTTAGCAACACAACTCTATGGCGATCGAATGATGATTGCCAACGCCACAGGGTGTACTTCGATTTATGGAGGCACCTTTCCTACAACACCATACACGAAAGATAGCAAGGGCAAGGGACCCGCCTGGGCAAATTCTTTATTTGAAGACAATGCCGAATATGGATTTGGAATGCGAATGGCAGTGGACTCAAACCGCAGACAATTAAAAACAAATGTTGTTTCATTGATACCCTTATTAAACAATGCCCACTTACGCCATGCGTTGGAAAAAGGTCTGATGTTATTTGATGAAGTTAACCAGGAAGCGAAAGCTAACGCTGATGAGATTAAGAAGTTTCTTGACGATGAGCATAGAAGAAGTTCGGGAAACAAAGAGCTACGAATCCTGCTTGACAAAGTGATCGAATTGCAAGATTACTTTATCGATAAAAGCGTGTGGATATTCGGTGGCGATGGTTGGGCATACGACATCGGATTTGGTGGACTTGACCACGTGATGGCCTCTAATAAAAATGTAAATATTCTTGTAATGGATACAGAAGTGTATTCCAACACCGGAGGTCAGGCATCAAAAGCAACACCGCGCGGTGCTGTAGCCAAGTTTGCATCGGATGGCAAGAAGCTAAGTAAAAAGAATCTTGGTTTGATGATGACAACGTATGGCAACGCCTATGTGGCAGTAGTTAATATGGGCATGGATCGGGATAAAACAGCACTAGCCTTTGTGGAGGCAGAGAACCACAAAGGACCATCTATCATTATTGCTTATTCACCTTGCATTGCTCACGGATACGATATGAAGTTTGCGAAAAAGCAATCTGAAAAAGCTGTCAAGTCGGGTTACTGGCCCATGTATCGGTTCAATCCTGCTTTACGTGCCGAAGGCAAAAATCCATTTATCTGGGATGTACCGGTCACTGAAGACACGGTAACATTTAAAGATTATTTGGAAGAAGAAATCAGATACAAAACACTAAACTTTTCTAACCCAGTAGAAGCGGATAGATTAAGTAAGTTGGCTGTAAAAGATAACGAGCAGCGGTTTACCGACATTAAGCATTTATCAGACGTTCAACCATAACCCTTATCAATCATGGTCGACTTAAAAACAAATTATTGTGGTCTCACGCTAAAGAATCCTATCGTGGTGGGAGCCAGCAACCTGGTTACAGATATTGACAATTTGGTGAAGTTGGAAAAAGTAGGCGTTGCTGCAATCGTATATAAGTCGTTGTTCGAAGAGCAAATCCAATTAGAAGAATTGGAAATGGAAAATAAACAAGACACGTATAGCAATTGGGATGCAGAACACGATTCATTCTTTCCTAAACTTAAACACGGTGGCCCGGCCGAGCATTTATTGAGATTACGCGAGGCACGCAGCGCAATTTCCATTCCGCTGATTGGTAGTTTAAATTGTATATATCGCGATACTTGGGTGGAGTATGCTCAGAAGATGGTGGAAACAGGTATTGATGCCCTAGAGTTAAATTTCTACACCAGTGAAGTGGGCTTTGAAACCGATGGCGCTGCTTTAGTAAATGGACAGTTAGAAGTATTAAGGAGCGTCCGCAAGTCTATTCGCATTCCCATAATAGTAAAACTTAGTCCATTTTATACTAACACACTTTCGGTGATCTCAAAGATGGATAAATCCGGAGCTTCAGGGTTTGTTCTTTTTAACAGACTATTTCAACCGGATATAGACATCGAAAAAGAAATCCATCACTACCCATATAATTTCAGTAGCGAAAATGATAACCGTTTAGCATTGAAGTATGCAGGTTTGCTGTATAAAAATATTGATGCCACCATTATCAGCAATACCGGAATTCTGTCTGGTGCCGATGTAATTAAAATGCTTTTAGCGGGGGCTGATGCTGTTCAAATTGTAAGCGTTATTTATAAACGCGGTATTCATTCGGTAGAAACTATGCTGCATGAAATCGAGCAATGGATGGAAAAGAAGGGTTACCCATCTATCGATGTATTCAAAGGCCGACTTTCAAAAGAGAATATGATCGACCCCTTTGCATACAGGCGTGCGCAGTATGTTGATATTCTTATGCGCTCAGAAATTTTTATGCAATATCATCCCAAGTATGGAGAATTGGATGATGGCAAGGAAGATATTTAAATAGGTGATAAAATTAAACTTTATATAACTATGGCGAAAATTGGAATCTTTTATGGCTCAACAGAAGGTAACACAGAGCGGGTTGTTACTCAAATACAAACTTCATTAGGCGGAGAGTCTGTAGCAGTTTTACATAATGTAAACGCTGCAAGTGCTGATGATATGCAACCTTATCTTTATTTGATTCTGGCTTGTCCCACGTGGGAGATTGGTCAGTTACAAGAAGATTGGGATTCATTTATTGATGAACTTCAGGATGTTGATTTTGCCGGGAAGAAAGTTGCCTATGTAGGAGTAGGCGATGCAGACGGCTATCCGGATACTTTTATTGACGCTCCCGGAATTATTAATGATCGTATTAAAGATAAAGGTGCCACGCTTGTTGGTCAATGGCCAACGGACGGCTATAACTTTGAAGCTTCGAAGAGTGTAGTTGATGGTAAATTTTTAGGGCTGGTGATTGATGAAGATAATCAAAAGGATTTAACTGCTGGCAGAATTGAGAAGTGGGTAGCGATCATTAAACCTGAGTTTCAATAATATTTGTATGGCCGAGATCAGGTTCAAAAAGCCCATCTATCCAGTTAGTAACTCGCTGCGAAATTATTTGCGGGTTACGAAACGTGAAATCGATGTGCCCATTACGTATCAGGACCTGACACGCGCAAATAGCAGGCTTGACCTTTTCGATAAGAAAGGCAAAGATACCTTGTGGGAGACCATGATTTATTCAGAATCCGAAAGGCAATTTATCCACGAAGGATTGCGTAAAGTGTACGCACAATTAAAAGTGGGTGGCGATACTTCCGTGATCGACCACCTTTTTATTGATAGGGTCGACTATTGCCTGTATGCAAACACACATCCATTTCGGGTTCGCATTGTAAATAAGTTGAATGATTTGTTTGATTATTTCTACATCAAGCAAACCGATGCTTCGCGCGTTTACGGCATGGAGCTGGAACATTTACTTTCCCCAAACAAAATCAATTATCTGGTGAAAGGCGATACCTTCATGGAAGAACACATTCAGGGAATTCCGGGCGATACGTTTACCCATCATTACTTGATGGAGAATACAAATTACAACCCGATTCGAGTAGCAAAGGAGTTTGTAAAGTTTAACGAGCGTAGCCTGGTACAATTACTAGGCGATATGCGCAGAGATAATTTTGTGGTTGAGATTATTCCTGATTTTGATGAACTGCATTTCAGACTTCGTTCGATTGATTTTGATCAAGAGTGTTATGAGGGAAGTTGCCGTATTTACATGCCACAATATTTCAAAGAGAATAATCCGATTATTGATTTAGGGTTTAAGTCCATGTCGCCAGTGCTTGAATTACAATATCAAAAAGAAGAACGAATGCGGCTTCGAAACCGAGTTAATACTTCGTATGGTCAACTTAATTCACTGTTGGATTCTATGGTGCAAGATGAACTATCAAAACAGGAAAATGTGATCCAACTTAAAAGCGAGCTGGCAGAGCTTTATCAGGATGATGAATTTTTAACTAGCGAAACGATGGGGCAAATTGTTCGAACAAGTTTGCGCATGTTAGAGAAATACCCGGTACGAAATAGGTTAAGATCAAAACCGGTACATGCATGACTGGCCAAGTAGAATATCTGGAGCATATTGGATTGGTCATTGAAAGCAGCGGAGATCGGCTTAAAATATCTTTGATTGGATCTGGCTGTTCGGGTTGCCATAAAAGTTTGTGCATGTTAGGGAATTCAAAGGCAAAGGAGATTGATTTAGATTCTAATGGACATTCTTTTCATGCAGGTGACGAGGTACTTGTCAAAGTTAGTCCTGCATCGGGTTATAAAGCCGTGATGATTCTATATGTTTTTCCATTTGTGCTGATGATGTTGACGCTATTTCTAGCTGCCAAGGCTAGCTATAACGAAGAGATTGCAGGACTCACCTCATTAATTGTGCTGCTACCTTATTTTTCTATAGTTTATTTGTTTCGGAGAAAGTTCGCTGGGTATTGCAAATTTGAAGTAGTGAAAAGATGAATCAGGTAATACTCTATACGATCATCACTTTAACCGCTATCGGTATAGTAGCTGCTGTGGTAATTTATTTCGTTTCTAAAAAGTTTGCCGTACAAGAAGATGATCGTATAGGAAGAGTTGAAGCTATACTGCCAAGCACGAATTGCGGAGGTTGCGGACAACCAGGTTGCCATGCTTTTGCAAAAGCTGTAGTCGATGCTGGTGATCTTTCGGTTTTACATTGTCCTGTAGGGGGAAATGCTGTAATGAAGCAAGTAGGTGAGATACTCGGTATAAAAGTGGTTGAACGAGATCCTTATGTTGCTGTAGTTAGATGTTCTGGTTCGTTTGAATATCGTAAGAAGACAAATGTGTATGACGGTGCCGGCTCTTGTAAAATTGCGGCTGCCTTATACAGTGGCGATACCGGTTGTGCTTATGGCTGTTTAGGCATGGCCGATTGTGTGGATGTCTGTGATTTTGAAGCCATGTACATGGATGAGAAGACAGGCCTGCCCGTGGTGATTGAAGATAAGTGCACCGCATGCAACGCATGTGTAAAGGAGTGTCCTAAAAATATACTGGAACTTTGGCCGAAGGGCAAAAAAGACCAACGGGTATATATTGCTTGTCTTAATGAAGAAAAGGGGAGTACTGCCCGCAAGGATTGTGCAGTAGCTTGTTCTGGATGTAGCAAGTGCTTTGAAGCGTGTCGTTATGATGCGATTACCATGAATAACAACCTGGCGGTAATTGATCCAGATAAGTGTAAGTTGTGTATGGAGTGTGTTGATACGTGCGATGTTCATAATATCATAACGGCTAATGTAACACCCGAAAAAATTCAGGCAGCCAATGAGCAACGACTGAAGCGGGAAGATCGTGCACGCAAAAAGAAAGAAGAGGAGAAGATTGCTTCGCAAGCGGAAAACCAAAAAGGCAATGAAACTTCACAAGCATAAAACTTTTAAACTAGGTGGTGTTCACCCAGATGATCAAAAGATTTCATCAGGAGTGGCCATTATCGCGCTGCCTCTACCAAAAGTTGTAACTATTCCCATTGCCCAACACATTGGTGCACCTGCTAAAATTGTTGTGCAACGGGGCGACATGGTTAAGGTTGGGCAAATTATAGCAACACACGAAGGCTTTGTTTCTTCCAATATCCACACGTCAGTTTCTGGTCGTGTTGGTGTAATAGAGGAGGTAATGGATAGCAGTGGGTTTAAACACACTGCAATCTCTATTCGCGTTAAAGGCGATGATTGGGATGAAAGTATTGACCGAAGTGAAACACTTGTTGAAGAAATAAAATTAGAGCCAAAGGAAATTGTAACCTGTATAATGAATGGCGGGGTAGTTGGCATGGGTGGTGCAGCGTTTCCATCGCATGTAAAACTAAGTGTGCCTGAAGGCAAGCATGTAGATTACTTGTTGATCAACGGAGTTGAATGCGAGCCATACTTAACGGCCGATCATCGTATTATGCTCGAAAAGCCTAAAGAGATTATTGTTGGGATTAAAATATTGATGAAGGCCTTAGGTGTTCAACATGCAATTATAGGAATTGAAGATAATAAGCAGGATGCCATTGAATTGTTTGAGCGATTATTGCAAAAAGAATCCAGCATTACTGTTGAAGCACTGGAAGTGCAATACCCACAGGGCGGAGAAAAGCAATTGATTCAGGCGTTGTTGAATCGCGAAGTTCCTTCCGGAGGTCTTCCGTCCGATGTCGGTGTAATAGTTCATAATGTTGGCACTACCTATGCGATCTATCAGGCAGTTCAAAAAAATAAACCGTTGATCGAACGAGTGGTTACAGTAACAGGCAAATCAATTAAGCAGCCATCCAATTTTTTGGTTCGCATTGGTACTCCGGTTATTGATCTGCTAATTGCCGTTGGTGGAGTACCTGAAGATACAGGTAAGATTGTGAGCGGTGGTCCTATGATGGGCAAAGCCATTGCCGATCTTGATGTGCCTGTTGCGAAAGGAACTTCTGGTATTTTGGTTATACCAAAAGATGAAGCAAGTCGCGCTGAAATATATAATTGTTTGCATTGTGGCAAGTGCATTGAGGCTTGCCCTATGGGCCTCGAGCCTTATCACTTATTACTCATGGCTAAGAAGGGCAACAGCAAGCGAGCCAAAGAAGAACATATCCTCGATTGCATAGAGTGTGGCTCATGCTCCTTTGTTTGTCCTTCCAATCGACCCATTCTGGATTATATCCGATTGGGTAAAACGCAAATAAGAAAAGAGAAGAAGGTATGAGTGCCAATCTTCTTACTGTTTCACCTTCTCCCCATGTCCATACAGAGCTTACGGTTCCGCAAATAATGCGTGGCGTAATTATCGCCATGACTCCAGCACTCCTTTTTTCTATCTATAATTTTGGACTTGGTGCCTTATACGTTTCTTTCTTATCTGTATTTTTTTGTGTAGGTATTGAGTATGGAATTTCAAAATATCTTTTAAAGCGTGCAAGTACGATATACGATGGATCAGCGATTATAACAGGTTTGCTATTAGCGTTCAACGTACCCAGTAATTTGCCGTGGCATATTATTTTAATTGGCAGTGCCGTTTCGATTGGAATTGGTAAAATGAGCTTTGGTGGGTTAGGAAACAATCCATTCAATCCGGCTTTGGTTGGTCGGGTATTTTTGCTCTTATCGTTTCCAGTTCAAATGACTTCATGGCCCGTAAGGGGTATCACCTTGTCGTTAGATGCAATAACCAGTGCAACTCCACTTGGTATTTTAAAGGAGGGAGTTAATATGGGCACTTCTGTTGATGTGTTGATGCAGGATATGCCATCGTATCTCAATTTCTTTTTTGGAATGCAATCGGGCAGCCTGGGAGAAGTATCAGCGTTTGCACTATTACTCGGGTTGATATATATGCTATATCGGAAAATAATTACATGGCATATTCCAGTTTCTATGTTGGCTACAGTTACCTTATTGAGTGGAGTATTTTGGTTACAAGATCCGACAAAATATGCAAGTCCGGTGTTTCATTTACTAACCGGTGGCATCATGTTGGGTGCAGTTTTTATGGCCACCGACTATGTAACTTCTCCTTTTACTCATCGAGGTATGATTCTGTTTGGAGTGGGAATAGGATTGCTAACAGTTATAATCCGACTTTTTGGAAGTTATCCTGAAGGAGTGTCGTTTGCAATCTTAATTATGAATGCCTTTGTGCCGATGATCAATAAATATGCAAAAGAACCTAGGTACGGTGCGCGGATGAAACAGAGCAAGTAAAGTTTACGATTAACTATGGCTACAATAAAATCAACCTTCTTAAACTTAGTAATTACACTAGCTGTAATTACGCTGGTAGGCGGATTGGCCTTAGGCTATGTATTTCAGTGGACCAAAGAGCCGATAGCTAAAGCACAGATGGAAAAACAACTGCGTGCAATCGAAACGGTTGTGCAAGGCTACGATAATAATCCTGTGACAGACAAATATAAAGTTGCCATACCCGATGGATCAGATAGTCTTGAATTTTTTCCTGCGAGTAAGGCCAGTGAATTAATTGGAATAGCTGTTAAAACAAAGTCGGCCAAAGGCTATGGTGGTGATGTTTGGTTGATGGTTGGATTTAACATGCAAGGTGAGATACAACGAGTAGTAGTAGTTGAGCATA
>Ga0209591_10006300_pt1 | contig 13175 bp, 10 predicted proteins | sample MAT01_FD_187207 | JGI IMG/M metagenome (GOLD analysis project Ga0209591, IMG submission 187207) | Freshwater microbial communities from Lake Fryxell liftoff mats and glacier meltwater in Antarctica - MAT-01 (SPAdes) (version 2) | ecosystem: Environmental > Aquatic > Freshwater > Ice > Liftoff...
GTGCTCTGTTTGTTCCCTGAACTTTTCAGATAAAAATTTGTCAAATATTTTCTTCATAAATTGGATAATTGAACCTGTTTAGATTCCATAAAAATGGCCGAAATTAATTGTAGGCTGTTTATTGCCAAAAGAAACTAACAACCACCAGATCAATATCAAAGCGTTTATAATTTTGATGATTTCAATTGTTGCATCGTATTATAATTAGACGTTTATTGAAACGAATGGTTCAGTAAAAAGGATATTTTTTTATTTTATATTGCATTTTGAATGACCTTTTGCACTCTATTCGCTGCCATCGGTCGGGGGCTGTGCGATGCAGTGGTGGTTGGTAATTGTGTATCCTGTTGCTTAATTGAAAATATAAAGCTGACATTAACAGCTAAAGACAAAATTAAAATGCCGTGCTGCAAGTACTGCTGATATTCAATTGTAGCTGATCGTAGTTGTTGCAGCAGCTCTTTTCACTTTAAATCTTTGCACAATTCGCTTGCATGGTTTTGCTACCCGATAATTTTTCCATTTTTAAAATAGCGGTACAGAGAGCATTTCGAAGCACCTTTAATTTTTATCTGACTGGTGTGTTGGGCTGATCGGAGCAGTTAGTGAGAATTTTAATCAACTCATTTCTATTTGAAGTAATTATGTTATACCATCTTTACGGTAAGACTCAGTATTTTTATTAGATGCTTTTTTGTTTCAGGATCCAAGGTATCAAACTGCCGTAAGTCGGCCATAGCGTTCATCGTAAACGTGATCAATATTAATAGTATCACTCAGCCAATACCCTCCATTTTAAAATTGCCCTGTCAAATTAGAAAGTAATAACAGTTACAAAATCGCTGAAAAAGGGATTTTAAATGTAATGCCTGGTTCTGATTCATCCAGTGCCATTGTATTAATTTGGCTCCACTTTTTGATTCCCCTTCTGTGGCAATGTGTTTGTCACTGTGCTTTGCTTTTAAAGTATAAAGTCAATTGCAAATTTTTTTAATGAATTTGAAATGGTTGCTGTATGCATTATCCCATTGTATTAACCAACTGCCATTATCTTTTGATGCGCCTGCAACAGGCAAAAATCTATCCGTTTAATTTACTTTAATTAAATATTCACCATCAGTTATTATTTGGCTGAATGATGCCTTGCAACACAACGGGCTGCAAATAAACATTGAAACTTTATTCATGGTAACTAAATTTCCCTTCGGTTATCAATATTTTATCGCTTGCATTGCCACCCAATTCGCCGGTAAGTGTTGCTTCTATTATGCTGGGGCTTTTGCTGCATTTGGTTACATTTATTTTCATTGTAAATCCCATCATGCTGCCATACAGATAGTTTTCGTTAGTGATATTTGCCAACTGCACTACACTATTATTGTCATTGCCTTCCACTATATCATACTGGCCAGGGGTGGTTATATTATACAGGTTAATATTAAATGCCTGCTGGTTTTTATCTGCCCCGCCTTTGTTGCCGGCTATTAAAATTGCTTTATTATATCCATCCGGGTCAAAGGCACCGAATATGCCATTATCTGCAATCCATTCTTTGCCATTAATTTTCATGCTTAAATTATTTTCTGCACTTTTTGAAACGGCAAAAACCGCCGTTATATTCGGTGCATTATTACTATTGTTGCAAGCAACGATTCCTATGATGATGCTTATTGCTAACACTATCTTTTTGTACATACAGTCTATTTTTTAATGAATAAATTTCAGTTTACTTGTAACGCTGCGGGAGATATTTCTGCCATCATCACAATGCTGGTAAGAGTGGTTATTTGATACATAATATGCTGGCCATCTTCCGCTATATCAATCAGTGACTCATGGTTCATAAAAAAACTACCTGGCAAAATAAACAGTTTGAAGGGATGACTGCATTGCACTTTGCAGCAGCTTCAAACTATTCATCTACTAAGTCTTTATAAACTTAGGTGCATTATAAAGGCTGCATGCTTTAAATGATAAAGTATGTTTATCCTCAACTGCACAGCACTTTTGTTTGTGTTTTGTGTATTCAATAACTCGCCACAGCTTTGTGGTAAACAACTCCGTTTTACTGGTTACTTTTTCCCTTTTTCGAAGTGTTATTGCTATTAGCATTTCTAAAATTGAAAGGCAGATTTGACGAACTTTTTATTAAAAAAGATTATAGTCTTTGGTAAGTAATTGTTCCCTGCCCTTCAGTGCCTGTCCAGGTCATTTTATTACCGCTGATTGAAAAAGTGTAGGTTTGACCAACTGAAAAATCTTTTAAAGTAGAGATAGTTATTTTATTTCCCTGGACTTTCCAATTGGTTTTGCTGTAGAGCTTTTCCTGAATTTTTTTGTATTTTTCTTCGCAGCCGCTTGATGCTGTGTTTTTCCTGTAGGTGCCATCTGCATTAATTTCCCAAAATATTTTTGTGGCACAAGGGCGTTGTTGTAGCAGTGCTTTATGAGAATCAAACGTTTGGCCACCAAAGCTTGAGATGTTCGATACTGTTTTCCATTTGCCAACAGGGCTTTGGGCAGTGCAAAAACCAATTGTAAAGAGAGTGAAGGTTGTAATGATTAGTTGTTTCATAATATTTTATTTGTTTGTAAAATGAGTAGCGTGTTTATGGTTTACACCAGCCTTTAGACCATTTTAGTAATTTATCGTGGCTTAACCAATCGCCGAATTTAGCAGCCTGGTAGGCGGATTGGCAAAGTTTGATGAAGGAGGAATAACTGGTAAAGTAATATCTTTTTTACAAGCGCAAACGAAGGCTAAAACAAAAGCTTGCAATAGCAGCAGAAATACCCTTTTCATACGATCATCTTTTTAATAAAGCACTAACTTAACACCCGCAGGTTACCCGCAAAAGGCTCAATCGCTTAACAACAAAACAAATCGCTCAACTGCCTATTTAGCATTTATAAAGTATATTTGAAACAACATTGTACATGATAACCTGTAATCTGTATGACAAATAAAATTTGCTGCATGGTGGTGAATGGTGACGAAATAAACAGGCCAACGACCGTGTCACTTTTAAGTGAATATGCTTTTATCAAAATAATAAGCATATTTGATTCGCCGGTAAAAGAATTGGCTGTAATAAAACAACGGGCACCGGAGGTTTTATTCTTAGTTATTGATATGACCGAAAAGAGTAGCTTACAATTTTAGCAACAATTACTGCATCTACCCGCCTGCATCTTCAGCACTTTTTACCCTGACTACGCAGTCAAACGTTTTGCAATACCAGTGCATGATTTTTTAGAGAAGCCATTAAAAGTAGATCACTTTGCAAAAACAATAGAGCGATTGAAAGAGTTGATGAAAACCAGCCAGCAATCAGAACTGCTCAATCACACTTTAGGTGCCGATAGTATTTTGATTAACATTGGTAAGGGGCAACTAAAACAGCACCTGCAGGAAATTATTTACTTAGACGTCTTAAAAGACTATGCCGGCATGATAGCATCCAACAGAAAACACGTAGTACTTTCTCCATTGGTTACATTAATAAAGGAAAATTATTCAGCAGTTTTACACGCATTCAAAGGAGCTATGCCGAATAAAAAATATTTTATAAAAAAATAAGTCCGGGTGCGGTACTGGTAAATAATATTACATTGCCAGTTGGCAGAACTTATAAAGCAGCATTAAACGAACTTAAAGTGTAAATTTTCTATGCGAAAATATTTTTTAATTATTTCTTGTTGTATTTCAACGACTGTTTTTTCTCAAAAGCAGGGGGCAGGAATTAATTGATTCTCTGATACAGGAAATATCGCTCACAAAAAATGACACCGCTTTTATAAGGCTTTATAAATCTATAGCGGATAAATACACTAATAATAACCCGGTTAGTGCAAGAGCGTATGCAGACAAAGAAATAGCACTTGTCAATAACATGAGATGGAACAAAGGGATTGCAGTATTTTATTCGATTATTGCAACCATCTTCAGCGATGCAGGTAATTATGATTCTGCAACTATTTACAATCAAAAAGCATTGACCATACATAAAAAAATGACGATAAATTTAATGTAGCTTCTTTACTTAACAATATGGGGGTTACTTGCCTGCAGCAGTCAAAGTACACAGCAGCAGCAGCCTGTTTTTTTGAAAGCCTGAAAGCCGGGGAAGCTATTAAGAACAATAATTTGATAGCCCTGGCTTATGATAATATTTCGACAGTTTATGCCGCTGAAAAAAAATTTATAAAAGCATTGGAGTACAGTTTTAAGGCATTAAAAATAAGACAGCAGGAAAATAATACAGAAGGTATGGTGGCTGTTTTAAGCAGCATTGGCAGTAAATACGTGGAAACCGGCGACTCTGCAAATGCAGGCAACTACTTTAAAAAAGCTTTATCCTTATACGAAAAAACGGAGAATAAGCCAGGTATCGCTACGGTGTACAGCAATATATCGATGTTGTATAAAAAAGATTATAAGCTTAAAATAATGTATGAACTAAAAAGCCAGGCCATTTGGGATGAGATAGGTCCGTTAAATCTGCTTTCTATTATTAATACCGTAAATATCGGCGTAACCTATCTTGATATCGCAAGAAATGGTACCGGCGAAATAACCCCTGGTGAAAATATTCCAGCCGGCAAAACAAACCAGTTGAATAAAGCCATTGCTTATTTTGAAAAAGCAATGGCGTTAAGTAAAGAAACAAATGACATCAATAACGAAGCCTTTTTTACAGGCAACCTTGCGGAAGCGCAGGAGCTGGCCGGTGATTATAAAAATGCCTACATCAATTTCCGCTGCTACCAACGGGTACAGGATTCTGTTTACTCGTAAGAGAATAAAAATAAAATTGCCGGCATTGAAGGTCAACGGGAAGTGGTAATAAGAGATAAGGAAATCGCTTTCAACAAAATAGCATTGGCCAACCAACAAAAGCTTCGATGGGCTTTGATAGCAGGTATCAGCCTTTTGTTTATTATTACCGGTTTATTATTTTATCAAAACCGAAACCGAAAAAAAACCAACGCCACTTTAATGGTATTGAATAACGAACTGGATGAAGCCAATAAAGTAAAAGCAAGATTTTTCGGGATTCTTAGTCACGACCTCAGAAGCCCCGTTGCCAACCTTATAAACTTTTTACAATTACAACAACGGCATCCCGGCATACTCAATGAGCAACAGATAGCCAGCAGCGAAAAAAAAATAGCCGATTCTGCCGGGTTGCTTTTAGAAACAATGGAGGGTATGTTACTTTGGAGCAAAGGCCAAATGGAAAACTTTAAGCCCGAAATAAGCGAAGTGCCGGTTAATGATTTATTTATTTACCTGCAGCATTTCTTTTCAGATAATACTATAGTAAGCTTTTCGTTTATTAACAATGATAATTTAATACTGTGTACCGATGCCAATTATTTACAAACCATTATGCGAAACCTTACTGCCAATGCTATTAAAGCATTACAACAAACAACAGGAGTACAAATAACCTGGAAAGCCTAGCTGGAAAATAACAACAGCTATTTATCCATAACCGATAATGGCCCCGGCATAAACAGTGAACAGGCCAAAGCCTTATTTGATGAAACCCATGTTACCGGCACGAGGCATGGCCTTGGTTTACACATTATACGTGACCTTGCAAAAGCCATTAAATGCAATATTAATATTGAGGCCGGTAATATGCAAGGTGCCACTTTTGTTTTGGCCCTATAAATTGCAACTGCTGCCTTCCAGATTTTAGCTGAATTTTAGCTGCGTATAATATCACTAAAAATATTATGCAGGATCAACCACGGATTCGGTCGCTGCCGGAAACTTATATGCCCGATACTACCAGTGTTATATTAAGCATTAATTGACGGATAAAAGGTTGCTAACCTTTGCAGTAAGACTGTCACAGTATTCATGTCTAAAGTTGGCAACCTTAATTGCAACAAGTCAGAATAAGTTTAACATAACACCAATGACGTGTCAACTTTGATTTGTCAGAGACGAGTTCTCCTGGTGAGTCACCTTTTGGGGGTTACTCACCAGGAGAACTTGCAAATTAATACATCACTTCGTGCCTGACATGACACTAGTGCTTCTTAAAGAATAGAGACGATTCGATTTGTGACCCGATAGATCACACTTAATTTAACACTTAGTTACATTGAACTATTAGCTTCCATAGCATAAACAACGGTATCGCTGAACAACGGATAGTCAAAAGCCCCAATCCATCAGGGATCGGGACTTTTGCATTTTATTTTTGCTGATGTACTGCTTTTACTGGCTTTAAGATATCTTTCATTGCCTTTGATTTTGAAAGTGAGTTTATTTTTGGTGCAACATTCTATTCTTCCTACTTGGTGTTTTGTTAACGAGTACTTATCCGGTGCTTTTTAATCCGCTTGATAACGAGTTTATTAATCCAAGTAATCTGGTCAATATTTTGTCTTTTTCCCTGCTATTTTCATCTTCAATACTTCTCCATTGTTTCAGATAATTGATGTGTAATTGATGCAGGATTTTCAGTTTGTCATTGCGCCATTTTAGATTATCATATTGCCCATTTCTTCTGATGGTTTTTGGTTCATCAAAAAGACCTTCAATCAATTCCAAACCATTTTGATGATCTGTAAGTATTTTATTCAACAACAAATCCCTTTCTGCTATGTCCTCATCCAAAGTGACATATTGTTTCATAATCTCTACATTAGAAAGTATCAGGTTGGTTTCTACTTGTATGATTAAAAACTTTAAGAAACTCCAGGTCTGTATTGATTGCTTTAAATGCTCGTATGCTTCTGGTCTTTCTGCTTTTAATACTTTCAGTGCTTCACCAAGGCCATACCACCCTGTTATCGCAATTCTGGAAAGATTCCAACTAAACACCCAGGGTATAGCCCTTAAGTCATTCAACGTTCGGGTGCCGGTTCTTCTTGCAGGTCTTGATCCTATTTTGCTTTTTTCTAAAACATCAATACAAGTTACTTTGCTGTAAAAATTTATAAAACCCGGCGTATCTATCAGGTTTCTGTAATGCTCAAAAGATTTTTGAGCTAAAAACTCCATTGTATCTATTGGAAAAACTGTTTTGGATGCATTGGCTGTTTTTTTAATTGTTTGCCTGGCTACCCCCGAAGAAAGTGCATTAAGATTGTAGGTAGCAGTAAGTGGATTGCCAAATAGCTGTGCTACAGATTCTCCCTGCACCGTAATTTTAATGATTCCGCTAATGGTATTTTCTGGCATACTCTCTAAAAAGCGGTGATATTTACCACCACCTCTACTGATGGTGCCTCCAGTTCCATGGAAGAAATAAATTTCTGTATCCTGTTGTTTTCCTACAGCAGTCAATTCTTTTTCTGCTTTATGTACATTCCATTTACTGGCGATCGTTCCCCCGTCTTTATTGCTATCGCTGTAACCTAACATTACCTCTTGCTTGTGGAATAATTTTCCAGCTCTTTCTTTTGTAATGGGGTGCAGCAAGAATTTTTTTAAAATTTCAGGGCCATTAAGCAGGTCTTGAATGGTTTCTAATAATGGGACAACTCTTATTTTGGTATTTAACAACTGTGTTTCTCTCATCAGCAAATAAACCACCAATAAATCACTAAGATTTCTGGTCATACTTATTATGAATGACCCTATTCCATCAGAACCATATTGATTAATATGCTGACGAACTACTCTGTAACAATCCAACACATTATCTGCTTCTGTACCATAAGAAACGGTAACATCTGTGATGAGTGAATTGCTGGCTAATAATGTATTCAAAAAATCAACTCGCTTATCTTCACCCCATTTTTCAAAATCATAATCCTGTTCTCCAATGGTCTTCAAAATCTGCGCAATTGCTTTGTCATGAAAAGTACTATTTTGCCTGATATCTAATTTTGCCAAATGAAACCCGAAGCATTGTACCGTTCTTTCAACAGGAAAAAGCAAATCTTCTGCTAGTCCTTTTAAACCGTTTTGTGTTAAGATTTCTCTCAGGAATTTTAAGTCTTCTTCTAAAATTGCACTTGATTTATAATAGGAGTTTGAATCAGCATTTTTTTCAGATATGGTATTTTCCAGTTGCACTAAAAGTAAACTTACATATTGTCTCCAGGGTTCGTAAGGATTTCTATTAACTGCTTTTAGTCCTGGTTCTCCTAATGCCTTAGACTTTTTTTCAATAGATTCCGACAGTAAAAACGGGACAGGATTAGTAATGGCCGAAACCGAAAGTTTGACTATTAAATGCAATAACTGATCTTTAATAAGCTCAAGTGCTGTCTTTCTGTGAAGCAGTAAAGTTTCTTGTGTTACTGCTGGTGTTACAAATGGATGCCCGTCTCTATCACCCCCCACCCAACTTCCAAAATTGATTTTTGGGAATAAATCAGGGTTTTTTATTTTGGCTGGATTTAAACCTAATTCTACCCAGGAGCTTTTTAGTTGTTGATCGCTCTTCTTTAATACAGTAGGAAAAACTTTGCCCAAATAATGAATAACATTCGATCTTTCGTCTTTAATGTCGGGTTTTTGTAAATAAATTTCTCCGGTTCTCCACCATCTTTCCAGCAGGTTAATAATTTTTTCCTTAATTATATTTTGTTCCAGCTTGCTTAAAGAAGTATTTTCCCGTTGAACCAAAAGCAAATACAATTCCCGGTGAATTTCAATAACGGTTACTCTTTTTGCTTCTGTAGGATGTGCCGTAAGTACAGGAATTACGGTGGTTTTGGAAATAGTTTTCAGCATATCGTCTTCACTTACAGCATCATCCTTCCATATTTTAAATGCCTCTGCCCAGGACCCTCTAATTGAAGTAAGATCTTCTTCGTTTGCCATTTTTCTGCGGTACTGTGTAGCTGCATTTTCTTCAACCATCGTCATCAGTTGAAAATAAATACTAAAGGATTGAAATATCTTTTCGCTGGAAATGTCATTTTCCTCTAATGCAAACTCTTGTGAAGTATTATTTATTAGTGAAATAATTTCGGGTTCATTAATCCGGGTTAACATCTGCGTATAGCAATCAATTATAAATATTCTGTCATCAGAAATTTTCTGAAAAGGATTTTTGTTGATGTTCATATTTTAGCGTAAATTTTTTTGTTTCTAAATTAGTTTCCTTCAAAATTAGTTAAAAGAATAGTTTCTCAATCTCGTTCTGTATTTAGCAACCTATCGGTTCAATGATTACTCAGCAGTAGTGTGTGCTACGCTTTGTTCTACATGGAGCCATTGGCATACTTGCCGACTAATTCCCTAATTAAACCATCTAATTGCAACGGAATAAGTAACAACCTCTGGTAGTATTTCTACAGATTATATACTCAATAGACCAATCAGTTTTACTATCAGCAATGCAGTTTTACTTCCAGGCGTCATTCAACCAAAATCAGGATGATGTTTAAAGGCCGATACACTGCCTTTAAAACTTATAGATTATGCGATAGAACTATCTGTAAATGTTGATGCATTAGGAGTTAAGAGAGAAAATCTGCCGATATATTTTGCCGCTCTTTTGTTTTTAACTCTATAATATTAAACCGCCTTGTTGATGTATAAGATCCCATATCACTATCACTATTTATTAATATGGCTCCAACCAAAATAACATATTTGCAGTTGTATTTTGTCATTGCAACTAATTCATTTATACGTTTGTCGATGGCTTCATAAATCACTTCAGTTGCTTCTTGCATAGGAATAGCTGCGTATAAAATCCTGTCTTTTTGCCGGTAAATTATCTGCTCTATCGTATTCATTTGATAGTCCATCTCGGTAATATTTCCCTCAATTATTTGGTTGTTCATCAACTTATTCAACGCTACTTTGGCAGCACCGCAACAGTCTGATTTTTTTGACTGACCAAAGCGGTTTATTTCGCCAATTGTGCCCGTCTTTGTAATTCCAATATGTGGCCCGTAATAAATTAATATAGCACCTTCATCAGGCACGTGGCTTGCAAATGCCCCCATTCCTGTAAGACCTGAGAAGGGAAACCCATTTAACCCACCCATTTTGAATGGACCTAAAAATTCCTGTGCCCTGGCAGGATATTGTATACTATTAACATCGTCGCTACAAATGCAATCAGCAAACATTATCTTGGAAGGTTCCAGGTTCAAATGATCTTCATAATAGTCTATTGCTTTATTTACACTATCTATTATGGTAATCGCATTTGGATAAAACTTTCTAATGATTTTTAATCGGTTTTTTTTAAGCATAATTTCATTTTTTTTCTTTAATCAGTATCCTTTAATTACAATGGTTTAGGCAAATTGAATTTGCAATATAATTGTAAAAATTTAAAATTCTAATCTTCTGGTAATAGTAATTTTTGGCGAAGCAGGGGTAAAGCATTATCATCTGGTTGGAGTGTTGTTACTATGAGATAATCTTTGCCTGCAGTTTTTGTCATCTCCGTCTTATTGCGTGTATTTGTATTTGGAACCACCTGCATCGTAGTAGGATACATCGCATCCTGATATGGTCTTATTATTTTCGTTATGCACTACACCAGTGCTATAACTGAAGGTAATCGTATCTGAAATATTGGCGCATCAATCAGAAGTTCCGCAATAAGCGGCGGCTATTTTTAGACCTCTTTTTATTTGGTGCCGAAAGGGATGGCAGATTCCAGTTGGGAATAATTATGGGTTCCGTTTTACTGCTGACCAAAAAGCTGAAACAGGTAGCTTAGAAAAATTATCCATAGTAAAATCCTTTTGGCCATATGTAAAGCATGTTAAATGATATGAATTTTCTTTCCTAACCACCATACGTTTGGGGTGTGAACATTGTATAGTGTAAACTTGTCCGTTGAGCATGGCGGTGGCTGTTGCGATGGGGAGTATTGGTAGATTTAAGTGTTTTTTGGCTTTCATCATGTAGAACAATGGAATCAGTTTTATATAGTTTGGCCATCGATGCCAAATTTAATTTGGTAAAAGTTGTTGGCGGTAATTGCCAGAAAATTATTGCACCTTTCGTCCTGGCGTGGTGTTGACAACATTCGCTTTCTTTTAAAAATATTTTCGAGAACACCGAAGTATAATAAACCTTCTGTGTTTTTGGGCAAATCCATTTTTGTTTTAAAATTGGTGTCTTTTGAATACAGCAGTTTCACCTGTAAAAAGCGAACGTATAAACAAGGCGGCTATGATGTCTTGATAATTGTAACCGATGTAAAAAGTAACGATGCACCACTTGTCTCGTTTTTTTCGGGATGATTGTTTCAACCGGGTTCACTTTCGGTATTGTACTTCCAGTTGGCAGGTTACCAGAGGAGTGAGCTGCATCCGGGTTGACCCCGTTGGATATTATCCTACAAGGTAAAGCCGACGGAACTTTCAGACAGGCGCATAAAAGAGCTGTTTTCGCATCAGCGTAATTGGTTAGTCGGCACCTGATAGATCGGGTGGAGAATCTGCACTGGTTGAATCTGCTCAACAGGCAAAGTCCTATCTATCGGATCGTGCCTAAAATTCATGTAATCCTTTAAGGCATTTTAGGCTAATCCTAACACTAATTATTTCTCAGCTACACAATTTTAAAAATATTGATTAGGCGCCGAATAACTTATGTTTGTAAACGCAAAATAAAAACCTACAACCTGCATTGCTTATGAACTCCACACCTTTAGTAGCAAAACCACATTACCCGATATTGGATGGACTGCGTGGCGTGGCCGCTTTAATGGTGGTGGCTTTTCACATTTGTGAAGCCAATGCCGCCAATCGCTTTGAGCAGATCATCAACCACGGTTATCTTGCAGTAGACTTTTTCTTTTTGCTTTCTGGTTTTGTAATTGGTTATGCCTATGACGACCGCTGGCACAAAATGAGCATTGGCGACTTTTTTAAACGCAGGCTCATCAGGCTTCAACCCATGGTAATTATGGGATCTGTTATTGGTGCCTTTTGTTTCTACTTTCAGGATTCTGTTTTGTGGCCGTTGATACATACCGTGCCGGTGTGGAAGATGCTGCTGATTATGGTGATTGGTTTCACGCTGCTGCCAGTGCCGATATCAATGGATATAAGGGGCTGGACAGAAATGCATCCGCTGGACGGTCCCGCCTGGTCGCTGTTCTTTGAATACATCGCCAATATTTTATACGCTTTGTTTGTAAGAAAGTTTTCAAATACGGCGTTGGCCATCCTGGTATTTATATCGGGAGCAGCCTTGATACATCTTACAGTAACTGGCCCCAATGGAGACGTTATTGGCGGCTGGGCACTTGAACCCGTTCAATTACGCATTGGCTTTACCCGATTAATGTATCCCTTCTTTGCAGGCTTACTGCTCTCCAGAATAGCAAAACTAACGTATGTTAAAAATGCCTTTCTCTGGTGCAGCCTGTTAATTGTAATTGTTCTGTCCATTCCAAGAATAGGCGGTAGTGAGCATTTATGGATGAATGGTTTGTACGATTCGATGAGCATTATTTTCATCTTTCCGCTGATCGTATTTCTTGGAGCAAGCGGCGAAGTAAAAGGTAAATATGTAACAAAAATCTGTACTTTTTTTGGCGATATTTCTTACCCGATCTACATCACACATTATCCCCTCATTTACATTTACACGGGTTGGGTGTACAATAACAAAGTGCCTTTTGAAGCGGCCTGGCCAATTGGGCTACTCACTTTTATAGCGGGTATTCTACTTGCTTACGGCTGTTTAAAATTATATGATGAACCTGTAAGAAAGTGGTTGACAAGAAAAGTATTGCTGAAAAATAATTAATCCGGCAGATAACAGCAGATGGGTAGGTGATACCAATAATAAAATTCAGCATAAAATCAATTTGGCATTGTAGCAAATCTGTTATTCAAAAAAAATGAACTAAAAGTAATAAGGACATCTCTAAAAACTCATTTTTTTATTTGACCTCACCCCCGGCCCTTCTCCAAGGGCAGAGGGGAGCTTGACACTGATACCTCAACGCTGTTTCTGTATTCGCCTGGTAGCCTCATTTTTCTTGAGCGCTTATTTAAAAGAAGCTTTTGCATTTTCCAGTTCTATTCAGCGAAACATCAGCGCATTTATAGTACACTCCAAAAGAAAGGAAAAGGTAAGTTTTTAGAGATGCCCTAATAACATATCTGTTCACAGGATTTGCCTATTGGAGGGCATTTATTCCTTTACCTGCCAGTGGCCATCCAGCCAATTGCTTTAAGCACTTGCATTTTTAAGAATTGGTTTTTATCTTGTT
>Ga0209591_10006307_pt1 | contig 13170 bp, 6 predicted proteins | sample MAT01_FD_187207 | JGI IMG/M metagenome (GOLD analysis project Ga0209591, IMG submission 187207) | Freshwater microbial communities from Lake Fryxell liftoff mats and glacier meltwater in Antarctica - MAT-01 (SPAdes) (version 2) | ecosystem: Environmental > Aquatic > Freshwater > Ice > Liftoff...
TAGTCGTGCTCACGGGCAGGCGATCGAGTGAGATCCTGGGCACAGCTAACTTTCAATCGAAATCTCAGTGGAGTGTGATTTTTACTGGGGCATTAAAGCGGCGGGGTGAAGCTCAAATCCTTTCGTTCGAGATCCCCACTCTGACAACAGCAGACCGGGTAATTACGGCTTTGGCTAAATTGCGGCAGATGTGTCCAACAGAAGGATTATCGGCTGAGCAGATTAATCAGAAGTATTCTCAGGCGGTGGCGACGGCTTGCGATCGCCAGTTCTCCAACCTCGTGCCTCATCGTGAGGGGCGTGACAATCTCTTTACTCACTTGTTCCGTTCTGTCTATGCGGCGATCGCCACTCATTGGTACGCTCCACCGACAGTAGATGCTAATGAGTACAAGGCAGCGATTCAGGGGCATTATGCCATTCTAGAGACTACTGATGGCGAACTGAAACGATCTTTGGCAGCTTCAAGGCATTAAGTTGGGCTATGGCGGTGTGGAGGTCATTGATGTGTTTAACAAATCTCGTCCGCCAGAAACGATAGACACCACATTTCAGCTAGAAGTAACCCCTTCTTTAGTAGATAAGCAATCTGACGATTTGGAGGTGATGGCGATGGATACAACTCAAGCGGTTTCCCAACAGGCAATTGAGTCCGTCTCGGAGGCGCTGGAGGCATTGCCAGAGATAGAAAAAAAGGAACAGCTAGAAGATTCAATTGAGGCTAAACGGCGGCAGCCTCGACGAGTCAAGCCTGTTCCAGTGGATCTAGAGTTACTGAAGACAGTGGCAGGGCGCTTTGGTATTGAGATCCGGAGCGGCAAAGGACAAGGCTATGACCATGCTTTGTCAAACCTCCTGTTATTGCTGAAACAGGACGCGATCGCGCCAAGTGACTCACCACACGCTATTGAACCCGCTGCACCCGTCTCTCAAACTGTCGCAGACCAGGCAAAAACATTGGCTTGGCTCACAGGCAGAGTGGAAGCATTGGAAGCCGAAATCTCCCAGCTTCAACAGGATAAACAAGGGGGGCGCTGCTTCGCAGATACCGCAAGGGTCGAGACTGATCTGTTACTGGAGAACGAACAATCGCAGCTAGAGGTTAAACAACTACATGATGAAAATAACCGCCTTAAAACAGAACTTCTTCAGACTCAATCCAGAATGGAGGCGATTCAACGCTTTTTGAATGAAGGGGCGATCGAGAGGACTAAACCGGAAAGAGGGGCAACAGCAGCGATCGCAATCACCAACCAGGTAGATTCGATCAAAGATCAGCCATCATCACCGATGGCTTTACCAATTCCTCAAAAAGTTGCTGCTGCTAGTTCATCCCAGGCTGACTCAGATCCAGATGTCCTTCGAGCACTCCAGGCAATTCTCGATTACAACGAGTATGAGGCAACCTCCCATCAGCAAAGGTGGGCGATTAGTATTCCAGTCATGAAGGATCTCCTCAAACAATTGGGCAAGGCAACTCAACCTAAAATTGAAGCCGTCCTTAGAGCCAAAAGTGAGGCGATCGACCAACATCATCGTCATCACGGTCTCGGTCAACGCCATAACCGCGTTCATCAAGGGCGATCGATTAGCGATGTCATCAAACTCTGAGAGCAGAAACACATAACGTAAACTCTTGTCTCTACCGAATCTACCCAGTTCATTGCCCCAGATAAAGTCATCGAAATCGTGACCGAATCTACTGGTCTGTCAAGCATTAATTAATGGGTAAAGTCGTTTTAATTTGACTCGCGCCTCATCCGTCGTAAATCGCCAATCAATTCAAGTTAGTTATATGACTGCCACTCACTATATCCACTAACTCGCCTAGGCTCAGGGATGAAAGCTCCAGCAGCGTCTTGGCGATCGCAGCAATCTCAGGACACAAAAGTTCAGGTAAGTTGAAAAATATTGGGCGGTGACTCAGCAGCAGGTAGGAGGCGATCGCTCTCCCTCTTCTTCGCTTCACCCGTCCCTTCTTCAGTTAAGATCTTTTGACCGCTTTCGATCGCTACGGTGTCTCGACTTTATCCTTCCTGTCCCTTTATGATTGAACACAACAACTGAGGCAAGATCAATGCACACTGTTTGGGGTCTCTACGAACAACATCCCGGCGAACACGGCAAACTCGTTAGCATTTTTAGCTCCCTTGATTTGGCAAAAACCTGTCAGTTGATTCAGCCTCTCTTGCAGCATCCTTGGCAATCCCGCGGCCTCGGTAATGGATTGATTCTCTGGCAAGCTGCCGCTATTGACCCCCTCGCTGACGGCAACCCAGTCTTTCATTTCTCGATTGAAGAAATTGTCGTCGACAGGCTTGTTCAATCTCCCAGCCTTCATCGGCTCTCTTCTTAAACCCTCAATCTCTCCGTAGCGATCGCTCCTCCTCACCCGCATCTGCCAATCTGCACGCTCACAACATTCCAACTACCACTAAAACCCTTCAGCGCTTCCTCTTCGCCTCCTCAAAAACTAACTCTGTCCTGACTTGAATCTCTCAGTCACCCAATGTTGACCTTAACCCCTTTAATCTGTTAATCGACAGATCAACTGACAGCCCTCTTACACCTGTTTTTAGATTGTCAAACACAAAGCAGGGCTGTCCTTTGCAAGGTCAATCTGTCTCAGTCATCATACTGAGAATCGTTCAGTCGTTCAACTAATGCATTTAGACTCTCTTGTGATTCTTTACCTGTCTGAGCCAAGTAAGCAGTTGCACCTAAACCAGCAGCAGTTGTGAAAGTCCCCTCAGTCGTTCTGCCTCCAAGAAGAAGCACACACCCAATTAAACCAATGACTATAGACGCGATAACAGCAAAAGCATGAATGTTGTAACTATATTCGCTTCTTCTAAGTAGCTCCTGTCGGATGCTTTTTTCTGTTTCCAAATCATATTGATTCTGAGACTCAGCAGCATGGAATGAATCATTAGGCTTAGACAGAGCGAGAAAGTCTTTATGATTATCATTGTACTTGCCATGATTTTGATCGTTTTTCATTTAAAATCTCCAAATTGATGAACAGAGGTTTACGGCAAAAGTTCTAAAGCGTAAGTCAGCATATTTATGCTTGGAAACTTACAAATCTTTTGCTCTAGTAACATACTGCTACGAATAAGAAATGATAAACGATCACTTTCGCATCAGTTTATGCACGCTAAAGCCAATGCAGAAGTGATCTAAAATTGAGTATCTCTCTGGCAGCAAAGAAAAATGGCTCCATCGTTAAGATTATCTGATGAGGGAAAAGCTTTAATTGACCAGGCGCGGAGGCGTAAAGCTTGGACAAAAACGAGTGCTAGCTGGATGGGTGAGTCCTGGGAGTTGCTAAAACAACGAGGAGAAAAAATTACCTGTCCTTCAGCACCCACATTACAGCGATTTCAAGCAGGGATTGCAACCAGAACCGAGTCTTTTCAAGCCTTTTGTGAAGCAGTTGGGGTAGATTGGAAAGCAGTAATTCGAGTTGATGATGCTAATGAGCAAGTAAGCTCTCCTCTTACACTGGAGACATCGGCTCCTTTCAATTTAGATCCTTACGAGGGAATTCCTAAAATTGATAGATTTTACGGTCGTATTGAGGAACTTCAGCAACTGCATCAGGCGATGAACGGTAGCAATCGGTTAATCCTTATATATGGTTTCGGTGGAATCGGGAAAACCCAATTGGTAGCAAAAATTTTTCTGGAGCACAACGCAGAGTGTTTTACTCGACGACTTTGGCAAGCATTCTCTTACACACTGCCTCTTGAGGATTTACTAGCTAATTTGGTCATTCGTTTATGTCCCAACATTAACTTACCTACTCAACGGAGCGAGCTAGTTTCAAGGTTGGTTAAAGAATTACAGAGAGAACCAACTCTATTAATTTTAGATGAGAAGAATTCAGATGAAGAGAGTAACTCTGCTGAAAGTTACTCTACTGGCTACAAGCGATACTGCACCTTATTACAGCAAATTAGCTTGGAAAGTCATCAAAGCTGCGTTGTGTTGACCACCCAGCAGAAGCCTGAAGACACTACCGCAGTCATAGGCAGTTTAGCAAAAGCCTTCAACCTTAAAGGGCTAGATGACAAGGCTGGCTGTGAACTTCTAAAGGACAAGGGATTAGTCTTTGACGAGCAAACCGGGAAAGAGTTGCTTCACAGATATCGTGGTAATCCCCTGTTACTTCAATTAGTCGTTTCTGTCGTTCGTGATATATTCAAGGGTGATGTACGCAGCTTTCTTACTGGAAGCTCTCTATCTCTATATGTACCAGCCAAAATTGAAACTATTCTTCAGCAAGTAGTAAAACGTCTGAGCGACCCTGAAAAAGAGATACTTTGCTACTTGGCAAATCTATCAACAAGAGCTTCTTTGAGTATTTTGAGGCAGGAGCTACCTCAAATTTCTTACTCCTGCCTTATAAGAGCAATTCATACTCTTGAATATCGATCGCTACTAGAAAAAGAATCTGAAGAGCGTCACTATTTATATACTTTACAGCCAGTTATCATGAAATTTATTCAACAAGGATTAATGTAACAACTTCTATAAATTATAAAAATACACAAATTCAATTTGAAATACAAACTTCAACTTCATATTTTTGTAGTCACTAAGGAGGATTAGAAATTAGAAAAATTCAATCAAAAACTCCGCTGCAAGCAGACGGAGTATGAAACAGCCCTTTTTTTATCAAATACTTACGCCTCAAGGGGCGGGGAATCTACCCTTGAAGAGATTGAAGCGTCAAACAAACACACCTGCAGCGTATAAATTGAAACTTGTATCAGCTAACTGGACGTATAGAGCGTCTGCCGTATAAATTTATTTATTTTTAGATCTTTATTTGTGTGACAAACTAGAAGGGACTGCTATGACCTCTTCCTTCAAGCACCTTTAGGTTTATGAGCTTCTGCATTAATTACCGCTGCGAACATCGGGAGAATTCAAGCAATCTTCAGAATTGCAGTACTTGTGGAACACCACTCACGTTAAATGATCGATACCGTGTACTTCGACCTCTACGAGATTCCTCTATCTTTGCCGAGATCACCTATGAGGTATTTGAGATCCAGGATCTCGACAAAAATGGTGAGCGCAATGTTCTAAAAACTTTAGTGAGAAGTGACGACCAGAAACTCAGAATCCTATTCAATCGAGAAATAGAGGTACTGTCGAGCCTAGACGACCCTCGTATTCCAAAAGGCAAAGACTACTTTACAATTACCCTACCTGGTCCAAGACAACCGGAACTTCCTTGCTTAGTTATGGAATGCGTTGAGGGAATGAATCTGGAGGAGTGGGTAAAACAACATGGAAAAGTCAGGGATGAATCTAAAGCATTTGATTGGCTATCCCAGTTAGTAAAAATACTAGGTCTCATTCATGCAAAAGATCTTTTGCACAGAGATATCAAGCCCTCTAATATTATGCTACGGGCAAATGTAGTGAGAGATGAGTTAGTACTGATCGATTTTGGGGCTGCTAAACGATCTGAAACTATTGTTAACTCTCAAGATCCTACAAGATTTGGTGGATCGCTTGGTTACACACCACTTGAGGTGCAGCAGGGTCAACCTATGCCTCAGTCTGACTTGTTTGCTCTTGGACGAACATTTGTTTATTTGCTAACGGGTAAGCACCCTCACACAGATCAATTAGATCTAAAGGTCTGGGAATGGCAATCAGAGTTTCCACAGTCTAAGCTTATTGAGTTAATTGCTAGCTTGATGCAAGAACAACCTAGCGATCGCCCTCAATCAGCAAAAGAGGTTCTTCGTAAAATTGATGAGATTCGTAATATAGAGCCGTCACCCCCGCCGCCGCCAGGAGGATCCAAATTACCACCAAGACAACTACCGACTTGGTTGCCTTGGCTAGCTGGAGCAGGTGGAGTAGGTGGAGTAGTATTACTTACCATTTTAATTATGCTGAATATTCGGCTAGTTCAATGCGGACTTTTAAGGGGGCTTTTTGCTCAAACATGCGGATCTTCAATTAACAGTGAAAGTCGTGCCAAATCCGTAGTTAGTTCAGGAGAAAAACCTTTACTTGACCCGAAATTATTGAATTTAACCAGTCCATATAAGGAGTGGAAACAGGATGGCATCAAAATGTTTGCAGCAGCAGCAGCAGCAGCAGGAAAAAAGGACTATCAAGCTGCAATTGACAAATTGCAGCTTGTCCGGCAAAAAGCTAAAGAAGTATTAGACGAAGAAACCTCCAATAAAAACATAAGCGAAGCCGACAGAGGGGCAGCTCGAAATGCATTGAGAGATGCTGAAGTTCTGATTTATCTTAATAACGCCCGGGCAAGGCAAAGCGTCGAAAAGGGTGGTGATATTCCCACTATTGCTGTTGCAGTTCCACTTAACCTTAACGAAGGGCTTCACATATTGCAAGGTGTGGCACAGGCACAGAACAACTTGGGTAAAGGCAAATACCTGGAAGTAGTCATAGCGGATGATAACAATGATGAGGAGCGAGCAAAAAATGTTGCCGCAGAGCTTGGTCAGAACCGGAAAATTTTGGCTGTTGTAGGACATTACACAAGTGAAGTTACTCGTGCAGCAATGAGCGAGTATCAGAAAAAAGATAATGGATTGATTGTTATCTCTCCAACGAGTACATCAGCCAGGCTAACGAGAGATTTTGGAGCCGGAGGTCAGTTTTTTCGTACTGCATCTTCTACCAGTGTAGAAGGTGACAGTTTAGCTAAATACACAAAAGCAAGAAGAGTTGCAGTTTTTCGATCCGAGAAAGAGTTTAGTGTGTCTTTAGCCGAGGAATTCATCAAGAAAATGGGCACGGATAGGATAGTTGGACCATATGACTTGGATCAAGACTCAGTAAACAAGTTAGATCAAGCTGAGATCAAACAAGCGGATTCTATAGCAGTGTTTCCCGATGGACAAACAGCCCGCTCTGGAGGATTTGGGGCTGCAATTAACGTAATTAAGAAGTATTTAAAACAGAATAATGAGAAAGAAATTTTGGGGGCGAACTCCCTTTTTCTATGGAACACTTTAAACTCTAATATCACTGAAGACGATTTAAAACAGTCAATCGTCTGCCGACTGATTATTGGCGTTGATTGGTTTTTCAGCTCAAGTACACAAGATATTTTCAGCAAAAATGCTGCGAGTTCAAACTACTGGGGAGGACAGATAAATTTCCGAACAGCTTTAGCTAATGACGCAGTTCAGGCTTTTGTTGCAGCTTGGCAACCAGACTGGCAACGATCAAACATACAGCAGAAGTTGTTATCATCCTCTAACCAACTCTTCAGGGTTATGGATACTGGTTATGGAGAAGTTGCGACAGGCGAAGGAACGGTGAGTTTTTCGCCAAGCGGCGAACGAAACGAGCTTCGGGAACGTATATTGGTTACTCCTGATCTAACAAGCGGAGGTGACTTGACGTTTGTACCACTTAGAAACAATGCTGATTGCCCTCAGTAGAGTAGATGGAAATTTTTGATGTAGTAGTGCAGGAGCCAACATAAGTAAGCAGGGCACTCTAGCATCGCTTTTAGATTAGAACTACTCACCAATACAGCCGTATTCAGTATCTCTGTTTCTCATTACAACGTATTTAACCGGGGAATGGATAGGGGCTGAAGTTACTTCGACGTATAATATGGTCTTTGGATTCTTGGCAAGCTTTGGCGATGCGGCTCTTTTGATTATCTGAAAGCTAGAGTTCACATTCCATGAGTCAGCAATCGCATTTACTTTCACCAAAATCTGCCAAGAACCCAATTTTCGGACAGCAAATCTGTTAACCTTACCTATTTCGCAAAAAATGACTAGAATCTTTGCCTAATAAGCACTCTAGCTATTCTTGTTGCGGACATTTAATGGTTCTTGTCACATTTTGGTGATCCGACCCTTTTGACTATCCTGCAAGCCAGAGTTTGCGTTCCATGAATTGGCAATCGCATCTACTTTCACCAAAAGTTGCCAAGAGCCCACGTAATTTGTTAATCGACATGCTCATACATAACTTTTTCATTGCAACACTTTATTGATCATTTTAAACGCTTCTTCAAAACGATCTAGTGTTTCATCAAGTTCGGGACTGTCAACCAAGAATGTTGGGTTACGTATTAGCCGATCTGCGGGGTAGAAATGATCAAACTCTTGCACATCCGGGGGCATCACTCTGAAAGCAGCTTCAGCTTTTTTGACAATGCGCTCTGTGCTTAGCGCCGCATCCAACTTCGCAACACTAAGAGCGTTTTTCTTAGAAAGCCCATAGGCACTGTTTAGTAGTCTTACAAAGAGTTCTGGGTGTAGAAAATCTTCAATATCACTCTCTGATTTACCAGTAAAATCTGCCGCTGTAAATAGTTGACTCGCCTTTAGAACCTGACTTTTCCTTAGTCTCTCTATCTTGCTTTTATCTCCAGAGGCAAGATCACATAACACGGCAATATTTAAATTGTTCGCACCAAATAACGAGGCAAATGGTGATATTTTATCTATCCCACCAGATGGGCATATCGTCCAGCGTAAATCTAAGCCTTCGCGTTTGCGATTCTTTAAAGCTGCTGAGAATGCTTGAAGATAGAGGATGTCCGAAGGTCCTTCTACAAGCAGGGTATTTTTGCCAATAAAAAGTGACTGGGTGATTTCGTATCCAAGTGCAGCCTGTAGAGGGAATAGCGTATCTTTATCAACGAATAATGCGTCAGAAGAAACTTTGGTACCTAGTACAGTAGGCTTCCTGCCCTCATACTTGATTACATCTTCAACAATCCGAACATCTGCCATACGTTCCGCAGGCACCATAAACGGGGAGTGTGTTGTGAAAATCACCTGATGCTCAGGAAGAAGCCTTTCCTCAATGTACCGTAGCAAATCAGATTGAGCTTTTCCATGTAGAGTTAATCCTGGCTCATCCAGCAGAATGATGGCATTACCCGCAGTCTTTTTAAGCTGTTTAAATTGGGATAAGAAGGAAAAGAACCATACAAAGCCAGCACTTCGCTCGGAAAGGGGAACAGTCACGCGATGATTACTGTTTTCAATACGAATTTTGACAATAGTTCCAGAGTTGAATGGAGGTTTGTCTCCAGGTTTGCCTTCGGCGATATCAATTATCACCTTTAGCGCGTCGTTCTGACTCCAGAATTGAAATATCTCATCCGTTATCTCATTTGAAGCCCCTTCACACTTTGCCTTCAAATCTTCGTGCTTTGATGCTCCCTTTAACTCGTCAATAGAAGTGCCAGCGTACTCAAGAAAATCGAGAAATATTTGATCTGATGGAGTCACCGTATTTTGTTGAATATCAGCCTGAATTTGATTGATTGAAATCTCTCCAGACATTCGATCAAAATGTGACGTATAAAAGAATTTCGGCATATTTGGAGAAAGAATTTCTTTTATCTCTGCATCAAATCTCTTATCTTTCAAATTATTTAAACTCTCGAACAACTGTTCGAGATTATCTGAGCGCTGAGGAAGCTCTGCCAGTATCGAAATAGCTTCTTTCGCATTTTTGGCATTCTTTAAGGGATTTTTTTCTACTTCATCCAAGCTAAATTCATTAATTAAGTGATCTATACATGCTCTTTCGTCACAAGGGATTTGCCAGTGTTGATAACTGTATCCGATGTATCTAGAGATGCTAATTTCATCACTTTTTAGCGCGTCCAATCCATAAATTTCACTTACAAGTTCTATATCGGCAGGCGCTAGACTCCAACGTGTTTCGATGACCTTGGAATTGCCATCTGGATGTTTATCATTAAAACGACTAAGGTGACGACGGGGATAGTCACGAGTTCTATCGTAAACAAAGGATGCAAATGGACTAATGCCGTAAAATGCTTGAAGGATAGCGGTTTTACCTGCTTCGTTCTTTCCAACTAGGCAAGTCAGATCCCCGATTTCAAATTTATTACTATCTTCAATAGACCTAAAATTTGTGATATGCGCGCTGACAAGCTTCATTGCAAAGGTTCCACTCTAAAATATTGACAAGAAAAATTTAAACCCCGACTTGTCCACCTTGTATAGGACGGTTACGGTTAGTGTCTGCTGACTCCCCCTACATGTAGAAGATTTTAATCAATTTATTTGTGATTTGTCCTAAATGTAGCGGAGCTATCCTTAAAGGTTTTAATGTTGCGCTCCAACAGGTAGTCTCCAAATACTGTCCTTGCTGGAGAACAAAGCTGTATAACTTTTTTTAGAGAGTACTTTTCCTCATATCCACCCAATTGAGGTGGATCGCAAGAATCTTTCTGCCGATCTACCTGAATCCGGTGGATCGCAAGAATCTTTCCGTATATTACGCTAATTTATACGGCTGCGTAGACAAGGATTATTGGACACATTGCCGATGGCTTTGGCTTACTCCCAGATGGAACCCAAATCACGACATGGAGCCGACGATAGTTGACTCTATTAGGTTGACTTCTCAACTTCAGATTCTCTAGGGGAGAGAGCCTCTGAAACGCTTATAGAATCTAGCGTCCTTGTTTGATATAGAGATAGAAAACTTTTCTATAGCGATCGCGGACGTGCCCAAAGCCCCTTCAGGATAAAGGTTTTGCATTACTATCTTAAAAAACAGAGACAACACCCCCCAAAACTACGCTTTGTTGGAGGGCAAGCCAATATTGGGCACTGAACGGGATCGACAAGATCACCCAAACGTGACATGGGTGGAATCTAACTGATTAACTTAATGTTTGAATGAGCCTGAAAGAGTAGTATCTATGCTGCCGATCGCCTCCTCTGAATCTCTCTCTGGTCAGCTTCTGGAAGTTCTTTGAGATCTTGCCAAATAGCTTCCAGCGCCTCTTCATCGCCCTCAGCATCTCGCAACATTTCCAACCCATCCGCGACCGAGGATTCATCAAAATCTGGTGAGGCTTCTGCCAGCCGCCGCCGCGCTGCCTCTAAAAGGCGATCGCGAAACGGGTCAGCCATCCCCGAAACCTGATAGATCCGATCGCGCTTCCCCACTGTTCCCGGTCGGGCGATCGCTTCTGCCTTCAGCCCCAACTTGACCAAGAGCTTATTGCAAATCTCCACGGGGGTTTGACTCGGCTTAATTTCTAGCCCTAGCCAATAGTGGATTTCGGATTTCCATTTCAGCGCTGCTGCTCTAATGGCGATCGCCCGTTCCTCGTAATTGCTATACGAGTTGCCATCCAGCAGAGTCAATAACCCAGTCAGCTCAATCAGCTTGGCTCTCATTGCTGCTTTGGGCAAGGCATGAGGCAGAGCAATCTTGCCCTGAAGCGCTGCCCGGACTTGATTTTCCTCTAATCCTTGAGCTGCCGCCTGGTTTTCTGCTGCTGCTTGAAGTAATGCCCCACGCCGTACCTGCCCATAATCCTTGACCAGTGCCTGATAGCAATCCTCCGTATCATCAAAGCTGATGCCAGGGAATTCTGCCCGTGCTCGGAGTTTGGTGGCTAAAAGTTCTTTGTGCCATTGCGGAATATTTTTCTTGGCATCGGACTCTTGCAGCTCTGCCAAAATATCAGATGACTCTCTCCAGAGTTCCTCTTGCAGCTCTTGTAGCTCTTTGGCGATCGCCTCATCCTTGGAGCACTTCAAATGCGTAATGCTATGCCCTCTGGCTTCTAGGATGTGGATAAAAAAATCTTTGGCGATCGATTTCTGGCACCCGATCGCCGTCTTCTCCGCCGCCAAAAAATTAATGATGGCACTTTCGATCGCCAGAATCCTTCCCCCATCCTCGCCTGCCTCTTGAGCTTCCCGCAGCCGCGTCGCCAAATCAATCCCATGCAGCTTAGCGAAGCCGCTTTGGTTATGTTCCAGCCGCCGTCGCACCCCCCGAATCGAGCACAGCCGCTCATTGCCATCCTGCGCCTGAATGAAGGGCTGAATAAAAATCTTTCGAGGTACAGGCAAGCGATAGCGCCCAATCATTTGATTCCACTGATCCGGGTGATGCGCCGTAAAATGTCCCCAGACCTCATCGAATCCTGGTTCAGTAATGGATACACCACTCTTGCCGGAGGGCGAGTAAATCAGCAGATCAGGGATGCCCTTGGAGCGAAGCCAGTCATTCGGATCGCGCCAGAAATCGGCAAACATCCCGCCGTCGTTTGTTTTTGAGTCTAGCCGCACTACTTTTTTGTCTGGGCAATGCTTCGCTATCAGCCGCCCTAGTTTTTCGCCTTGGGCTTGAGAGGCAACCCCAAAAATCAACCGCTTCCCCTGCTCTAAAGCCGCGATCGCCTCCTTAAAAAAACCGCTGGTTGAGCCAGTTTTCAGCTCAATCGCCCAAGGCGATAGCCCTGTTGGAGTGTGATCGAAAAGCTGGATCTGGTCGGTTTGAGCGATCGTCTGAATATATTCAATCGTGCGAGTGTAAACTGTCACCTCGCTCAGAACGATAGAACCGCCGCGCCCGATTACCTCCCGCAGCAGTTCAGCGATGCCGCTGACAATCTCAGATTGCCGTGCCTTCAGGGTGCTGCCACTGCACAACCCACCCACCACATCATTCGCTTCATCGAAAATCACGAGGTTGATTTGCGCTTTTACCTCCGGGGATAGACGGTGAAAGGAATCGGGGCACATGACGAAGCCGCCTGCATCCCGCGCCGCTGACAGAAACAAGTCATTTTGATGATTGAAAAAATCATGCCTGTGAGGTAGCCCCCAATCTTCTGCTGCCTGTTGCCCGACGCTGTTAGTGGGCATCATCACAGCCATCAATCCTTTGCCCTTATTAGCTTCTACTAATCCCCCTAATGCTGTCGTTTTACCCGCGCCTGTGCGCCCTGATGATTGAACCACTATGATGCCGGGCTGAATTTGAGGGAGAGCTGGATAGTATGGCTCGTCATCAGTCCCCACTGTTGAGCGTTCTGGGATGATGCTATTGCTGTTGAGCCAAAGCGCTAAGCGCATCCGCCGCACCTTGAGTTCTGACTTTTGCCACTGCTCAAAGGTTGGAGCACCCTCAATGGTCGATTGCAGCCAGTCTGCTCGGTTTTCAGAAGGGAGCGCCGCGATCGCATCGTCAATCCCTTTGCCCTCCATCTCTTCCCAGACGGCGATATGAACCTTAAACCCGGCTTCAATGAGCAATCTCGCTAGAGTGCTTTGCGCTTTGTTGACCTTGCTCTGGGTTTTTGGATCTGAATCTTGATCGAACGCCAGGATAACCGTTTGTCCAGGTATGAGG
>Ga0209591_10006314_pt1 | contig 13162 bp, 6 predicted proteins | sample MAT01_FD_187207 | JGI IMG/M metagenome (GOLD analysis project Ga0209591, IMG submission 187207) | Freshwater microbial communities from Lake Fryxell liftoff mats and glacier meltwater in Antarctica - MAT-01 (SPAdes) (version 2) | ecosystem: Environmental > Aquatic > Freshwater > Ice > Liftoff...
GTTGGCGCCAGTGGTGGTGCATGCCGGCGCCGGCACCGACGGCTCCGACGTGCTGGCGGTGCTGACTGGTTCGTCGGGCCTGGGCGAGGCACCCATGCCGATCCAGCCGGCATCGGTGACGACCGGTGACCTGCGGCTGGCTTCCACAGTAGGCCTGCGCGGCGGCGACCTCGTGCTTGTGTACCAGGACCGCGTGAATTGCCTGATACAGGAAGTGCAGGCGGGCTTCACGGGCGGCATTGGCCAGACACTCAGTTTCGGCGGGAGCTATGCCGACAGCGATATCGACGGCGTCGAACTCATCAGCATGGGTGCCACTGAACCTGCCTGGGTGGTGCCGCTGGGCAACACGGGCGCAGCGCGACCGCAGTTCCAGCTGATCGGCATCGGCGCCAATGCCACTTTGGTGGCTTACGACATGTTGCGGCTCGACGGTGTCGACACCGTGACGGCCATCGCCGACGGTGTGGCCGACCTGCGCGTGCGCTACGGCGTCGACACCACGGGCGACGGCCGCATTGACAGCTGGCAAGACCCGGCCAGCGTCGATTGGTCGGGCGCGACGCTGCAGTCCGGCAGCGAGGCTGCGCGCGTGCGGCTGTCGCAGATCATGGCACTGCGCATCGCGCTGGTGACGCGCACGCAGGTGCCCGAACGCAACGCCGTCGCGCCTGCCAGCCTGGTGCTGTTTCCCGATCTGGCGGCGGCGCTGCGCGTGACGCGCACGCTGAGCGCCGACGAACGCCTGCTGCACTGGCGCGTGCTCGACTTCACCGTGCCCGTGCGCAACACGCTGCTGCTGGCTCCTTGAACGGCACCTTGACGGGCCCCATCCATGTCCACCCACCGATCCCTTCCAAGACACGCTCAGCAGGGCGTAGTTCTGCTGTACGGCCTGATCGTGCTGGCCATCATGCTGATCGGTGCCGCCGCGATGGTGCGATCGATGAACACGTCGCTGGTCAACGCCGGCAACATCGGTTTCAAGCGCGACCTCACGAACCAGGCCGAGCGCGCTGCCGCGACTGCGCTGACATTGCTGGAAAGCGGCGCACTGGCTGCTGTGGTGTCACGACAGAGCAGCAGCACGGCCAACAACTACAGCGCCACGATTCTGGCCACCAATGCCCAGGGCCTGCCGAACGTGCTGCTCGCTGACTCCACCTTCCCGGCCGTGGGCGTGGTGACCAACGACATCACCGTCATTGACCAGGCCATCACGCTGCGCTGGGTGGTGGACCGGCTGTGCGTGAACACCGGCGTGGCCGAGGCCAGCCATTGCACGATGGCCAACGACCCGTCCCCGGTGGGCGGCAGCGGCAGCGACCTCATCAACGCCATCGACACCACGAGCGGCGGCGCTGGCGCACTGCCCCGACGAGTCGTCTACCGCGTGAGCGTGCGCGTCACCGGCCCGCGTTCGACCCAAGCCTTCTTCCAGACCACGGTGACGCTATGAACATTGCTCAACTTCGTCTCCCCTCTGCGGCACTGGTTCTGACAGCGCTGCTCGCCGGCCCGCCACTGGCCGTGGCCACCACGCCGCTGGCCGACCAGCCGGTGTTCACGAACACCTCGGTGCCTGGTAATTTGGTGCTGGCGCTGTCGGCGGAGTTCCCGACGGTACTGAACGCGGCGCATCAAGCCAACTTTGTCGCCGGAACCAGGTACCTGGGCTACTTCGACCCGGCCAAGTGCTACAGGTACTACAAGGGCAACGCGACCCACGACGCTGCCATGACGGGTGACGACGTCAGCCACTTCGTTCCGGTCGGTGCCGCCACGGCGGCCTTCAAGTGCACGGCCTCAGGTCTTACCGACACGTGGTCTGGCAGTTTTTTGAATTGGCTGACGATGCAATCGATCGACCCGTTCCGCTGGGCGCTGACCGGCGGTTACCGCCGCGTGGACAAGGCCACAGTGACGATCCTGGAGCGGGCCTGGGCCACCGCCGAAGGCGGCAACGACAGCGGCGATGCCCAATTCCGCGTCGTCGGTACATCGGGCCGAGACTCGCCCAGCAGCACCGACATCGCGGACCACACGCCGCTGAGCTTCCCTTCAATTAAAGTGAGTGTGCGCAAGCGCGGCAACCAGATTTGGTTCACGCAGAGCGCGTCGCTGGATACCTCGACCACCGGTACGCCCACCCACTACACCGAAGGCACGAACCCGATCGTCAGTGCCTTGACGATGTTCTACGCCCGCGTGAAAGTGTGCGACACCACCGCTGGCGTCGAAGCTAACTGCAAGGCCTACCCGTCGGGGGCCTACAAGCCCGAGGGCTTGCTGCAGCAGTACGCCGACCGCATCCGCTTCAGCGCCTTCGGTTATCTCAACGACCCCTCCGACAACGTCCGCGATGGCGGCGTGCTGCGTGCGCGGCAGAAGTTCGTCGGTCCGTACAACTACATCCCCGGCTCGCCGCCGACAACGAACACCAACACCGAGTGGGATGCTACGACCGGCATCCAGTTCGTCAACCCTGACACCGCCGACGCTACGTCCACCAATGCGTCGCTGGGTGTGACCGTCAACAACAGCGGCGTCATCAACTACCTGAACAAGTTCGGGCAGGAACAGAAGACCTTCAAGCGACGTGACCCTGTGAGCGAGCTGTACTACGGCGCGCTGCGCTACCTGCGCAATATCGGCTACGTGCCAGAGTGGAGCAACATCGCAGGCGCCTCCGACAAGGTCCGGCTGGTCGATGGCTTCCCCGTCATCACGAACTGGGATGACCCCATCCTCTACTCCTGCCAGCGCAACTTCATCCTCGGCATCGGCGACACCAACACCAACTGGGACCGGAATGTGCCCGGCTCCTCCGGCGGCGGCAATGAACCTTCGATGCCGTCCCTTGTCAGCGGCGACACTACTTTCAACGCCGTGACGGCCACCAACAAGGTGGGCGTAATGCAAGGCGTGGGTGGGGGCTCCCTCGGTACAGCTGGCATCAGCAGCGGCAGCTACCTGATTGCCGGGCTGGCCTGGGACGCCAACACCCGGGACATCCGGCTCGACGACCCTACCAAGCCGCAGACTCTCGGCAAGCAGACCGTCAGCACCTACTGGCTGGACGTGCTGGAATTCGGCGCCTACGCCTCGAATAACCAGTACTACCTCGCGGCCAAGTACGGCGGGTTCGAAGTGCCAGCGCTCTTCAACCCCGACACCCACACCGGCCCTCTGACCGATGCCTGGTGGCGCACGAACACCGACACCGTAGGCGGCCAGCCACGGCCCGATAACTATTTCACGGCCGCGCGGCCGGACCAGGTCGTCGCCGGCCTGACTGCCGCGTTCGCGCGCATCTCTTCGGCGCTGCGGGCCTACACAACGTCGTTCGCCACCTCGCTGCCGCAGACTTCGCTGGTGGGCAACATCAGCTATGGCGCCCAGTACGACTCCAGCAACTGGAGCGGCGAAGTTCAAGCGAATACCGTGGCCTTTGATGCCACCACCGGCACGCCGAGCCTGACACTGCAGTGGAACTTCTCTGCAAAGCTGACGGCGCAGATCGCAGAAGACAGCGGCGCCGGCTGGAATACCCGGCGCAACGTCGTGACTTGGAAGCTGACCACTGGTGCTACGAGCGGCGCCGCCCCGATGGGGAGTGCGGTGGGATTCCGCCACGCCAACCTGAGTGCTGCGCAGACGTCGGTGTTGGACACCATCTACCGCAGCGGCAACGACAGCGCCGATTTCGTCAACTACCTGCGCGGCGATAAGACGCATGAAGAGAATTCCACCGTCAGCGGCAGCGCCAAGATTTACCGCAATCGAAGCAACATGGTCGGCGATATCGTCGGCTCGCGCGTGCGCCCCGTAGGCCCCCCGGCGGCTCCGTTCGCGGCCGCCACCAACCCAGGCTACGGCACCTTCAAGACGACCTGGGCTGCGCGACCAACGGTGGTCTACGTTGGCTCCAATGCCGGCATGATGCACGCCATCAACGGCGCAATCACCGGCACCACCGCAGGCCGCGAGCTGTTCGCCTACGTGCCTGACATGCTGTTCCGGGGGCCCAACGGGACGCCCGCAGTCGACGGCCTGGTTGCGCGCGGCGACCCGAACTTCACGCACAAGGCGATGGTGGACGGCTCAGCCACAGCCTTCGACGTCGACTTCTCACGCACGCAGAACGACGCGCGCTCCGCCCTCGTCGGCGGCGCCAACAACTGGCGCTCCATCCTCGTCGGAGGCATGGGCAAGGGCGGTCGCGGCTACTACGCCATCGACGTCACCGACCCGGCCTCGATGATCAGCGAAGCCCTTGTCTCAACCAAGGTACTCTGGGAGATCAGCGCCGCTCACCCTGACTTCGCCGAGCTCGGCTACACCTATGGCGAGCCCACCGCCGTGAAGACGCGCAAGTGGGGCTGGGTGTTGATATTCGGCTCGGGCTACAACAACGCCGGCGGAGCGGGCTGGTTCTTCATCGTCAACCCGCGCAACGGCGCGCTGCTGGAGAAGATCAGCACCGGCGCCGGCACGTTCAGCGCACAGGCCGGCATGGCCCATGTTCAGAGCTACATCATCGACCGCACGGACGGCACGGCCGACGCCGTCTACGCGGGCGACCTGCTGGGCAACCTTTGGCGCTGGGACTTGCGCGCCATCACCGGCGCCTATCCCGCTCCGCAAAAGATCGCCGAGCTGACCAACGCCTCGGGCGTGGCGCAGGCCGTCACCTCACGGCCGATGGTCGTGGTGCATCCACCGACGAACCGTCGCTATGTCACCGTCGGCACAGGGCGGCTGCTCGACAACCCAGACATCTCGAGCGCGACGGCGCAGAGCTTCTACGCCGTCATCGACGGAACTGCCAACACCTTTGCCGCCACCGGCCCTGGTGGCGCCGCGTTCCCGGTCACGCGTTCGCAGCTGGTCGAGCACACCGACCTGACGATGCCCGTGGTCGTGGACACGGCCACCAAGGGAGGCTGGTGGGTGAACCTGGGCGTCGCCGCGGCAGGCAACGGTTGGCGCGTGATCACCGAGCCGAGCGCGTTCTATGGCGTCGTGACCTTCGTGGCCATGGTGCCCAATACGAGCGCCTGCAACCCCTCGGGCATCAGCCGCGTGTACTCGGTCGACCTTGGAAGCGGCCAGAGCCAGCTCATCAACGCCAGCGGCGCCATCATCCCTTACAGCACTGCCCTCAGCGGCGTGGTCATCGAGCACCGCACTTACAGCGTCGACGGCAAGCCGCGCCTGGTGGCGTGCAATGACCTCGGCACCTGCGAGGGTCTGCGTCGGCTCCCGCCGGGCGCGATCGGCATGCGCAGACTGAACTGGCGCGAGCTGCCACTGGCTGATTGATCGCAAGCGCTGTGGATGGCACTGCTCCAGAACGAGCAGTGCCTCCACCTTGCCCATCGGCTTCGCTGCGCCGGGCGCCGGCTGGTCGGCCGGAAAGGGCACCCAGTGACTTCATACTCCACAGCGTGTGAAACGCCGTCCGGCGGCTCTGGCGCGCGGATAACCTTGATGACGCTGCAAATCTCTCTCGTCGGCATGCCCGGCTGCGGCAAGTCCACCGTGGGCCGTCACCTGGCCCGCCAACTGGGCCTGCGTTTCGTCGATAGCGACACGCAAATTGAACGCTGCATTGGCCAGCCCATCCGCGACTTCTTCGGCGAGCATGGCGAGGACGCCTTTCGCGACATCGAACAAGACGTCATCGACGAACTGACGCAGCAAACCGGCTGCGTGCTCGCCACGGGTGGCGGCGCCGTGCTGCGGCCGTCCAGCCGCGATGCACTGCACTCGCGCACCCACGTCGTCTACCTGCGCAGCGCACCCGACGAGCTGTTCCGCCGCCTGCGCCACGACACCCACCGGCCGCTGCTGCAAGTGGCCGACCCGCAGACGCGCCTGCGCGAGCTCTACCGCGAGCGCGACCCGCTGTACCGGCGCACCGCGCACTTCATCGTCGAAAGCGCACGGCCTTCGGTGCACGCGCTGACCGGCATGGTGCTGATGCAGCTGGAACTGGCCGGGCTCGTCGACCCGTCGAAGGTGCCGGCCACCATCGGCCACAGCCCGACGTGAGCGGCGCCGTCGCCAGCGGGTCGGGTGCACGGATAGAAGGGTGAGTGGTGGGTGAGTGGTAGGGGGCGGCGGCTTAAACTTCCGGCGATGAACGCTGCCCCCGCAAGCGCCGTGGTGGTAACCACCCCCGACACGCGCTACGACATCCTCATCGCCAGCGGCCTGTTCACGGATACCACCGCCTGGCGCGGCCTGCCGGCCTCGGCGCAGGCCGTGATCGTCAGCAACCCGACGGTGGACAGGCTCTACGGCCCTGCACTGGCCGCCGCCGTATCGCCCCACCACCGCCAAGTCAGCCGCGTCCTGCTGCCCGATGGCGAAGCGCACAAGACCTGGGACTCGCTGAACCTCATCTTCGACCATCTGCTGACCCACGGCTGCGACCGCAAGACCGTGCTCTACGCGCTGGGCGGCGGCGTGGTGGGCGACATGACCGGCTTTGCCGCCGCCACTTACATGCGCGGCGTGCCCTTCGTGCAGGTGCCCACCACATTGCTGGCGCAGGTCGATTCTTCGGTGGGCGGCAAGACCGCCATCAACCACCCGCTCGGCAAGAACATGATCGGCGCTTTCTACCAGCCGGCACGGGTGATCTGCGATCTCGACACGTTGGCAAGCCTGCCGCCGCGCGAGATGTCGGCCGGCCTGGCCGAGGTCATCAAGTACGGGCCGATCGCCGACATGGCCTTCTTCGACTGGATCGAAGTCAACATCGATGCACTGCGCGCCAATGACCGCGCCGCGATGGCCCACGCCGTGCAGCGCTCGTGCGAAATCAAGGCCGGGGTGGTGGGCCAGGATGAACGCGAGAGCGGGCTGCGCGCCATCCTGAACTTCGGCCACACCTTCGGCCACGCCATCGAGGCCGGCATGGGCTACGGCGCCTGGCTCCACGGCGAAGCCGTGGGCTGCGGCATGGTGCTGGCGGCCGATTTGTCAGCAGAACTCGGACTGGTGCCGCCGGCTTTTGTCGAACGGCTGACGCGGCTCGTGGAACGTGCCGGTCTGCCCGCGCGCGCGCCCTTCATGCCCGATGCACGCTGGCTGGAGCTGATGCGCGTCGACAAGAAGGCCGAGGCGGGGGCCATCCGCTTCATCGTCATCGAGACGCCGGGCCAAGCCGCCTTGCGCAGCGCCACCGACGAGACGGTGCTGCGCGTCATACGCCGCCACAGCCAACCGGCCGGCGCGTCTTCAGACCCATCCCCAGGCATGGCGGCAGGCATGGCGGCGGTCATGGCGGCAAGCATGACGGCATGAGCGCCGCCGGCCTGGCCCCTGGGGCCAGCAACCCGCAGCACAGCCGCGGGCGGCGCATCGCGGAAGCGCTGTCGCCGCCACGCACCGAACACCAGCGTGACCGCGACCGCATCGTGCACAGCACGGCCTTTCGTCGGCTGGTCTACAAGACCCAGGTCTTCCTGAACCACGAGGGCGACCTCTTCCGCACGCGGCTCACACATTCGCTGGAAGTGGCGCAGCTCGGGCGTTCGGCCGCACGGGCGCTGGGTTTGAACGAAGACCTGGTGGAGGCCATCGCGTTGGCCCACGACCTCGGCCACACGCCCTTCGGCCACGCCGGGCAAGATGCCCTGCATGCCTGCATGCAGGGCCATGGCGGGTTCGAGCACAACCTGCAAAGCCTGCGCGTGGTGGACGAACTCGAAATCCGCTACCCGAGCTTCGACGGCTTGAACCTGTGCTTCGAAACGCGCGAAGGCATCCTCAAGCACTGTTCGCCGCGCAACGCACGGCGCCTGTCTGCGGCCGAACCGGGCGGCCCTGCGCAGCGCTTTCTGGACGGCACCCAGCCGAGCCTGGAAGCCCAGCTCGTGAATCTGGCCGACGAGATGGCCTACAACGCCCATGACATCGACGACGGTGTGCGCGCCGGCCTGCTGAGCCCGACGCAGCTGGACGAGGTGCCGCTTTTCGTGCGTTGGCGTGAAGCGGTGCTGGCCGACCACCCGGCGCTGGCCGAACAGCCTGGCCGCCGCCTGCTGTTCGAGACGCTGCGCCGGCTGCTCTCGGCGCAGATGGGGGACCTCATCGCCCACACGGCATCTGCCCTCAAAGAAACCGCCCCGGCAGATGCCGACGCTGTGCGCCACCTGCCGCCGCTGGTCGGGCTGAGCAAGGCGCTGCGTGAGCAGAACGCCGAACTCAAGCGTTTCCTGTTTCAGCATCTTTACCGGCACCCACAAGTGGTGCAGTCGACCCACTTGGCGCGCAACGTGGTCACCGAACTCTTTGCGGCCTACACGGACAGGCCCGGCGAAATGCCGGCCGACTTCGCCCAAGCTGACGACACCGCGCGTGCCGTGGCCGACTACATCGCCGGCATGACCGACCGCTTTGCGCTGCGCGAACACCACCGCCTCACGGGGCAGCGGTTGTTCGCCGACGCGGGCTGATCCCCCGAGACCATGGCACGCCTGCGGCGGCTGGAATTGCCGGGCCAGGCGCACTATCTGATTCAGCGCGCCCACGGCGCCTTGGCCGAGCGTGGTGTCTTCGCAGATGCCATCGACCGCAGCCAGTTCCTGGCAGCGCTGGCCGAGGCCGCCAAGGCCGAGGCGGTGCAGGTGCACGCCTATGCCTTGCTGCCGCATGAGCTGCAACTGCTGGCCACACCCGCCGAAGCCGGCGCCTTGGGCCGGCTGATGCAGGCGCTGGGCCGTCGCTATGTAAGCGCCTACAACCGTCGCCACGGTCACCGCGGCAGTTTGTGGGATGGCCGCTTCCGCTGCGCGGTGGTGGAGCCTGGCGCCACCCGCCTGGCCGTGCTGCAGCTGGTGGACGGGCAATCGGCCGAGCCCGAGCTGACCAGCGCCGCGCCACGCACCGGCGGGCCCCGCAACCCGCTGCTGACCGACCCGCCCGAGTGGTGGGCGCTGGGCAACACGCCCTTCGAGCGCGAAGCAGCCTACCGCGCGCGGCTGCAGCAAGGCCTGCCTGCGACGCAGGCGCAGGCCTTGAGGCAGGCGGCGCTGGGCGACTGGGCCGCCGGCTCGGCAGCGTTTGCCGCGCAAGTGGCCGAGGTTACGGCCCGCCCTGCAAAGCCGCGTTCACGCGGTCGGCCGCGCAGCCTTCTCTCGCGCGCTTGAACTCCCGGCACGGCGCCATGCCGGCTGGCGTGGCGTTCGCATGCCCGTCCCTGCTTTGCCCTGGATCGGCCAGCTCCAATCCCTTCGATGTACCGTCCCCATTTATTCGACGATCGAATCCAAACTCTAATTATTGGGGTCAGACACTTTTTTATAGCGATTGATGCATTTGCTGCACTGCAGTACCCTCCTCTGCCTTGCGAGGGACAAAGCTCGATCCGCACTCGCTCACGCCGGACAGGAAAGCGCCATGTCGAAGCACGAACACACGACCGCCACCGCCCAAGAGATCGCCTCGCTGGCGGAGCACGGCCTCTACAACCCGGCGGGCGAACACGACGCCTGCGGTGTCGGCTTCGTGGCGCACATCAAGGGTGCCAAGGCCCACTCCATCGTGCAGCAGGGGCTGAAGATCCTGGAGAACCTCGACCACCGCGGCGCGGTGGGTGCCGACAAGCTGATGGGCGACGGTGCGGGCATCCTGATCCAGATTCCCGATGACTTCTACCGCGCCGAGATGGCCGCGTCCGGCACAGCTCCCGATGGTCGAGTGGGCGTCACCCTGCCCCCACCGGGCGAGTACGGCGTCGGGATGATCTTCCTGCCCAAGGAACACGCCAGCCGCCTGGCCTGCGAACAAGAGCTTGCTCGTGCCGTGAAGGCCGAAGGCCAGGTGCTGCTGGGCTGGCGCGACGTGCCGGTTGACTTGGACATGCCGATGTCGCCTGCCGTGCGCGCGAAAGAGCCCGTCATCCGCCAGATCTTCATCGGCCGCGGCGCCGACGTCATCGTGCCCGATGCGCTGGAGCGCAAGCTCTACGTCATCCGCAAGACTGCCAGCGCCGCCATCCAGGCGCTGAAGCTCACGCACAGCCGCGAGTACTACGTGCCCAGCATGAGCTGCCGCACCGTCATCTACAAGGGCCTGCTGCTGGCCAACCAGGTGGGCGTGTACTTCAAGGACCTGGCCGACCCGCGCGCCGTCAGCGCGCTGGCCCTCGTCCACCAGCGCTTCAGCACCAACACCTTCCCCGAATGGCCGCTCGCCCACCCCTACCGCATGGTGGCGCACAACGGCGAGATCAACACCGTCAAGGGCAACTTCAACTGGATGCGCGCGCGTGAAGGCGTGATGAAAAGCCCGGTGCTGGGCGACGACCTGAACAAGCTCTACCCGATCAGCTTCGAAGGCCAGAGCGACACCGCCACCTTCGACAACGCGCTGGAACTGCTGACGATGAGCGGCTACCCGCTGGCGCAAGCGGCGATGATGATGATTCCGGAAGCCTGGGAGAACCACGAGCTGATGGACGAACGCCGGCGCGCGTTCTACGAGTACCACGCCGCGATGCTGGAGCCCTGGGACGGCCCGGCCGCGATGGTCTTCACCGACGGCAAACAGATCGGCGCCACGCTCGACCGCAACGGTCTGCGGCCCGCCAGATACATCGTCACCGACGACGACCTGGTGGTGATGGCCAGCGAGAGTGGCGTGCTGCCGGTGCCGCAGAGCAGGATCATCAAGAAGTGGCGCCTGCAGCCGGGCAAGATGTTCCTGATCGACCTGGAACAAGGCCGCATCGTCGATGACGAAGAGCTGAAGAACCAGTTCGCCAACGCACGGCCCTATCGGCAGTGGATCGAGAACGTGCGCGTGCGCCTGGACGAAGTCGCAGGCGGCTCGGAGCCGCCCGCGCCGGCAGAGACGCTGCTCGACCGCCAGCAGGCCTTCGGCTACACCCAGGAAGACCTGAAGTTCCTGATGGCGCCCATGGCCGCCAACGGCGAAGAAGCCGTCGGCAGCATGGGCAACGACAGCCCGCTGGCGGTGCTTTCCGACAAGAACAAGCCGCTCTTCAACTACTTCAAGCAGCTGTTCGCGCAGGTGACCAACCCGCCGATCGACCCCATCCGGGAAGCGATCGTGATGAGCCTGAACAGCTTCATCGGGCCGAAGCCCAACCTGCTGGATATCAACGCGGTGAACCCGCCGATGCGGCTGGAGGTGACGCAGCCCATCCTGAACTTCGCCGACATGGCGCGGCTGCGCAGCATCTCTCAGCACACGGGCGGCAAGTTCAAGAGCTACGAACTCGACATCACCTACCCGCAGGCCTGGGGCCGCGAGGGCGTCGAAGCCAAGCTGGCGAGCCTGTGCGCGGAAGCGGTGGATGCGGTGAAGGGTGGCCACAACATCCTCGTCATCACCGACCGCGGCATGAGCCGCACGCAGATCGCAATTCCTGCACTGCTGGCGCTGAGTGCCGTGCACCACCACCTGGTGCGTGAAGGCCGCCGCACCACCGCAGGCCTGGTGGTGGAAACCGGCAGCGCGCGCGAGGTGCACCACTTTGCCGTACTGGCGGGCTATGGCGCCGAGGCCGTGCACCCTTATTTGGCGATGGAGACGCTGGTTGAACTGCAGGGTTCGCTGCCCGCCGCCATCGACGCTGAGAAGGCCATCTACAACTACGTCAAGGCCGTCGGCAAAGGTCTGTCCAAGATCATGTCGAAGATGGGTGTCAGCACCTACATGAGCTACTGCGGCGCGCAGCTCTTCGAAGCCATCGGCCTGGAGAAGACCTTCGTCGAGAAGTACTTCCGCGGCACCGCCACGCAAGTGGGCGGCATTGGCGTGTTCGAGGTCGCCGAGGAAGCGCTGCGCATGCACCACGCGGCCTTCGGCAACGACCCATTGCTGGCCAGCATGCTGGACGCAGGGGGCGAATACGCCTGGCGCGTGCGCGGCGAAGAGCACATGTGGACGCCCGACGCCATCGCCAAGCTGCAGCACAGCACGCGCGCCAACAAGTGGGAGACCTACAAGGAATACGCCCAGCTCATCAACGACCAGAGCAAGCGCCACATGACGCTGCGCGGCCTGTTCGAGTTCAAGGTCGACCCGAGCCGGGCCATCGCAGTGGAAGAGGTCGAATCAGCCGCCGACATCGTCAAGCGCTTCGCCACCGGCGCGATGTCGCTGGGCTCTATCTCGACCGAAGCGCACAGCACGCTGGCCATTGCCATGAACCGCATCGGCGGCAAGAGCAACACCGGTGAGGGTGGTGAAGACCCGGCGCGTTATCGCAGCGAACTGAAGGGCATCAAGGTGGTGGCGGGCACCAAGGTCTCGGACATCATCGGCAAGAACGTCATCGAGAGCGACTACGAGCTGAAGGAAGGCGACAGCCTGCGCAGCAAGATCAAGCAGGTGGCCAGCGGCCGCTTCGGTGTGACGACGGAATACCTCGTCAGCGCCGATCAGATCCAGATCAAGATGGCGCAGGGTGCGAAGCCCGGTGAAGGCGGCCAGCTGCCCGGCGGCAAGGTGTCTGACTACATCGGCTTCCTGCGCTACAGCGTGCCGGGCGTGGGCCTCATCAGCCCGCCGCCGCACCACGACATCTACTCCATCGAAGACCTGGCGCAGCTCATTCACGACCTGAAAAACGCCAACCCGCGCGCCAGCATCAGCGTCAAGCTGGTTAGTGAAGTGGGCGTGGGCACGGTGGCCGCTGGCGTGGCCAAGTGCAAGGCCGACCACGTGGTGATTGCCGGCCACGACGGCGGCACGGGCGCCAGCCCGTGGAGCAGCATCAAGCACTGCGGCACGCCGTGGGAACTGGGCCTGGCCGAGACGCAGCAGACGCTGGTGCTGAACCGCTTGCGCTCACGAATTCGCGTGCAGGCCGACGGCCAGATGAAGACCGGCCGCGATGTCGTCATCGGCGCGCTGCTGGGCGCAGACGAGTTCGGCTTCGCCACCGCGCCGCTGGTGGTAGAGGGCTGCATCATGATGCGCAAGTGCCACCTGAACACCTGCCCGGTGGGCGTGGCCACGCAAGACCCGGTGCTGCGCGCCAGGTTCGCGGGCAAGCCCGAGCACGTGGTGAACTACTTCTTCTTCGTCGCCGAAGAAGCGCGTCAGATCATGGCGCAACTGGGCATCCGCAAATTCGACGAACTCATCGGCCGCGTAGACCTGCTGGACACCAAGA
>Ga0209591_10006316_pt1 | contig 13161 bp, 10 predicted proteins | sample MAT01_FD_187207 | JGI IMG/M metagenome (GOLD analysis project Ga0209591, IMG submission 187207) | Freshwater microbial communities from Lake Fryxell liftoff mats and glacier meltwater in Antarctica - MAT-01 (SPAdes) (version 2) | ecosystem: Environmental > Aquatic > Freshwater > Ice > Liftoff...
GTAGTCAGCAGTCCACAAGTCTTCGACGCCGTCGGGCATGATGAGCACCCGCTCGGGGTTGAGCGCCTCAACGGCGCCCTCGTCGTGGCTGACCAAGATCACGGCACCCGAGTAGCTCGCGAGCGCTCCAAGAATTTCTTCGCGGCTGGCCGGGTCAAGATTGTTCGTAGGCTCGTCGAGCAGTAGCAGGTTCGCCTTCGAGACCACGAGCGTCGCGAGCGACAGGCGCGTCTTCTCGCCCCCCGACAGAACGCCGGCGGGCTTCTGAACATCGTCGCCGAGAAACAGGAACGAGCCGAGCACACTGCGCGCCTCGCGCTCAGTAATGGCCTCGCTCGCGCTCATCATGTTCTCGAGCACGCTGCGGTGCACATCGAGGGTCTCGTGTTCTTGCGCGTAGTAGCCGATGCGCAGGCCGTGGCCCGGCTCAATGATTCCTGTATCGGGCTGGTCGACCCCCGCAAGAATGCGCAGAAGCGTGGTCTTGCCGGCACCATTCAGGCCCAGGATGACCACGCGCGAGCCGCGATCGACCGCGAGATCCACGGCCGTAAAGATCTCAAGAGAGCCGTAGTTCTTCGAGAGGTTGTGGGCTTGCAAAGGGGTTTTGCCGACGGCAGCCGGCTCGGGAAACCGCAGCTTAGCCACGCGGTCGACCGCGCGCACCTCGTCGAGCCCCGAAAGCATCTTCTCGGCTCGGGCGACCATCTGGTGTGCGGCAGCCGCCTTAGAAGCCTTCGCACCGAAGCGCGCCGCTTGCAGCTGAAGCGAGGTCGCCTTCTTCTCGACATTCACACGTTCTTTCTTGCGGCGCTCTTCGTCGGCCTCGCGTTGGCGCAAGTAGTGCTTCCAGCCCATGTTGTAGATGTCGATCACCTGGCGGTTACCGTCAAGATAGAAGACGCGGTTGACGGTCTCTTCAACGAGCTTCACGTCGTGGCTGATCACGATGAATCCGCCCTGGTAAGACTTCAAGAACTCCCGTAGCCACACAACTGAGTCGGCGTCGAGGTGATTGGTCGGTTCGTCAAGAATCATCGTCTCGGCATCGCTGAACAGGATGCGGGCGAGCTCGATACGGCGCCGCTGTCCACCCGACAGCGTGCTAAGAGGCTGGCTGAGAATGCGGTCGGGCAGGCTGAGGTTGCTCGCGATCGCGGCGGCCTCGGCTTCTGCCGCGTATCCGCCCAGTGCCTGAAACCGGTCAGTGAGGCGGCTGTAGCGCGCCATGGCCTTCTCGGCGACGACAGCATCGGTGCTGCCCATCTCGACTGTGGAGCGCTCCATGTCAATGACGATCTGGCCGAGATCACGCGCGTCGAGAATGCGGGTGCGCGCCAACTGCTGAGGGTCGCCCGCGCGGGGGTCTTGAGGCAGATAGCCAATTTCGCCCGTGCGACCAATCGTGCCGCCACTCGGCTGGCCCTCCCCCGCGAGTGCGCGCGTCATGGTGGTCTTGCCCGCACCATTGCGACCGACGAGGCCCACCTTGTCGCCCTTGTCGACACGAAACGACACGTTCTCCATGAGCAGGCGCGCCCCGACGCGAATCTCGAGGTCTTGCACAGCGAGCACAGCGAACGTCCGTTTCTTTGGTGGGTTTCGACCACCCCGACGACGGGGGGCCAGCCCGATAGTCTAACCCTGTCCCCTGCATCCGACTTCTCGTGAGGAAGCCATCACCGTGACGATCGCCGCCACCCCCCTCGTTCGCCCCACCCTCGTCGATCGCGTCGTCACGCGTACCTGGGCCAGCGACATTGCCCTCGTGGTCGCGGGTACCGCACTGGTTGCCGTGCTTGCCCAGGTCGCCATTCCGCTGTGGCCCGTTCCCATCACCGGCCAGACGCTCGCCGTGTTGCTGGTGGGCGCGAGCCTGGGTGCTGCCCGCGGTGCTACCGCACTGTCGCTCTACGCAGTTCTCGGCGGCATTGGCCTTCCGATATACAGCGACGCGTCGTCGGGGTGGAGCGTTCTGCTCGGCCCAACCGGCGGATACATCATCGGGTTCATCGCCTCAGCGGCAATTGTTGGTTGGGCTGCCGAGCGGGCGTGGGACCGCGGCTGGTACAAGCCCATCGTTACCTTCATCGGCGGCTCGCTTGTCGTGTTCGCCGTCGGGCTGCCCTGGCTGGCGGTGTCACTCGGTCAGCTCGGCCTGGCCAACGACCTGCAGTCGGTGCTCGTCGCGGGCTTCTACCCGTTCCTCATCGGCGGGCTCATCAAGGCTGCCGTCGCAGCCGCAGTCCTGCCAGCCCTCTGGGCCGCAGCTGACCGCTCGCAGCGTCGTCCATAGCCTCTCAGATGCTGAAGCCGAACCGCCTGTCGGCGGAGCGCTCGGTATTGACGGTCCACTGGACCGTCAAATACTGAAACCGGCCGCCTGTCGGCGGAGCGCTCGGTATTGACGGTCCACTGGACCGTCAAATACTGAAACCGAGCGCTCTCATCATGTCGCGACCGTCGTCGGTGATCTTCTCGGGGCCCCACGGGGGCATCCAGACCCAGTTGATGCGAAACTGCTCAACGATCCCATCGAGCGAGTTTGCGATCGACTCCTCGATGACGTCGGTGAGCGGGCAACCCGCAGAGGTCAGGGTCATCGAGATGATGAGCGCATCAGACTCGGAGTCCCACGCAAGGTCATAGACCAGGCCGAGGTCGACAATGTTGACGCCGAGCTCGGGGTCAACGACGTCTTTCAAACCCTCCTCGACTTTGTCGAAGAGCTGGGGCTCAAGTGCAGTGGGCATGTGTCTAACCTACGTTCGAACCGGTCAGGTAGCGGTCGTAGCCCTCGTTTTCCAAGCGCTCGGCCAGCTCGGGGCCGCCCTCTTCCGCGACCTTGCCGTCAACGAAGACGTGGACGAAGTCGGGCGTGATGTAGCGCAGAATCCGCGTGTAGTGGGTGATCAGCAGCACTCCAAGACCCGTGTTCTCTTTGACGCGATTAATGCCCTCAGACACGACCTTGAGCGCATCGACATCGAGACCAGAGTCAGTCTCGTCGAGAATCGCGATCTTCGGGCGCAACAGTTCGAGCTGCACAATCTCGTGGCGCTTCTTCTCGCCGCCCGAGAAGCCCTCGTTCACGTTGCGCTCGGCGAATGAGGTGTCCATCCGCATGGCCTCCATCGACCCGCGCAGGTCCTTGATCCACGAGCGCAGCGGCGGAGCCTCGCCATCAAGTGCGGTCTTTGCGGTGCGCAAGAAGTTCGACACCGTCACGCCGGGAATCTCAACGGGATACTGCATGGCCAAGAACAGCCCCGCACGAGCGCGCTCATTGATATTCATCGCAAGCACGTCGACACCGTCAAGCGTGATTGTGCCGCTGTCGACCGTGTACCGGGGGTGCCCAGCGATTGTGTAGGCGAGGGTCGACTTTCCGGAACCGTTGGGGCCCATGATCGCGTGGGTTTCGCCAGACTTGATCGTGAGGTTGACGCCGCGCAGAATCTGCTTGGCACCCTGGTCGGTATCGATGCTGACGTGCAGGTCGCGAATCTCAAGAGTAGGCATGGTGCGGTTCATCCTTACGGGGTGTGGGCCGGGTTGGCGACGTTCAGGGCCACGTCCACGAGCACGTCGCCGTTCTCGACGGTAACGGCGTAGACGGGAACCGGCTCGTAGGCCGGAAAGTTGCGGGGCTTGCCGGTGCTCAGTTCGAACTTCGAACCGTGCGCCCAGCACTCGATGGCATCGTCTTCGACGAAGCCCTCACTCAGCGAGATTTCACCGTGGGTGCAGGTGTCGCCGAGTGCGTGCACCGCTCCGGACGAGTCCATGACGACGGCGACGGGAATGCCGTCAACGACGACCTTCTTTGCCGAGGCCGGGCTCAGGTCATCGAGAGAGCAGACGCGTGTTGCCGTCATCTCACATCACCTCGACGGCGTCGAGTTCAGCCTCGACTGCGGCAATGAGCCGCTCTTCAAGCTCAGGAACGCCAATCTTCTGCACGACATCAAGCAAGAAACCGAGTACCACGAGTCGGCGCGCTTCTTGCTCATCAATTCCGCGAGAACGCAGATAAAACAGGTGCTCGTCGTCGAATCGGCCGGTGGCGCTCGCGTGCCCGGCGCCAGCAATGTCACCTGTCTCGATCTCGAGATTCGGGATCGAGTCGGCACGGGTACCGTCGCTCAGCACGAGGTTGCGGTTCTGCTCGTACGAGTCGGTGCCGGTCGCGCCGCGCCCGATCAGCACGTCACCCACCCAGACGGTTCGCGCTCCAGCGCCGTTGAGCGCACCTTTGTAGGTGACACGACTGATCGTTTGCGGGGCGATGTGGTGCACATAGACGCGCTGCTCGAGGTGCTGGCCCGCATCGGCGAAGTACAAGCCAAGCAGCTGGCCGTCGGCGCCAGAGCCCGCCAGGTGCACCGAGGGGTTCACCCGTACGACCTTGCCACCGAGCGAGACAACAACGTGCTTGAGGCGAGCGTCTTTCTCGACGCGCGCAAACTGGCTAGACAGGTGCACCGATTCGTCGTCCCACTCTTGCAGGCTCACGACCGTGAGGTCGCTGCCAGCCTCAGCGACGATCTCAACGTTCTCACTCAGCCTCGCGCTACCCCGGTTGTCGATGACGACGAGCCCGTGCGCGTGGGGCGCAGCGGTGATGACGACGTGGGCGGCGCGCGCGGTGCGGTCGACACCGGTGCGGTCGATGGTGACCGCCACGGGCTCTTCGCTCGTGAGAGTAACGGCCAGAGCCACGTCGACACTCGACCATGCATTGGCTGCGGCGCGCTCCTCAGCGAGGCCGGCTGATCCGATGCGCACATCGTCGCGGCCGATCCACTCCACGACGACTCCGGGTGCGCTCGATACCGTGGTCGGAAAAGCCGAACCGTCAAGCTCACCATCGATGAGGTCGCGAACCTTGTCGACCGGTGTGAGCTTCCATTCCAGCTCGCGCCCGGTCACTGCCGGAAAATCGTCGTGAACGGCCGAGGCGAAACGGCCCGAGCGCGTCTGCACCGGCACCGGCGAGCCGGGACCGTGAGGGTGCTGTTGGGTGTCTGTCGTGGCAGCCTCGGTCGAGGCAGGTGCTGCGGGGGCGAAGCTCATCTAGCCGACGCTGCCTTCCATGCTCATCTCGATGAGCTTGTTGAGTTCTAGTGCATATTCCATGGGCAGCTCGCGCGCGATGGGTTCGATGAACCCGCGCACGATCATGGCCATGGCTTCGTCTTCTTTGAGCCCGCGCGACTGCAAGTAGAACAACTGCTCTTCGCTGACTCGCGACACGGTGGCTTCGTGGCCCAACTGCACGTCGTCGACCCGAATGTCGATCGCGGGATACGTGTCTGAGCGCGAGATCGTGTCGACGAGCAGAGCGTCACAGCGCACGGTGTTAGCCGAGTGGTGCGCAGTGGCGTCAACGCGAACCTCGCCGCGGTAGCCGGCACGACCGCCGCCGCGCGCGATCGACTTCGAGATGATCGACGACGTCGTGTAGGGCGCCATGTGGATCATCTTCGCCCCCGCATCCTGGTGCTGACCGGGGCCAGCGAAGGCAACCGAGAGAGTTTCGCCCTTGGCGTGCTCGCCCATTAAGAAGATTGACGGGTACTTCATCGTCACCTTCGAACCGATGTTGCCGTCGATCCATTCCATGGTCGCGCCCTCGTGGGCGACGGCGCGCTTGGTGACGAGGTTGTAGACGTTGTTCGACCAGTTTTGAATTGTCGTGTACCGCACACGGGCGTTCTTCTTCACGATGATCTCGACGACCGCAGAGTGCAACGAGTCGCTCGAATAGATCGGCGCCGTGCAGCCTTCGATGTAGTGCACGTAGGAGCCTTCATCAGCGATGATCAGCGTGCGCTCGAACTGGCCCATGTTCTCGGTGTTGATCCGGAAGTAGGCCTGCAACGGAATCTCGACGTGCACGCCCGGCGGCACGTACACGAACGACCCGCCTGACCAGACGGCCGTGTTCAGCGCGGCGAACTTATTGTCGCCGGCGGGGATGACTGAGCCGAAGTATTCAGTGAAGACCTCGGGGTGCTCGCGCAGAGCCGTGTCAGTGTCCATGAAGATCACGCCTTGCTCTTCCAGATCTTCGCGAATCTGGTGATACACGACCTCAGACTCGTACTGCGCTGCCACGCCCGCGACCAAGCGCTGACGCTCTGCCTCAGGAATTCCGAGCTTCTCGTAGGTGTTCTTAATTTCTTCCGGCAGCTCTTCCCACGTCGTGGCCTGCTTTTCGGTTGAACGCACGAAGTACTTGATGTTGTCGAAGTCGATACCCGACAGGTCGGCGCCCCAAAGCGGCATGGGCTTCTGGCCGAAGAGCTTGAGGCCTTTCAGGCGCAGGTCCAGCATCCACTGCGGCTCGTCTTTCAACGCCGAAATATTGCGCACGACACTGTCATCGATGCCGCGACGAGCGGTGGCACCGGCCACGTCAGAGTCAGACCAGCCGAATTCGTACTGGCCAAGACCTTCGAGTTCTGGTCGGTCGATGAGTACGTCAGACATGATGTTCCTCTTCTCTTCATCAACCCCAACCGCTATTGCGGCGGGGGAATTCCTCGGGCTCGTTCTCGGCGGAACGCGGGCGATCTCATCGGTCGCGACCCCGGGGCCGCTCGGCAGATATTCACCCAGCGCATCTACACTGGCGGCATCTACATGGGAGCACTGGGCACCACTCGTTGGCGGCCAAGCTGCCCGTGAACCCGCGATCGACACTGATGGTGAGCGCCTCTGATTCTACAGGGCGCGGCCGCAAACAGGAGGATGCAGGCTGTGAACCGGCTGTACCAAAGGTTGCCCATCTCGACCACTGATCGGCGTGTCCGCTTCATCGCGTGGGCGTCGCTCGTGAGCCAGACTCTCATTGTGGGAACGGGCGGCGCTGTGCGACTGACCGGTTCCGGCCTCGGCTGCCCCACGTGGCCCCGATGTACCGAAGACTCGTTCATCGCAACGCCAGAGATGGGTATTCACGGCATTGTGGAGTTCGGCAACCGCTTGCTGACCTTCGTTCTCGTCATCATCGCGATCCTCGCTGTCTTATTCGTGATGCGGATGCGGCGCGAGCGCCCCGAGTTGTTGCGGCTCACCGTCGCGCTAGGGCTCGGAATCCCCGCCCAAGCCGTGATCGGTGGCATCACCGTGCTGACGCAATTGAACCCCTGGATCGTGGGATTCCACTTCGTGGTCTCGGCAGTGCTCGTGGCTCTCGCGGCGGTTTTCGTGCACAGGGTCTACCGTGGCCGCACCACGGGCGAACTCGCGGTACCTCGTGCGGTGCGCACGCTCGCACTGACAATGGCGGTCGTCGCCTGGTTCACCGTGCTCATCGGAATCGTCGTGACGGGATCGGGTCCACACGCGGGTGATGGTGGCGCGGCACGAAACGGTCTCGACTCTGACCTACTGCAGCACGTGCACTCGTGGCCTGCCTACATCACGGTCGGGCTCAGCGTGCTGCTGCTGGGCGTAGCGCTTCGCCTCGGCAGGGTTCCGCTGCGGCGTGCGGTCATCGGTTTGCTCGCCGTCGAGGTCGCGCAGATCGCCATCGGTATTGTGCAGGCGCGGCTAGGGCTTCCCGAGCTACTCGTGGGCATCCATATGGTGCTCGCGTGTGTTCTCGTGGCACTCGTCACTCTCGTGCTCCTGACGCTGCGGCGCAGTGAGAGCGAGCTCGTCGCCGAGTCACTGACCCGTCAGGACGCAGTCGAGGCCCTCGCGCGCTGACCAGAACCGATCGCGCGGGCGCTCAAAACGGCAGTAGCGGGTCGATACCGACGGCGACAAAGAGCAGGGTCAAGTAGGTGATGCTGGCATGGAACACTCGCATAGGTGCCGCCTCAAGGCCTCGCACGGCCCGACCGTAGAGCCGATGGCTCTCGATGATGAACCACCCGCCCGAGAGCACCGCGACGGCCGTGTAGAGCGCACCCATCGGCGCGATCGGAATAAGGAGCAAGGACGCAGCAACGGTCGCCCAGGCGTAGAGCACGATCTGCACGCCGACGGTGGCGCGATCGCGCATGACGGCGAGCATCGGCACATCGGCGGCCGCGTAATCGTCGCGGTATTTTATCGAGAGCGGCCAATAGTGCGGCGGAGTCCACAGAAATACCACGAGGAACAGGATCACCGGAGGCCAGTCCAGCGAGCCCGTCACGGCGCTCCAACCGATAAGCACGGGGAAGCAACCCGCGATGCCGCCCCAGATGATGTTTTGCTCGGTGCGTCGCTTGAGCACAAGCGTGTAGATGACGACGTAAAACAGGATCGCGCCAAGCGAGAGCGATGCAGCGAGCCAATTGGTGGTCAGTCCGAGCCACACGATCGAGACAACGCCGATCGTATAGGCGAACACGAGTGCGGAGCGTTCAGAGATCTCACCGGTGACCAGCGGCCGGTTCTGCGTGCGGTTCATCACGCGGTCGATGTCACGATCGATGTACATGTTGAACGCGCCAGCGGACCCGGCCGAGAGAGCGCCCCCGACGAGAGTGGCGAGCACGAGACCGATACTGGGGAGTCCGTTCGCCGCGAGAATCATGACCGGCGCGGTGGTGACAAGCAGTAACTCGATGACGCGCGGTTTCGTCAGCGCCACGTAGGCAGAGATAGTGCGACGGATGCTTCGCGGTCGCGTCGTGACGGCGAGATCGAGAGCGGTATCCATGGCTCCTTCTTCGTGGCGCGGAAATGTCTTCATTCTACGGGAGCCTTGTTGCGAGGGCGCCCCGATCGCGCCCCGCGGGCCTTACGACCCTCTCTATACTGGCGGGGGTCGACGACGCCCTGCACGTAGTCGTTCGTGCAGGAGCAGGTGCGGCCTACATCCGACTGAAGAAAGGGCCGTACCGACGCCATGACCGACCTGACTTGGGATGACCTGGACCGCCACGCCGTCGACACCGCCCGACTGCTCGCCGCTGACGCCGTCGAGAAGGTCGGCAACGGCCACCCCGGAACAGCTATGTCGCTGGCCCCCGTCGCATACTTGCTCCACCAGAAGGTCATGCAACACGATCCCAGCGACCCGCACTGGCTAGGTCGCGACCGCTTCATCCTCTCGGCGGGTCACAGCTCGCTCACTCAGTACGTGCAGCTCTATTTGGGCGGCTACGGTCTCGAGCTCGACGACCTGAAGGCGCTCCGCACGTGGGGCTCGAAAACTCCCGGCCACCCTGAGTATGGCCACACCGACGGCGTCGAGATGACCACCGGCCCGCTCGGCCAAGGTCTCGCCTCGGCCGTCGGTTTTGCCTTCGCCGCACGCTTCGAGCGCGGGTTGTTCGACCCCGAGACCGCCGCCGGTGAGAGCGTTTTCGACCACCACATTTACGTGATCGCCAGTGACGGCGATCTGCAAGAGGGAGTGACGAGCGAGGCTGGTTCTCTTGCCGGTCACCAGCAGCTCGGCAACCTCATTGCGATATACGACTCGAATCAGATCTCGATCGAAGATGACACGAACATCGCTTTCACCGAAGACGTTGCTGCACGCTACGAGGCCTACGGCTGGCATGTTCAGACCGTCGACTGGAAGAAGTCGGGCGAGTACGTCGAAGACGTGCACGCACTGCACGCAGCAATTGAGGCCGCTCAGGCAGAAACCGGCAAACCGAGCCTCGTAATCGTCAAGACGATCATCGGCTGGCCTGCTCCGACTAAGCAAAACACGGGAAAGATCCACGGCTCGGCGCTGGGCGCCGATGAACTCGCCGCCACGAAGACGGTCATGGGCTTCGACCCCGAGCAGCAGTTTGCCGTGAGTGACAGCGTCATCACCCACACCCGCCTGGCTATCGATCGAGGCCGCGGCCGGCATGCCGCCTGGACAACCCGATTCGACACGTGGGCAGTTGCTCATCCGCAGCGCAAGGCCCTACTTGACCGGATGCTCGCGGGCGAGCTGCCCGCCGAGCTCGACGCAGCGCTGCCGGTGTTCGAGGGCGGTACGAGCGTTTCGACCCGTGCCGCCTCGGGCAAGGTCATCAACGCCATCGCCAGCGTGCTTCCCGAGTTCTGGGGCGGCTCGGCTGACCTGGCCGAGTCGAATCTCACCACGATCACGGGCGGGGGCTCATTCGCGCCCACCGAACACTCGACGCACGAGTGGGCAGCGAACCCTTACGGTCGGATTCTGCATTTCGGAATCCGTGAGCACGCCATGGGCGCCATCCTCAATGGCATCGCCTTGCACGGTGGAACGCGCGTCTTTGGCGGCACGTTCTTGATCTTTAGCGACTACATGCGCCCTTCGGTGCGCCTCGCGGCCCTCATGCGCGCGCCTGTGACGTATGTCTGGACCCATGACTCGGTGGCGCTGGGAGAAGACGGGCCGACGCACCAGCCCATCGAGCAACTAGCCGCGTTGCGGGCTATCCCCGACTTTGCGATCGTGCGGCCAGCCGACGCTAATGAGACGGCGCACGCCTGGAAGGCCGTGCTTGAGCGTCGCTCCCCCGCCGGCATTGCGCTCACGCGCCAAAACGTTCCGGTCTTTTCTCGAGGCACCGGAGCCGCCTCAGGCCAGGAACTCGCCGGGGCGCACCACGTCGCGAGGGGCGCATACGTTCTCGCTGAAGCGGCCAATGGAGCACCTGACGTCATTCTTATGGCGAGCGGTTCTGAGGTTGCGGTGGCGATGGATGCTCGCGCGCAGCTAGCAGAGCAGGGCATCCACGCCCGCGTCGTATCGGCGCCGTGCCTCGAGTGGTTCGAAGAACAGAGTGCCGAATACCGCGAGTCGGTGCTGCCCGCCGACGTGACGGCGCGCGTATCGGTTGAGGCCGGCATCGCCCTGAGCTGGTATCGCTACGTGGGTGACCGAGGTCGCACCGTGTCGATTGAGCACTTCGGCGCCTCCGCCGACTACCAGACGCTCTTCCGCGAGTTCGGCATCACCCCCGACGCCGTTGCTGCCGCGGCCCGCGAAAGCATCGCGGCACACTGACCGCGACAATTCCTCCACCCACCACCACACGTCACGATTGAGGGCCTCATGAGTTCCAACCCCACTACACAGCTCAGCAACCTCGGTGTCAGCATCTGGCTCGACGATCTGTCGCGCGACCGCATTACGTCGGGTGGTCTCGCAGCGCTCATCACCGAGCGCAATGTGGTCGGCGTCACGACCAACCCCACGATCTTTGCCGCCGCGTTAGCGACCGGCACCACGTACGACGCGCAGATCCACGAGCTCGCTACCTCCGGCGCGGACGTCACCGCTGCGGTGTTCGAGATCACCACTGATGATGTCGCCGCCGCGAGCGACATCTTCGCGAGTGTCTATGGCGCCAGCGGCGGGCAAGACGGCCGCGTCTCGATCGAGGTGGAGCCCGGTCTCGCGCACGACGCGGCAGGCACGATCGCTCAGGCCCGACAGCTCTGGAAGAAGGTCGGGCGCCCCAACGCAATGATCAAAATTCCCGCGACGCTCGAGGGTCTCGAGGCCATCACTGAGACGATCGCCGCAGGCATTAGCGTCAATGTCACACTAATCTTCAGTCTTGATCGCCACCGAGCTGTGATCGATGCCTATCTCGCAGGTCTCGAAAAGGCCCACGCAGCCGGCATCGACCTGTCGACCATTCACTCGGTCGCATCGTTCTTCGTCTCGCGTGTCGACACCGAAATCGACAAGCGGTTGGTCGACATCGGCACACCCGACGCGCTCGGTCTCAAGAGCAAGGCCGGTATCGCGAACGCGCGACTGGCCTACGAAGTGTTCGAGCAGGCCTTCGCTGGCGAGCGAGCCGCGACTCTGATGAAGGCTGGCGCCAACGCTCAGCGGCCCCTGTGGGCGTCAACAGGCGTCAAAGACCCAAGCCTTCCTGACACTCTGTATGTGACCGAACTCGCGGTGGCCCGCACCGTGAACACCATGCCGGAGAAGACGCTGCAGGCCACGTTTGATCACGGAGTGATCACGGGAGACGGCGTCACGGGCAGCTACGACGGGGCGCGCGGCGTGCTCGACGCGCTGGCCGCGCTGGGCATCTCGTACGACGAGATCACCACCCTGCTCGAGAAAGAGGGCGTTGAGAAGTTCATGGTGAGCTGGAACGAACTTCTCGATACTGTGAGCGCCGCACTGGAGGCAGCACGATGACCGTCACGGTTGCCGCACGCGGCGCAGCACAGCTCGCGATCGACACCCATGTTCCCACCCTCGTTGATCAGTTCGTCGCCAGCCGCATCACAGCGGCAGACAGCACACTGTGGGGGCCTGAGGCCGAGCCGGAGGCGAGCATCCGACTGGGCTGGACGCAAGCTGTTTCGGTCTCGCGTGCGCTCGTTGCTGACATCCTCGAACTCCGCGAGCAACTTGCCGAACGCGGCATCACGCGCATCGTGTTGTGTGGAATGGGCGGCTCGTCGCTCGCTCCCGAAGTCATCACCCGCACCGCGGGGGTGCCGTTGGTCGTGCTCGATTCGACCGACCCGAGCCAGGTCGCGTCCGCACTCGGCGAGCACCTGGGTCAGACTGCCGTCGTGGTTTCGTCCAAGTCGGGCTCAACCATCGAGACAGACAGCCAAAAGCGCAGCTTTGAGGCTGCGTTCCGCGGCGCCGACATCGACCCTACCGAGCGCATCGTCATCGTCACTGATCCCGGCTCGCCCCTCGAGCAGGCATCGTTGGCCGCGGGCTACCGCGTGTTCACCGCCGACCCGATGGTCGGCGGCCGCTACTCGGCGCTCACGGCTTTTGGTCTCGTGCCCTCGGGCCTAGCGGGCGTCGATCTGGATGCCCTTCTTGACGAGGCAGAAGCCGCGAGCCTGCCGCTCGCTGTCGATAGCGCCTCGAACCCCGGCTTGATGCTGGGAGCAGCTATCGCCGGAACCGTTCCCTTGCGCGACAAACTCGTCATCGTCGCTGATGGCACGCACATCGTGGGGCTTGGCGACTGGATCGAGCAGTTGGTCGCCGAGTCAACCGGTAAGAACGGGCGGGGAATCTTGCCCGTCGTTGTCGGCCCCGACGCGCCCGAACTGACATCGGGTGCGTCAGACGTGCAGGTCGTGCGGCTCGTTGCCGACGCGCGCGCGACGCGTGAGGTCGCCGACGGCGAGATCGAGCTTTCCGGCTCATTGGGCGCGCACCTGCTCACCTGGCAGTACGCGACCGCCGTCGCGGGAATGATACTTGGGATCAATCCCTTCGATCAGCCC
>Ga0209591_10006317_pt1 | contig 13161 bp, 8 predicted proteins | sample MAT01_FD_187207 | JGI IMG/M metagenome (GOLD analysis project Ga0209591, IMG submission 187207) | Freshwater microbial communities from Lake Fryxell liftoff mats and glacier meltwater in Antarctica - MAT-01 (SPAdes) (version 2) | ecosystem: Environmental > Aquatic > Freshwater > Ice > Liftoff...
CATGTGGATCGGGCTTTTGCGCCGTCGCATTTCTCCCAGACCAAAGTGCCGCACTCAACATCGCTAAACGTGCGAAAAATGTTCGTCTCTCTGTCATTGTCAAAATCCTCTTCAATCCTCTGAATGAAATTAATCTCCATGAGTTTCATAGCGAGGCAGTTTCATAGACCGGCAAGCTTCAAAAAGCCTGCGCGCCCAAGGCCTCGCAGTTCCGCTCAGTTTTGTTGTTTGAGATTGTGCGGAGGTGCTCAGATCCGAAGGATCGAGCTGAGAATGAGGGGACTAAATCTGGGAAAGGTCTCATCCACTACGACTAGTGATGAATTGACAGTCACTGGGATGACTTGAGCTACATCTCGAACCGCGATAAAGCAAATTGCCTGTAGATCGTCGGTAGAAGAGATTTTCGAAAACTTCTCTGCGACGAATTCAAGATGAGAGCAGGGCGGATCAGTCGCCGGCAGATTCGAATCCTCTTGTCCGCTCTCGTGATGGCAAGGCATCTCATGCTCCGCTGCCTGACTCGATTTCCCATGGCGCTCAACCGAAGGTAATGAGCACATATCCATGCACTGCGTTCTGCCCAAAACGGCACCAATGAGCATGACGGCCACGAGTTGGAATAACTTTGCCACCTGTTTTGATCCTAAACCTATTTTTAGCATTGAGCAATACGATTCGCCCTAAAGCGCACTCCGGCGCAGTCGCAGTGCATTGGCGATCACAGACACAGAACTGAAGGTCATTGCCGCACTGGCGATCATAGGGCTCAACAGAACTCCAAATACGGGATAGATCAAGCCTGCTGCTACCGGCACACCCAACCCGTTGTAGGCAAATGCGAAGAACAAATTTTGCCGAATGTTCTTCATCGTCGCCTCACTCAAATGCCTGGCCCGGACAATCCCTCGCAGGTCGCCCTTCAAGAGAACGATTCCAGCACTCTCCATTGCAATATCCGTACCTGTGCCCATCGCGATACCAACGTCGGCCTGCGCGAGGCCCGGCGCGTCATTCACTCCATCACCAGCCATCGCCACTTTGTGTCCGGCTGCCTGCAATTCCTTGACGATCGATGCCTTCCCATCCGGCAAGACCTCTGCATGTACTTTCTCGATGCCAAGCTTGCGGGCAACGGCTTCAGCCGTCGAGCGGCTATCCCCAGTCAACATCGCAACTTGAATGCCCGCCTTACGCAGTGCCACAAGCGCTGCTACTGCTGTTGCTCGAATCGGGTCTGCAACGCAAAGCAACCCTGCCATCTTTCCATTGATTGCCACCAGCACTACCGTCTGTCCTGATTTCCTCAGCTCTTCAGCACGAGTCTCAAACTCGCCCTGACCAACGCCTGCCGAGTCCAACAGAGCGGCGTTTCCGATCTGGATGCGCTTGCCTTGCAAGGTCCCGCTAATTCCTTTTCCTGTTATTGACTCGAAACCCTCTACCTCCGATGGTGTGATTCCTCTCGCTTCAGCCCCCTTCACAATTGCTTGCGCCAGCGGATGCTCACTGCCCCTTTCGAGGCTCGCCGCAAAGTAGAGTAGTTCTGCCTCGTCTTGATTTGCAGCAGGAATGACTGAGACCAATTTAGGGCTGCCCTCAGTAAGCGTTCCAGTCTTGTCTACTACCAGCCAATCGACCTTTTCAAACGCCTCCAGTGCTTCCGCCTTTCGAATCAGTACGCCTGCCTGCGCCCCCCTGCCTGTGCCAACCATGATCGACATTGGTGTTGCAAGACCAAGCGCGCACGGACACGCAATGATCAGAACGGCAACAGCATTGATCAACCCGTGAGCCATCCTTGGCTCAGGGCCAAAGAATCCCCAACCGATAAAGGTGCCCACTGCAATCAACAAAACAGCAGGAACAAACCAACTGGAGACCCGATCGGCCAGCCGTTGGATAGGTGCTCTCGTCCGTTGCGCTTCACTAACCATCCGTACAATCTGGGACAGCATTGTGTCAAGGCCCACTCGCTCGGCACGCATCACAAAGCTGCCTTTCCCATTAACAGTGCCTCCGGTTACCTTGCCACCGGCCTCTTTTTCAACTGGCATCGGCTCGCCAGTCAGCATCGATTCGTCAACCGAACTCCTGCCTTCAAAGACAAGTCCATCTACTGGTACCTTCTCGCCTGGACGAACTCGAAGCCTATCGCCAATTACTACCTTTTCAAGCAAAACATCTTCCTCGCTGCCACCTTCGCGAAGAATTCGTGCAGTCTTTGGTGCCATTCCAATCAGAGCCTTAATGGCACTCGATGTTTGGCTACGCGCCCGCAATTCCAGAACTTGCCCCAGCAGCACTAGCGTGATGATCACCGCTGCGGGTTCAAAATAAAACGGCACCATCCCGTGTTCATGAAAAGATTCTGGAATCAAGGCAGGGTAAAAGAACGCGACAACGCTATAACTGAATGCCGCTCCCGTACCAATCGCAATCAACGTGAACATGTTGAGACTGCGATTCCGAATCGACATCCAACCGCGATTGAAGAATGGCCAACCGGCCCAGAGAACAACCGGGGCTGAGAACGCGAACTGCATCCAGGCAACGGTGTTTGCTCCCAATAGATTTTGCAGAGGCATGGATGAAATGAGCTCAGAAACCATCAATATGAGAAGCGGCATCGTGAGGGCGAGGCTCGCCCAGAAACGCCGTGTCATGTCTATAAGCTCGTGATTTACCTCCTCACCTGCAATTTCCTTTTTCTCCAGTGCCATCCCGCAGATCGGACAGTCACCCGGCTGGTTGCGCACCACTGACGGGTGCATAGGGCATGTGTATTCGGAGCGGGTCGGCGGAGCCGTGTACTTTGCCGGCTCTAGCGCCATGCCACATTTCGGGCAATCGCCCGGGCCAAGTTGCTGCACCTCAGGATCCATCGGGCAGATGTATTCGATCTCCTCGGCCCCGGGCGGCGGAGTTATAGCTGCTTTTTCCCCATGCTGAAACTTCGTCGGTTCAGCCTTGAATTTGTTGAGGCAGGAAGGATTGCAGAAATAGTAGATCTTGCCTTCATACTCGTACAATCCCGCTGCCTTTTCTGGATTCACCGTCATGCCGCAAACGGGATCAATATGCTTCAGATCCTTTCCCGCTGTTGGCAATGGTGTGATGACAATATTCATAAGCTGCCTCCGTCCTGATGTTTGCCAAACCACTTCGTTTCAGGCATCTTTTGCCCTGCTGGCTTTAACGCTCTGCTGCAGCCTGCACTGCAAAAGTAGTGGGCGTCATTCTCGATTTTGAAAATTTGATCGATTTCCATTTCTTCTCCTCAGTCGTTTGAAATGCTCATCTTGAGTGCTTGTAGATCAGCTCAATCAGCTCGTCGTACATGGCACTCGCCTCTTCCGCGCTTCCTTTCGATATGGCTTGCGAAGCGCAATGAGTAAGGTGATTCCGCATCAATTCACGCCCAACCGTCCTCAGCGCCTCTTGTGCCGCTGAAACTTGCATCATGATGTCGGCACAGTACCGGTCTTCTTCGACCATCTTTTGGATACCCCGAATCTGACCTTCGATGCGTCGTAGCCGTTTGAGATTGGAAGCCTTGATTTCAGGCTCAACGCCTGCTGCTTTTCGCTCGCAATTCTCGTCTGTGCTACAGCCGCCAGCGGCTGGATCTATTTGCTTTTTAGGCATTTGCTTATATACCCCTACCTGGTATATTAATACCCGGTGGGGGTATAGTCAAGTGAAATTTGTTGTTCAGAAAATGTTTGAAGATTAAATGGCTTGCGGGACGGCTTAATCGCGCTTCATCGCGCCGCTCATCAGCAATGGATCTTCGACTGGAATCAAACAGTTCTATCAAGTCCTACGCCTTCCGCTCCGGGCAACGCAACATGCCCCTAGCCGCCGAACTTTTCCAGTTCAAAGCCCCGAAGGCTTCCATCTCATCGCCCTCCGCATCGAACCCTCGCGCTATTGGCGATGATATAGCCAGGACCGTTCATAAGCTTGAAGCTGCCTGAGCGATGAGCGGCGAGGTTGATCGCAGCGGCTATTGTCTAAAATCGGTATCAGCCACCCACCCTAGCTGCAGGCTGATGCCGTCACACAGCTTCGCAATAGAAACCCATGCTGGATTACTCACCGGTTGAACCATCAATGACGAGAACGCTTCGAAGTGTTCAAACCATTGATGGGTTGGGCTGCAGGAATGGACCATATCCTCGCATGCCGGCAGCGATACCGCTTTGATTCATAGCTTGGGGCGGCCGTCCGATGGAGCAATTGATATTGTAATGACTCGTCTGGAATCGGCGGCGGCTTCGAAACGGATTGTCGGCCCACTCCAGGCAGGGTTCCGATCACATTGACTCGATTCGATTGTGCAGCGATAGCCAATCCTCATTCCAGACACGAAAATCAGTCAGCAAGGACCGGGCCTTCTGATCACTCGGCCCGGCCACGATTATCAGATCGAAAGATCCAGGTGCCTTGAAAATTCCCGGCCCGAAGAGCGGAATCTCTTCTTCGACTAACCCGCGTCTTCCCTTTCGCGTTGAACCAATAAAGAGGGAAGCCCGGTTTCGAACGGAGGGGTAGGCGTGACCAAATCAGGCCACATGACCGTATATGGTTACTAAGGATGGTTTAAACCCGGCCGCAACTTCGGCCAAAATAGCCATAATCCTTTTAAATACAATGCCCCGGCAACATCTGGCCCCCTCGCCACTTCGGCCCGCAACGTGCGCGTTTCCTCTCAGGTCCAGTCGCTATATCCTTGCTTTTACGCTTGGTCGCGGCCCCGGGCGTCGAAAGGCGACATGCGATCAGCAGAGCTAAAACTAAAGAAATTGAAATCCTCCCCAGTCGGCCTTCAAAAATGCCCAACCGGAATCCACGGTCTTGACGAGATCACCCTGGGTGGTCTTCCTCGCGGTAGGTGCACCCTTGTATTCGGTAGTCCCGGTTGCGGGAAGACGCTGCTTGGCGTTGAGTTTCTCGTCCGCGGAGCAACTCTCTTCGAGGAGCCTGGCGTCTGCCTTTCTTTTGAAGAAACCGCTGAAGAGCTGGCCACCAACGTCGCCTCGCTTGGGTTTGACCTGAATGATCTGATCAAACGAAAAAAGCTGTATGTCGATCATATATATCTGGACCGGAGCCTGATTCAGGAAACAGGCGAGTACGATCTGGAAGCCCTCTTCGTCCGGCTTGGGCATGCCGTCGATTCTATTGGCGCCAAACGCGTTCTCCTCGACAGTGTCGAAGCTCTGTTCGCGGGCCTCAAGGACGAAGCCGCACTGCGGTCAGAACTGCGGCGGCTGTTCCGTTGGCTCAAAGACCGGAATCTCACTGCAGTGGTCACCGGCGAGCGCGGGCAGGTCACCTTATCCAGGCACGGCATCGAAGAGTATATTTCGGACTGCATAATTCTCCTCGATACACAGGTAACTGAAACGGTTCTGACCCGGCGCTTGCGCGTTGTCAAGTATCGGGGATCCACGCACGGGATGAACGAATATCCCTTCGAGATTGCGAGTGACGGCATTTCTGTGCTGCCGGTGACAGCGATATTCACCCGACAGGAAATTGAAAGAAAACAGCTTCTGCTGCAGCGTAAGCGGCTGATGATGGATGCCCAGATCGCCGCTCTTCAGTTGGACCTCGAAACCGACGTGCAGGAATCGAAACAGCTCGCCCAGGAAAAGCTGAAAATTGTGAAATGGGAGCGCGACCGCGGTGAGATGGCCAGCAGCCGCTCTGCTGACAAAGCCCCGCTGGAACCCAGCAACGGTGCCCTTGCGCGCAGCAGTCGACAATCATGACGGAGAATGTCGGGCAGGCCTTTCGCCTCGGCCCTCGGGCGGCGGTCGTGAAACGCTCTAATGTGGGCGGCAACAAGGCGGCGTCCAAAGACGCTCCGCCCGATGCCGATCACTTTCAGTTGAGGCTTTTCGTAACCGGCGCCACTCCCAGGTCCGCTCGCGCAATTCGTAACATCCGGGCCATTTGTGAGCAATACCTGCCTGGACGCTTCGATCTGGAGGTCACCGATATTTATCAGCATCCCGAACGCGTCAAGGCTGACGAGATCATCGCAGTTCCAATGCTAGTCAAACAATGGCCACTCCCGGTTCGCAGGCTGATCGGGGACCTGTCGGATACCCAAAGCGTGCTCGTCGGCCTGGATATTGCCGACCCGCTCGTTGCTTTGGCTGACACCCAACTTCCAGAGATAGCCCCGGCTAAAGTCCAACATCGCGCACCCCTGCGAACCGTGCTGTATGTCGAGGACAATCCGGCTAACCTGAAACTCGTGGAGCAACTCATCGCACGGCGTCCGGATCTGCGCCTGCTAAGCGCCAGTGACGCAGATCTGGGCATCCAACTCGCTCGCACAAACCATCTGGAAGTCATCCTGATGGATATAAATTTGCCGGGTATCAGCGGCATCGAGGCCCTGAAAATCCTTCAAGAAGACCCGTCGACTATGCACATTCCCGTTATCGCAATCAGCGCCAATGCGATGCCTCGGGATATCGAAAAGGGCCTGAAAGCTGGATTCTTCCGGTACATCACGAAGCCAATCAGAATCCATGAGTTCCTGAATACTCTGGATTTGGCTTTGGAATTCCCCGTGCAAGCCACCGGCCAACCCCGATGAAATTGGGGACAACCTGATGGTCACTCCAGCCGATATTAGGAATGCGAAGTGCGCGGTGTTCCCTGGCAAAATAAGTTATCGAAATACTCGCGCATCTCCTAAGGCAACAGTGGGTGGTAACGAATGTTGCCAAGGCCGCCAATGTCTGCTACCGGCTGGCGAAGCAGCTGCTGAGAAGAGATCATGACCAGAAAATCGATGGACGACGAAACACCGCAGTCAAGCGCGCCTGACTTGCGCTTCGGAGAAAGTCGCCCCGCCACCAATCCAGGTGACCGATCGATTTCGTCGCTGCCACCAAAGACACTGGCTGGCTTCATTGTCGCCTTGCTTGCCGTCCTGACCATATCGCTTGTCTCTTATCGTTCCTTGCAGGAACGCTCAACGGGCGTACAACGGGTGATGCAAACGCTCGAGATGACGCGCGGGATGGAGGCTGTGCTCTCCACGCTCGCCGACGCGGAGACAGGTCAGCGCGGTTTTCTTCTGACGGGTACCGAGGCTTTTATCGAGCCTTACACTGCGGCGCTTGCCAGGCTGCCGCGCCAGATCGCGGATGCGCGGCGGTTGGCTGAAGACAGCCCAGCGGAGATGCAGCGGCTCGATGCCGTCGAACGCCTCGCCGCCGACAAGCTGGCATGGTTGAAGGAGACGATCAGGCTGCAGCGCGCTGGTCAGGCTGGAGCCGCGCTCGATCTGGTTCGTTCGGGCCGAGGAGAGGAGACGATGGAGCGTCTCCGCGCGGCGATTGACGAGATATTGGTCGCCGGGCGAGCGGCGGCCGATGCCCGCACGCAGGAATGGGAACGGGCCGCCGCGTTTTCAACGTTCGTCACCTGGACGGGGGCAGCGCTCTTACTCTTCCTCATCGTCGCCGCCGCAGCGATGTCCGCGCGGGATTTTCGCGAGATGCAAACTCAGGCATGGCTGAGTTCGGGACAGAACGAGCTCAGCGTCCGGATGCAGGGTGGGCAGGAGATCGAGCAGCTTGGCGAAAAGATCGTCGGCTTTGTCGCTCGCTATCTCAACGCCCAGGTAGGGGCCTTGTACTTTGCCGAGGCGGAAGGCCAGCTCCGGCTCGTGGGCGCCTATGCGATTCCAGCGCGAACGTCAGACGGGTTCGACAAGGCTCCGCCCGTCGGTGGTCTGACGAGACAAGCCATGCACGAGAAGTCCGTCCTGAAGGTCAGCGATGTACCGCAGGATTACTTTCCTGTTACCTCTGGCCTCGGCGGCAGCATGCCCCGGCACCTGGTGATAGCTCCAACCAGCGCCGATGGGGTTGCCAATGCGGTCTTGGAATTGGGCTTCTTTCGCCCCGTCTCTCCGCATGATCTGGAGCTGCTTCGTCGGCTCGCTGAGCCGATCGGCGTTGCACTGAGGACTGCGAAGTACCGCAAAGAGCTCGCGCTCCTGCTCGAAGAGACGCAGCGACAGGCAGAGGAACTCCAGCTTCAGCAGGAGGAACTGCGGGTCTCCAACGAAGAACTCGAGCAGCAGAGCCGCACGCTCAAGGAGAGTGCGGTGCACCTTGAGGCGCAGCAGGCGGAACTCGAGCAGGCGAACGCCCAGCTCGGGGCGCAGGCCGAAGTGTTGCAGGCGCAAAAGGACAAGCTCGAACGCTCACAGCGCGAGCTCATGGTGCACTCCGACGAGCTCGTGCGCGCCAACCAGGTGAAGTCGGAGTTCCTCGCGAACATGAGCCACGAGCTGCGCACGCCACTCAACAGCGCGCTCATCCTCGCGAAGCTGCTCGCCGACAACACGAGCGGCAACCTCACCGAGGAGCAGGTGACGTTCGCGGAGACTATCTACGGAGCGAGCAAGGATCTGCTCACGCTGATCAACGACATCCTCGACCTCTCGAAGATCGAGGCCGGCAAGATCGACGTGAACATAGAGAAGCTCTCGCTGCGCGCGATGATCGAGCAGCTGCGGCGCACCTTCGATCCGCTCGCGGCCCAGAAAGGGTTGCGCCTTGAGACCTCGCTCGAGGACGAAAACGACGACGTCATCGTGAACGATGGCCAGCGCCTGCAGCAGGTGCTGAAGAACCTCGTGTCGAACGCCGTGAAGTTCACCGAGCGTGGAACGGTGCGCCTCGCGGTCGACTCTCTGAATTCGGCCGACGGGGTGCCGCTCGTGCGCTTCCGTGTCGTCGACACCGGCGTCGGCATCGCGCCCGAGCACCAGGATGTCATCTTCGAGGCATTTCGCCAGGCCGACGGCAGCACGCACAGAAAGTACGGCGGCACCGGGCTCGGCTTGTCGATCTCGCGGGAGCTCGCGCGCCTGCTCGGCGGCGACGTCACGCTGCAGAGCGAGCCCGGCCAGGGCAGCACCTTCACGCTGACCTTGCCCCGCTCGCTCGGGGAGCCCGGCGTCACCGCGACGACCCGCCATGCGACCGCCGCCCTCGCTGCGTCGGTGCCTGTCGCGCACGCGTCGCCCGCGCGCACGATGGCCGTCGCCGAGCCAAGTCCGCTGTCGAAGCTCGTCGACGACGATCGCGACCTGATTGCGCAGGGCGACCGCGTGATCCTCGTCGTCGAGGACGACGCCGCTTTCGCCCGCATCCTCGTAGGAATCGGGCGAGAGCGCGGCTTCAAAGTCGTCGTCACGCCCACCTCCGAGGACGGCATCGCCGCGACGAGCGCGTACAATCCGGTGGGCATCCTCCTTGACGTGAACCTACCCGATCACTCGGGTATCACGATGCTCGACCGCTTGAAGCGGAACCCGGCCACGCGCCACGTGCTGGTGCACATGATCTCGGTGGATGACCATACCCGGCAGGCGCTAGAGCTCGGCGCAGTTGGTTATTCGCTCAAGCCCGTCAAGCGCGAGGAGTTGTTGCGCGCGCTCGAGCGCATGGAACGGAAGCTCGCGCAGAAGATTGGACGCGTGCTGGTGGTCGAGGACGACGAGCGCCAGCGGCAGTCCATTGAGGCACTGCTCGGTGGTGCCGACGTTAGCATCACGGCCGTCGCGACGGCCGTCGCCGCGCTCGAAGCTCTGCATACCTCGACGTTCGACTGCATGGTCGTGGACCTCACCCTGCCCGATCTCAGCGGCTATCAGCTCCTCGAGCGCATGGCCGGCGACGAGCGCTACTCGCACCCGCCCGTCATCGTCTACACGGGGCGTTCCCTTGATCGCGACGAGGAGCGGCGGCTGAGCCAATACTCGCGCTCGATCATCATCAAGGGTGCGCGCTCGCCCGAGCGGCTGCTCGACGAGGTCACGCTGTTCCTCCACCACGTGGAGGCTGAGTTGCCCGCCGACAGACAGCGCATGCTGCGCGATGCCCGCAACCGCGACGCCGCATTCGAGGGCCGGCGCATCCTTCTGGCCGAGGACGACGTACGCAATGTGTTTGCGCTCTCCCGCCTGCTCGAGCCGCGCGGCGCCAAAATGGAGATCGCGCGCAACGGCAAGGAGGCGCTCTCCGCCCTCGAGAAGCTTGGCAGCGCGGAGCAACACGTGGGCGGCGTCGACATCGTCATCATGGACATGATGATGCCCGAGATGGACGGCATCGCGGCGATGCGGGCCATCCGCGCGCGACCGGAGTGGCAAAAGCTGCCCATCATCGCGCTCACCGCCAAGGCGATGAAGGACGACCAGCAGAAGTGCCTCGAGGCTGGCGCGTCCGATTACATGGCCAAGCCCATCGACGTCGAGAAGCTACTCTCGCTGCTGCGCGTCTGGATGTTTAAGCGATGAGCTCGAGCGAGGGACGTGACGGCGGTAGCGCATTCGACATCGAGCTCAAGCTGCTGCTCGATGCCATCTTCCACAGGTACCACTGCGACTTTCGCGGCTACGCGATGTCGTCGCTGCGGCGGCGGCTGCGGCACGCGATGGATCGCTTCGGTGCCGCCTCGCTCTCAGTGCTGCACGATCGTGTACTGCACGACAGGCAGGCGCTGTCCATCTTCCTCGACTACCTCACTGTCCAGGTGAGCGAGATGTTTCGCGACCCCACGCACTTTTTGGCCTTGCGCCGCGATGTGTTGCCGATTCTCGCGACCTATCCGTCGCTCAAGATCTGGATCGCGGGCTGCAGCACCGGCGAGGAGTTCTATTCGTTGGCCATCGCCCTCGAAGAAGAGGGGCTTCTCGATCGCGCAATCCTTTACGTCACCGACGTGAACGACGAGGCGCTGCGCAAGGCCGAAGCAGGCGTCTACGCGCTTGATCGCGTGGCGCGCTTCTCGGAGAGCTACGCGAAAGCTGGCGGCAAGGGCTCGCTGTCGGACTGGTACACCGCCGCCTATGATGGCGTCGTCTTTGATCGCCGCTTGCGCAGAAACGCCGTCTTCTCCGATCACTCGCTCTCCACCGACGGCGACTTCACGGAGACGCACCTCGTGATGTGCAGAAACGTCCTCATCTACTTCGACCGCCAACTGCAGGACCGCGCGATCGCACTGTTCGGGCAATCGCTTGTGCCGCGCGGTTTCCTCGCACTCGGCTCCAGTGAGAACCTGCGCGTATCGTCGCGCGCACCCGCCTTCGAGATCTTTGACGGACGCGAGCGCATTTACCGCAGGCGATGAATAGGCCATATTGTATGAGAATCGAGCTATGAAACACGCACCGTCTGCATCTGGTCGGCCCTCAATGCCGGCACCGTTCGCGCTTGTCGACGCGATCGTGCTCGGCGCGTCCGCCAGCGGGGTGGAGGCGCTCCTCACGATCCTCTCGGCGTTGTCTTCCTCATTCGCGATGCCCGAGGCCGCCGTCGCAAGCGCAAAGCCGCAGATCGCGGTGCCGCTCAATGGCATCGTTCAATTGATCATCGCGCTCGGCGCACATCGCGCGGGCGGCAAGGGAGACGCTTTATTTTATGGCCGCTGACGTCACCCTCCTCCTCGTCGACGATCTCGAAAAAAATCTGATCGCCATGGCGGCGTTGTTGCGCGGCCCCGGGCTGCGCTTGCTGAAGGCCCGCTCCGGCGAGGAGGCGCTCGAGCTCCTCCTCGTGAACGAAGTCGCCCTCGCGCTCGTGGACGTTCAGATGCCCGGCATGGACGGCTTCGAACTCGCGGAGCTGATGCGCGGGAGCGAGCGCACCAAGCACGTGCCGATCGTGTTCGTGACCGCCGGATCCCATGATCGCAAGCGGCTGTTTCAGGGTTACGGCTCCGGCGCCGTCGACTTCCTCTACAAGCCCATCGAGCCACACATCCTGACGAATAAGGTCGCCGTGTTCGTGGAGTTGTTTCGGCAGAAGCAGGCTCTCACCCGCCAGTCCCCCCTGCAGAGAGCGATCTTTAACAGCGCCAACTTCTCGAGCATCGCCACCGATGCCAAGGGCGTCATCCAGATCTTCAACGTCGGCGCCGAGCGCATGCTCGGCTACACCGCGGCCGAGGTGATGAACAAGATCACGCCGGCCGATATCTCCGATCCGCAGGAAGTGGACGCGCGCGCCAAAGCTCTCAGCGTCGAGCTCGGAATTACGATCACGCCGGGCTTCGAAGCCTTGATATTCAAGGCCTCACGCGGGATCGAGGATATCTACGAGCTGACTTACATCCGCAAGGACGGGAGCCGTTTTCCGGCGGTCGTGTCCGTCACCGCGCTGCGCGACGAGCAGGAAACCATCATCGGCTATCTGCTGATCGGCACCGACAACACCGCGCGCAAGCAGGCCTCCCAGTATGCCCGCAGCCTCCTCGAGGCTAGTCTCGATCCGCTCGTCACCATCAGCCCCGAGGGCAAGATCACCGACGTCAACGAGGGCTCGATCAAGGTGACCGGCGTTGCGCGGGAGAGGCTGATCGGCAGCGACTTTTCCGACTACTTCACCGAGCCCGAGCAGGCGCGCGAGGGCTACCAGCAGGTCTTCGCACGGGGCTTCGTCACCGACTACCCGCTCACCATCCGGCACATGGACGGTCGCCTTACCGACGTGCTCTACAACGCCTCCGTGTACAAAGACGTGGGTGGCAACGTCCTGGGCGTGTTTGCCGCCGCCCGCGACATCACCGCGCGCAAACAGGCGGAGGAGGCTCTGCTTCGAGCGGGGGCTCTGCAAAGCGCGATTTTCAACAGCGCCAACTTCTCGAGCATCGCCACCGATGCCAAGGGCGTCATCCAGATCTTCAACGTCGGTGCCGAGCGCATGCTGGGCTACACCGCGGCCGAGGTGATGGACAAGATCACTCCGGCCGAGATTTCCGATCCGCAGGAAGTGATTGCGCGAGCCGAGACATTGACCGTCGAGCTGGCTACTCCTATTACGCCGGGCTTCGAGGCTCTGGTCTTCAAGGCCTCGCGAGGCATCGAAGACATTTATGAACTGACCTACATCCGCAAGGACGGCAGCCGTTTCCCGGCGGTCGTGTCGGTTACGGCCTTGCGCGATGTACAAAACGCAATCATCGGCTATCTGCTGATCGGCACCGACAACACCGCGCGCAAACAGGTGGAGGCCGAGCAGAAACTTCTAGATCAGCGGCTGCGCGACCAGCAGTTTTACACACGCTCTCTCATTGAATCCAACACCGACGCGCTGATGACCACCGATCCGG
>Ga0209591_10006319_pt1 | contig 13157 bp, 6 predicted proteins | sample MAT01_FD_187207 | JGI IMG/M metagenome (GOLD analysis project Ga0209591, IMG submission 187207) | Freshwater microbial communities from Lake Fryxell liftoff mats and glacier meltwater in Antarctica - MAT-01 (SPAdes) (version 2) | ecosystem: Environmental > Aquatic > Freshwater > Ice > Liftoff...
CGCTCGGGTTTAGCGGGCGAAGTACTCGATGACCTTCTGGATGTCGACCTGGAACGGGATCTGGTCGGCCGTCAGCAGGCTCTCAACCGTCACGGTCAGGGTGTCGAGGTCGACCTTGATATTGGCCGGACGCTCCAGCACGGGCGCGTTCACGCTCACGCGCAGGTCTTCGCGGTTGCGAGCCTTCTCGCGCACGCTGAAGGTTCCGCCGGCCTTGAGCACTTGGCCTGGGCTCTTGGCGCGGTGGCCGCCCATCATCACGTTGCCGTGACCGATGAGCTGACGGGCCGACGGCAAGGTGCGCGTCAGACCCGCGCGCCACACCAGGTTGTCCAGACGCGATTCCAGCAGCTGCAACAAGTTGCGGCCGGTGTCGCCGGGCATGCGGTAGGCTTTGGCGTAGAAATTCAGCAGGCTGCGTTCGGTCAGGCCATAGTGATAACGCAGCTTCTGCTTCTCGCGCAGGCGCTGGCCGTACTCGCTGACCTTGAACTGGCGCTTGCCGGCGGCCGCCTGTCCTGGGGGATTGGGGCGACGGGCAGCGGTCTTAGTCGTCAGGCCCGGCAGTTCAGTGCCGAGACGACGGAGGATGCGCAGACGTGGGCCGGTGTAACGGGCCATAGGGAAGCTCCTAAGATCCAACGACCTCGCCCGTAGGGGTTGCGAGCGTCGCCGGAGGGGCGGAAGAATGCGGGGTGAGTCCCGATTGCAAGGCAAAATGCCACCCCGGCATGGACCTTACAGGCACCTTACGGCGACCACCGCAGAATTGACGCAAGACCGGGTGCTCAGCAGCGGAAGTTCCTACGGGAAATCCCTGTCAGGTCGCAACGCTGGACGAATCCGCCAAGCGCTGCTTGCGTCTCAGGCAGTGGGACAAATAGTTCACGCCCGTGTGACTCAGATCCCAGGGTAGTATCCTCAGTCGACATTCAGCAATCATCGACCTCATCTTCCCGCTTCCGAAGGACTCTCCATGCGCCCATTCCCGCTGCTCCTCATTTTGCTCGCCTCCGTTTCCCTGACTGCAGCAGAGGTGACGCCGCCACCGGCGGAGACCACGCCGCCGGCAACTGATCTGCTCGGCAACCCCGCGGACGTGCCGAACGTGAGCAAGGAAGAAGCGCAGGTCCTCGTGGCGCAAGGCAAACAGGCGATGATCGACTCGAACGATAATCCCCGCCGCAGCGTCGACGCCGCGGTCGCCTTCTCCAAGGCGCTCAAGTATTACGAGACCACTGGCGACACCGACACCATCTGTGACATCGAAGCCAACATCTTCTGGTGCAAGAAGCGCATGAACCTGGACGACGTGAAGTCGTTCGTGGCGCAGAAGAGCGGTGACAAAACCGTGGTCGCCGCCCTCGCGAAGGTCGACAAGGTCGCGAACAAGGAAGTGACGGCGGACAAGGCCGATGAATACTTCGGCCGCGCGGAGAAGTTCGCGAGCAAGAATCCCGAGAACTTCGAGCAGATTTCAGTGCGCTACTTCGAAGTCGCGGAACGCTTCGTTGGCACCGAGGTCGGCATCAAAGCGCAGAAGCTCAGCCTCGCGGCGCAGCAAGCTCAGATGAAGGCGCTCAAGGATGCACAGGAAGCCGCCCGTGGCACGCTCTTCAGTAAACCGGCTAAGCTCAACGGCGCGATCAAGCTGTCGGCGATCCCGACCACGGAGACCCAGAAATCCTCAGCGGCGTCCATTCGTTCGCTCTACAAAGCCGACTTCGCCAAGAAAAAGCCGAACCAGAAGCAGAACCTGTTGAACAAGCTGATGGATCAGGCGCGCACCACCAAGGATGACCCCACGATGCTGCACGGTCTGCTGACCGTAGCCATCGACCTTGGCATGGATTGCCAGGATTTCTACGCGGTGATCAACGCGTGCGATATCATGACGGCGAACTTCACCGACGTGGATGCCAAGGCGCAGAAAAAAGCCGCCTTTGCCAAATCGAAGAACACCACGGTGCTGGCGATCCTCAAGCTGCTGGAGAACCCCGAAGACGGCGAGGCCAACAGCACGGTCGGAAAATATTTCTGCTACGAGGCCCAGAAATGGGAGTTGGGCATCCCGTTGGTCATGCACGGTGCCGACGCCGATCTGAAGGCGCTGGGTGAGATGGAGCAGCTTAAGCCCGAAGGCGTGGCGCAGCAGATCGAGATCGGCGACAAGTGGTACGACATCGGCAAGAAGGGCCGTAAGGGTCAGCCGACGCTCGAAGGCCCAATGGGACGCGCGCTGTACTGGTACCAGCTCGCCGAGCCGAAGATCACCGGCATCAGCAAGGACCGCATTGCCAAGCGCATGGATGAGATCGACAGCCTCCTGCCGATGACCAACCTCAACTACGACAACCTCACGGCCAAGCAGTGGGACCGTCTCAAGGGTGGCACGGCGCTGATCTCGGCGGCCAAGGATCGCAACGACGTCGGCTTGCGCCTGACCGCGGGCAAGAAGTACCGCATCGTGCCGCACCCGACTGATACGTGGCAACCGACCAGCTATTACAGCAACGGCAACTCCAAGTCGGTGACGTGGAAGGGCGCCTCGCAGACCTACACCGTCAATGGCCACACCTACACCTACGGCACCACCGGTGATTTCATGGAAGGCGCCATGGTGATGCAGATCGAGAACGGCAAGTGGATGAAACCCGGCTTGGTCGAAGGCGAAGGCCGTCTGTGGCTCGGACCGTTCAGCGATTACTCCTGGGGTGCCGGCGGCAAAGGCGAGATCCGCGTGAAGATCCTGCCCGCTGACGACGAGTAAGCGTCAGCCAATATGGTGAATCGCAGCGACCCTGGTCATCTGACCAGGGTCGCTTTTTTCACACTCTTTCAGCAGTGATTAGGCGACGCGTTCGCGACGCGATGGCATGACGATCAGCAACCACAGCCCGAGAATGCCGATGCCCAGCGCGGCCAAGGGCGGCAGGTCGACCAGCAGTTCCGCGCCACCGCTGCGATCGAGCAGCAACAACCCGGCGTTGTGGCCCGCGTGCAGCAGCATGCAGGGGATCACCGAGCGATAGCGCAGTGCCAGCAGCGCCAACACCACGCCCAAAACCATTTGTGGCAGAAAGCGATAAGGCGACAGATGCAGGCAGGCGAACAGAAACGATGACAACACTACGCCGCCGGTCACACCAGTGCCGCGTGTGAAACCCTGCAACAGCGTCCCACGGCAGAGTAGTTCCTCGCAGATCCCAGGGATGACGGCGAGGCAGACCAGCATGACGACCACACCGTAGGAATTCAGATCGGCGAGCAGTTTTTCCATCTCGCTGGGATCTCCAACCGGCGGTTGTGGCTGGAGATTGCCGATGGCGAGGCTCAGCAGGATGGCGAAAGGAATGGCGGCGATGGTGCGGACTACTCCCGCGAGTGGCGGTCGCGTCAATCCGAGCGCGGTTTGTGGGCGGTAGGCACCGAGCCAGCAATGCAGCAGGGCCGGCACCGCCAGGAACAGGATCAGCGGCACGGCGATCCGAAGTGGTGTTGGCAGCGGCGTGAAAAAGCCTCCGGCCAGGGTCATGCCCGCCACCGCTACGCCAAAGACCGCCATCGCTTCCAAGCCGTTGGGAGTGCTCGGCCCGGTCCCCCAGGTACGGAAGCGACCCCAACCAGCGCGCACCAGACCGGGATAACAGAAGCGCTCATCTTCCAACAGGCGGGTCGCCCAACTGACCACCACGGCGGCGACGGCGAGCGCCGCACCGGTGGATACCAGCAGATGGAACCACGGCAGATCATGCCCTTGCAGACATTCCTTGAGCGCGAGCACCGAACCAGTGATGGGGATGAGATCGAGCACGAGGTTCGGTCGGGTGTCGGGCACCGCCGCCACCAGCGCCGCCACCAGCACCACCAGCAGCAAGGGCGAGAGGTAGTTCTGCGCCTCTTTGGCGCTCGCCGCCAAACCGGCGAGCGCGAGCGACAGCGCGCCCAACGTGATCGTCAGCGGCAGCAGTACACCCAGGCAGAGCGCGAAGGTGCCCAGCCCGGTGCTGAGCGCATCGCCGAATCCGCCTTCCGTGGTGCTGAATTGCCGCACCACCAACGCCATGGTGAACCCGAGTGACGCCAGATTGAGTAGCACCGACATCGCCGCTGCGGCCGAGGTCACCAGCAACTTGCCGAGGAACAGATCCCGCCGGCTCACCGGCCAGGATAGCAGGCTCTCTAGGGTGCCGCGTTCGCGTTCACCGGCGATTAGATCGATGGCGGGATAAAACGCGCCAAGCGCGGCGAATACCACGAGGATCAGCGGGATGATGCCGGCCAAGCGAGTGCGCAATGATTCGACTGCTGGCGCGAGCGGCTGCGATACCAGTTCCAGTGGCCAAAGATCGCCCGCGCCCAGGCCGGCGTTGCCGAGGCGCGCCAAAACCAGTTCGCGGCGATAGCGCATGGTGACGTTTTCGATCGCTTGTTGGGCGCGATCACCTTGCACGTGGGCGTGATCATAGGTGGCATACCAGCGCACGGGCACGCTGGCATCGGCGTGCGGGAGGCCGACCACCACCCCCGCGAGATCGTCTTTGCGCAGCAGGCCGAGCAGTCGCTCGCGCGCTTGGCGTTCACGCTGGTTATGATCAGGTGTCCGATCGTGCTGCTCGATGCGGTCGAGTGCATGCAGTTCCAAGACCGCGGTGCGTAACGTGAGCACCGTCCGGTGCGGCAGGTCGGCAGCGGTGGCGCGGGCGACCCGTGGTTTGCGCAAGGTGGTGGTGGGCACCGCCGGGCTGTTGGCCGGTGCCTCAGTGTCGTCGTCGGTGGTGACCAGCAGTTCGCCGAGGCGCGTGGGTAAATCAATCAGGGCGACGCGCGGCGCTGCCACCTGCTGGGCCTGGGTGAGTTGGATCACCTGGATCATGAACAGGCCGATGAGCGGATACAGCAACGCGGGCAACACCACGTTGACGAACAGCGTGCGGCGATCACGCAGGATTTCTAAACCATCCTTGCGGAAGACGTGCAGAACGTGGCGCAGGTTCACGGGTTGGTATCCAGTGGCGCATCTGCAGTTGGGGCCGCATCGACAGGGAGCTGCGTGGCTGCGCTCGCTGGTGAATCCTCAGCCAAGCGTTGGTGCACCGCGGTTTCGAACTGCGTGCCGGTGCCCAGATCCGCTGGTGCACCATCGAATACCACTCGTCCGCGGCGTAGCAGCAGCAGGCGATCGGCGCAGACCTCGACCTCGCGCAGTACGTGCGTCGCGATCAGGATCAACCGGCCCGGCCGCCGCGCCGCCAGCACGGCATCGACCAGCGAGCGCGCTGCGAGCACATCAAGCCCGGTGGTCGGTTCATCAAGCACCAGCAGCGCCGGATCCGGCAGCAGCGTGCGTGCGAGATTGATGCGTTGCAGCTGACCGGTCGACAACCCTTCAATGCGCTGGTCAAGGAACTGAGCCAGGGCGAAGGTCTCGCTGACTTTGGCGATGCGCCGATCGAGTGCCACTCCGCTGAGGTCGAAGAAGCCGCCAACATAGCGCAGCAGTTCGCGTCCGGTCAGGCGCTGGTACATGCGGGTGGTCGATGACAGGTAGGCCAGGCGGCGGCGGATGGCCTCGGCGTGGGTGCGAGTGTCCAGCCCGTCGACCAGCACCTGGCCGCTGTCCGGCATCAGCAAGGTGGTGATCAGGCGCAGCAGGGTGCTTTTGCCGGCACCGTTGGCGCCAATCAGCGCACAGACCCCGCCGGCAAGCTCGACGGAGATCCCGTCGACCGCGCGAACCTCGCCGCGACCCCGGTCATAAAACGATTTAGTAACCGCATCGAGGCGCAGCATGACGGGCGCATCATGGGTCCACTGGTGAGGGTGCCAGGGGGCGAACCGCCAACGTGGGCAAACGGTGGGCCACCTGCGCCGTATAGAACTGGTTCGCACCGCTGGGCGGTCCGGCTCATCTAGACTCCCGTGGCTCCACAACCGTGGAATGGCCATGGTTGTGGGTGGTCGGGCTGAGCCCTACGGTCACCAACCGCACCATGACCATCACCCCGTATGCTATTATCCACCGACCGCTCGCCATGGTCATCATAGACGCCATGCCGACTTGCAGCCAGCCGTCTGCGCAACGCCAGTGGATGAGCCGATGAATCCGGTGGATCTCGCTCCCCAGGTGGCACGGGCGCAACAAGGCGACCCAACCGCCTTCCAGGAACTGGTCGCAGCGACCATCGGTGACCTGCGCCTGTACATCGCCACCTATGTGCCGACCAGCGTCCTGGTTGATGCCCTGCTGCGTGAGGTCTACGCCGCCATCCGTCGTGAACTCGTCCGTTGTCCCGCGCAGGATGTCAGCGGTTGGATGTGCCGTACCGCCACGACCCTCATCGGTATGCGCCTGGGCGATGCCGCCCGCCCGGCGACAGCAGCCAAAGATCCGCTGACGCAGATCGTCGCGCACAGCGCTGCCGAAGCCCTGGCTCAGAACGTCAATGCCGCCAACCCCGCAGCGCAGGAACTGCCGCGCCGTCTGCAGCAACAGCCGCCGTCACTGCGACAACTTCTGCACCGCCACTACAACGAAGGTCTGACGGTCGCGACCATCGCCGAGAAACAGGGGCTGGTCGAAAGCGAAGTGGCGCAAGCACTGCTTTCGGCGCGAGCGCGCATGGACTGGACCGGCGTGGCGGAAGTCGGTGATATTGCCGATCGTACTTTCCCGAGCGTGATCGAAGACTACCTCACCGGCACGCTGGTGCCCGACACGCGTGCACTGCTGGTCGCTGGCGTGATGCATGATCCCGCGCGTGCGATCCAGTTCGATCGCCAAGTGCGTTTGCACCTGCTGCTCCAGGTCTTGCTGACACCGTTCGATGCCACGCAGGTGAAGGAGTTCGTCGCCGGACTGCCCAATTTCCTGAATGACAGCAGCCGCCTGATCGTGCCGCAGCGTCCCAACCGCGGAACCTCCCGCATCATCAAGCCGCCTTCCGGTCCGCGTCCCCGTGGCGAAACTACGCGCAATCGCCGGCAGATCACCGAGACCGGCAGCGGCGTGCGCGGTTTCGTTCCGGCATCTTCCGGCACGCGCCAGACGGCGGTGGTGAATGCTGATGACTTAGGCGACGATGCCCCGCCGCCGCCCAATCGCATGCCACTCTACATCGGTGGCGGTGCGGCACTGCTCGGTGTACTGGTGTTGGCAGTGATGCTGTTGCGTCCTGCGCCGCCAATACAGACAGTGGTAGATACTCCCACGACAGCGCCACAGGCAACGCTCGGCGATCCGTCCTTCGCACTTATCCATGAACTCGACGGTCACGGCACCATCAGCCATGCCGGTCAGAGTCGTCCGGCGACGACCCAAGAGGCCCTGTCATCGGGCGACGGCATCCAGGTGAATGGTGCCGGTTCCTTGAAGTCGCTGATCGCCGATCAGGTGCGCCTGACGCTGCGCGCTGATACGCAGGTCTCTGCGATCACGCTCACGGGCCAGATCCTCACGCTCCAAGTGGCGCAGGGTCGGGTGGAGATCGAGCACTTCCGAGGTCCCAAGGTCACCTCCGTGGTCGCACGCACGCCTCAGGGCCAAGTGACGTTGACCGATGCCAAGGTCGCGCTCGACGTGATCGACGGCGTCACGCGGGTGCAGACCGGTCGCGGCAAGCCGCAGATCGCACGGCTGGACGGCAGCAAGGCGGTTGAAGGCGCCGCCGGTAAAGCCGTGGTGGTGCGTGCCGGCACTGATCCCGCCGTGGATGGTGGCGGTACGTTTGTGCGTGGCGTCAAGTTTGGCGACGGCGTGGTCACCATCGAACGCAATCAATGGCTGTCGCTGGCCGAGGCGCTCGGTGCCGGACTCACCATGGCGCCGAGCGCCCGGGTCGGCGAACCAGTACAGATCAGTGGCGTCGGCATGGATTTCGATTTCAAGCGTATGCTCGACACCGGCCTGGTCGGCGACGCCGGACGGTTGTCGCTGCGTCAGGTGCTGCCCAACGGTGATTACGATCTGATGCTGTGGGTTGCCGGGCCGGCCGGCGTGACCTTTGACCATGTCACGCTGGCGGTCGCCGGCACACAGATCCCGCTCGGGGCTCCCGCCTCCAAGGGCGAGCGCTGGCGCCGCATCGGTCCGTTCCGCGTGCAGGTGCGTGAGCGCTCGCTCGACTTAGCGCTTGGCGGATTAGGCACGGCGCACCTCGCCGGACTCGAACTCGACGCCGCCGGTCCGCTCGACGGCGTCATGTCGCCGATGGTGCTGCTGCTTGATCCCGCCCCAGGCGCGCAGGTCCCGCCGCTCGATCTGGTGATTCGCACGCGCGTCGATGTCGCCGGCGGCATCGCCAAGGTCGCGTTCTACAACGGCGACAGTCTGCTGGGCGAGTCCACGGCACCGCCGTATTCGCTGGTCTGGCGCGCGCCGCCGGTGGGACCATTCACTCTCAGTGCGGTGGTCACCGATGCCGCTGGCGCCACCAGTCGTTCCGCGTCGGTCGCTGGCGCAGTGCAGGACCTCACCCAGACGCATGGCCTGATGCGCGAGATCTGGCGTCGCATCGGTGGCGGCAGCGTCAATGACCTGCGCAGAAATCTCGCCAAATCGCCGGACGATATCGACTTGGTGCCAAACACGGACTACCGCATCAGCGGCACGGACTTCGGTGCACGCTTCCGTGGCACCCTGACGCCGCCGCTGGATGGCGACTACCTCATTGAGATTTCTAGCGACGACGGCGGTGAGGTCTGGCTGTCGCCCGACGCGGATCCGGCGAACCGTCGTCTGGTGTGCTTCATCGGCAATTACGTTGATCTTAATCAATGGGAGCGCGAACCCAGCCAACGCTCGCAACCCATCGCCCTCAAGAAGGACCAGCGCTGCTTCATCGAGGTGCTCTACAAACAGGGCGGCGGCGGTGCGCACCTGAAACTCGGGTGGGTCCGTCCCGATGGCGTGACCCAGCGCCCGATCCCCGATGACCGCTTCGCACCAGTCGCGCTTGGTCCGTTGTTGCCGCCGGGTGCTGGCGCCGTGACGACGTTGACTCCCACACCGGGGCCGAACGCACCAGCCACACCGCTGGCGGCAGGCACGGTGCCGAAAGTGATCGCGCGTGACGTGCCGCAGGTGCCGGCCGGACCGCAGCTCAAGGGCTCGGTCGCGCCGTCGTCGCAGGTCGCCAACCTCAGCGATCTCGGTGCGAGCGACTGGATTCAATACGGCATAAAAGATGCCGCATCCTTCACCCGTCGCGCCGGCGGAGCGGAGATGATCTCGGTCGCGAAGTCGGCCGACAACGCAGAGATCCACCAGTACGGCGACAACCATGTGCGTTTCGGTTGGAACGACGGCACGCCGGTCGCGGTGTCCGCCGCGATCAACACCGGCTGGTGGGTGGATAACCGCAGCAAAGGCTTCGCCTTCACCGCGCCGGCGGATCCGGTGCTGCGTCGGTTGATGGTGTGGGTCGGCGGGAGCAATACGCAGGGTTCCTTCAGCGCGACATTGAGCGACGGTTCGGCACCGCCGTATCGGGACGACACGCTCACCATTCAGGGCAACGGCTGGCATTGCTACACGCTGCTGTACCGCGCGCGCAGCAACGGCGCGAAACTGAACATCAGCTACGCGTCGGCCAAAGCGCAGGACGGCAATGTCACCTTGCAGGCGGTTGCTCTCGCCGAATTCGGTGATGGCAAGGCGCGCTTCATCAAAGGCATCAACCTTGGTGGTGATGACACCGCGGTTGCTGGTAACACCTGGATGGGCCAGAAGGAAGCCGAGGCCGCCGGCTTCGTGGTCTACAACAGCCGACGCATCAGCGGCACCGGCGAACCGGTACCGGCGGTGGACGCGGGGATGAAACCGATGCTGCGTTCCGGCGTTGCGGCCAAGAGCGGCGATCTGGAGATCACCGACCGTGGCCTGCCGAACGGCCGCTACGAGGTCACGCTCTACATGGCCGAGAACGGCGTGAGCAACAGCCACCTGTTCGATGTGACGGTCAACGAGGCGTCGCTCAGCGATATCGGGCAACTGCCGAAAAACGGTTGGGCGGCGTATGGCCCACTCACCGCCACCGTCACCAAAGGCGCGCTGGCGATCGTCGCCAAAGGAAAGAAAGGCGCGCCGCAGTTGATGGGCGTGGCCATCCACGCCGTCGGTTCCGACAGCGGGCCGTGGACCAACGCCTTCCCCGCCGGCCGGCCACAAACGATACCTGGCACCATTCTGTTCGCCGACTTCGATCGCGGCGTCAACGGCGTTGCCTTCCAGGAGCGCAATGACAAACCCCGCAATTCCTTCTACCGCACGGAACCGGTCGGCATCAACCAATACCACGGTGCACCGGTGGTGGCGTACGTGTCGAATGGCGAATGGCTGCGGTACACGGTGAATGTCGAAGAAGCCGGCACCTACACCGTCACGGTGAAATACGGCAAGGCCAATGGTGGCGATCCGAAGAACGCCCGCGTGCAGTTCGAAGTCGATGGTGTCGAAGTTGGCGGCGAAGTGCGTCTAGAAGACACCCAGCGCTGGGACAACGCCAAGTTTGCCACCAGTGCGCCGTTCGCATTGACTGCCGGCATCCACGATCTGCGCGCGCTGTTTCGTGGCGAGCAGGATGAATTGGCCGATTTCTGGTCGTTCGAATTCAAGAAGCTCTAGCTCGGTTTGCGCTGAAGAATCTCCCGAAGCGGAGATTCTTCAGCGACACCGGCTTGGCCGGTGTGTCCTGCTGTGCAGGACCAAGCCTCGTCCCCGCTCGCGCGCGCAAGCGCGCTCGGGGGATTGTTGTTCGCGGGCGCTGCCCGCTATGCCCGCCAGGACCTCTGCCGGCCCTGGACCCGCGCGGGTCTCTGGTGATTAGGGGAGCCGGACTTCTGTCAGCGGATTCCCTCGCAGCCCCGCGCGCTGTGCCAGCGCCAGCACTGACTGCGCGGCGTCAGTCACTACCTGTTGCCAGGACGCTTCACCACGGGCGATGCGGTCGAGGTCGTTCTCCAGCCGTGCGGTGAATCCCAGATCGATGAAGTTGCCGCCGTAGTGGCGCACCAGAAAGTCGGTCACCGCCATGCCCAGCTCGGTGGCGAAGAGTTTGCGCGTCTTCTCGCCGACGTAGCCGCGTTCCAGGATGGTGCGCATGATCGCGGCGTAGGTCGATGGTCGACCGATGCCTTCCTTTTCCAGCTTCTTGATCAGTGAGGCCTGGGTGTAGCGCGGCGGTGGTTTGGTCGTGCGATTGAGCGCTTCTAATTCTTTGAGCTCAACCACGTCGCCTGGTGTCAGCATCGGCAGTTCGCCGGCGAACTCGTCATCGTCGTCTCTCTTCGCCTTGCCGCGGGCTTTCTTGACCACCTCATCGGTTTCGTCGCTGCCGGTCAGTTTGCGCCAGCCGTCGAACAACACGACCTTGCCCTTGGCCTGGAAGACGCCCATTGCTTGCGCGGGTTTGCCGTCGACCAACCACGCCCCGGGAGCACAGGCAATATCGATGGTGGTGAGTTGATCGCGCCCGCTGGCCATCTGGCTGGCGATGAAGCGATTCCAGATGAGTTGATAGAGTTTGCCTTCGGGCGTGTCGCCAAGCGCGTCGACGCCGGACTCCGGATGCGTCGGGCGGATGGCCTCGTGGGCTTCCTGCGCGTTCGCCGATTTGGTCGCGTGGATCACCGGTTGGGGCGGTAAATACGCGGGTTTGAACCGTTGGCCGATGAGCGTACGCGCTGCGGCGATGGCCTCGGGCGACAGCACCACCGAGTCCGTGCGGTGGTAGGTGATGTGGCCGCCTTCAAACAGCGACTGCAGCATTTTCATCGTCTGATCAGGATTGAGTCCGAGACGCACCGACGCCGCCTGTTGCACAGTGGCGGTGGAGAAGGGGGGCGGTGGATGGCGCTGCTGATCGCGGCGATCACACGCCTGCACCTGCCAGCGTTGTTTACGACACCAGTCGACGGTCTTCTGCGCGATCGCCTGATCGGTCAGGCGTTGTCCGAGCGCTTCGCCTTTCCACGTCACCAGACGCGCGACGAAGGGCGGCGGTATGCCTTTTTTTTCCACCGTCGCAGTCAGGATGAAATAATCGACGGCGTTGAACTTGCCGATCTCGCGCTCGCGTTCCGCCACCAGACGCAGCGCCACCGACTGCACGCGTCCTGCGCTTTTCGCGTCCTTGCCGAGCGCCCGCAGCGTCGGACTGACCAGCCAACCGACTACGCGATCAAGCACGCGTCGCGCCTGCTGCGCGTCGACCAGGTGCTGGTCGAGCATCCGCGGATTGGCCACTGCTTTGATCACCTCGGCCTTGGTGATGGCATGGAACACCACGCGGCGATACGGACGCTCGCCGAGCAACTGGCTGAGGTGCCAGGCGATGGCCTCACCCTCGCGGTCAGGGTCAGTTGCGAGCAGCACTTCGTCGGCCTGATCGGCCTGCTGTTTCAGATCGGCGAGGCAATCACGACTGCGGTCGAGTGGCAGGTAGCGCGGCAGCACCTGGCCGTTGTGGAATCCCACCGCCAAGTCGCCACTCATCGGCAGATCGCGCACATGCCCGAACGATGCGGCGACGCGGTACTCGCGTCCAAGGAACTCGCGGATCTTGCGCGTCTTGTTCGGTGATTCGACGATCAGCAGTTTCATCCCTGGGGATGATGTCGTCGTTCGGCGCGGTGCCAATCACACCGCTGGCGCAAAGTTCTGGTGGTGACGGATTCCCCTGAACCTTTGCCGGTGTTGCGCGATTGCCTGCCATGCGCCGCACCCTCGTCCTCGGCCTGGCCATCCTCTGCGCCGGAGGCCGGGCCACGGCCGCCGACCTGCCGATCGTGCGGGTGATCATCGGCCCGGATGGCGCGTTGGTGGAACACGCCGGCACGTTGCCTCCAGGCGATGCCGTGGTTGGTGGTCTGCCGCTTGGCATCGATCCGGAAGAGTTGGCGGTGACCATCGAGGGTCTCGCCACGCCACCGGCGATCGCGCTGCGTCTGCCCGCCGTGGCCGACCTGCCGCCGGCACCAGCCGACTGGGTGGCACGCAACCGTGCCGCGACGCACGCGTTCGAGGCGGTCCAGGCGCGCCTCGATCAGGCGGCGCTGCGTGAGGAATTGGCGCGCACGGTGCACGTCACCGCGGCGCAGTTGTCGGCCGAATCCACGATCCTGCCGGACGGCTTCGCCAATCTGGCGCCGCCGACCCC
>Ga0209591_10006325_pt1 | contig 13154 bp, 12 predicted proteins | sample MAT01_FD_187207 | JGI IMG/M metagenome (GOLD analysis project Ga0209591, IMG submission 187207) | Freshwater microbial communities from Lake Fryxell liftoff mats and glacier meltwater in Antarctica - MAT-01 (SPAdes) (version 2) | ecosystem: Environmental > Aquatic > Freshwater > Ice > Liftoff...
GAACCAACCGATATAAATCCGGTTGTCTGTGCTTGTGACCCATTCACAAAAGCGTTCCCAGACATTGGCGCTTTCGCGCTGCTGTAAGGTTGTTGTCATGGTTTTATGATTGCTTTATTTGGTTTTCAATGTTCGGATGATGTTTCTATTATTACGGCTATCACTACGATTTGTAAAGGGGTTTGGCGACAGTTAAACTGATAGGAGTGATTAGTTTGGGTTATATATAGTCTGCGGGCATCGGGCATCGGGCATCGGGCATCGGGCATGGTGACTATATAATATGGGATATTTGGGTTGAGGTGCTTGAGGTCAATTCTTCAATTCTTCAATCCAAAATCCAAAATCTAAAATCTAAAATCGATTAATGCACCGTTCTCCCTGTATATTCTCATTTTTTTCAGGTTCAGGCTTCCTAGATTTGGGTTTTGAGTCGATCGGCTTTAATGTAGCTTATGTAAATGAAATATTCCCGCCATTCATCCAAGCATACCGTCACTCTCGGCAGTGTCTAAACTTGCCACAGCCAGAATACGGACGCGAAGGAGAGGAAGCAGATGTGACACGACTTGTAGAGGGAAAACCAGCACTTCACTTGCGGGAATTGATGCAAGATGCTCGCCAGAATCACAATATTATTGGATTTATTGCGGGGCCGCCTTGTCCTGACTTTTCAATCGGTGGCAAAAACCGAGGTGGGGAAGGAGATAAAGGAAAACTTTCAGCTTCCTACATTGAGTTGATTAGTCAGCAACAGCCGGATTTCTTTTTGTTTGAAAATGTCAAAGGTTTGTGGAGAACCAAAAAACATAAAGCTTTTTATGACGAACTTAAAAATAAGTTATCTGAGGCTGGATATATATTTGTGGAACGTTTAATTAATGCGATCGAATACGGAGTACCGCAGGATAGAGACCGAATTATTTTAATCGGTTTCCAAAAGCATCTTGTCAAAGATATGGGCATTTGTTTAGAGCAAAATAGCCAAATGTTGCCAGAAGGTATATTTCCTTGGTCGAGTCAGATTTTATATCCCAAATCGGAAGTTTTTTCTAATCCTTGGCCTGAGACTGATCTGTTTGCCTGCGATAGTCTTTTACCTTGCCCTGATGGCATTCCCAAAGAGTTAACGGTTGAGTTTTGGTTCCAAAAAAATGATGTTCTCAACCATCCAAATGCTGAACATTCTTTTCAACCAAGAGCGGGGCTGAAAAGGTTTGCGGCTGTCGATGAGGGAGATGATTCTAAAAAATCTTACAAGCGTTTGCACAGGTGGCGTTATTCCCCGACTGCTTGTTACGGAAATAATGAAGTTCATTTGCACCCTTACAAAATTCGCAGGCTTTCTGTTGCAGAAACCCTGGCTATTCAATCTATGCCGAAAGGTTTTGTGCTGCCAGAAAAAATGACATTAAGCAATATGTTTAAAACTGTGGGGAATGGAGTTCCTTATTTGGCTTCCCAGGCTATTGCTCAAACAATTTATCAGTTTTTACACACAAAATAAATAAATAAATAAGCGCAAAAGTATCTCAGAAACCCGGTTTCTTGCTAGATTTGTCGTGACCAATCGCAAAACTCGTAGAAACCGGGTTTCTAGCCCCCCGTAACAGTTAATCGTCGCGCTTCACACACGCTAGAGATTAGTGAACTCGGTTTCTTAAATGAACTAAGAAAAAGAAAAGTTCACAAATGGTTTAGACTTGTTATATAATGGTTGGTTAAGGTTGAAAACCTAGATTTTTTATTTCCCTGCAATTAGCCATGACTGTTAAACCCCGCCGCTATCACATTACCACTTTCGGATGCCAGATGAACAAAGCCGACTCCGAACGGATGGCTGGCATTCTGGAAAATATGGGCTTTGAGTTTTCCGAAGACCCAAATGAAGCTAGCTTAATTCTCTACAATACTTGCACGATTCGCGACAATGCCGAACAAAGAGTTTATTCTAACCTGGGAAGACAAGCTCACCGCAAGCGCAAAGAACCGGGTTTAACTTTAGTTGTCGCTGGATGTGTGGCTCAGCAGGAAGGTGAAGCGCTACTGCGGCGTGTGCCTGAATTGGACTTAGTAATGGGGCCGCAACACGCTAATCGACTTGAAGATTTGCTGGAACAAGTTTTCCAGGGAAATCAAGTTGTGGCGACTGAAGCGGTGGAGATTATGGAGGATATTACTAAGCCTCGCCGCGATAGTAAGGTCACGGCTTGGGTGAATGTAATTTATGGTTGTAATGAACGTTGCACTTATTGTGTTGTGCCGAATGTTCGCGGGGTTGAACAGTCGCGAACACCAGAAGCAATTAGGGCGGAAATGGAGGATTTGGGCCGTCAAGGTTATAAGGAAGTAACTTTGTTGGGGCAGAATATTGATGCTTATGGTAGAGATTTACCTGGGACTAAATCTGATGGCAGTAATCAGCATACTTTGACGGATTTGCTGTATTTTGTGCAGGATGTTCCTGGAGTCGATCGCCTCCGATTTGCTACTAGCCACCCACGCTATTTTACGGAACGCTTAATTAAGGGTTGTGCTGAATTGCCGCAGGTTTGCGAACATTTTCATATTCCATTTCAGTCTGGTGATAATGATATTCTGAAGGCGATGTCGCGGGGTTATACTCAGGAGAAATATCTGCGAATTATTGATACAATTCGCCGTTATATGCCTGATGCTTCGGTTACTGCGGATGCAATTGTCGGTTTTCCTGGGGAGACGGAAGCGCAGTTTGAGAAGACTTTGAAGTTGATTGAAGATGTTGGTTTCGATTTGGTGAATACGGCGGCTTATTCGCCACGCCCTGGAACACCGGCGGCTTTGTGGGAAAATCAGTTGAGTGAGGAGGTGAAAGCCGATCGCCTACAACGGATCAATCATATGGTGACAACAACGGCTATGGAACGTTCACAGCGCTATTTCGGACGTGTGGAAGAGGTGTTGGTGGAAGTCCAAAATCTCAAAGATCCAAGTCAGGTGATGGGGCGCACGCGCGGCAATCGTCTGACATTTTTCAAGGGCGATATTGCTGAATTAGCTGGTAAAATAGTAGATGTTAAGATTACAGATATTCGCGCTTTTAGCTTGACAGGGGAAATGGTGGAAAATTGGTAATGGGGAATGGGGAATTGGGAATTGGGAATACTATCAACTATCAACTAAGTAAATCACATGACACAAAGTTCTGAACCTGAAAATTTACAGTCAACTCCGCAAACAACTCCCCAAGTTGAATTGCCGCAGCCAAACGAAAAAGGAGATTATCAAAGAACATCTCACAGATATTGGGAGGCCGCAGATCCAGATCCCAATGGTCTCAATTGTAGGATGAGTCGATATTCAATTGAAGAAATACAAAATCCGGGGAGTAAAGTTGACTTAGATCTTGGCAATTGGCCTGTAGTTGGCTCTTTAAAACAAGGTCAAGATTTTGAGATCTACCTCGGTCCAAGCGGATTGGGAGTTTTGTACGATCAGAAAAATAAACCTTGGTTTTTTGTGCAAAAAAGTTACGATCAAGGTGCGCCTAGTAATTGTTTTGTTCGGGCTAACAGCAGTTTTGTGAAGCCAGTACAACCCAAATAGCTTGCATAGATAATATTGGCTAGGGACGGCTTACTTGTGAACTCTTCTAAGAAGATGTAATTTTTTTTACCGCAGAGAGCGCAGAGGACACAGAGGAAGAGTGGAACGGAGGAGATAAGTAGTCTTAAAGCGGTTCGTCTGTGCGTTAGTTGCGCTCTCTGCGTGTATATTTGTCAAACAGTACAGGGATATTGAAAAATGACTAAGATGCGGATAGGGCTGTTATTCGGCGGGCGTTCCGGGGAACATGAAGTATCAATTAGTTCGGCTAGGGCGATCGCGCGAGCCCTTGCTTCGGACGAAAACGCCAGCAAATATGAGGTCGAGCTATTCTATATCCAAAAAGATGGCCGCTGGTTCTCGGGGACAATACCTCAACAAGTCTTAGCAGCAGGAAAACCTCTGGAAATAGATCAACAAGTAGGACAAGATGACTCTTCCACATCTAGAGAGTTTCCTAATTTTAATGCAGTAGATGTTTGGTTCCCGGTTCTGCACGGACCAAACGGCGAAGACGGTACGGTGCAAGGGTTGCTGAAATTAATGCAAATTCCTTTTGTTGGTTCCGGGGTTTTAGGTTCGGCGATGGGAATGGATAAAATTGCGATGAAAATGGCCTTTGCTCACGCAGGTTTACCGCAGGTAAAATACATCGCTGTCAATCGTTCCCAAATCTGGTCAAATCCTTGCGTTTTTCCAAAACTATGCGACCAAATTGAGGAAACTCTGGGTTATCCTTGCTTTGTGAAACCTGCAAATTTGGGTTCGTCTGTGGGAATTTCAAAAGTGCGATCGCGCGCCGAATTAGAAGCAGCTCTCGACAGTGCTGCCAGTTATGACAGGCGGATTATTGTAGAAGCGGGTGTGATAGCTAGAGAATTAGAATGTGCTGTTTTGGGTAATGACAATCCCCAAGCTTCAACGGTGGGAGAAATTAGTTTTAATAGCGATTTTTACGACTATGAAACTAAGTATACCCAAGGGCAAGCAGATTGGTCAATTCCGGCAAAGGTAAGTAGTGCCATCATTGCCAAAATTCAAGAAATGGCAGTGCAAGCATTTTTAGCCATCGACGCAGCCGGTCTAGCGCGAGTAGACTTTTTTTACGTTGAATCTACAGGGGAAGTTCTGATTAATGAAATCAACACTTTTCCCGGCTTCACCGCTACCAGTATGTATCCCCAACTTTGGGAAGTTTCGGGCATTTCTTTCTCGGAATTAGTAGACCGTTTAATTCAATTGGCTTTAGAAAGACACGGGGAGAAATCTTGAATCGCAAACCTTAAACCGCGAACGGCTAAGAAAAAATAAATTATTCCGCAGGTTATATATCGGTATCTGCGGAAATGAGATAACATTGTTGTGTTAGTCAGTGTCTGCCTACAACCAAATTCTTGTTGCTAGCCCAGCAACTGAAAATTTTAAGGATGCGGGTATAAATAGATGCAAAATAAGGTCACTAAAGGCGATCGGGGAATATTAGGGTTAATCTTAACTCTCAAATCTAAAGCTTTAAATGCGTTAAATTAAAATGAGACCTTTCACTAAACTACCGCAGTGGTGGACTTATGGACTGCTATTTCCCCTAGCGATACTCAACTGCTGGTTAGCCCTCCTAGTCTTTGAATATTTTCGCGCTTTGATTACTGTCTTGGTCATCGCTACATTGCTGTCTTTTTTGCTAGATTACCCGGTTCGTTTTCTGCGTAAGTACGGAATGAAACGCGATCGAGCAATTTTGTCAGTATTATTTGTTACTTTACTGGTATTGGTAGTTTTAGGCGTCACTCTCGCTCCCATTCTGCTGACTCAACTCACCGAACTTGCAACCAGACTGCCGACTTGGATAGTTTCTGGAACCGAACAGATTGAAGCGTTCAGCAAGTGGGCGGAAAATCGTAATCTACGCATTGATATTAGTGGTTTGACTACTCAATTGAGCGATCGACTTTCGGCTCAATTGCAGTCTCTAACCGGCGAAATTCTCAAATTTGGCTTAGGTGCGGCAGACAGTCTTTTGAACTTCCTACTAACAATTGTTCTGACATTCTACTTGCTATTGCATGGCGATCAAGTGTGGGAAGGCTTGTTTAAGTGGTTGCCCGCCAAGCTGAGTGTTCAATTGCGGGAATTGCTGCCGCGAAGCTTCCACAACTACTTTGTGGGTCAGGCAACTTTAGCAAGTTTGATGGGGCTTTCAATGACTGTTGCCTTTTTAATTTTGCGAGTTCCGTTCGGGCTACTGTTTGGCTTAGGTGTGGGTGTAATGACTCTAATTCCGTTTGGAGCACCTTTTAGTATTTGGATTGTCAGTTTGCTAATAACGCTGAACAACTTTTGGCTTGGCGTAACAGTTTTGGCGGTCGCTACAGTCGTCGATCAAGTAATTGAAAATGCGGTTGCTCCTCGGCTGATCGGCAGTTTTATTGGTCTTAATCCTGTGTGGATTTTGGTTTCGCTGCTGGTGGGAATCAAGGTTGCAGGAGTAGCAGGTTTGTTGGTTGCTGTGCCGATGGCGGGTTTTATTAAGAATGCTGTTGATACTTTGGAAACTTCGCCGAACCAGTCGAGCGAGAGCAATTCTGGAGTTTCTGTTGAGTCTGCCGATCAATAAAATTGCTAATTTCGCTGTCAAAAGTGTAAAAACTTCAGGGTTAATGCGGAATATCCAGGTGTGGGGCCGTAGTCTTTGTTGTTGAAGCATTAGACAAGTCAAAAATCTGTTTGAGATAGCGCGGTTTCTACCACACGGTGTAGGGTAAATCGCACCGGGCAAGCACATCTGAAATATGCTTCAATTTAACTTAAAGAGCCTTTGGTTCTAACTTAATTGAATAGGTGTTACAAATGAAAAACCATAATTATAATTCTCGGTCTGACTCGAACCAAATCAATATTACGGAAACCAAAAATATGCCTAATCAAACTCAGCATCATCGTACTTTATCTTTGCCGAAAAAAGTTGCTTTTTTATCCCTAATTTTGCTCGGTTCCACTGCGACGGTTGGGTGCAATGCCCTAACTTCCCAAGTGCCGGGAACTTCTAATGCTATCAAAGCTGAACCCTCTTCTTCAGCGCCAATTTCAGCAGTGTCTACAAATATACTGCCCTCTGAAGACTCTAATTTTGTGACTAAAGTAGTACAGCAAGTCGGGCCAGCAGTGGTACGGATTAATTCGTCTCGCACAGTCAAAAACCAGCAGCCGGATATGTCTGATGACCCCCTGTTCCGCCGTTTCTTCGGTTCAGAATCTCCGATTCAACCGGGAAATCGGGTGGAACGAGGCTCCGGTTCGGGTTTTGTTTTTGGTTCCGACGGTCGCATTTTGACTAATGCCCACGTTGTTGATGGTGCGGATACCGTGACGGTAAAACTGAAGGATGGTCGCGAATTTGTGGGCAAAGTTTTAGGGGTAGATACAGTTACGGATGTGGCTGTTGTTAAAGTAGAGGCTAACAATTTGCCTGTGGTGAATTTGGGTAAATCTGAAGAGTTGCAGCCGGGAGAATGGGCGATCGCGATCGGCAATCCCCTCGGTTTGGACAATACTGTTACTGTAGGCATTATTAGCGCTACAGGCCGTTCTAGCGCCGATGTCGGCGTTCCCGACAAGCGCGTCAGCTTTATTCAAACCGACGCTGCGATCAATCCTGGCAATTCTGGCGGCCCGCTGCTGAACCAGCGCGGTCAAGTTATCGGCATGAATACGGCGATTATTCAAGGCGCTCAAGGATTGGGTTTTGCTATTCCGATCGATCGCGCGCAACAAATTGCCAACCAATTAGTAACAACCGGAAAAGCCGAACATCCTTATCTCGGCGTTCGGATGTTGAGCATTACCCCCGAAGTCAAGGCAGAATTCAATAAAAATCCCAACGCCAAATTGAGGCTGACTGAAGATAAAGGCGTCTTAGTTCTAGGAGTTGCTAAAGATTCTCCCGCGTCAAAAGCTGGAGTTCGCGTTGCCGACGTGATCAAGAAAATCAACGGTACAGAAGTCAGCGATGCTGGTAGCGTACAGCAAATTGTGGAGAAAAGTACAGTAGGAAACGATATGCAGCTTGAGTTGAGCCGCGGCGGACAACCTGTGACTGTGGCAGTGAAAGCTGGTGCTTTTCCTGCGAATCAAAAGCAGTAGTAGAATAGTTGATATCGCGGGTTAAGTTAAGCCAGGGACTTGAGTCCCTGGCTTAATGTTTAAGCCTGTTGATATTGTGCACAAATGTCAGGAACCGGTTTTTTCGTGGGTGGGGGCGGGTTTATTTAACTTGTTTGTACTCCTCAAGGGCGATCGGTGAACCCGCCCCTACAGGCTTATTGAAAATGCTGTAAGATGTTAGTTTAAACTAACATTTTACAGTAAACAAATGGCTCATATTAATTTGCGACGCCCTGAAAATATCAGCGGTAATTTTTATGTAGACAGTAGCTGCATTGACTGCGATACTTGTCGGTGGATGGCACCTGAAGTATTTGGTCAAGCGGGTGAACAGTCTGCTGTTTACCAGCAGCCAACAAACGATACAACAGAAAGGATCTCGCTCGCGGCTCTTTTGTCTTGTCCCACAAGTTCGATCGGCACTGTAGAAAAACCGAAAAATATCAAAGAAGTTCAGCAAAATTTGCCCGCACTCGTAACAGAAAATGTTTATCACTGTGGCTACCATTCAGAGAAATCCTACGGCGCGGCCAGCTATTTAATTGTCCGTCCCGATGGCAATATTTTAGTTGATTCTCCTCGTTTTGTGCCGCCGCTAGTCAAAAACATAGAAGCAATGGGCGGCATTCGCTATCTGTACTTGACTCACCGCGACGACGTAGCAGACCATCAACAATACCGCGATCGTTTTGGGTGCGATCGCATTCTTCATGCTGACGAAATTAATGCGGGTACTCGCAGTGTAGAAATTCAATTGTCTGGCAGCGAACCGCATCAAATAGCAGATGATTTGTTGATTATTTCTGTACCTGGTCACACGAAAGGTCACACGGTTTTACTTTACAATAACAAGTTTTTGTTTAGCGGCGATCATCTGGCTTGGTCGGACAATTTGCAGCAGCTAGTTGGCTTTCGCGAAGTGTGTTGGTATTCTTGGTCGGAACAAATCAAATCTATGCATAATTTGGCTAATTATGAGTTTGAATGGGTGTTGCCGGGGCACGGCCGCAGGTATAATGCCGATCGAGAAACAATGCGGGAGCAAATGCAGCAGTGTATTAATTGGATGGTCGATGGTTAATCTGATATAGCAATCTTAAATGAGTCGTAAATCTTTTTACCCCACCCCAACCCTCCCCTTACTAAGGGGAGGGAGTAAGAAATTCACAAATGATTTAGGACTGCTATATACTGAAGATAAGTTTTTACTCTCACTAACTTGAATGTTGGATAGATGACCTCAAAGCATCTCTTTTTTACGCCTCACGTAAACTTAATCATCCAGTGTTGGTTGCATGACTAAAGACAGTGATTTTGTTGATTGAGTCGATCGTCTTGATTCGCCCCCACAAATTATTTGGTTGACGTGTGGCAATACATCAAATGATCGGTTGCGAGAGATTCTCAGTGCAAATTTGTTAGATGCGCTGGAACTTTTGAGAACTGGTGAAAGGTTGGTGGAGATTAGCGGGGATTAGTCGCCACAGTAAAAATTCCCATGCTAGTGGATTTGACAACTGACTAAGCCTTTCCCTTGGCAATGGCAACCAAAGTGATAGAATTAGCAGGGTAAGTTGCCCGAAAATCGGTGGCGCTGACACCTAAATCTTCCTGACGGACGATCGCCCGCAAATTCGCCTCACTATAAGTGTAAACTTGAGCCTTACCCGCCGCTTGAAATCCTTTCAAACTCAAGTTGCTGGTCAAATTTTTAGCCGTTTTATTGATAATTACTAGCGTTAGAGTACCATCACTGGTGCGTTGTGCTCCATAGATTGCCAACAGTCCCTGATCTGTGCTGTGCGATCGCACCCAAGTATCGCCATACTTACCACCCTTGCCGTCATAATTCATGTACATTCGGAAAGTATAGGCCGTCGGTTCCGACGACTTCGGAGGCCCCCACAGCGTCGCTAAATCCACTTGTTCTCGCCCAAAAATCCCCAGTACATCCGCTTCGGCTAAGGCCCCATTCATCGACTCTATACCGCCCCAATTGTATTCAGTAATTGCGATTTTTGTACCTGGATAATCTTCCTTAATCCACTGTCGAAACCTGGGAAGAATTGTTAGCGGCGGATTGTATTTACCCAGCCAACTTTCATCACTGTAAGTGCTGTCCCAGAGAGAACGAGTCGATCGCAGCCGCAGCGCTTGGGTTTTGGCATCACCGGCGGGACAATTCGCCAAACAGCCCTCGTCCGCCGAAGGATAGTAGTGTTCGTCGAAATAGTCGAGAATCCGAACACCTTTCTGCTGTTCGTAAGCGCGCATTTGTTGCAAATACCACCGCGCAAACCAGATACCGCCGTGTTTTTCGCGATCGCCCTTAACCCCCGAATCCACATAGACAGGCCAGCCAAAATCCGACGGGCCGAGTACCTTAGCGGTGGGATCTGTAGCTTTTACCATTGAGGCATATTGGTAAGTGCGATCGCGCAATTCATCATAACTCGTCGCTTCTGGATGAACGTCGCGGTGAGTATTTCCCCAACCGCTTGGTTCGTTGTCCATTTGGTAAATCTGTACGCCGCCGTTAGCAGCAGTACCGTGGGTTTTAACTAAGTGTTGAACCCAAGGTTTTTGAAATTCTGGATTGCTAACAATGCTGGCATCAAGGCGATTATTATTAGTGATTACAGTGCCGTCAGGATGCTTACCATTGCCGCACTTATCACCTTCGGGAAAAATGTAAGGATTGGTTTTTTCTTGCGGGCCATATTTGGATACTCTAAAGCCACAGTTCCAAGTGCTAGTTTTATTTACATAGCCAATCATCGGAATTGTAACAATACTTTTGCTGCCGTTTGTGCGGTTTGTTTTGACAATTTTATCTATAGAATCGCCGGGAATAGGATTTTTATTGTCGCCGCCACCCATGAAAAAGAAGTCATCACCAGCGTTGGAAGAATCGACTAGCCAGTTGTAGCGACTGGTGTGATTGGCCCCCCAGCGTTCCACCGGAATTCGCAATTCTTGGGCTAGGGTGCGATCTAGGGCATAGTCATTCATACCATAGATGTCGGGACTGATGGAATGGCGATCGGCTGTAACATCTACAGATAGGGTGGGATTGGCTGTTTGGGCGATCGCATTTTTGAAGTAAACTGTTGTTACGGCAATTCCGAAAGCAGCAGTGACAGCTAACAAAAATAGGACAAGCCAACGAGGTTTATTTTCGGGAGACTGCAATAAAAATCGTGGATTCATTAATTTATGATATAGTGTTTAGTAAGGCTTGTTTAAAATCTACTGCACTTTTGTAATAAATTTCAGGATTGTCGATTAAAGCGCGATCGATTACCTTTGCTAGCGGTTTGGGAATTGTCGAAGTGCGATCGCAAATTGGGTTTGAATTCATCTCCGCCTTGCAAGTCAAATTCTGGGAATTGGATATTTGCGGCTTGTTCGGGAGTTTGATGGGCTTCTCGCTGACCAATTTTTTCGCCGTTAACAAACGTACCATTTTTGCTACCAAAATCCCGCACTCGGATGTCGGGAGGATTGATATCTAGCAAGCAGTGATAGCGGGAAATCGTGCGGTGTTTGTCGTCGTCGGGAATTTTGGGATAGCAATCTTTGGCGCGGCCGATGATGCAAGTCGTGCGGGATTCAAAGGTGAATTCTTGACCTTTGAGATTGCCTTCTGTGATGGTGAGGGTGATTTTTGATGTCATTTTACTTTTGGATTATGAATTTTGGATTATAGACACTCTTGCTCCCCCCCTTAGCAAGGGGGGGCTGGGGGGGGGTAAAACACCCGATGTTCTCAACGATTTAATCCCCTCCACAATCACCTCTAAAACTCCATCCAAATTATGATAAACATCATCATTCGTAAACCTCAAAAAATGAATTTTTGCCGACTCAATAAACTCTTGCCTTTCTGCATCATATTCTACAGCGCCATCCACAAAATGGCTGTCACCATCAACTTCCAGTGCTAATTTGATTTCTGGTGAATAAAAGTCGATCGCAAATGCTGCTACACTATATTGTCTGCGAAATTTACAATTCTCAAGCTGTCTGTTTCTGATACGTTTCCATAGCTCCTTTTCAGCTTCGGTCATTTCTCTGCGAAGTTTCTGCCGCTTGAATTTTTCTGAGCTTTTGTTGTAGAGTTTTGTCATTGTTATATAGGATTTTATTGTTGGTTGCTTGGTATTTTAACCCCCCCCAGCCCCCCCTTGCTAAGGGGGGGAGCAAGAGTTAGCCCTTTTTTAAGGGGAGGACTAAGAGTTTTTGTGTCAGTTTTTTTTTGCTGGTAGTCGCACTTTTTCTGGGCGATCATGGGTTAATTTTGCCCAGGATTCCCAAGGCTGCATCAGTAATAGTTTTAATAACTGTTGTTTTTTGCGATCGGGTAATTTTTCAGCTAATTCAATTACTTGGTCATCGGTTAATGTCAATGTTAATGTTGGCATCGATTCACCTCTCAGTAAAAATCCGCTTTTTCAATATATCTTAACACAAAATGTTATGATAGGACTTAGGCGCGGGTGGCCAGAAACCGGGTTTTTTTACGAATTATTCGCTGTGGCGCGTAGATTAGCTAAAAAACCCGGTTTCTTCGACAAGAGTGCGTAAGTCCTATATGATTTTAGTAACTACGGCATTCACCATAGACTCAGCGATGATGGGATTACTCAATGGCATCCGGCGTTTTTGGCCTTGGGTAAAACTTTGGATGAATGTGCGGCGGCTTATCGCAAGTTTTGCAAGAAATATCGCCCGAAACCTAAATCTGAGTCAAAAAATCATTGGGGAAGTTGTTTGCTGGTGGGATTGAAAGTTAAGGGTAAGTCAAAAAAGGCTGCGCCGGGACAGATGAGTTTGCCTTGGGGGGAATGGGATGCGGAAAACCCGGAAATTCTGGCGGTGGCAGAAAAATTTATCTTGGCTAACTGTTACAACCCGCAAGTTGCTGGGAGTATTTTAGCCCAGTCCGGTTGGCGGCCACAGTGCCAGGTATCGGAAACCTGAGAAGTGGCGCGGTTTCGTGGTTTTAGCCTTTGTTAAATCTTCATAAAACCCTGAAACGCTTAGATGTTACAGTTTGCAAGTCTCGACGCGAGAGAAGAGAAAACCAACGCCGATAGCAATCCCCGACCACAAAACCCAACTACCGCACTTGGGGAGGTGTCCCTCTGGTGCTTTGGTGTTGAATTTTAGATCATCATAATCCAACCAATCTTTATTCACACACCATCCTACGCGATAGCCAAATTTATCGCATATTTTATTATCATATTCCCTGGTTCCCCCCAGACTTTGATAAATGCGCTTCTGCACCGAAAAGCCGAAGCGCCCATTGCTGTATTTTACCCAAAGTTGGTCAATGGTACGCAAGTCTTCGCAGGGAAAATTGTCAATATGTTCTTGATACAGCCGTTCTTCTTTCTCCCTAC